>Ga0180437_10001504_pt1 | contig 39917 bp, 73 predicted proteins | sample SS_ome_4_FD_132410 | JGI IMG/M metagenome (GOLD analysis project Ga0180437, IMG submission 132410) | Hypersaline lake sediment archaeal communities from the Salton Sea, California, USA - SS_3_D_1 metaG | ecosystem: Environmental > Aquatic > Non-marine Saline and Alkaline > Hypersaline >...
GCGCCGACGATACAAAATTCAGTCACTCCGTTACATATCGGACAAGGTTCGCCGTCGGATTTTACCCATGATTCAATTGACGGCTCGACCCATCCGCATTTTTTACAACGGTCGGTGTGTTGATGATCTCCGCATCGCCGACATACCCATGACGCGCAACCTGTTCTCCAGTAACACTCCGAGCCGCACGTCGTACATAAAACAACTTCGTTCGTTCTCATTGTACCCCCTCTTGATCCTTGATTTCGTAAACGTGAACATACAGCGTCGACAATCCTGAAAGCCCTGTTCCGTGTCCGGCGAGTGTCGCCCAGATTCGGCGAAGTTCTGTTTCTTCATGAAGCCCGAGTTCTCTCTGAATGCGACTTCGCGTTCCATGCGGAACGAACTTCCGATCATACCGCTTTTCCTCTTCGGCGTCGAGAATCCAGCATAGCCCGTACTGTCCTTGAATCAGCTTCGCGTCGACTGTGCGATCTCCGTCTTTCAATACTGGACGTTCGCCGACTCCGCCGTTCTCGCAGATTTTCGCCAGCGTCATGTAAAGCTGAGCGTTCTTCTGATCGCAGAACTGCGACACACAGCCGTCGGTGTCGCAGCGATCGAAGCTCTCTTGCGCTTTGCCTTCAGCTGCAGCAGCTTTCTGTCTATACTGAACTGCCAGCTCTCTGAGTTCTTCTTTCGTGAACATGATTCCCCCTTTCATAGATCGTAATTGAAAATCACAGCTTCAGAACTGCAACCGTCATAATGGCGGCAACGCTGAACGATAACAGGCGCGCCGTCTTCGCGTTCGAAAGCGATCGTCGCGTCATGGCAGAACGGACAATATGCGATCATCCGTTCAGTTTGTGTCCATTCCCAACGAACTCTGTTTATGCGTCCGGTTCGATCTTTCTTCATGCGTTCCCCCTCTCGTAAAGTTCTTCGACAGCTCTTGAACCTTTGAAGCTTGTCGGCGGATTAACTTTGATGTACAGTTCGCCGAGGTCAAGCCCGTTGAACTCTTTTGCTTCAGAAACGCGAATGCCGCAGTGTTCAATGAGTCTTGACAAGTACCGTAATTCGATGTTTTTGAGCCTGACCGTTTTCATTTTTTCCCCCTTATTGAAATGCAATATCCGAATCTGCTTAATACGAAAATCCTGTATTCTTTCCCTCGGTACATGCAGAACAAGTCTTTCGAAACCCTGTTCCATTGATAGGCTCTTCTCCCGAAATCATAGTACCGCTGGCACTTCCTCTTCACGACTCGGTCGACCGTTTCTACGACTGTCGCTGTCTCTTGAAATCCGTCAAACTCTTTTAAAACCGTTATCTTGTCTTTTGATTTCGAACGCTTCATTTTGATTCCCCTTTCGAATAGTCGCTGACCGCTCCGAAGAGCGGTTTCGCCGTTTAGCGGCTCGTCAGAGCGACGCGTCTTCATACCTGTCGTTGATCTTGAGGAAGATTTTATTCAGCTCAATGCTGAGTTCAGCGATCTTCTCTTCCTCTTCGTCTGTGATATACTCTTCACTGACGATATCGGACAGTAAAAAACTGGCGAGATCAATCTTCTCGACTTGATCAAGTTTCTCGACTGCTTTCATGGCTTCGATTCTCGGAATCATTTGTTCCCCCTTATTGAGTCTTCGATTTTGTTGTTTGAGTTTCGGAGATTAGCGATCGCGATCTGAATCAGATCATAGCGAAGATGATCGGCGATTGTGAAGAGATCGTTCATTTCGCGGAAGGTCGCGAGACGCTCACGAGAAAGAACCGGATTCCATTCTTTGTCGAGAGCTTCGTTCAATTCGTTGTAGCGTTTCGTGCGGCGTTCAATCATGTCGTTGATAACTTCGAGCGAGTTTCTCATTTGATGTTCGGAAGCTTTCATTTCGTTTCCCCTTTCGTTGTTTGAATCATCATTCTTTTTTAATATCGTATGTTTCATACCCTTATATTAGCACATTTTTGCAAAGTCTGTCAAGCTTTTTTTGCAACTTTTTTCACTTTTTTTGAAGTTTTTTTTCGCCAAGTATGACAATAAAAAAACGGAACGCGGCGGACAGGTTCCGCGCTCCGTCTGTGTGGAGGTATAGGAAGGATATCTATTTCGCGATCAAGTTCCTGACTCTGAATCGGCAGGACTCTTGATACGGGAGGTCAGTTCCGTAAGTCGAATTGTACGTTCCCCAGACTGTGTAAACCCGATAGCCGTATTCGCTCTCGCCAGTCTGCATCGCGAGGTCGTCTCCTTTCAGAGTGACTGCGACAGTCGAGGACGGGGTTTCGGTTTCAGCTGAATGACCGTTTATGACGGTTCCCTCTTCGTCCGTCTCGCTCCAGTTGAACGTGTTCGGCGTCAGCTCCGCGTCGTCTTCGTCAGTGAACGTCGTCTCGATCGTGTATGACGAACCTTCGACAGCTTCGTCTTCGTTTGAAATCTTGACAGGCATAGTTGCCCCCTATGGATATTGTCGACCAGTGTTCCTGTCTATGTGCCGACAGAAGATTGACGTGTCGACGAGAAACGGATATTCCAGCGCGCCGATCTTCTCCCAGCCTGTCTCGAATAGAACTTTCTGATCGATGATTCTATCACAGAAATGCAGATCCTGCGTCCCTGCTTGCGTGTAAATCCCGAATGTTTGAGGGTCGACGAAAAGCTTTCGCGGCGTCTCGAAAACTCGCCTCGCTGTCTCTCCGTTTGACATGATGTACTCCGGCTCGCGTTCCCAGAACCATTTCAAGATCGAAGTATGAATCAGAAAGCAGCCCATAGGAACGCCGTCCGCCCAGACTTTCTGACCGATCTTGAAGTCAGAGAAAGCCCCGTTGCCGCGGCCTCGAAAGACGAGCGGCTGTGTCGGCTCTCCCTTCAGATAATACAAGCCGCTGACGATCGGTACTTTCCCTTTGTTCATATACTCCGCGACTTTCAACATGAGATCCGGCGGAACGACGACGTCGTCTTCAATGACCAGCAGCCAGTCGACGTCAAGCTCGATCGCCTTTTTCACGATCGCGTTGTATGCGTCGTCGATCGAGAAGCCGACAGGGTTCCACCCGAACAGCCCGTCGCTCGGAATGTATCGAATATCGAATCCGGTCGCTTCCCAATTGAGCGGCACAGACTGACCGAACCGAGCATGAGCCCACTCAAATCGTATTACGCCCAGCGTCGGAGTCGATACCAGGAGTCGCTTTTTCCATCGCGGATTCGAGTTCTGTTTCAAGACTTCCATTCGTTTTCTCTCCCCCTATTTTTCGCAGCGCGACTTCCAAGTCTCCGAGAACGTACCATGTTCTCTTTTCCATCTTCCAAGGTTTCGGCTTGTAGACTTGAAAGAGCGGCGTCCCTTCGACGAAATACTCGACTGTTGCTTCGTTCCACGGCGAGCAATGAGTCGGGTCTTGATTGTAGCGGAAGCTGCCGCCGTACGGAGTCGCGATCAGGAGCAGCCCGTTGTCTTCGAGTATCCGCCAGCATTCATTTATCAAGTCGATCTGAAACCACGGTTTAACGTGTTCGACGAAATGGCTCATCATGACGACAGAAGCTTCCCCGTCTTCGAAAGGCCACGGAAACACTTCTGCGTCGTGAACAACGTCAACCGTCTCGAGGGGCCTTTTGTCCATGCCGACAAATCCGGCCTGAACGTTTTCTCCGCAGCCTATGTCAACATTTAACTTAGGCTTTCTGGAGTTCATACGTAAGACTCACCCCTTGGTTTGAGTTCCACGTTGACGAAGCAAAAGTCTGACCAGCGAGAATCGTTCCACCGGAAGCAGTATTGTTGATCAATGCTGCGTTCGCAATATCCGGCGTCCCCCCCGGATGATCCCCACTCGCCCATTGTGTCGTAAAGCGCAACGTGAAGCTGCCGACAGTCGCGGCGTTGATGTTCGTCGACCTCGTAGTCTCGCCCGGAAGAGCTGTTGCGTTCGAAGCTGGCGCGCCGCCAGTTCCGAGCATTGCTCGTCCGACTTGCTTCGAGCCGCCGACTCCGCCGATCGCGGCGAGTATGTAATCCTGCCAGCCGAGATTGACGATTTGATTTTGCACCCAGCCGGAGTCGCCCTCGACGATCACTTCGTCGCCCTCGTTCCGACCAATTTTAATTCTCAAAAAACCTTTGAGGGATACGGGGTCTTTCAATGCGGCTTGTTTCATTTTTTTTCACTCCCCTGAAAAGGTTATGTTCGGTTTCTTTATGGCGAAACCGACGCCGGGTTTTTTCCCTGACATAGCGATACCTGGCTTTTTAATTGTGAACGATATTGTCGCTTTTCCTGTCGCAATAAGTATCGCTGCTCGAACGTATTCTGTCAATCCAAACGAATCAGAGACGCTCGCGAACGCTTCTCGCGCCAGCAAGACTGACTCGTCGATCGATAAAGCGTCTGCGACTGACGCGCTGACAGGGACTGAAGCGGAGATCGCTTCAGCAAGCGACACAGAATCCGAGACAGTCGGTTCAATCGAGACGCTCGTCGTCAAAGCTTCGCTTATGCTCATCGTGTCTTGAACAGATATCGCGCCGAGCTGCACCGCCATAGTCACAGCTTCAGAAAACGACAGCGAATCATAAATGTCGATGCTGAGATTTTCGATAATTCCTTCGAGAGCAGCTGCTGCAGTGTCAGACAGACTGAATGAATCAGAAACATTGATTTCGAGAATGCTCTTCAGAACAGTGACTGCTTCTGCCAGGCTGAACGAATCTGAAACGCTTATGCCGAGCCCAGAAAGTATTGATACGCTGACCAGCTCGCTGAGCGAGAACGAATCTGAAACATTAATCGCCCCGATGTTTATAAACACGTCAACCAGCTCGCCGATCGATATCGTGTCGGCTGCGCTCGCGCTGAGCCCTGTTATTACAAGCGTTACCAACTCGCTGAGAGACAGCGTGTCTGCGATGTTCGGCGATATGCTGAGAGCAGCTGTTATCGCTTCAGCAAGCGACATAGAGTCTGAAACGTTGATTCCTGCAATGCTCGCGATTGCAGCTGCGAGTTCCGCAAGCGATATACTATCAGACACTGACGCAGGGCCGAGATTCTCCGACTGCCCTAAACTTTCGCCCAATGAAAATGAATCGCTTATATTGATAGATAAATCAGAAACCCCTGATACATATTCAAACGCTCCGATATCCCATGTACTCGTCCTTGCATTGCCGAGAATATCATCCGAGTACAAACCACTGCCCGGATTATCGACTCCATTACCGACCATATTACCGCCAGATTTCAAGCTAAAATCATCGGTTGTATAATCAGTAAACTCATTTGCCCAATCTGCGCCACTCGGCGATTGCGTGTTAGTCCCATCCCCATCGTCAGATGCACAATAGTCAATGGTATCTATGTCTTGAAAATCATCTGCTGTGTCAAAAACAACACAGTTCTTCGCGGTACTGGTAGCACCAGTAGCCGCTCGTATTCCATCAACCGTTGATATATTATGAACGGTACAATTATAAATTTCGTATGTCCCTGCTGAATCAGAACAATCTATGCCCCTTCTCGGAGCATCATATACAAGACAGTTCCACACTTTAGTGGTATTGGCGTTATTTAAATCCATTCCTATGTATTTTGTCGTCGATCCTCCAGCATTCACTTTTACTATACAATTTGATATATCAAGATCGGCGTTTGTTGTTGTAGTCAAACAATCCTCATATGTATCTGAACTACTGTAATACATATAACATTGTAAACCGTCTAAATATATCCTTTCTGCCCATGTTATACATGCATCGTCAGCAACCTCAAACGCATGATAGTTTGTACTGTCATATTGTCCTTGGTGTCTCGCAGAACCGACAGCTTTTAATGTCACCGTGTCAGCATTCCATGTAGATATGTTAAGTTTTGATGTCGTCGGTGAGCCACCCCAATCATCACCGCATATTTCGCCAATTTCATCATCACCTGCAGAGCTCGCGCCATCTCTCGCGCTTTCCCATGCTGCAACCGTTGTATAATATCCAGAGTAATATGCATCTCTCGCAACCTCTGAACCCTTTTCAGCCCATGATGGTGAGCCCCAATCGGCTGCTGAACAGATTGCGTATATAACAGTTGCCATTTACAATTCCGTGATTACTGATTTATTAACGTCAGGTACTTCTGTTTGATTTTCCACTCTCAATTTTGTATGTGCTTTTACAGAAGATAGAGCCATTTCTTTTTGTAACCGTGTCGCACCAGCATCTTCCAGAACTGTCCATTGAGCAGGCAAAACATCATTAAAAGTGTATGGATACTTAGGCTTGCTCTCTAAAAAATACCATTTACCGTCGTAATCTTTCCACGCTTTCCGATGTTCAGACTCCTCTAATGTCCACTCAAGTGTTTTCGCTTTCCATACACTTGTGGTTTGTATCCATTTATTTGTTTTTAACCACGTTTGTAATTCTGTTTTTGTGAAACCCGGTATTTTCCGTATGGTATATTCTGCCAATGTCAATGGGCTGAATTTGTGGTCGTCCTCCACAATATCTACGAGATCATTTAAAGCCTTTTCAGAAGTATTCACGTTTTTAATTAAAATTACTTGAGCCATTTTATCTCCTCTCTGGCGAACCGATACGAATAAGAAGATCGAGCCCCTATTACAGCGAATTAGAGCCGAAAAACTGCCGCCCTTATGATTTACTGACTACCAGCTTTAAACGCCGTGACGACGCGCTGCGCTGCAGCAGTGCAAGATTAAAGGCTCTCTGTGCCTCTGTTAGAGATACCCGGAGGTAAATCCGGTTTTCTCTTTCAACGAGAGGAAGCGCGTCGTCAAGAGACGCGACTTCCAACTCGTATATCAGCGGTTCTTCTGAATCGCTATCGCTCATAGCTCCCCGACTACTGTTTAGCTATTGTTGCTGGAGCAGCCGGGGCGCGCGCGTTTCCCGCGACTCTTGAATCTGCTTGTTCGCTTAGCCATGTGATCGTTGAGGTTGAAGCATAGCTGCCGTAAAATATAACCGCTTGCACTCCAACGTCATGTAGGCCGTACGGTATCGTGTATGTGAAAAACAGATCTGTGGTTTCGCCGACTGCAGCTTCTGTTCCGTCAACGCGCCGAGCTGCGACATGGTCCCATTCAGCCATGAATGGTCGGTATGTGACAGGCAGATATTCTGCAGGAATGATGCCGCCGTCGACATACGTCGTCACTTCGTCCCATTCATAAGTGTTTTGTGAAGCCCAGTCTATTTCTTGTGCTGTGACGAACGCAAAAGCACAGAACAAGAACCCTATCAATAAAAACCAGGTTGTTCTTTTCATTTGACTACTTCCTCTCTCGGGTTGTTCTTCTCATAATCTCGACCGCTGCAAAAACCGATTCCGAAAACAACCGCTCCAACAAGCACCAGTTCCAAAAAGAAAAACACGATCATTTTACCTGTTTTCATAGTTCCCCCTCATGATAGTATTATTGTTACAATCGCAAGCGCGACCGTAATAATCGCCAGCCCTGCTGTCAAAACCTTGTTCCATGTCTGCAGCTTCGTGTTTATCGTGTTCACGTCAAGCTTTACCGCTGTCATGCAGTCGGCAGAGATCCGCTGCGCTTCTCTGATTTCGTCAATCGCTTTGACTGCATGTTTGACCGTGTTCGTATTCGACCGAACCTCTTCCAGATCTTCACGCAGCTTGTCGTTTTCCTCGTTCACTCTTTTGAGTTCTTCCAGAACAAACAGTTTGCATTTGTCCCAAGTGTCGTCTCTGTCAAGGGGCATTCGGATAATCCTCGGAAGCTGGAATTGTGATTCCGATCATGTCTGTTTCTTCGATCGCGATTACATGATGCATCGTATCCGGCGGAACATACGCGACCTCTCCTGCTGTAAGCTCTTTTTCCATGCTTCCGAACTTGACTATCATCCGCCCTGTAATGACGACGAGAATCTCCATTTCATTATGGGGATGCTCGATGATCTTCGCGCCTTTATTGGCGACTGCTCGCTGAATCGCGATCTCGTCAGTCTTCAACAAAGGATGCCCGATGATCTCGCCTTCCTCTGTTTCGTACGAAACAGCGTCGCCGCTGTCCGCTTTGATGATTGTTTCAAGCATTGTAATGTTTTTGCTATGTGTCATTTTCGAACCCTCGCTGTAAATCCGACCTGAATTAAAAAGCCGTCCATATACCCAGCTGAGCTGTTCACCATAAAGCGCGAATTAAACTGATAATTAAAGCTGCCATATACACCGAAAGGATAACCGCTGCCGCCACCCACCCAGACGCCGCGCGTTTCGTCTTTCCTCGTTTGAGAGAGCCTGTCAATTTTCGCCTCCAGAACTACGACCTCCATTTTCTTCTGAACGAGTTCATCTGTCAAGTCGTCGACTCTGCCTTGCAAATGCAGAATCTGCTCTTCAGATCGCGCCATCGTTTCGATCGCTTTGTAGTACCATTCATCCGGAACTTCGATCGCGAAGGTGTGGAGCGTTATCGAGAAGATCGCGAATATCGCGAATGATATCGTCAGAAGTTTGACCGTCTTCGATCTTCTGTTTAATTTTCTCTTCGACATAGTCAAGCACCTCTTTTTTCAGCTCGTCGGGCAAGGGGGAAACGCCCGACGGCTGTTTATTCGTTTTAGAGACGCGCCCTAAGACGAAGCACGTTAATCCGACAATGACGATCGCTGCGAGAGCAATCCAGAAAGCCGTCAAGTCGGTTCCCCTGTATTAACGGCGGAGCGAATGAAGATTCCAGCAATCGCCGTGAAAGCTGTAATCAAAAATGTCATAAGCTCCATTTGACCGCCGATGTAAGCTCCGGCAGCTGTGAGAACCGTCACGATCCCAGCCCAGAACGTCTTCGAAGTCCAGAACTTCCAACGTCCGAAAAACGCATGAAGCTTTTGATCGATAGTGCTTCGAAGAAATATCGTCCCCAAGCCGCCCACGAAAATAACGAAGAACTCTGAGAACGTTATTTCTTGTGTTGCAAAAGCTACGATACCCGAAAGTATCGCAACGATTGCAGTCCAGAAAGTTTTACTCTTCAGAAGTTTCATACAACCCCCTATATTTGATCTCGCGCTTCCGCGCTGCTCCCCCTCTTACTCCGCGCTTTCGCCGCATAACATACGATAAACCTCGACAGGCTTCCATGTGTTCGTTATATAGTGCTGCTCCTGAATAACTTTCCCGTTCCGCCAGCTGCGCTTATAGTGACCGTACCCGAGCAAAAGCTTCGTCCATTCTGGATAATACGCGAGGTGAACGCCGGGAGGGTCCCATTCTGGATAGAAAAATATCTTTTGCCAGCCGAAAGCGATCGCTTCGAAAACTGTCAGGCGAAGCGAGATCTCCGAGAAGTGAACGTCGTACGCGATGCCTTTAGGGTGGTCTTGCCCGTCGTGCTTTCGCATGTTGAAATCATGAACGATACAGCGACCAGCTCGAAGAGAGAACCCTTCTCGCCGTCTGTAGCGTCGTTTTATCCATGTCGTAAAACGATCGAGAAAGAACACACCGTCACGGTCAAGCTCGTCTGCTTTGCCAAAGATCGGATCTCCGAACGTCGACTGCTCGTTCATAGAGAAATTACGAAGCTCGCTGATATCGTTTATGCTGAGCTTGCTCACGCAGTCCTCAATTTTCTGACTTCAAGCTCGACGATTCCGTTGACCGGGTCTTTCTTTATTCTATTAACTTCGCCGACGATATCAGGAATGATCGTCGCTCCGTCGTCTCGTTTTACTGCGAGCTGTACCACATCCATGACGTCAAGCTCCATGAAGTTATGCCAGACAGGAACGCTCACGATCGGGAACGCGTCTTTGAACAATGATAAGATGTGCTGTCCGAGAGCTGTCGCGTTCTCGTTCTTCGTCAGTGCTGTTTTCAGCTCGACTTCGTTGTCAATCCCGTATTTCGAGAAAACGTATGTCCGCTCGGAATCCAGAACGACGAGAGCTGCATCGCGCCTGTTCTGATTGTATGTGAACTCGACTCGCGCAACGCTGATCAAGTTATCTGTATCAGGGTCGATATCAGCTTCGCCCATGTAGTCGTCAAGCGTGATCGTCTCGGAGATCGCCGCCGCTGCGTCGGTAATCTTGATTGTGTATGTTCCGTCGTCCTGGCGGATAAAATGACCGCCTATACTGCGACAGACAAGCTCGATGATATCGAGAACCGACGTCGCTTTGCTGATATCAATTCCGACTTTCTGCGCGAGCGGATGTGTTTTCAAAGCCTCCCACGCCGTCGTATCGAAGTTTGTTCCGTTGTAGGTGATCTCTGCGATAGTCTCGATCACGTCTTCGAGTATGTCGAGAGGTTCCTGCAGCTGCTCTCGCAAGATGAAGTCGGTCGCTGCGGCTGCTTTCTCTATTTGTATTTCATCAACATAACATACTTTTCCGGCTGCTTCCGCGCTCAATATTTTAATCCCGAACAGAATACCAGTTGTCCCAGAATTGATCGTAAGAGTAATAGACAGCTTCTCCCATGCCCCCGTCGTTGTCGCCGCATCTGTCGTAATGTTCCACGAAGCTCCATAATACTCTTCGATTGAAATATACATATTGCTTGCTGTCGCCACGTCAGTGTAAACCCATGCCGTGTATGTGATCTGATCCCCCGGCGAAAACCCATGCATATCGTCAGTAACCGACCAATTATTAATTAATGCGACCCTCGCGTTTCCGCCGCCCCCTGAACTCGTCTTCGTCAATAGATAACTGAAAGTTCCTTCATGCGCCTGAGCCGAGCTCCTTTCCCACGTTGCGTTTGAGTTTTCGGGAGTCGTTTCATTGAATATCATCGGTTCAGATTCGCTTTCGCAATCCCCACGCAAAACAAGGTTTCTTGTGCCGAAACCGATAATATCAGCATAAACTTCTGATTCAGGGTCGAAATCATCACCGCCCCACCTCGAAGCATTCCGTGTTATTGAGAGAACTCCTGTCAAAAGATCGACTGTCCAGTTCGCTGTAGCGATCTCTTGATCTCCGGCGATCACTTTTGTGACGTCAATTATTCCGCCTGGATGATCAGCGACGTCGACAAGCTTATAATCGAATGTAGTCGGGCTGCTCTCTGTCCTGTTCGTGCAAATACAACGTACTCTTTTCAGCTCGCCATACCGCCACGGAATCGGCTTCCCGACGTCTTCTTCGCTCAAGTTCGGATAATCGCCAGTGCTGAAAACGCTTAACGGGAACTTGCGCTGCAGCCGCTGTCGGTCGTCGCGGAGCTGGAGCTGTACTTTCGCTGTCGTGAACTTCGCGCTCTCTGTATATGTCCGAGTAAGGTTTATATAATCAGCATACGCCAGCCCGAAAAATCCATACTTGATTGTGAGCTGCTGTCCGAATATGTCTGATTCAGCGAGCCAGTCGAACCGCCCGTCGTGGTTGTTGATTTCGATCGAGCCGCTCGCGTTCTGAATCAAGCCGTAAGAGAGATTGTCTTTCGTCTTTGTCAGTCCCCCGACACTCATGAGCCGTTCGTCGTAGAACCCTTCTCCGAGGTCGTTCGCTGCTGAATCGTTCGTCAGGTTGAACTTGATTCCAACGCTGACGACGTGGTCGTGAATAAAGCCGCTACTGACACAATGAACGTAAACCTCTTGCTCGTCTCTGTCCCAATAATACGAACCAGCGTTCGCGTACATTAAAGCGTAAGTCGCACGTTCCGTCAAAGCGACGCCGTCTTCTGAAGCTTCTCCGACGTCGACAGAATAAGAGAATTGCGGCGTCATGAGATCAGCATCGCCAGACTCTTCGAACAGCCCGACGAGAAACGCTTCCTCATATCCATACGGTTCGTCTTTCCATTCTCCGAAAATCCGCGCTTTCCAAATGCCAGGGCCTTCGTTCACGAACGGGAGATCTGATTTGCCGACATTCGCTTCGACAAGCACGATATGTCTTTGATTCGTTTTCGATGCTTCGTCAGCCCACGCCATATTATTTAACCATCGCTATGAATATCGAATGACCGTAATTATGTATATCAGTTATTTTCCATATCGGATTTAATTTATATTCGAACCCATATCCTGCTGTAGGGTCGTAAAAGGTGCCGTCCACTTGTGCGATAAAATGAGGATGCCCAGGGGCATTTACCATGTCGAGGCGCACTAAATAAACAGCATCTGTCTCGCGATATTTGTACACTAAATACATAAATAACAGCGCGAAGTCTTCGCAATCACCTCGCCCTTTTTCGATAGTTTCGTGCGGCAGTTGCCATTCTGCTTCATTGATTTGTGAGTACATAATGTTATCCCGGCAATATGAGAAAGCATCTTCTATGCTTTCTATTGACAAGCCGTCATCGAAGCTATAATCCCAGATTTCGAAACCTGACGAGCATCCGCTACTTATTAAACACAACGCTAAAACCCATCTTTTTAACATCGTACTATCTCTATATATTCGAGTCTGATCCCTGACAACGTCGCTGTTCCTCCTGTTGAAGGGTCGAACTCGATAAAATACCCATACGTTTCGTTATCTATAACAGGAGACGTAATTGTTGTGTCAGTAAGCTCGCCTGTTCCTGAATGAGTGACTGTTGCCATTTGAGTCTCGGTCGCCGCTGTGTGTGCTGATCTGATTAGTTCAACTTGATGCGTTCCGTCTGTAAATGCTGAACAATAAGAGTATAGCTCTGTGACGATCGCTCCTTGAGGCAGAATCACAGCTATTCTCGCCTGATCAAAACCCCCGGGGTTTCCATTCTCAAGCGAGTCGCCGAGCATTGCCATTTCAGCCAAGTCTTCGGAAGTGAACGAAAAAGAAGGGGAATAATACCTTGTTTTAGGGCCTGCGTGACGGTTTGTATATACACTTTTAGAAACATAATTCGTTCCGTCATACCACATCGCCGCCGCATACCGAGTCGTCCCTGAATAGAACCCTTGATATGCGTCGCTCCATGTCGGCGCAGAAGTCGACCATGTCGGAGTCACGATCGCACTCGCGCCAGTTCCTGAAGGGACCATTGTTACATAATTTACTTGTCCAGAAGACGGAGTTCCTGAGATAGTATCGTTCGATGTAAACTTGTATATTGCTCCTGCAGCTTCAATCCATGAACCGCTGGCGATCTGCGGAACTGTCGTCGCGTCATAATTCGTAAGCGATAAAGGAATCAAGCCCTTTCTGATTCCTTCCATCATTTCAGTCCATGTCGCCCAGGCTGCGCCTGACGATGGAGTTTCTACAATTGAACCGCTCATTTTATAACCCCTCTGTAAGCGTGATCCTTGCTTGCCATGTCCACGCGACTTTATGCGTCAGGCTGAACTTCGATATATACCCGTAAAACGGAAGCAGCGTCGAGTCGGATGGGTTCGGAATAAACACGATCGGCTTCGCTTTTTTATTCGCCGTCCACATAGCTTCAAGATTCAACCTGTCAGCATTCGTTAAAAAGTCAAAAGTGAAATCGTATTCGAGGTATGTGATTCCTTCGTTCGCGAAAACCTGTCCTGTCAGCCCTCGCTTCATTTTCGATGTATCGACATAATTCCGAGAGAAGAACGACTGCGCGTATACTGAGAGATCGAAATACGTTCCGAGTCCGAGCCGGCCGACTTTCAGAACGCCGTCGGGGTTCGCTGCATCAACGAGATTGAATCTCCAGTATCTGAGATCGTCGGAAGTGAACGCTTTCCACATGACGCCAGCTGCATGAGTGATCGCTTCATCAACAGTAGGGGTTCCCCAGCTGTCTGTGTTGTTTCCCTCGATCGCATATGTGCCGCCGTTCGTCAGATTGTGTCCGGCGATGAACGCACAGTTCGCAGTAATCGCTTCAGATGCTCCGCCGTCGAGCTTCACCCATTCCGCCGAATCTCCAGTCGTCCAGTATTTTCTTGTGAGCTGCGGATCTCGCGCATTCTCGACAGGGTATGAAGCGTTTTCTGAGTTCTCCGTTATCGTGTAGTCGGTGTCATCAAACTCGTTTGTGTATAGAAACCTCATCCGACGACCGCCTTTCTATGGACAATGAACTCGCCTGATTTCGTCGCTCTCGTCAACGCTTTAAAGAACGACTGCCCGTCGATAGATATAACATTTTCGATTACTCGTTCGGAAGGTTCTTCAGCTCCGCCAAGCGGCTCGACTGTGACTCGCTCTCGACCTGACGGATTATCTCCGACCATTACCATTTCAGGGCCGCTCGTTGTAAACTGTCCGCCTTGCGCGAGCGATCGGATGAACCCTGCAGCTGCAAAAGCGGCGGCAGACGCTGCGAATGCTGGCGCGGCAGCAGCTGGATTGAATACGCCGATCGCCGGAATTAATGCTTTCATCGCACGAACGAGCATTTCTTTTCCGAGCATTTCAAGCAGTGCTGCGAACGTGTCCTTCATTGCTTCTTTCAAGCTGTCGAGAACCTTCGCTGTCGAGTCGCCGATCTTTGTCCATGCGTTCGACCAGATCGGGAGCGTTTTGTTCGTTATGCTCATGATGTACGATTCATACTCTGCAGCGTCAGCTTTCGCTTTCTCGTAGGCTTCAGCTGCGCTCGCAAGCGAAGACGTTCCGATTTGCACAGCTCCAGACAGCCCGTAGTAAGCGCGCCCCATTCTGCCGATGCCCTCTTCGTGCTGCCGCAAGCTGTCGTCAGCTGCATTGAGAGCGTCTGCCATGCCCTTCATTTCGTCAGCGACGCCGCCTACCATGTCGCCCATATTGAAGCCGTCGACAATGACGTCTTTCAGTTTAACAGCGAGCGCGCCGACTTTTTTCGCAAGGCTCGCGACGTTTTCTCCGAACGCTTTGAAATCGTCTGTTGTTCTGTACCCTTGCTCGCGGAGAGCTTCAAGCGTGTTCCGGCTTTCGTCGATTTTATCGTTCACGCCAGCAAGAGCAGATTCGATTCCTTCGAGGTTAATGCCTTTGAAGACTTTCTTCGTCGTCTCTGCGATTTTTAGAACGAACTCCAGAACCTCGCGAATCGGTGTCATGACTGCGACTTTTATATGCTGGAATATCCTGTTCGCGAAATCTGCGATATCAAGCCACAAGTCTTTCAGGAATCCTGAAACCTTTTCCCAGTTCTTCAAGACGAGGATAGCAATTGTCCCGAGCGCGCCGATTGCGAGAACGACAAGCCCGATCGGAGAAATGATCACGCCGAGAGCTGTCGCGAGCGCGGCGATCGCCATGATGACAGGCCCGATAGCAGCTGCGATCGCAACCATTTTCAGAATGAGCTTTTTCGTGTCGTCGTCCATGTTGCGGAGCTTCTGAACGAACGTTATCGCTTTATCGATAAAGTTCTTCAGGGCTGGCATTATGACTTCCATGATCTCGCGACCGAGCATTCCGATATTGTCTTTCAGTGTGGAGAACAGTCCGGCGAGCGTTTTCGATTGCTTCTCTGTCATTCTGTAGAACTGACCGCCTTCGCCCGTCATAGAAGAGACTGCTTTCTGTACAGCTTCGAACGTGACCAGCCCTTGCTCTGACATTTTGAACAGCTCTTCTGTCGTGACGTCGAACTGATCGGCGAGCTGCTGAACGACAGGAACTCCTGAATAGATGAACATATTCAGCTCACGCATTGACGCTTTGCCGCGAGAAGCGACTTTCCCGAACGCGTCTGTCAGTCGGTCGAGCTTTTGCTGATCGCCCATAGCCAGATCGCCGAGGCTCCGCATCGTATCGACGACTTTCTCTGCTTCGATTCCGAACGCGAGCAACCGCTGCGCTCCGTCAATAAGTCCTGGCATTTGAAACGGGGTAGTCGCTGCGAACTTCTCAATGTCTTTCAGCAAGACTTGAGCTTTTTCAGCTGATCCGAGAAGAACTTCGAACGCGACTGTCTGCTTCTCGAACTGCGCGGCGTTCTTCAGCGCGACAGCTCCCATCGCGACAAGAGGGCCCGTCACGAAAAGCGACATGCGCTTTCCGACTCTGTTCAGAGACTGCCCGAAAGCTTTCATGCTCTTCGAAGCTTTCGCGAGCCCCGGCCCTGTCATGTCTCGAAGTCCAAGAATGATTTCTGATTTAGGGGGCACCCGGTTGTTCCTTTTTTCGCTCCGTCTTGTACACGTCGCGAATAGCGTTCAGTATATCAAGGACAATCGCTGGCTGATCGTAATAGCCGCCAGCTCTCGGAAAATGCCGATAGTCTCCTGCAGCGTCGCGGAGATTGTCGAACATATAAACCCATCGTCCCCATTTCCGAGCCCATTCTGCAGCTTCGCCTTCCTGCGCGATCGGCAAGCCACGAAACATTATACGAGCGATATGTTTTATTTCGTATCGCTCGTGTTCCGTAAAGGGCTATTTAAGGCCTCGATCTCTTCCGACAGATGATTGATCAATGCCGGATTCTGACGCCCCAGCTGCTCGACGAACTCTTCGTCCCATTTCTCGAACGGGAAGCTGTCATCGACTACAACTGCAGCAAGCAGGAGCTGAATCCTGCTTTTGTGAATCCAATCGGGACCAGTGAACCGCCCTGTTCCGTCTTTCCTGTCGAACTGCGTGAACTGCGTAAGCATTCCAAGGTTCGCGTCGCGCTCTTCGACAGTCAATGTGCGGATAGTCAAATAAATCGGGTCAGGGTGCTTCTCTTGAATCTTCTCTGACGTAAACGGCTGTATGTCAACTTGCCGTGTCTGACGCCCGTCTCTGACGTCGTCAATCTTCAGTTTCATAATTCCCCCTATTGTGAAACGTTATGCTGACCATTGCGTGGTTCTCGCGTCTCTCAACGTGAGCTTAACGCTGTTCGTGCTGTCGTAGACGCCTTCGAAGTTCACAGAGAACGGAATCCTGTCTCTTGTCGAACCGACTGGCGAATCGCCGACGATCTTCGTGATCGGGACTTCAAGTGTCAGCGTGTAGTAATAGCCCGATTCGATTTGCTCATGACTCGTCAAAAAGACTTCGAGTTTCTTCGACGTGTTGTCGAGAAGAGCATCGCGAAGCGCGTCGCTGTTCGAGTCCCAGACGCATTCAAGAGTTCCCGAGATCATCGCGTTTTGTTTCTTCAGAAACGCAGGATATGCGTTCCCGTCGAGAACATGACCAGCTTCCGCATCGATGAAGTTCTGATACTGCCAGTTCGCCGCCATGACATACGCGACAGCCCCGTCGTCGATCTCGATCGAACCGTGTCTGAAAACATACGGATGCTTTGTCGACGGCGTCAGCGATGCTGGCGTTGACTGATCATCGCTCTCTTGCTGCGCGACCAGATCGAACGAAGACTCTGCATAAGCTCCGCGAGCAATAGAGCAGTTCCAGTTGTCGACGACAGTGCCAGGGTAACGAACGAGCGTCTCTCCGCGATCAATCTCCAGATGTAGCGAACCGAGATCCGTCGCGTGGTTTGCTGGCGTGAATTCGTGATCATAAGCAGTCGTTGCGAGAACTTGCGCTGCTGCTGCTTCTGTTCCGAACGTCGCATACATGAGAAGCCCGATATTGTCTGGATTTATGATCATGCTGATCGAGCCGCCAGCGTGTTTGCTGCCGTGATGGTAGCTATACATGAAGCGGCTTCCGAACATTTGAGGGCTCTTCAGTATTTCGATTTCCGGAAGCATTCCTTCGTCAATGAGTTCGAGGTATGTGTCAATGGTACCGCCAGCCCCGAAACTTGCCTCTTTGACGATTCCGGCTGTAATCCCTGAACCGATTCTCATTTTTCGTTAACCTCCGCTTTCTTAACTTTTGTTTTCGGCTCGTCTATCACAACGCAGAGCGACTTCACTTCGTTATAATCAGCTTCCGGCATGTCGATGATTTCCCCCTCGCCTTTGCTGATCACGCGATTCGTCTTCGTTATAAACGCGCCTTTTGTTTTGACTTTCATTTTATGGGCTCCCTTTTAAATAATTGTACTGAATCATAAACGTGAAATCGAACACGCCGATTTTCGTTTCTGGCGGCAGCTGGTACATGCGGAACATAACTGGATCTGTATAGTTCGCATTGCCGCCGCGTTCGTCGTCGACGTGTAACGCTTTCTCGATATCTTCAGCCCATTTATTGCAAAGTGTGTCAATGTCCGAACCGTCGCTCGCTGTCTTAACGCAACCTCGAATTATGACGATCAGCTGCGCCATTATATTCGTACTTTGCAGATCGACAGGCTCTCGCTCGTCTGTCGTGCTTTGAATTATCGCTGCTGGATAATCTTTCGGCTGAAGACGCATCCAGTCCGTCATTAAGCGCGTTACGAGTCCGTGGTCGTTATTGTAGCTGCCGCTTTTCATAATTGTCTTTAGCGTCGTTTCAATGTCTGCTAAAATCGATTCCCTGATGCCCACGCGTTAAACTCCTGTTCGAAAGCTCGCTCGAACTCTGTCAACCATTCGCGCTGATGATCGTCTCGCGCTGGCTGCAAATATTCTCGCGGCCCTCCATGTGCTGACCCGTCCCATTCCCAGTATGAAGCATAGTCAAACCCTCGCGCAGAAACTGCTCTCGCCCGAACTCCGGCGATCGGATATCTCGAATGCGTATTAACGAAAGCGCGAACCGAATTGATTAGCGTATGCGTTCGCGGCGTCAGCGATTGTCCTCTCAAGTATCGATCTTGCGAAATACCCCTGATCATGTCTGCAGCGCGATATAGAGGCCTGATCGCAAGCCGCATCGCTTCCTTCGGTAGCTTCTTTATGAACCGCTGGAAGTTCCTGTCGTCGAGTCTTATGCTGACGCTCATCGTTCACCATTTCTTTTTGTAAATGTTCAAAATGTCTTTCGCTGATTTCGGCATATCGGCAGCTGCAAGCTGAATCGAACCGTCCGCCAGTTGCTGGCTGATTACTCCGAGATACCCTTTGTCGCGCTGATTCCAGCCGAACATAACAATCTCGATCACCGCTTGCGCGAGATCCCACGGGATCGTTATGTATCCTGCAATGTACACGACTTTCAAGTTCTTGATTCCTTTCGAGAAAGCTCCGCCGTCGTATACGATTTTGTACGCGAGGTCGTTCGGCATAATCGCCAAGTCGTCAGAATCGACGAGCGTGTCTGAGCCGTATGCCCGAGCCAGATCGTCATGGACTGAAGTCAGCGTCGTGATCGGATATTGATTCGTGAACAGCTCGTTTGTGCCGTCGCCTGAGTAATGCTCTGTCAGTGTGCGGCTTTTGAGCTTGCGTTTCGTGATCGAGTTCGCCGCCCAGCTCGCACCGTTTATGAGCTGGTGGAGCTTGTTGTCTTGCGTTCGATCGCCCAAGTCGATTCCGATCGCAGTTTTCGCGTCTTCAAGATCGATCAGATTGTTGTCTGTGTCGAGGGCTACAGTGTACGGCATTATTTATTCCTGCTTGATTTGATTTGCTTGTCTTTCGGCGGCGTCTTTTTCTTGTTGTCGTATCGCCCGACCTTCGATTCCAGATCGTCGATTTTAGTCGCTGCCGTTTCTAAAAAGCTTTGTAAGTCCGCCTCCGTGTTTATCGCTTTTGCCTGATCGAGCAATGCCATAATTAATTTCCTTTCGTCGGCACTCATGAAAAGCACTGACTTTTGAATAGTATTTGTACGCGTCGAGCGAATCGTCGCCGTCTGCGAACATGAGCAGCAATCTGTACTTCCCGTTGTGATACGTCATGATATGGCCCAGCTCTTCGCCGTGGCCACAACATGATTCACTCGTCGCAATCCCTGCGTCGTTCAGTGCCTGGACAATCGGAGCAATGCATCGATCGACGCAGATCTTTTTTCCTTGCACTGTGATTTCAATATTCGGTTCACTTTGCTTGCACATCCTATATCAGACGCGAGAGTAAAGGAGGAAATCTCTCGCGCCAGAATAGAACCCCTCGCTCGAAAAGGGGTTACTTGTTGATATACGCGAACGTCATTCCGTAGATCGTCGATGCGTTTGTCGCGTTCGCAATATGCAGATGCCACGGATCGCCTTTGTACGGGTTCACTGCGATGATTTTTCCTGAAGCTGCATTCGCTGTACTCACTGCCAGAGTGAATATCTGCCCGACGTTATCCCCTGTAACTCCGAAGATAACGATTCGCGCTCCAGCCGCTACCGCGACTGCGATATTCGTTCCGAGCGTGATCGTCGATCCGGACAACGACGCAACCGTGTTGAACTCCCACGCGCCTGTCGGTAGCTGGTAGGCTACGACGTCGTTCGCGGCAGCTGCGTTTCCTGCAGGATCTTTCGGTGCATCTGTACAGACAATGTCTTTCTGCGCTGCAGCGGCAGCCGCTGACGTTGTCGTTCTGCAGCCTGTCGCTGTGCCTGGCTGCATGAGGTGCAACGTGTGAGCTGTCGCGCCTGTCGAAACTTCGTAAGCGATCAGTGCAAGCCGCTTTCCATTTCGACCTTGAATGTTCTCTGTGATCGCCGTTCCTGCCGTCTCGGTGTGACGGTCGACGACTGAAAATCCTGAAATGTAAGCTCCGTAAAGACTCATGTCTTTGAACCTCCATTCATAAAGTGTGTTGTATAGTATTGGGGGAGCTTCGCGATCGCGATCTTACTCCCCCTCAATACTCACGACTAACAGCCGTGATTATGACGCTGCGGTTTCAAGAACGCCGAATGCTTTCGGGATAGCTCCTACAAACGCCTGGCGAATACGGAACTTGTAGAATATCTGATCGTAGTCGACGTTTCGAATCGTGTTGTTGTAAGTCTGGAACTGCATCCCGACTCTGTTTCCATGCAGCCAGTATTTCGGGTTGCCGAGAATCAGGAACGGAGCGTCTGCAGCTGTCGTTGACGGCATTTGTTCGCTGATCACATACGGGTATCCGTACAACGTCGCAGGGACTCCGTCAGCTGGCTTCTGATAGATCGGGTCGCCGACGTCGTTCTTCAGTCTGCGAAGAGCGTTGAAAACCTTCCGATGCATTATCCAGATTGCACCGTTCAGCGCAACTTCTCCGGCAGCTGCCGAGACGTCCTCTTCGAGATCGAGCAGATCTTCATACTCGATATCGGTGTAGTCTGTTTTTCCAGCTGCCATGTTCCGAATCGTTGAACTGGAATTGTACAGAATCGATGTGAAAGGAGACGCGTTCGAGTTCAAGACTTGCTTGTCGAACTCTGCTCCCCAGGCTTCCGCGAACTGCATTCGGAAGAACTCCGCAAGGTTGACGAGGGAATCTTCGACCAGCTCGTCTGTCACCGTAAGCCAAGCAGCGCACGTTTCGCATTCAAGCGAGATCTGCGAGAAGGTCGGGTTCGTCTCTGTCTTCGCGGTCGTCTCGTCTGTCACCCACGTCAGAGACGGAGTCGCGTTTTCGGCAGGCCAGTAAATCTTTCGAGTCGCCATCGGGATAGAGCGTACACGCCCCATCATGACCGACGCTTGAAGCGAGAGACGGAAGACTTCGCTCTCGTATGCTTCAGGGACAAGATAAGAGCCTGTCGTCGCGTCACCTCGGAGAACGGTTCCGAGAGCAGCTTTTTCTGCAACGTCGTTTTTGCCGAGGTCCCATTTCGCTTCTGTCCAGCTGTCGTCGTTGCGTACCATCCGGCCTTTGTTCTTGAAGACTGCCGGAATGTTCCCGTGTATCGCCGACTTGAAAAACGCGTTCGATCGATCGTCAGGACTCTGCTCTTCTGCTGGAGCTGCAACTGCTGCGTCCATGAGCTTGACGACTTTCTCGTTCAAGTCTGAGATCGCGGTTTCTTTTGCTGAGAGCCGCTCTTCATACTGCGTTGTGATCTCGGAGAGAACGGTTTTGAAGTCTGACACAGTTGTATCTTCGCCGATCTCTGCGACCATTTCTGCTATGTTTTTAGGCATAGTATTTATTCCTTTCGTTTGAATGTATCTGATAAACGGCTTTCAGGTTTGAACAGCGGTTTTGACACGCTTCCATCGTCAGCTTTTCCCGACTCTTTGTCGACTGACAACGCGTCGCTGTACTTTCCTTCATCCGTCATTTCTTTCAATATGCTGACAGAGAGCATTTGCAGGAACTCTGCTTGCTCGTCTTTTTCCATTGTGGCGTATAGAGAATAGAGAGCATTCGCGTTGATATCGCTTTGCCCTGGCTCGACTTTTTCGAGAACGTCTCCGATCGCTTTTCCGTCAACCTGTACAATAGGTTTATCGCTGTTCAGCTCTCCGTTGAATGCGTCGTAATCGATTCCTTTGTCAGAGAACATCTTCTTTACTTCGTCCTGAACCAGCTCGCCGAGTACACGCAGCGTTGTGTCACTGACCTCGATATCTTTTGTCGAAGGTTCATCTTTGAACATGACGACCTCGTCTTCGACTTCGATATCTGCTTCGCCAGTTAATATCGCGATCTCATCTTCTGTGTAGCCTTTCGATGCGAGAAGCGCATTCTGATTCGCTCCGACGTTCACGACTGACAGCTCGTAAAGCTCGGCCTCGAGAGTCGTTATGCGATGTCCTGTTTCGGCTGACTCTTCAAGATCATTATATTCGCGCTTTTTCGATATGTACCCGACAGAGACAGCTTTTAGTATTCCGTCATCAATGAGCTTTCGCACAGTGTCTGCAAGTTCGTGAATCCCTTCTGAAGCGAAGCGGACGTTGAAATGCAGCTGCTTGTTGCGCTTGTACACTTTCTCCGCTTTGCCGATCGCTGGCACACTGTGATTATGTCCCCAGAGAATGACGGGGTTCTTTTTGAACTCGGTCAGATCCCATCCGCTGACTTTGATTATCTCGCCGTCGCGGTCGATGTTCTCGTCACTACCTACGAAATGATACGTCCCGTCTTTCGTTTTCTCAATGACGCATTCCAGCAAAAGCTTTTCCATTTTTCCACCCCTATACTGAGAATGACATACAGCGGCTCGCTGATCTTCTTTCGGGTACTCCTGCCGCATTGCTGCATTCGCCATGCACCGAGCCATGAAAGCATCTTCTGATTCTCCGCGTCGCGGTTTCGGTAACGGCATTATGACGCTTCCTCTGCGAGAACCGGAACAGTAAAACAGTTACAGTTGACGACCTCTTCAGCTGGCGCGCCGATCGCGTGAGGATGCGGCAGCCCGAGCTTGAAATCATCGCCGACTTTCCGAACTTGCGAATCAAGGATTATATGTGATTCTCGCGAATTGTGAAATGTACAGATCCATTTATGATGTTCCGTTCCTGATTCCTCCATGAGATCGAAACGGCTTTGATTCATGACTGCGTTGATCTCTGTCCGAGCGATCGTTCCAGCTCGCGATCGAGCGTTGTTCATGATGTGCCGCGTCTCGTCGACGATCTCGCCAGCGACTGCTTCGTAGTTCAGCCCTTGCTCGATTCCGCGTTCGAGTATCGGCTCGATATGCTCCTGCAGCTGTTTCGCGATCGTGACGTTGACTTCTTTCAACGCTTCGACTCTTGCATGAACAGAAGCGACAGCTCGAGGGCTCGTCAGTCCGTATTCAACGCCGAGATCAGGGAGCGTCGCAATTCCTGCTTCATATGCGTTTCGAAAATGCGGCGTTGCCATAGCGACGAGTTTCTCGTTCGCTTTCTCCACGTCGAACAATATATCGTAGCTCATCGCAGTCGGGTCAATGTCTTTGTACCCCTCTTTGTCCATTGCGTTTGTGATGACCTCTTGCCGGAGCGTATAAACATATGACCGAATGTCTTTCGCGAAGCTTCTCTCCAGACGATCGCTCTCTCTGACATATGAAGCTTTCATTCGTTCAGTCAGAGATTGCTTCTTTCGTTTCTCCGGCGGAGCTGGGGCATTGTTTCCGGCGAGCTGATCAGGTATGACTTGTCGGTAGTTCTCCAGATCCGTTTTATCGGTGATCGGATTCATTCCAGACGGAACCCACCACGCATCGCCCCACGGCCTTTCTTCAAATCCGAGTTCGAGCATTTCGTTGATCTCGTTCCGGGTGAATCCTGCTTTCGTCAAATATAGCGTGTTCTTCACTTTCTCGCTGTTCTCTGTCTGCAGCGCGGACACTTGCGAGAAGTCGAACTTCAGCGAGTAGTCAGGATATCCGAGCCGCTCGAAGAAATCCGTCCTCAATACGTCTTCGAAGAATACAGCTTTCGGTATCAGGTTGTTTTCGAAGAACTGTTTCCGCTGCTCTTTGATATTCGATTTAATCGAGGCGTGTTCGAGAACTTGCGCGAGAGCTGGCGGAACTCCGAGAACTGCGAACACCTCTTCTCTGCTCCATTTGCGCTGCGCGATATAGTCAATGTCTCGCTGCGACATAGCGACCTGTTGCGCTTTCGCCCCTCTTGACAGAATCGACGTCTTCCCTGATCGCTGTAGTCCGCGATGCTTTTTGTTGAACTTCGCCAGCACCGCATCTGCTTCTTCATCGGTCAGCTCCTGTTCAGTTGTGAGTATCATCGACGGCGTCGCCTGATTGTTGAAAAAGTAATAGTTGTACGCTGCAGCTGCATAATCGATATGAAGCCCAAGAAGCGAAGCTGTGAGCGGCGACATTCCGCGAAACTTGTTATACGGGTTGAAATACTTGAACTGAATAATGTCTTCTTTCTCGATCGACTCGATCTTGCCGATTTCGTTCATCCGCTTCCAGCCGACGAGTTCTTCGTCTCGTATAACAGCTTCCATTTGATCAGGGTTCACGACGTCTATTCGAACCGGGATATCTGTCGCGAGGTTTCGCCGTATTCGCCAGAAGCATTCTCCGCGAGAAGCGAGAAACGTCAGTATCGAACTTACCAGCGTGAACTTGTTCATGTACGGCGATACGTTATTGAACAAGCTCCACATCCAGTGATCAGAACCGCCGCGATCGACTAATTCGTCTCCACGCATTAACGTAAGCGGAGCTTGCGCGAGGTTCATCTGCATTTGATCAACGCAAGCGAAAACCCACGCGTTATCGAGATAAGGGTCAGTGATTCTTATGTATTGCGGATAATCCTCTTCAGTCGCGATCGATAAGAAATGCAGAAACGAGTCACCTGGCGGAACGACTGTTCCGACTGTCTGCCAGTTTCCGCCGATCGCCTTTTCCTGTTTCGGAGCGATCGCTTTTGATAGACCTGTTCGTATAGTGTCGATTACACCCATTGTTAACCTCTATACATGGATTCCGTGATGCCTTTTCGGATAGTAAGAGAGAGCGAGAGCGTCGGCTTTATCAGGAGATCGCCCGATTCTCGATTTGATGTTTTCTTTCGGTTCGAGGATGATATCGCCATTGCTTCTCATAGACCAGTGTATTTCATGAAGTTCTTCGCGCAGCTCTTCGTCTGGACAGATCGCCAGATTGACGTCGTATTCTGGATTCAAAGCGTCGCGAATCGCCCAGTAACAATACGCTCGAATATTGACGAAACTCCGTTGCCGCGAATAGTCTCGCAGCCCTTTCGCGCTTTCAGAGAACTTCGCCGAAACGACGTTCAGCTTCAGCTCTCTTGCTCGACTATAAACGCCAGCACCTTCGCCAATAGTATCAATGAAAGCCCTCGCATTCTCGCCGAGAGCTTCTCCGAGTCTTCCGACTGTGACCATGTGGTCTTGGCGACCGAACTCTTGAAAATGCGTCGCCACGTCTTCGAAGCGATGGAAAAAAACTGTGAAGTCGCGACCTTCCCCTGCAATATCCGCACCGATGCTACAGCGCGCCTTTTTGATCTCTTCCAGATCTTCGATATCTTCGAATCGTTTGAATGCTGAATCAATCCATGCGAGGGGAATGAGAAGGTCGTCTGATTCTTTCGGCGGCTCACCAAGGACTTTTATCCTGAAGAGATCGTTCGGTCTATACAGCTTACCTTGAAACTCGAAGTCGTTCTCTTCGTCCTTGAAGTCTTCCTCGTTTATTATTTTAGCCCATTTCTTCTCGACAATCAAGTTATTTACCCAGGCATAATCGACTTGTCCTGGTATCAATATCTTTTTCGCGACAACGTTCGGCGCGTCGAGACAGTTCAATCGATACTTTTTATACGCCGGAGACGTTATCGATCGATACGCTTCGCCGCTCAATGTATACGGGTTAAAGCAGATCAGAAGCTTCGAGTCGCCAGTCAGTATCGATTCGACAGCGTCGAACACTTCATCTGCGAGGCCTGTCGCTTCTGTGACTACAACCATTAGATGCGGAGAATGGAAACCGCTCCACGGCTCTGCTTGCTTCTCTCCTGCTTTGAACGCCATTAAATAGCGGTCGGGGTTTGCCGGGAATACGATCTTGTCTGTCATCGGAAAGCCGCCCAGCGGCAATATGCCTTCTGCGTTCATGTACAGCTTTTTGATTTCGCTCATCATGATCGAGATTGCTTGTCTTCCGGTAGGGGCTGTTTCGATCACTTTCGACGGAACGTTCAGTTCCAGAAAGCAGACGCTCGCTACAGCTGCGACGAAGTCTTTCCCTCTCGCGTTGCCTGAACGGATACTGATTCGATGTGAGTTTTGTATTCCATGTAAACATTCTTGCTGCTCTTTATCGAGTTTTACCGCCAGCATATCGCGAGCGAACACGTTCCAATCATTACGCCACGTTCTTACAAGACGTCTCGCTTCAGCTGGCGACAGTTCAGTCTTCGTCGCGATCATCTTCGTCGTTGTACTCTGCAAGAGTGAGTATGTCTTGAAGGTTGTTCAGTACATGCCCTGAATGCTCGATCGTCTGTCGCGGCAGCCCTACAAGCCGATTAAAATATTCGCGCACAGACGAGCCTTCCCCGTTCGCTGCTCTCAATATGAGGTTCAGCAATACAACTTTATGCAGCGTCGGTTCTTCGTCTGGACAATACTCTTTGAAGTGTTTCAGCATTGCTTCGCTGACTGGCTTTCTTCCGCCCAGCTGTTCGAGCAGCTCGACGACAGTATCGCCTTTCTTCGGTCGGCCTTTCCGATTGATTCTTGGGTCGCCTTTTACAAACTTGCTCATGTCTACAGCTCCATTCGATTATTCTTTCGCAGCTTTCATCGTTTCGAGCTTCGTAATCAATTCCGTGATCGCTTCCGCTTGCTTCGCGATGATATCAGCCATTGAAGCGACAAGGCTCATAGCAGACCCAATCGATTCGTTCGACGTTTTCACTTGACGCAGCCGTTCTGCTTCGTGTTCTTCATACTCGACGAACTTCGTGCTTGACGGCAAGTCAACAGCTGCAAGGTCGTTGTATGTCCAGACTCTCATAGATTCCCCCTGCGTTTTTATTATAAAGCATAATTCTGTTAATTGTCAGTTTTACTGCGCGTAACCTCTTCGATCAGCTCGTCGATTATCTCCAGCTTCGCGCTTCGCTTTATTCCGCCGAGCCCTGTTTTATACTGAACCGATACACGCCTTGTATGCAGATAGGCTCGCAGATCGTCTGCTTTGATGACTTCTGCAGCGCAGTCTCTCGGAACTGGCACTCCAGCCGGAACAAGCTCTTCAATGAGCGTGTCTGTGAAGTATGTTTTCATCATTCCCCCTTGCGACTTTTTCGAGCTGCTCGTTTCTCTTGTTCATATTCCGGCCTCTATAATGCAGTCGTCATCTTCCCGACTGACAGAGAACGTCAGGAGTCCAGTGTCGTAATATTCGAGATCGTCCATGTAATTTTTTATAGAATCCATATCGACACGCACGACGACGCGAAGCTCTTGATTCATGTCTTGCAGATATTCGACCAGTTCTTTTATTCTCATTCGAGTCTGTCCGCTATCGGCTGGCTTTCTCTGTCGTGATCGTCATTCTTTTCTTTCAGTGCTTCGATGCGTTTTCTTAATTCAATTACATATTGTGCCCCTTGATGATACTCTATCATATCGGCTTTCCATTTTAACGCTTCTATGAGTTCCACCCTGTACCGCTCGCATTGTTGCTCAATAACCGTCATTTCTGCATTATGTTTTGCTTTCCATGCCACTTTTTCATCAGCATGTACTTCCCTTAACCGCTCTATCTCCCGACGAAGCCTTGTTGTCTCTTCCACCTGCATAACTAATGCCTTCTTGTGTTCCGTCAGCTCTGTGTCTTTCTCGGCAAGGGCTTGCTCAAGTTTTACGACTTTCTCGCATTCTCTAAACAAAGCACCTTCGGTATCTTTTAACTTATTCAAAGCTTCGTGATGTTCCATCCTCTCCCCCTTTCAGTGCTTCGCCAGTTATCTTTATTGCTGTTTTGAAATCAGATGCTTCGTGTGCTTTTTGTAGCGCCACCTTGTACCGCTCGCACTCTTTGTCTTTCTCGGCAAGGGCTTGCTCGTGGTCGCTGAGTATTACCATTGTTTTTACTTCTGGAAACTGATATTGAACATCGCCCTTCGGTTTGCCGAACTCCTGCCCACCGTCTAATAGATAAAAAAAACACCTATATGTGTTCATCCTCTCCCCCTTTGGCGAGTTGTAATGCGTCTATATAATCACATATCGCAAATGTAATATCCATGCCACGTTTTCTCAATTTGCCATTATGAGCTTTTAACACAAAAAAAGCCCATTTATTTGCAGCTTCATTTAAATTATTAAGGCTTTCATCTGCTCCATCATATTCATTTAGTGCCTTTGCTAATTCCTCCATTCCTCAACCCCTTTGGCTATAAATAAGCGTCTTTTCGCTCAAATATTTGAACAGACATTTATCTGAACAGAACGCCCCACTGTCAGTGAACTCTTCAGTTTCATATTCATAAGCCCCCATCCAGTTGCCAGCCCCACGCCATTCAGAACGTTTGTATGATACAATTGGGCTGTTCGTTTCTCTTTCCTTTCCGCAATACTTACACTTCATCCTCTCCCCCTTTGGCTATCTCTTCTTCTATTAATTCCTGTACTGATACACCGCACCCAACACAATAGAAATCATTAGTCATAGCACAATCGCCATCTCTTGCTACACACGGTGTCATATCCGACTTTTCTCGTGGGCAATATAATTCATCTTCCCTCAAACCTGTACGTTTAAAAACCATATCTCTCAAATCATCACCTATGCTCATCCTCTCCCCCTTGTGGCTATCAATGTGATTTCTATAAGGTCTGAACAAGACGGGTTTATTGCGTGTAGTGTTTTTCCTTCTCGTATGTACCACATATCGCCCGAGTCCGCAGGGCTGTGTTCAACTCGCCCCCTTTGTATTATGCCACTTTTCCAGATAACCATTACAATATCATCTATCTCTATTAATCTCTTCATCCTTTCCCCCTTTGGCTGGCACATTCTCTACATCGCCATATTTCTCAAGCAATGGTTCAACTTGCTCGTATAAACCGTACCCTTTTTCCAGCAGCGTTACAGCATTATGAATCTGGTCTTTTGCAACCATTAATCCAATCCCCATACCATGCCTCAAATTGTAGTCTGCTCCCTGTAATGCTTCAAGAATTGATACACTCATCCTCTCCCCCTTTCGCCAGTTGTTCAAGTTCGGCTAATATTCCGGCATATGAACAGTTGCATTTATTGCCGACAAAACCCCATTTCTGTATATTGCACCCCCACTCATGCGGAGCAAGTTCAAACAACGGCAACACACGCTTTGCAAGCTCACGCACATACGCATCCATTTCGTCGGCAGGATACCAATAAACCAGCTGTCCATAACCCACATACTTTGCAACTTCACTCGATAATTTCTTTTTCGGCTTGTTCATAGTTTCCCCTTTCAGAACTTCGCGCATATAATAATAATCGTCGATTAACATGCGCCCTGCTCCCCATTTCGAAACTGCTCAATCATTTTGATCGCATCTTCAGACGCTATACAATGATGTTCGCTGCCACCTTGCAGCTTTTTTTCGAGCCTGTTCAAGAGTATGTCAACATTGATGCATTTATATAGTTCGACCTCTTGCGAATTGTATGATGTGCTGCTCATCATAGACGGGTGAACATCGTTGATGTTCGCGAAGACTCTCTGCATAAATCCCCCTTTAATCGATTTTGAAAAATGCTTTGTCCGGCCTGACTCCTTTATCTCTTCCGCTACCGATTTCGCAGTAACCGACTTTGTCATGCTCGGTCACGCGGAACTTTCTCGATCTGCAGATTATTTTCATCCATTGAGGCTCGCTCGGATACGGTGCTTTCTCGTAATCGATATTCAGAACAGTTTCGATCGACGCAGCGTTTGAGCATTTCTTCAGCTTTTTACATGCGCGACAGTTTTTCTGCCAGAACGCTTTCGCGTGTTCAGTGTCTTTGAAGTACCGAATGAGTTCTGTCAAGGTATTGCACCTTCCTTTCGTAGTATAAATCCTTCGCTCGCTCGAGGCCTTTCGGCGACGCGATGAACGGAAGCGGCGGCTTGTCCAGCTCGCCGAACAGGTCAGTACCGATCGTTTCTTTCAGCATTGCGTAACGTGCCAAGACTCCAGAGTTTCTGTATCTCGAAGAGCGAAGCATCGCGAGCAGTGTCGCAGATCTCGCTCGATCGCAGCGGTTGACGCACGTCTGCTCGATCGCTGACAGAAAGCTTCGAGACTCTTTTGTCTTGATACACTGAATCGAGCTTCCCTCAAAATAGAAATGCTCGCGTCTGTGCTGCTTGATAATTACTCGCTCTTGTTCCATAGGCGTGAGCGGCTCGGGCATGAACGGCGAGTTCATCATGAAGATTAACAGTTTTTTATTGCTCTCTCCGTCTGCTTCATTCAAGCACTCTTGAAACTCTGAATAGTCGTTATCAGGAGCGAAAGGGAAGTTCACGATATTGTAAAGCCGGAGCGTATAACTCGAATGTTCAGCGTCGTATATTTGCCGTAACGAGAACATCACCTGTTCTTTCGTTATCTGTTTGTTGACGACTCGACGAATCTCTTCTGTTAATCCGTCCATGCCAGCATAGAGATATCGCTTCGAACCGAACTTCAATTTATCGAGTTCAATTTCTTGATCTGAAAGGTCGCTCGAATAACTCTCTTTTTTGCTTCGCGTCTTGAACGTATGCTTCCATGAATACTGACAGAACGCGCAATGTCGGCGGCAGCCGACGCTCTCTTCGTGGTAATCGTCATAGTCGACGAACTCGGACAGCTGCCGAACGTGATAGACATCGTTTACTTCAGGGTCGAATCGCTTCTGCCAGACGCCAAGAGCTTCGCCGTCTTCGAGCAAAGCGTTGATCAGTCCTTCGCCGCGACCGAGAACGCCGACGTCGATATAATCAGCGAGCAGCTTCAAGTTCAGGACCCCGGGCCCTCCTGCGATTATCCGCGCTTTATGACCGCTCCCGATCTCCGACAGCGCGACCACGTCTCTGTAACTGTGCAAGCTGCAGAGAACCGCGTCGTAATCATCGACCTTACGCGGCGATACCCATTCGACTTGATTCCGGCTGTTGTCAATCTCGCTTATGATGTATCGGAAACCGTATAGCGGAAGGTTGTCGACAGATCTCCGATTATTATATCGCCTGTCTACTGTCGACGGAAGAATCAGAAGTCCTACCTTGCGTTTTTTCATTTTTCGCTCACCATTCGAACCCACATTTCGGGCATTTTTTTGTCGCTTCTTTCCGAGCTTTTGGAATCTCGAACATCGGTATCTTCACTTCTGGCAGCCGCACGATGTCACGCTTTCGCAGCTCGGCAAGCAGCTCCATGTATTTAAGCAGGAAATCAGATCCGGGGTCGACGTCGCCGAACCGCGAGTTCAAGATGAACAACAATGAAATCGCGTGATCTCTGTTGTCAGCCGGAATCGGTACGATCGGTATTTCTGGAATGTCGTACCCCTCGTATGCAAGCTCTTCGAGAGCTTTCTTCGTTTGATGACCGTCGAGAATGTACGTCTTGTCATCGTTCAGCCATACGAACTTGGGGAACCTGAAACCTTCCTGCAGGATGCTGTTCTTTAAAGACTCGATGCTTTCTGGCGTTGATTTCTTGAAGTCTTCCTGTAGCTCGACAAGCAGCTTAAAATCGATCGTCGGAAGTTTAATCGGATTATAGATTTCAATCGTCGACGACGTTGTTTGTTCCATAGCGTTTCAACCCTCCGCCGTAATTTTGATGATACGCTTCAGCGTACAGCTTCTGAAGCTTCTCTCTCATGAACTTGTATTCGTCAGAAGCTTTGAACGCGAGAAGCCTCCTGTCGGCGTCTTGCCGATTCAAGTCCCAGAACAGCTTGAAGCTTTTCAATTTCGTCATTGTCCAGGCAGAATAATTTGACTGCTCGTCATTTTCTCCGCTTTGATGTCGAGCTGCACTTCGTCGCCTTCTTTTTCTGGAAGGCTCAATTTCATATCGATTTTGTATTTCGGGATAACAGGCGGAAGCGAGTCGTGAGCTTCGAAGATCGGCGAGAAAGCTCGAACGATGAATATTCCTTTGTTGTGCGGAAGCGGCTCCATTCGCACTATTACGAACTGACTCTGTAACAGCTGATAGTGAGCGAAAGGAACGCCGTCGATCAGCTTCGAATCGATGTTAAACTCGCCGATGCGATTCTCTGCGATGACTTCATTCACTGCGTTGTTGACTGTCACTACCGAGCCGACGCTGTATCCACGACGCCCTTCCTTCTCTGCTTTTTTCTGTTTCTGATAATTGCTGAGACGCGGGTTCTTTCGTTTCGGTTTACTGCTCATTTCTCCCCCTTAGTACGCTGTTGTTGTCAGCCAGAAGAAAACGAGAATCAATGCGATTGTCGATACAGCGAACACGCCGAACAACCAGCATTTTCTCTCTTTGAAATACATCAGAACAAACGACATTGCAGCATATGCGAAAATCATCAACATTCCGAATGTCGGCACAAATGCAAAAGACTTTCCGACTGTTTCGTAAAAATATGCGTTCATAACGAACCCCTTTCAGTCCTCAATAAATGCAAGCGTTTTTCCGAGATCGTCATTCTCTCCTATGTATACGATCCTGTATTCGAGAGAATTGAGATTAGTGTACAAATCGTCCTCGTTGCTGTATAGAGCGACGTCTGCTTCGTCTGCATCTTTCGGCAGAGAATCGATAAACTTTTTCAAGTCTCTGATTGTCATCATTTCCCCCTTTTGCGAGAGCAGCTGATCAACCTTTACTTTTGTTGTACAATGAATATTTGAGCCTTGGCTGCTCAACGAGCGAGCCGTTATCTACACGCGATATCGTTTCTGCTCTCGCTTTATATTCGAATCGCGTCAAGATTGCTGTCATGTGCTTTTAATTCCCTCCTGCTGTAGCGCAGCGGCCTGTCAGCGAGAGATTTTGTGTTCTTCGCGATATTTGTCGAGTTCCTTCGAAGAAATCGGATTACGACGCATATACGCGAATGTCGCAGCCCTCGCGAGCCCTGCTGCAGTATGGTAGCCTTTTATGTGAGCATACCTCTTTATTTCTTCGAGCTGTGTTTCACTGACCGTGAACGATACGTCCGTTCTCTTCATAGTTTCCCCCTAATTCGAAAGCTCTCGCGATTTTGTAAAACGATTCGAGCAGCTCTTCAGTGATGCGCGGAACGCTGTTCGCCCATTCAGACACTGACGGGTATTCCAGCAAATAGCTTTCGATCGCGTTCGCTGTTCTCTCGTTGATCTTTCCTGCAAATGGGAACTTCATGTGCCAATTGTGATTGACGCCCCATAGGTTGAAAATAGAATCGATGAAGTTCGGGTATAGCTTTCGGTTCGTCTTCGTGTCGTGCATCCGGTGATGAACCTCTGTGATTCGCGCTCTCTTTTCGTTCAAATACGCGATCATGCACCCGAACGGCTGGACTTTCAGAATGAAGATCGTTTTCTCGATATAGTATTTCATATCATGCCGGAGACGTCGACTGTAACTCGTTCGCGCTCCCCTCTCTTGATCGCATTTTTGAAGAGGTGAACTTCCGTTACATAGCGATCGTTCTTGATGACCTTTCCGAGTTCGAGAGCGTCGACGATCACCTTGACAATGTTCGTGATATCTTTAAACGTGAACGCGTTTATCGTGATGCGGATATGCGAATTGTACGTCGGGAGATTCCGGTTCACTCTCGCAGCGTTGAAAAGCTCCGCAAGTGATTTCTTGCATTTCGCATAATCTGCATTCGACACCTGAGTAGGCTTTCCTTTTCGTATGACAGGTATAGTCCGAAAATTGTCGCTGATAATATCAATGTTGTCGATCTTGATTCTCATGTAACCCCCTTAGTCGGTTTCTGGAACGAGACGCTTTAATTTGTGAGCTATAGGTGAATCAGTCGTGCATGAAATCCATGAGTTTTTATCGCCGTTGCCGTATGGCTGCAGTGTTATTGTCGTCTTGTCGCTGTACGAGATTACTACATATGGCACTCCGTCATGTAGCACTAACTTTCCGAGATCTTCGCTTGTTATGTTTTTCATTGCATCACCGCCAGTCTGTATATCGCGTACAGCGACAAGACGAAGCCGCCAGCTGCAGCAACTGCTAAATAGATAATATGCTTCGTTCTATTTTTCATTGAACAGCTCTCTTTCTGGCGAGTCGTCAAAATCTATTCGCCAGAGCCCGTCGATTGCTTCCTCGATCGAAGACGTTCTCGATCGCAGATGCTTAATGACAGCGAACTTTTCAGTGTGGTTCGTGATTTTGAAATAGCCTTCGTTCGTAGATCCGACAGGCCGAGCCGCGAGGCGCAGTTCGTGAACCAGCTCGCGCAGCTGCGACTTGTGTTCTTTATGCATTCCGATTCTTGACATGAGTTCGTCGCCGTTTATAGCGCGATCGATTCCGTCAGGTAATGCCGACATGATTCTCCTTTTCCATTTCTCTCGTTCTTCGAGCGTCATTCGTTTTACACTCCTTTCATGCGCTGACACCTTGTTTCCTGTAATCAGCTGAAGTCTTGATCTCTGCAACGTCGCAGACTTCAATCAGTCTGGACAGCATATGCTCGCCGAGGTACCGTTCGTCGCGCAGCTCTTCGATCGAGCGCATAGAGTTTACGAGCAGAGTCTTCTTGCGTTCGTATCGGTGATTGATGATCTGTTTGAGATAGATTCGAATCCAGTAGTCAGCGATTGACTCTCCTATGTCGTCGATCAAGAGAACTTTCACGTTCCTGCAGCGTTCCAGAACATGAAAGCGATCTTGGGGCTCACGGAGCAAATCGAACAATTCCGTTGTGTGATAATACTGGCAGGGAATCAAAAGCGACTTCATGATTTTGACGAGAACGTAACACGACAGGCGCGTCTTGCCTGTTCCCTTCGGCCCGAACAGAAACAGTCCGCGACCAGCTGTGATGTTCTCTCTGAGCTGCTTCAGATAGTGACCGAATACCTTCCGCGCTTCGAGATATCCTTCCGCCCATCTGAAGTCTTTCAAATCGTCTTTCCACCTATCGTGATAGATGTTTGAATGATCGAGCAGTTTGTGAACGACACGCTGCTTTTGTTCCGTGTCGTATTTGTCCGCATAACAGTTACAGTCTGGAAATGAAAAGACGAGGTTCTCTTCGTCGACGAGATCGACAGACACGTCTTTATACGGCTTCTGACATATTCGACACTTTTTCATCGCGCCCCTTCTCCGGAAGCTTCGCTCGCTCTGACTTCAAGTAGTCGGCGACTCCGAGTCCTTTCACGGGGTCGTAACTGCTCGCTCCCCTGTATTTGTTCACTCTTGATGTATAAAGCGTAATCGGATATCCTCGCTCTCTGACGTAAGGGTCAGCGAAAAATTGCTTCAGTGCTTCGATAGTGCCTTGCGCTCCGTCCTCTTCGAACGTTTCTTTCAAAACCTTTTTGACGATCGCCCATTTGATGATCGGCTTCTTTCCGTTCATCGTCTCCGTCATTTTTTCAAGATAGAAATCTGTAACGGCGCGCCACGTCTCTCTTTTAGTATCATCTTTTGATATACTATTAGTATTGTGTAAACTCTGTTTACCTTTTTTGTCAACTTTGTTTACGTCAGAATGTAAACTTTGTTTACTGTACTGTAAACTTTGTTTACTATCTTCGCAACTATATATTTGTTCCCATTTTTCCGTCACGACGAGCTTTCCGCTCGGAGTTTTCGACAGAAAGCCGCGTTCAACCATTCGCTCGACCAGCTTGTGAAGCCCCATCCGTGTGATACCCATGTGTTCGGCGAGGTACTCGCGAGACGCATAACAGAAACCTTTCTTCCTCGACAGATAATACACTGTGTCAAGCAGCGCGTACTCCATCACGGAAACGTCGAGATCTCTCCGAACTTCCCACAAGACGACACAGTATTTCTTCATGGATGAGCCTCGTCTTTTACCATTATACACTCGTATAATTCGACATAACCAGCTTGACATAAATACGAATGAACTTCAATGAAGTCGATCGAGAGAGCTTCACAGACGCGGTTAACTGTGACCAGCTCGCCGCGTTTGTACAGGTCGTCTGCGTAGTTAACGACTTTGGTGTAATTGTCAGAATACGAACTTTTTTGTTCTTGTTTCATTGCGTATACCCTCTATCGATTCAGGCAAATAATGCGTGTCGAGCTGTCGCTTGACTGTCTTCTCGACTGCATACTTTGACAGCCCCATATCGGACAAGCTGACGCCGTTTTTCTTGCACCATTTGAGCAGCTCGTCGAAGCCGTAATTGTACGACTCGCTCACAGTGTAGCCGACTTCTGTTCCGTCAACCTCGACTGTCTCTTCGTCTGGCGCGAGAGCTTTCACCTCATCGTATGCCTGTTTTCTCATATGATCAAGCCGTCGAAGATAGCGAACTTTCTCGATCAGTTCGTGTCCTGTTCTGTATGCTTCGACTTGTTCCTTCGACCAGATCGGACACTTACCAGCAGTGAAGACAGGACAAGGGTCAAAGCAGTATTTGCCAGGCGTCGGATAATACTTCGTCGCATAGATGATACGCTCCCATTGCATACGAAGCCACGCTTCTATGTTGTCGAAGTATTCTGTGTCCTCGCCGAGCGTTCGGTACTCGCCAGCCCATCGCAGCGATCCCCATCGAATGAAATAGATTCCGCGTTGATGAATAGCGTAATTCGGGTGTATGTGATAGCAGTTCAAGTAGTCGTAAAGCTGCAGCTGCTCATGATCTGCGACTTCCGTCTCGCTCAAAAGGTTCAACTGGTTTTTGTAGTCGATCGTGAACAGGCAGGGTCCGCTCGGAGTTTCTTCGACGTCGGTTCGATCGATCTTGTACGCTATAAGAATCGGCATTCCCTTCGAGTCGACGCCGATCTCCGCCGTTCCTTCGCGCTCGAAGTCTTTCATGTACTCGAACCGAAACGATCGTTCAGCGAATCGGATAACAGAACCGCGAACTTGTTTGTAATATTCGAGGTCGAGTTCTGATTCCTTGAACATATTGTCGACCAGCTCCGTGAGCAGCTCATAATCGCCGTCGACGTGTTGATCGATACACGCTTGCGAATACGCGAATATAATATCGTGAACAAGCGCGCCGACTTTCATGGGGTCAGTCTGTTCATCCTGAATGTCTTTGTCAATGTAGTGATGCTTATATCGGAGTAAACACTTTGCTTTATGAATCTTCGACCATGACAGCGTCGGTTTTTTCGTCTCCATTTTCGAACGTCTCCTTTACTTTCTGTTTTAACCGATCGACAAGAGATTCCAGCTCATAACGATTCATGTCGGCGAGGTTTCCCTTCGAGCAATGCCCGACATTGAAATCGATAATCGCAGCGCGATTGAACTGCAGCTCCGAATACAGCGTCGCAGCTTCGTTCTGCAGATCGACTGTCTCTTCGGTATACTCTGTGACGTCGACTCCGAGTTCTTCGGGGATGTACAGCTCTCCGAATAACCCCGGGAACGCCTTACGGTGTGCTTTCGCTTCCGCGCATTTGCCGAGCTGATTAAACGGCATTTTATTCCACATGAAGCGATTGTTTTTGTTCGTCGGATAATATTCTGACCAGCGAACAGTTGCTGTCGTTTCGATTTTGACGTTGTGAACGACCTTGTAAACAGAACACGTCGCTGTTCGCGGAATTATATTCGGCGGTGAGAAACGATCGCGCTTCTCGTCGGCTTCGCGTTTGTCGACGTTGTCTTTTTCCTTGCCATACTTCTCGATCATTTCATATTGAGTCAGGCCTTTGTCGAACGTGTATTCGCTGACTCCGCCGAACCTCCCCGTTCTCTCAGCGATCGATCGATAGCCGTCAATCCCGATCATGACTACCATCTTCAGAACGCCACCGATCGATTTCTTGACAACGTAAATCTGTTTGAGAAATGGATTCAGGTCAGCTTTTTTGCAGATGTAACCGAACAGCTTCCATTCAGCGTCGCTTAACTTAATGTTAAACGCGACTGTCTGTTTAATGATCTCTTTCTCTTCGTCAGAGTAGCCGTTCCAGAAGTCGACTTCCGTCTCTCTTCGAGCGAGTTCTTTTCCCATCCGTCAAGCTCCTTTCTTCATTTCATTTGGAGCAGGATGTCGTTCGTAATACTCTTCAAGAGCAGCTTCGACGACGTCTTTGATTTTCGGCTTCAGCCTGAAAGCGTTGATATACTTTTCGAGAACGACTCCAGCTTCAGTGCTGATCGCAACGTTTCGTCTATCCCAAGCCATTTGATTGATCCCCTTTCAAAAGATTTTTACAAACTTACAAAACTGTGCTAAATATGTCAAGCGTTTTTTCACAGCCGACGAGCGACACTTTTGTCGCTCGTTTCGTCGTTCACGACTCGTCAGGGCTGCCTTTTGTTATGACTTGCGCTCCGATTCTGACCAGCTCGTTTTTGATATACTCGACCTGTTCTTCGAAATCGAGAAGGAACTTTCGCGTTTCAGGGTTCTGCAGCAAATACGAAAGCTGTCCAGATATCCTGCCGAACTCGCGCCCGACTTCCGTCGCGTCGTTTGCCTTGATCAATGTCATGATTTGACCTCGCTTTCTTCCGGCGACTTCATGACTGCGTCGATCACGTCGTTGTACTGTACGCCGCATTGATCAGCTGTGATCTTCACGACGAATGGTGTCGACTTGTCTTCGAACATTTCGCAGTTTTCTTCCCACTGTCGCCGAATCCTCTCTCTGATTGCTCTTTTCATTTTACCCCCTTTACTGGAAGGACGCCGCCGAAAATCGTCGCGCCGCCTACCGATTGAATATTGACGTTCGTAACACCCGATGCGATCGGCTCGCGAACAAGCGTTCCTTTGATCAAGTTCGCGAAAAGCAATACAGCAATGATCGTCAAAACGATTTTTATGTACCTCACGTCGATGTACCTCCTTCAATTAATTCAAGCCGACTTGACACCGCGACGCCTTCGCTGTCGTATTCGCGAACATAGTCAGCGGCGTTCACTGTGAACTTCCGGCCGTGCTTTTCGCGAATAATAACATGCATCTCGTCTGGCATTTCTCGAATCAATTCTTTCATTGCTTCGACTGTCATTTTCTTTTTCCCCTTTCGTTTAATCGCTGACGCTCTCCGAAGAGAGCGTTTCGTTCTTCCGAACTCGTCAGAGCGATTCAAACTCGTCATTCAGTGCCGAGATCCGTCGATTTAAAAGCTCCATCAATTCAGCGCGGAGCTTCAGTTCGAACTCTTTGAAAGCGTGAACATCGAACGGATAATCGCCCATTCCTTGATTACGGATCGACAACGTTGAAATGATCGCTCCGTCTTTGTCGAGGCGATCCCCTGCTTCTTTCAGTTCGACGATCTCTCTGTTGATCTCAATAGCTCTATTGTACTTTTCCGACGTCATGTGTTCCGTCTCCTTTCCAGTTTTAATTTTGCAATGAGCTTGAACAGATCGACGACACGCCGTTCTGTCGCGTCAGTGAAGAAAATCGACTGCAGCTTCTGATAGTCTCCGCGAAGGTATTCGAGCGCGTCGATGATCATATCAAGTTCATGTTTCGCGATCTGAATCTTCATTTGTTCCCCTCCGGTGTGTCCGTCAAAGACTCGACTTTTGAACCGAATAAAACACCTTTCGTTTCAGGAAAAAAGTTTACCTGCCAGCGGCAGCTCGGACAGCGTTCTGCGACGTGATACGCGCCGACGATACAAAATTCAGTCACTCCGTTACATATCGGACAAGGTTCGCCGTCGGATTTTACCCATGATTCAATTGACGGCTCGACCCATCCGCATTTTTTACAACGGTCGGTGTGTTGA
>Ga0180437_10001507_pt1 | contig 39832 bp, 36 predicted proteins | sample SS_ome_4_FD_132410 | JGI IMG/M metagenome (GOLD analysis project Ga0180437, IMG submission 132410) | Hypersaline lake sediment archaeal communities from the Salton Sea, California, USA - SS_3_D_1 metaG | ecosystem: Environmental > Aquatic > Non-marine Saline and Alkaline > Hypersaline >...
AGACAAGGAAAGAAAAGAAGCTTTGGCAAAGATTCGGATAACAGAAGAAGAGCGCCGGGCCGATGTTCCTGATCTTTCTCAGGATTCGATTCAGATGTATTTGCGCGAGATTGGTAAAATTCCCTTGCTTACTCCTGACGAAGAGGTTGCTTTGGCAAAGCGCAAAGAAAGGGGTGATAAAGAAGCGGAAAAGAAATTAATAGAGGCAAACTTGCGTTTGGTAGTTTCTATTGCCAAGAAGTTTGTCGGTAAGAGCCTGTCGCTGCTCGATCTTATTCAGGAGGGGAACATCGGATTGTTCCGCGCGGTAAAAAAGTTTGAATACCGCAAGGGTTATAAATTTTCCACTTACGCAACCTGGTGGATTCGCCAGGCAATAACCCGCGCCCTGGCTGACCAGTCCCGGACAATTAGGATTCCGGTGCACATGGTGGAAACAATCAACCGCTTTCAGCAAATTGAGCGGCAGCTGATCCAGGATCTCGGGCGTGAGCCATTGCCTGAAGAGATTGCCGCGGAAATGGGCGAGGATTTGGACAAGGTTCGTCATATCATAAAAATTTCCCAGGATACGGTTTCCCTCGAAACATCGGTTGGCGAAGACGAAGAAGACTCGACCCTGGAAGACTTTATTGAAGATATCAAGAACGTTACCCCGGATCGCTCGGCCGCGCTGCAGCTTTTACGCGATTATGTTAAGGACGTTATTAAAGATTTGTCGCCGCGCGAGCAAAAGATATTAGAAATGCGCTTTGGCTTAGAAGACGGTGTTTCACATACGTTGGAAGAGGTTGGGCGGGAGTTTGACGTGACGCGCGAGCGCATCCGCCAGATTGAAGCCAAGGCTCTGGAAAAGATTAAGGGAAGCATCGGCATTGAGAAGCTGAGGGATTATTAAAAAACTGTACTAGCCTGAAAAATTTTAAAAGCGCGGTTCTGAATCCGCGCTTTTTTATATCTTACGGCTGTCGTAAGCCCAGTGGAGAAGGGCCTGGCGTTGTTTGCGCCGGCAGTTGAGGTCGCGTCCTTGGCAGTTCTTTTTTACCGCGCCGGCATGACGGCGAAAGGCTTTCCAGCGCTTGATCTGACGTTCATCTTCTTTTGGGATGCGGCGGCCCATCCAGTAGCGGCAGTACCACTGGAACCAGCCGCGGGGATCTTCTTTATAAATCCAGCCTTTTTTCTTCCAGTACCAGAGAGGCTTGCTTGCGTTGACGCCGAAATAGTTGAGTTTTGGATCATGGAATTCGGGATTAAGTTTGGCTTTTTCGTACCATGAGGAAGGAAATTCTTTTTTGCAGTCAGTCATGTATTTGCCGCCAAAGACGCCGATTGAGAGCATTTGTTTCGGCGTTAGTTGGGGCTTGAATTCCGGGTTAAAGTTTTTTCCCTCCGGCTCAACCAGCTCGTATTTATATCCTTTTTGCATTTTGTCATTTACAATGACAGTTTTTTTCTTTCGGCGGGGCATATTTCTTATGCCGATTATCTTTTACTTTTCGGTAATAGTGACAAATGAATATAAAATATAATTTTTGTCACTAGATCCAATATCAAATATAATGTTGCGGCAACAAAGTTGGAAATTATGTCGGCTCCTTCAGGCGAAAAAATAAATATCAGGGGAAAAAGCGCCCAGCCGAAAAATATATAACAGCAGACCGGTTTTTTTATTTTATTTCTTTTGGACGCGGGGATTTTGTCAAAGAGTAGAATCAACTGGGCAATAAAAAATAATCCTCCTAACCCGAAAATTATCCATTTTAAAGGGCTGGCGGTGGCCGCGCTAATCGCGCCAGAGAGCATTACTAGTCCATTCAATACCAATACCGATAAAATATTTTCTTTTCGTACTTTTAATACCTTGGTGATAGTCAGCATTAACAGTGAGCAGCTGGCGATATAAAAAAGCCAACGGGTAAAATATACTGGATTGCCTGAGGCGGATAGGGAAATAATCCTCCCGTCAAGAAGCAGAGCATAGGTCAGCGTAGTTATTGAACTGACCAGGAACGCCATGCTGAAGTATTCACTATATTTGCGGTTGACAAGGAACCACAAGCTGAATAAAAGCATAAGCATCATTCCGAGGATAAATATCTGAACCTCATCAAATATAAACATAAGTATTTTTAACTAATTATACACTAATTATATCACGCGAATCGGTAAAACAAAATACTATGCCGGTCCCTTCTCGGCCGAATTGGGGGGGGACTTGCAAATTTTGTTATAATGAGCTATAATATCGCATATTCCGGGGTAGCTCAGTGGTAGAGCAGTTGGCTGTTAACCAATTGGTCGTGGGTTCGAGTCCCACCCCCGGAGCCATGAAAAGCGTCCGTTTAAATACGGACTTTTTTCATTGCTAATTATATATTCAAAGGTACTCGAACGGGCAGAAGCGAGACAAGCCCGCTGGATAGCGATTTGTCTTTACTTTGTGTATAACTAGTGACGGGAGGAAGAGATATCTGATATAATAAAAAATAAGGAGGGCCCGAAAGGGCCATAAATTGTAATAAATAAGCACAATATATGGGTAAAAAGATAGTTTTAATAGTTCTTGGCTTGGCGCTTCTCGCCCTGGCCATTTGGAGCTTTTTTGCCACGAATTTATGGTGGCTTGGCTTAATCAGCATCATTGTGGCAATCATTTGTTTTGTTGTCGCATTTGTCGCGGTAAAACCCGGTGCAGCTCCGGCTGCCCCTGGCGCTCCGGCGCCAACCATGCCGGAAACACCGTCAACCCCGGCCGCTCCGGCCGAACCGGCTGCCCCACAGACTCCGCCACAGCAACCTCCGCAACAGCCGCCCCAGCAGCCGCCGCAGACTCCGCCAATGCAATAGAATATTTCAAAATAAATAGGAGCTGGTTACCAAACCGGCTCCTATTTATTTTTTTATTGTGAAATGATAATATGCAAATATCGTTTAAAAACAAAGAGGTTTAATTATTAAAAATAAAATAATTAATATGATAATCAGGAAAATATTATTTATTTTTATGGCCGCCGTTATGGCGCTTAGCATGGTAAATCCGGCAGTGGCCGGGGAATGCTGCGGCTGTGATCCGATTTATGACCGGAATGAAAATGGCTTGGTAGTAACTTCCGCATATGTGAGGGATTTTCCCTGTATGGAGGGTTCAAATATTTTAACGACCGCTCCTCAAGGCAGTGTTATTAAAATTATCGCTGAAACCGACGGCTGGTATAAGGTTAAACTTTCCGACGGTACTGTCGGGTGGGTTGGCGCGCGTCTGATGTCAAAGACAAGCGCCGCACTTACGACAACCGAAAAGACACAAACGCAAAAGCAGTCTTCCGGAGAAGACGCTTATAGCCTGCGGCGTTATGCCGGCTATATATTTCTGCAGGTAGAACAGCACGGCGAGGCCCATTATTATCATCCAGTTGATTATAAAAGATACTACCTCGGCCGCCCGGCAGACGCCTTTCAGGTTATGAGAAAACTTAGCCTTGGCGCGACCCATGACTTTATTCACAGCACTTATTATTTTCCCGATCACGTTGTCGGTCGAATACTTTTGGATGTTGAAAAGAACGGCGAAGCATATTACATCTATCCCAAGGATCGGAAGAAATATTATCTTGGCCGGCCGGATGACGCTTTTCGTATTATGCGTGAACTCGGACTCGGAATTACCGACGAAAATCTTACCAAAATAAGCACGGCGACGGTAAAATAAGATAAAAAACATAAGCAGACAAAATCCCGCCATAAAGCGGGGTTTTGTTATTTGTAACATTTTTTTTATTAAATTGTATTATTAAGCAGTGAATAGAAAAACAAAGGTCGATAATAATAAATATTAAACACATTTTTAATTATGACAAGAAAGATCCTCCTTAGTTTGCTTACCGCTGTTTGCGCGTTCGGCGTTCTCGGCATCGGTTATGCCTTTGCCGAGGATCTGCCGGTCGATGACAGTTCGGCGACTAATCCGATAATCAAGGAATTGGGCAAAAGGGCTAACTGGATGAAGGCGCATTTCGGCAAGAACAATGGTTCAATCGGCAATAGCGGCGAACGCCCGCAGTTAACTGAAGAAGAAAGACAGGCGCGTCAGCAGAAAAATTTGGAACAGCGCGCCAAACAGCTCGGCGTCGCTACTGATGAGCTAAAGGCCAGGCTTGAAAGCCGGCGGCTGGAAATGCTGGCACAAAAAGCGGAAATACTTGGCTTAAGCGCTGATGAGCTTAAAGCAAAACTTGATTCCGGCATGCGCTTTCATGAGATTGCCGAGGAGCAGGGAATTGCTCCCGAACAGATGCAGGCAAAGATGCGCGAGCAGGCACGGCAGATGCTGAATAACCGCCTAAATCAGGCGGTTGAAAACGGGACAATGACCCAGGAACAGGCGCAAAAGCGGTTCCAGCGATTTGATGACAAAGATGCCCAGTCAAAGAACCGTAAAATGCCCGGTATGCAAGGCTTCTTCCGAGGATTAATTAATAAGGACCCATTGCCTAATAATTAATCAGTTCTTTCGTTCGGAGACATAACAAAACACCCCTTTGGGGTGTTTTGTTTTTTTGGAAATTTTATCTTCGCGATCTTTTGGCAATCATCCACATCCATATTAGGCCGCCGGCAAGAATTACTGTGCCGACAATACCCATGGCAAAAGCCGTTGAGTAGGTAAGGGCAAGTATCATCGTAACGGCAGCAAGAGTGAATACCGAAAGGAAGAACCATTTACTGCGGTGCGACTGAAGCAGAATTGCCAAAACCACGGTCAGGCCCCAGACGCCCCATCCGCCGATTGCTAAAGCCCGGGCTGGATAATCGCCGTAATTGGTGATTAATTCACCCTTGAGGGCAAAGATAAGCGTGATCGTCAAAACGACCGGAGTGATAACGGCGACCGATACCTCCCAGAATTTTCCTACCGGCTTAATCGTGTATTCATTTATTTCTCTGACGAGGGTAGATGTTTTTAGAACAACGCCAATCAGCAGAGCGGTGGCTAATCCCACGCCGACGAGTCCATAGCTGTTCAGCCAGTGGTCAACGATATCCAGCCAGTAAAGGCCGGCCTTGGTTGCAAAAAGTAAACTGACAATAAAACCAACAACACAAACGCTGATCACTAATTTTAAGCGAGATACGTTTGGCATTTTGTCCTGTAGGCCGGCAACAACCGCTTCGATTAAGCTGAATGCCGAGTCAATGCCCAGCGTGAGCAACGCGGCAAAGAAAACCAGCGAGAAGAACGGAGCAAGCGGCAGTTCAGCCAAAGCCCACGGGAAAGTGACAAATGCCAGTCCCGGGCCGGCTGCGGCAACATCGGCAATATTTGCATTTAAGACTGCCGCGAGTGCGCCGATAATTGAAAAGACAACAAAACCGGCAAAGAATTCAGTGGCCGAATTTGCCAAACCACATACAGTTGCCTGCCAGGAAACATCTTCTTCTTTTTTAAGATAACTGGCATAGGCAATCATGATGCCGAAGCCAAGGGACAATGAGAAAAATATTTGTCCGTAAGCGGCGAGCCAAGTCGATGCTTGGCTGAGAATTTCCCAGTTCGGAGTAAGGTAGTATATCAGCCCTTCAAGCGCCCCGTCCCGAGCAAGCCCATGGACAAGAAGAATGAGTAGCAGAATATAGGGAAGAGGTACGGTCCATTTTACAACCTTACCTACGGTTGAAGTACCTTTTCTGATAATAAAGAAACAGAGTACCCAGGTAATTAGTGAGCCGAGGACAAGCGGCCAAACCAGGCCACCGAGCTGCATCGGCCCGTCGGAAAGCTTAAGCACTTCGCCGAAAAAATAAGCTTTGGCATTGTCGGCCCAGGGAATCCAGGGCGATTTGGCAAGATAAAACCAGGCCCAGGACATTACCACGGTATAGTAGGTAACGATTCCAAATCCGGTCAGAATTGCCCACCAGCCTACCCATTCAAAACGGGGTGAAATTTTTTTAAATGAAAATGGCGCGCCAGCTCCTGAACGCTTTCCCAAAATATATTCGCCAATGAGCAGGGGAATGCCTGTTGTCAACAAGGCAATAAAATACGGGACCAGAAACGCTCCGCCCCCGTTCTCATAGGCAATATAAGGAAAACGCCAAAGATTACCTAAACCGACAGCCGACCCGATTGCTGCCAGCATAAAGGCGGTGCGCTTGTTCCACACCATTCTAGGCATATTTTTGGCTTAATTATAATTAATATTTACGTTTTAACGCTCGGATTTATAATAATATTTTATCATAAAATCGTCGGCAGGTTTTTGTTTATTGTGGATATTTTAAAATTAAAATTCAATAAATCTGCTAGAATAAATTTATAGCCATCTTAAACAAGGAGGGCGAATGGCTGATACTTCGGATAGAGGTGGAGGGGGAAATAACGGTTCGAACAATCAATGTCCCGGCGGTTACACATTGCGGGAAGCTCTCGCGATGAAGAGGGATAGATATGATTTCCGCTACCGGTACGTGCTCGGATTTGAACACACCGGTAATGGACGCGTGCGAATGGTTATGAAAAAGGTGAGAACCATATAAGTGAAATTCTCTTGCCCTGTTTTGCAGGGCTTTTCTTTTTTGCCGCAATAAAATGCGGTACAATAAGCATATATGAAAATTACTTTTTACGGGGCGGCGCGTGAAGTCACCGGATCCTGCTATTTGGTTGAGGCAGCCGGCAAAAGATTTTTGGTTGACTGCGGCATGTTTCAGGGCGACCGTTATTCTGATTTGCGCAACCACGAACCCTTTCCTTTTGATCCGACAACAATCGACTGGGTAATAATTACCCACGCCCATCTTGACCACACCGGGCGTTTGCCCAAGCTGGTGCGCGAAGGTTTTCGCGGGCCGGTTTATTCTACCGCTCCAACCTGCCGGCTTAACGAAATTATGTGGAAAGATTCTGTTCACGTGATGGAGATGAATCTTGAGCATTACGGCCATGAAATGCTTTACCACGAAGATGACGTGAAGCGGGCGGTAAATCTTTTTGAATGCGTTGATTATCGTCGGATTATCGAACCGGAGAAGGATTTGTTTATTGAATTTTTTGACGCCGGCCATATTTTCGGTTCGGCATTTGTCCGCGTTAAGGCAGAAGGCAAGATAATCATTTTTTCCGGGGATATCGGCAGTGACGGCGTGCCGATTATTAAAGACACCATGCCTCGTCCGGATTGCGATTTTCTCCTTCTTGAGTCAACCTACGGCGACCGCCTGCACGAGCCGGCTCCCGGGCGTGAAGAGAAACTGCGCGAAATTTTAGTTAAGACAGTAAAACGCAAGGGCGTTTTGATGATACCGGCTTTTTCCATTGAACGCTCGCATGAAATTTTGTATGAGCTGAACGCGATGGTTGAAAACAGGCGCATTCCCAAGGTAGCGGTTTTTTTAGACAGCCCGCTGACCATCCGTTCAATTGATGTTTATCGCGAATATCTTCGCTATTATGATTTTGAAGCTCTTGGTCTTGAAAAACAGGGAGATGATATTTTTGATTTTCCCAACTTTCATGAAACATTATCGGTTGACGAATCAAAGCAAATTAACGATGTAGGGCCGCCCAAAGTTATTTTGGCGGGCAGCGGCATGATGACCGGCGGACGGATTAAGTTTCATTTGGAAAGGTATCTGCCCGACCCGAAAAGCACGCTTTTGATTGTATCGTACCAGGCCCACGGAACTCTTGGCCGGAGAATCAAAGAGGGGGCAAAAACAGTTGATATTTTCCACCACGCCGTTCCGGTTAATGCCGAGGTGGCGAGCATTGACGCTTATTCGGCGCACGGTGATCAGGATAAGCTTGTCCACTGGGTGCAGGCGGGCAAGAACTGGCCAAAGAAAATATTTTGTACACACGGTGAAGAAAATGCCGCCAAGGCTTTGGCGGCGCGCTTGCGCGACGACCTTGGGGTTGAGGCAGTGTGTCCGATGTATAAGGAGGCCGTGGAATTGTAAAAATTATTATGTTATAATCCTTTTAGGAGGTTATGAATAAAATAGTACCGACACTATTGATTTTGTTTATACTGCCGACTGTGCTTTTTGCCCGGAGCAGTGCAAATTTTGAAATTACCAGCGATAACCCAACGCCGGTATATTTTAATACCAATTCAGGATCATACACGATTGAAGGCACGATTGAGCCGATTGTTGGTTTCCCCACAGGGACAAATTACCAGGTGGACCATGGCCAGTGGGCCTGGGATGAGGTTTCTGTGCCGCCGGCCCCAACTCCGGGAGCGGCCGAGGGAGTGCCGCGCTCTTATTTTCCAACTCCGCTGACCATTGATCCTTTTTCCCAATGCCTTTTTGAAAAAAGCAACTGGCTGATCAGCGGCACAAAAGACCAGAATACTGACCGTATTTATATTAACGACAGCATGGACGGGGTCGAATTTACCAGCCCGACTACATGGAAAAAAGAGGTTGATTTAAATTCAGGAATCACCACATTCATTGTGTACGGACGCAATAATTGGGGCATTACCGAGCCTTTAATTCTGACGGTTTTCCGATCCAATGCCGGAGATGTTAATGCCGACCGTTATGTTGATGACTATGATTTGAGCCTGCTGGCCAGCCATTGGCAGGAAGATTGGTGCCAGGCTGATTTTAACGCTGACGGCATTGTTGATGATTATGATTTAAGCATTTTGGCTTCATTTTGGAATTATACATATTAAACGCCTATGAGATTTTATAAATTTTTTATTTTTTTGTTGCTCACCGCAATGCTGCCTTTATCGGCTTTGGCGGGTTCGGCAACAGTCGGCTTTTCTCCGAGCAGTAAAAATGTCGCAGTAGGGGAGAGCTTTAATTTGAGTGTTTATGTAAATCCGAACGGCGAATCAGTTGACACGGTCCGCGCGGTAATTTCTTATCCGCCCGATCTTTTGGAGGCGACAAATTTTACTTTGGGCGCATCCTGGCCAAACAGCTCGCCGGGCAACAGCATTGATAATTCATCCGGCATTGTTAATCAGGGAGGCTTTACTTTATCCGGCGGGGTAGAGTCATCAGCCGCTTTTGGGACAATTACTTTTCGCGCCAAATCAGCCGGTACTGCCGCGGTCAGCCTGGCCGGGGGAACAAAGCTAATTTCCGGGGGCAGCGAGGCAATGGGCTCAATGGGCAGCGCAACAATCATTATTGGTTCAACAAAAACCGAGATAATTGAAAACGAGGCTGAAGAAGAGGGAGCGGTGGAAGAAAAATCAGAAAAAACAAATACGGCAAGGCTTGAGCTGACCAGTTCTTCGCATCCTGATGAAGAAATTTGGTATGCGGATGAAGAGATATCGTTTGAGTGGAACGCAATCAGCAATGCGGAGAATTATTATTTTAAATTTGATCAGGATCCCCAGACAAACCCGGTTGACGACGATCCGGACCGCGATCCTGACGAGTGGATCAGCAAAAACGAAGTGAGCAAGAAATTTGAACAAATCCGGGACGGAGTTTGGTATTTTCACCTGGTTGCCAATTTAGGCAACGGAAGATATTCCAATGTCGAACACTATAAGGTGAGGGTTGATGCCACTGGTCCGAATGTCATTGCCCCTTATATTGAGGAATATGAGTTTGTTGAAGGAAGCGACATTAAGCTGTTTTTCGGCACGACGGACAATGCTTCGGGCATTGATCACTACGAAGCGGCAATTAATGGTAAGGATTTTATCCAGGCGGACTCTCCAATGGATTTGAAAAATTTTGCTCCGGGTAAGTATGAAGTGCTTGTCCGAGCTTATGACCAGGCGGGTAATTTTTCCGAAGGCGAGCTTAGGTTTGAAGTGCTGAAATGGGACGGAACAAGGGTTTTTGGCAAGTATTGCGTGCTTGCCGGAACCTGGCAAATCTGTGACTTATTGCTATTGACAATAGTGGTAATATTACTTATAATCTTAGCTTTTCTATATTGGTTATTCACAGTTTATTTGGCAAAAAAGTCCAGAAAGGGAAAAAGGCGCTAAAATTAGTTAAAAATTTGCCTGCCCATCTGATTATTGGGCAGGCTTTTTTATTATGTAAAATCGGCCAAAAAAATGGTATAATATTAGCGTAAAAATAAAATAAATTTTCTTTATGTTTAGGAGGAAAAATTTTCAGGCTGCATTTTATGCAGGAGTTATATTAATTTTAATATTTAGCGGGTTTTTAACCGCGGTTAATTTGGCAAGCGCGGAAATTCCCTGGTATGTCGGATATCAGGGCCGGCTTAAAGACTCCTCTGGCAGTCCTTTGACCGGGCCGCATAATTTTACATTTCGGCTCTATACGTCGGTTACTGGAGGGGCGGCAATTTGGTCGGAAACAAAAAGCATTACTGCGGATAACGGCTACTTTTCCACTAATCTTGGTTCAGCCACCAGCCTTAATCTTTCCTTTGACCGCCCTTATTGGCTGTCCGTTGAGGTTGATGGCGACGGAGAAATGACCCCGCGCGTGCGCATTAACTCGGTTGGTTATTCCTATTCAACCGCCGGGATTCAGGCTTCCGGCACCGCGCCCATTGTTACCTGGGGAGGCGAAATGTATTATAACAGCGCCAGCGGCACGATTAGCTATTATGACGCAGTCGGTGCAACCTGGCGTGTTTTAAGTTCAGGAGCTGGTGGCGGCACTTTGGATGACGCATATGATTTTGGCGGGGCTGGGGCCGGGCGTTCAATTACCGTGGACAGCGGCGCTGTTTATTTGAGCGGCGCGGGCAATGGCACGGCATTTTCCATTGACTACGACGGCAGCGGCCAGGCAATGCATATTCAGCACGACGGCACAGGCCAGGGTTTTTCTGTGCGGAACAGCTCGAGCGGCGTTGGATTTTATGCGCGCAATTCCGGTACTGGTCCGGGAATGCGCATTGACAATAATTCTACCGGCCGTGGATTGTTTATTGAAAATAATTCAACCGGAAACGGGGTCAGGATTGATAATTTATCCGGCGGGTTTGGCATGGACATAAATAATGCCAATGGCAATGGTATTGCCATTACCAATACTGCGGCCGGCGACGCATTGTATATCCGGACGAATACTGGCCAGGGCATCAGTCTGCGCAATGATTCGGCAACCTACGGCATGCGTTTAAGGAATGACGGCACCGGCATCGGGCTTGGAATTGATAATAACAGCGGCAATTACGCCTTAGACATCAGCAACAATACCGGTGACGGCTTGCGCATTTCCCAGAGTTCAGCCGGCATGGGCATGTACCTTCGGCAGAATTCAGGGCGGGGATTAGTTCTGGACAATAACACGACAAACGACGGAATATGGCTGACAAATAACAGTTCGGGAAATGGCATGCGCATTGATAATCAGGGAGGCGGAAACGGCTTGTTTATTTGGGATACCGGCAGTAAAGCCGCGTTATATTTAGATGTTCAGGCAACATCAGACAAGGGCCTTTACATTGAGCAGGACGGTTTAGGCGAAAGCATTAGCGTGGTCCATAACGGCAATGCCAGTTCGGTTGTTATTAGCAACCGCGGCACCGGCTTGTCTTTTCGCGTAGATGACCAGGCAGGAGATGCAACCCCGTTTGTTATTGACGATCGGGGAAATGTCGGCGTGGGTGTGGTTGGCCCGAGCAGCATACTTGATGTTAATTCCAACGGCGCAAATACCCAGCCGATTTTAACTTTGCAAAATACAGCAGGTAATTTTCAGTTTTTTAGGGCTGACGCCACGCCGGAAGGCGCAGTTACCGGCTCAATCGGTGATCTGACCGTGGACAGCACGAACGGCGAGATTTATATAAAAAATACCGGTACGGGGACAAATACCGGCTGGCTTGAGCTGGCAACAATTTCCGATATTACCGGTTCGGTGCTGTGGTCTGATGAAGGCACATACATATTTCCGCAGGAAGCCGGTTCATCAACCATGGTGATTGCCGATACAGGCCAGGTAAGCATCGGCACGACCCAGACCGGAGCGTCTTTGACTGTAGCGCGTTCAACAAGCACAGCGCCTTATTATCCAAACTTTTTCCCAAGCGTGGTAAGAATATCTGATGACCAGCCAACCAGCGGCACTGATTTGCCGGTTGCGGCAATGGCTGAAGTTTTGCCGCCTTCTGGTTATTCCTTGGGCTACGGAGTAATCGGCAATGATTACACGGTTGATTTTGCCAGCAGCAAGCTTGAGCTGCAGAATGAAACAGTAAGCATTAGCGGCGACCAAATTACATTTACTACCGACTTATCAACTTTGGACATTGGCTATCCAGACGCTGATTTTATTGTTCTGCACGGCTCAACCGCTGATGACGGTTTATATCAGGTTATTAATATTACCGGGGCAACCAATAATGTTGCTACTGTCCGGACATGGGGAGGCGCGGTGCCGGCATTTCCGGCTGAATCAGCTCAGGCTGATTACGTTCATAACAAAGCTAATATCGGCAATGGCATTTCAAATCGCAGTTTAGAGGTGGCCAGCGGTTTACAGCACGGAGGCAGCACGGCTTATATTAACCAGAGCGGTACTGGCCATGCCCTGGAAATCAGAGTAAAAAATGCGAGCAGCACAAATTCAGCGGTCCGCATTGATAATGCCGGAACCGGCGTGGATATTGAATCGTCAAGCGGCAATTGGGCGATTGCCGCAACAGGTGACGCGTTTTTCAATCCGCAGTCATATGGAGTTTTGTTCGGTTCAACCGGTTTTCCCGCGGCAACAATTGATGTGCGTGGCGCAGGCTTTGGCAATTATTACGGATTCCAGTCAATTGCCAATTTTGAAGTCCAGAATGACAATACCTGGAGCATGGTCTTTAATAACCAGTCAGATTTTACCAACACGACTTTTGGTTTTTGGCAAAAGAATAACGGAGACCTGGTTCTTGCCTCGTATGACGGGGTAAATACTTATGATCCGTTCATGTCTTGGGACCACGTTAGTGGCAATGTCGGCATCGGCATTACCGGAGCATCAGCTACATTTGATGTGCTCGGCGATATTCAGGCGCGCAATCAGGGCGATCTGCGCATGGCTGATGCTGATTCGTCAAATTATGTTGCCATACAGTCGCCGGCCGCTTTGGGCGGAAATTATACTTACACTATGCCGGCAAACTATGGCGCGCTTGGCCAGGCATTAATCAGCGACGGCGCCGGCGGTTTAAGCTGGCAGTCAGTAACCGGCACATCGCTGTGGTCGCGTACCGGCACCGATCTTTCGCCGGTTAATGCCGGGGATGACGTGCTTTTGAACGCTGGCGAATCATTAACAATATCCGATCTTAAAGGAGGCGGCATTTTATACGCCAGCTCAAGCGGCATGCTTTTGGAAGACAATGCAAATCTTTATTGGGATGACGCAAACAAGCGCTTGGGCATCGGTACTAATTCGCCGCAAACAATTTTTCATGTTGAGCGCAGCGATACTGGCTATACGCCAATGATGGAATCGTATTTAATGGGTATTTTGGAATATAATAATCATGGATATCTCCAGTTCCTTAACCCAAGCACCATGTCCACCGGCATATTGTTCGGCGACAACACGTACAATATCGGCGGAATATTTTATACTCATTCATTGGACATGATGCAGTTTAGGGTTAACGGCGGAGTCCGTATGAACATTGCTTCAACCGGCTATGCCGCATTTGGCAAGGACACGACCGCGGCTGACGCGCAGATAGAAGTAGGCGATGCGACCATGGACCATATTGACGGAGTTGACGATGTATTGATTGCTGATGACCTTGAAGTTGACGGCACGATTTATGTCAGTTCAACACTGATATTAGCCGATGATTATATTCGTGATTCATCTGTTATCTCACTGCAGGCTGATGCTGATACAGATGATTATCTTTATTTAACAACCAACAACAACACGAGCAATTTATTATGGGAAGGTGTGACGGCAAATGATCCGGGATTTAGAGTGAATACATCAACCAATGAGCTTGAGTACCGCGATGAGAATGAGACCGGATGGACAAGCGTTGATTCTTTGGCCGGCGGGGCGGCTTATTGGTCGCGTGCCGGCACGGATCTTTCACCGGCCAATGCCGGGGATGATATTTTGCTTAATGCTGGCGAATCTTTAACAATCTCCGATCTTCAGGGAGGGTCAGTTATTTTTGCCAGCTCAAGCGGTATGCTGATGGAGGATAATGTTAATTTCTTTTGGGATAACGCCAACAGCCGTTTAGGCATCAATACAAACACTCCTGCCTCATCCCTTGACGTCGGAGGCGGGACCGCGAATTTTATTGACGGGTCAAATGATGTTCTTATTGCCGATGATCTTGAAGTTGACGGGACAATTGCTTTGGCTGCAAGCGGCCTTTTGATTGACGATGCGTTTATTCGCGACAGCGCCGATTTAGTGCTCCAGCCGGACGCAGATACTGACGATTACGTATATTACTCAACTGATAATGACGGAACCGGGCTTTATTGGGAGGGCGTGATTGCTTATGCCAATGATCCCGGGGTAAGAATTAATTCATCAACCGGAGAACTGCAATACCGCGACGAGAATGAAGGCACCTGGACCGCTTTTGATTCTTTGGCCGGCGGTGCCAACCCTGATTTTGACGCAGTTTATGACCAGTCAGTAACCAATGCAAATTTAACCATGGAGATTGATAACGGCAATCTTGAATATGAGCTCACTGCGGCAAATAACATGACCTTTGATTTGCAGGGAACGGGCGATATAATTTTTCAGGATGCCGGTTCCGCAGTTTTAACGATTAACGATGATGATTCTATTGACTACGTAACCGATCTGACCACGACCGATGCCGTTCAGCTAACTGGAAATTCATTAACTACTGGTGACTTGCTCCAGCTTTCAGCAACGTCACTGACCACGGGTGATGCTTTGCAAGTCACCACCAACGGTACGCTAACTGGCTGGGGCATTAATGTTGTATCCGGAGGCATATTAATTGACGCCGGTAATGCGATTTTTGACGAGGATGTTGTTGTTGGTGGATCTACTTCGCGCACGGAAACTTTGGATAATGCCGGTTTTGTTCCTGATGGCGACGACCTTTTTGTTGCCGGCACGCTTGGGGTTGAAGGGGATGTTTATACTGACGGTTCATTTATCGCCGGAACAACCCTTACTCTAAATGACGCTTATATTCGCGACAGCGCCGATCTAGTGCTTCAGCCGGATGCTGATACTGATGACTATGTGTATTTATCAACCGATACAAATAATACCGGTCTATATTGGGAGGGCGTCCAGGCTTATACCAATGACCCGGCAATCCGCATTAACGGCACGACCGGTGAGCTGGAATATCGTGACGAAGATGAAGCTGGCTGGACTCCTTTTGACAATTTGATGGGTGGAACGCCATCAGCTCCGGATTATTATAATTTTGTTGACACCACGGCTGACGCGGCAGCTGATAATGACACGACTGATTATTGGGACGGTACTATACCAAACATTACGCCTTCAACTAATACCAGCGAGGTATTGGTAATGGTTACTTGGACTTACCAATCAGCTGGCGCGGCCAATGTTTATATAACAACAAGGATTGAACGCGATGCGACGGGTTCTAACCCGACATGTGGTTCTGACACTGCGGTTGGCGATGAGATGACCGCCTTTACAACTGACAACGGGCCTCTTGCTTCGGCTTCTGGAATTTTTGTTGATTCGCCCGGAACCACAAATAATGTACGTTACACTCTTTGTTCTGATTCTGATACTGATAACACCACTGCCAATATCCAAGAAATTCACTTTACGCTTTATGAAATAAATGACGCAGCTGATCTTGCTGAACTTTATTCGACTAATGATAACTCGTTGCAGATGGGCGAAATTGTTCGTCTTGATCCAACCTTGACTGCCGGAGTCGGGCGCGCTATGGGCGCTTATTCTGATGACGTTATCGGAATTGTTTCCACCAGGCCGGCTAAGTTAATCGGCAGTACTTTGGGCGAAGGGGTTTCCGGCGTGCCGGTGGCGCTTTCCGGCCGCGTGCCTGTGCGGGTTAACCTGGAAAATGGATCGATTCAGCCGGGCGACTATTTGGTTGCCTCGCCAATACCGGGTGAAGCAATGAAAGCGACCCAGTCCGGTTATGTGATCGGCCGGGCAATGAGCGCTTATGACGGCAACGGAGACAACCTGGTGCTGACTTTTGTTGAACGCGGCTACCGGCTGATTGTTGTTGACGCTGATGAGTTTGATACCCAGACCGATGCTGAGGGAATTGATAATCAGGAATTGGATATTGTTAATGAAGATTACATTCCAATGGAAAGCGATATTCAGGAGCAGACCGAGGTGGTTGAGTGGACCGGCAGTTCAAGTAATACGGCTGATGCTCTGCAGGGAGGAGAAGTAGGAAGCCTAAAGGTTGATAATTTAGTTGTCGGCGAAGCCCGGTTTGACGGAAATGTTCGGGTCAGGGGCCATATTTATGTGAGTGAGGACACAGCCGGATTTGCCCGGGTTGAGGCAGGGGATTATTTTGTCCGGGTTGAGTTTGAGAATGAATATGCATATAAGCCGGTTATTACTGTTACCCCGCTGCATTACATCCAGACTGATCTTGATTACGTGATTAAGGATATTAGTGAAACCGGCTTTACAATTCAGATTGACCAGAATTACAGCCGGGACATTGAATTCAGCTGGCACGCCTTTGGCGTAGATGAGCCAAAAGTCCATGTGAGCGACGGCACAATACGCGAATATAACGTGTTTATTGAGCCTGATGAAGATCGCACGCGCATTGAAATTGGCGAAGATGAGCCGCAAGAAGAGGAAGAATCTGTTCAAGAACCGGCCGAAGAAATAATTGCTGAAGAAGAACCGGCTGAAGAAGAAACCTTAGTTCTCGAGGAAGTTATTGAGGAAGAGCCGGTTGAGGAGGCAGTTGAAGAAGAAGTTGCCGAAGAACCGGCTGAAGAGCCTGCTGAAGAAGAACCGGCTGAAGAGCCTGCTGAAGAAGAACCGGCTGAAGAGCCTGCTGAAGAAGAACCGGCTGAAGAGCCAGTGGTTGAAGAGCCAGAGCCGGAGCCAGAGCCGGAACCAGAGCCGGAACCAGAGCCGGAACCAGAAACCATTCCTGAAGAATAATCTTAAAATAATAATTTAATAATTATGTTTGAAAGACGCAATGAACAAAAGCGCTGGTTAAATTATTTAGTCGCCGCTTTAATAATCAGCATAGTGATAATCGCCATACTGATCGCGGTCGCGCTTTGCGGCAAAGGGGGAGATAGCGGAAAAGTGTCATTAGATGATTATCAGGCAGTGTTTCTTGATAACGGCCAGGTATATTTTGGAAAAGTAATAAATCCGCACTCCGATTACGTCCTTTTAAAAGATATATATTATATTCAGCTTAAACAGGGGCTGCAGAGCCAGCAGGAAGACGGGACAACTGCTCCGCCAGATATTACATTGATAAAGCTGGGTAAAGAACTTCACGGCCCACAGGATGAGATGTATATTGTAAAAGAGCACGTCCTCTTTATTGAAAATTTAAAAGAGGATTCAAAGGTATTGCAGGCAATAAAAGCGCATAAAGACAACCAGCCAGAGTAAAAATATAAAAATCTGCCCATTCGGGCAGATTTTTTGATTGACAATTACTGTTTTTTGTGATAAGGTATAGAAAATTAAATAGCTGGCCCACACCCCCCCTTAATGTCAAACCGGGGGTGAATTTGCATTATCAGGCCGTTTATGAAGTTTAAGATTAAATCAAAATTTAAGCCCTCGGGTGATCAGCCCGCAGCAATAAAAAAGCTGGTATCCGGAATCAGCAAAGATTTTAAATACCAGACTCTTTTGGGCGTGACCGGTTCAGGCAAAACATTCACCATGGCCAATGTTATTGAAAAAGTGCAGAAACCCACATTGGTGATTGCCCATAACAAGACTTTGGCGGCTCAGCTTTGTAATGAGTACCGTGAATTTTTTCCCGACAACGCGGTTGAATATTTTGTTTCATATTATGATTATTATCAGCCCGAGGCTTATCTGCCGCGTACCGATACCTATATTGAAAAAGAAGCAGATATAAATGACGAGATTGACCGTTTGCGCCATGCGGCAACTCAGGCGCTTTTAACGCGCAAGGATGTGATTATTGTCGCTTCGGTGTCCTGCATCTACGGTTTGGGGGCGTCAAAAACATATGAAGATGTGATGATAAATCTTGAGCAGGGCCTGGAGTTTAAAAGGGCTGATTTAATGCGCCGGCTGGTTGATATGCAGTTTGTCCGGACAAACGCGGATGTTAAGCGCGGGCAATTTAGGGCGCGCGGTTCAATTTTTGAGGTAATGCCGGTTAATCAGGAAATTATTTATCGGGTTGAAATTATTAAAGACATTGTTAAAAATATCTGGGCGATTGATCCGGTGACGAGGAAAATGCGGGAAAAGCTTAACTTCGCCTATATTTTTCCGGCAAAGCATTTTATTACCCTTGGCCCGGAGAGGGAAAGAGCGCTGAAAGCGATCCGCCAGGAGCTGAAACAGAGGCTGAAATATCTTATGGACAAAGGCTTGCTTTTGGAGGCGGAGAGGCTTGAGCGGCGGACAAACTATGATCTGGAAATGATCAGGAATATTGGCTATTGTTCAGGCATTGAAAATTATTCGCGCCATCTTTCCGGAAGAAAACCCGGAGAACCGCCGGAAACCCTTTTGTCCTACTTTCCTGATGATTTTTTAATGGTTATTGATGAGTCGCACGTTACTGTGCCGCAGGTTAACGGCATGTATAACGGTGACCGTTCGCGCAAGAAAGCGTTGATTGAACATGGTTTTCGTTTGCCAAGCGCGTATGACAACCGGCCCTTGAAATTTGAAGAATTTGAAAAACGCATTAACCAGTGCGTCTTTACCTCGGCTACCCCCGGGCAGTATGAAGGCAATGTCAGCCAGCAGACGGTTGAACAGATTATTCGGCCGACCGGTTTGGTGGATCCCGAAGTTATTGTCCGCCCAGTGACCGAAAGCAAGAAACAAAAAAGCCAGATCGATGATTTAATTGGCGAAGTAAAAAAGCGGACTGAATTAAATGAAAGGACTTTGGCGACGACCCTGACAAAGAAAATGGCGGAAGATTTATCAGAATATCTGCTTGAGCAGGGGATAAAGGCAAAGTATCTGCACAGCGGAATTGATACGATTGAAAGAATAAGGATACTAACTGATTTTCGCAAAGGAAAGTTTGACTGTTTGGTCGGGGTGAATCTCTTGCGTGAAGGCCTTGATTTGCCTGAAGTCACCTTGGTGGCGATTCTTGACGCGGACAAGGAGGGATTCTTGCGTTCGGAAACCTCTTTAATCCAGACAATCGGCCGCGCGGCGCGCAATGTACGCGGCCAGGTTATCTTATACGCTGATGAGCTGACCGGCTCGCTTAAACGGGCGATCAACGAGACCGAACGCCGTAGAAAAAAGCAAATTCAATATAATAAAGAGCACAACATAACTCCGCAAACCATCAAGAAGAAGATACGCGATATTACAAAGATTATGGGCATTGAAGAAAAGGATGTAAAAAGCATACTGGATGTTGAAATAAAGCCGGAGACGCACAACCTTGAAGAAATTATTGCCGAGAAGGAAAAGCAGATGAAAGAGGCGGCAGCCGAACTGCAGTTTGAGCTGGCTGCGGTGCTTCGCGATGAGATAAAAATTTTGCAAAAAAAATTAAAGCAGAAAAAATGAAAGAAAAAATATTAAAAATAATTACCGGTATTCTATTGGCGATTTTAATCGTTGGTATTGTTGTTTTTACAATTGTCGGCCATGTGCGCACTGAATACCGTTATAGGGTTTATGAAGAGGTAAAAGATATTCCCCAGGACTCGACATTGGTTGTTCTTGGCGCAAGCGTTCATCCCGACCAGACCCCGAGTGACGCCCTGGAGGACCGGCTAAATACGGCCGTGCGCGCCTGGCGCGCAAAAAAGGCCGGCCTGATTATATTGAGCGGTGATGACGGACGGTATGCCCAGCCGGAAACGGATTCAATGCTTCAGTATATGCTTGAGCAGGGAGTGCCCGAAGGGATAATTCTTGTTGACGGCAACAATGCGCGAACTTTTGACAGCTGTTATCGCCTGAAAAACGAATTAAATCAGAATGACGTGGTTTTATTTACCCAGGCTTTTCATTTGCCGCGGGCGCTTTATCTCTGCAACGAGGTCGGGCTTGATGCCTGGGGCGTTGAATCGGACCGGCGCTCTTATCATAAAATTGTCTGGTTTACTTTCCGCGACTGGATGGCCAGTTTTTTGGCTTTTTTGGATATCAGGCTGAAGCGCTTGCCAACATATTTGGAAAATCAATAAAATGAAAAAAAATATTACAATCAAGGGGGCGCGTGAGCACAATCTTAAAGATATAGATTTGGAAATACCGCGCAATAAGATGGTTGTTTTTACCGGTGTTTCCGGTTCGGGAAAGTCGAGCCTGGCTTTTGATACCATTTTCGCCGAAGGCCAGCGCCGCTACGTTGAATCATTATCCGCCTACGCGCGCCAATTTCTCGGCCAGATGCAAAAGCCTGACGTGGATGAGATCGAAGGGCTTTCTCCGGCAATATCAATTGACCAGAAAGCCCACAGCGCGAATCCGCGCAGTACGGTGGCGACAATCACTGAAGTTTATGATTATTTGCGCGTTCTTTACGCGCGGATCGGAGTGCCACATTGTCCGGTTTGCGGCAAGGTTATTCAAAAGATGACGGTTGAAGAAATCGTTGATACGATAACCCGCGAAGCGGGCAAAGCTTATAAAGAAAAAAAATCCAAGTCCGAAGAAACGTATATTCTGGCTCCGGCTGTCCGCGGCAGAAAAGGCGAGTATTACCAGATGCTTTATGACTGGTATAACAGCGGATTTTTATTTGTCCGAATTGACGGGAAAATGCGCAAGCTTTCCGGAAGAATTATTTTGGATAAAAAGAAGAAACATACAATTGAATTGGTTACTGATATTCTTCCCAGGGAGGATATATTAAATGCGACAAAAGAAAACCGCCAGCGCCTTGCCGAGTCAATCGAGGTCGCCCTTGAATATGGAAATGATTTGGCAACAATAATCTTTGGCGATAAATCCGAGCGTTCCTATTCGGCAAAGTTCAGCTGTCCGGATGACGGCTTTAGTTTCCCAGAAATTGAACCGCGCTTGTTTTCTTTCAACAGCCCTTACGGAGCCTGTCCGACCTGCCACGGCATTGGTTCGGAATATCTTTATTCGGAAGAGCCGTGCCCGGACTGCGGGGGAAAAAGGCTGCGGCGCGAAGCCCTGCACGTTATGATTAATGAAAAGAATATTGTTGACATCAGTTCAATGGATGTTGAGCAGGCAACTAACTTTTTTATTGATTTAAAATTAACACCGCGGGAAAAGGAAATCGCCGGGGCGGCTCTGCGCGAGGTTCTTAACCGCCTTCAATTTATGGTTGACGTTGGGGTGGAGTATTTAACCCTTGACCGCAAGGCCGGCACATTGTCCGGCGGCGAGGCGCAAAGAATACGCCTTGCTTCTCAGGTTGGTTCGCGTTTGGTTGGCGCGCTCTATGTGCTTGATGAGCCGACAATCGGTTTGCACCAGCGAGACAACGAGCGTTTAATCGATACCTTGGTCAGCTTGCGCGACATTGGCAATTCAATCATTGTTGTTGAGCATGACGAGAAAACAATCCGCGCCGCTGACTATCTGGTTGACTTCGGCCCCGGAGCGGGAAAGCGGGGCGGTGAGGTCGTCTGTCACGGAGAAATTCCGAAAATTTTTGAAAATAAGCAGTCTTCAACCTGCGCGTATTTGCGCGGAGATAAGGAAATCGTTACTCCGAAAAAGCGCCGGGCAATCGGCCGTGATGCCATCAAGGTGACCGGCGCAAAAGAGCATAATCTCAAAGGGGTTAATATTGACATACCCTTGCGGCGTTTTGTCTGCGTGACCGGCGTTTCCGGTTCGGGCAAGAGCAGCCTGATGTATGACGTGGTTTATAAATATATGGCTAATCGGCTGAACGGTGCCGGCTACCGTTTGGGGAAGTTTAAAGAAATAAAAGGCCTTGAATATTTGGATAAGACTATTTTGATTGACCAGTCGCCAATTGGCCGGACGCCGCGTTCAAATCCGGCAACCTATACCGGCACCTTTACCCATATCCGAGATTTGTTTGCCGCAACTCCGGAAGCCAAGTTCCGCGGCTACAAGCCGGGCCGCTTCAGTTTTAATGTTCCTGGAGGCCGCTGTGAAAACTGCGAGGGCCACGGTTATATCGCCATTGAAATGCATTTTTTGCCCACGGTTTACGTGACCTGCGAGGTTTGCAAAGGACGCCGTTTTGACCGCGAGACACTGGAGGTCAAATGGAATAATAAGAATATTGCCGAGGTTTTGGATATGGAAGTGGGGGAGGCGTATGATTTTTTTAAGGATATCCCGCAGATCGCTGATCGGCTTAAGGTGTTAAAAGAAGTCGGTCTCGGCTATATTGAGTTGGGCCAGCCGGCGACAACCCTTTCCGGCGGGGAGGCGCAGCGGGTTAAATTGGCAAATGAACTTGCCAAACGGGCAACCGGCCGCACCTTTTATCTTTTGGATGAACCGACAACCGGTTTGCATTTTGAAGATATAAACAATCTTCTTGCTGTCTTGCACCGCCTTGTTGACCGTGGTAATTCAGTCGCCGTGATTGAGCACAATCTTGATATTATAAAAACCGCTGATTACATAATAGATCTTGGTCCGGAAGGAGGCGACAAAGGCGGCATGGTGATTGCCAAAGGCACGCCGGAGGAGATTGCTGATAATGCAAAGTCTTATACCGGCCAATATTTAAAAAATTTTATTAAAAAGAAAAAACCCCCGAAGGGGTCAAGATAAGGTTCAGTTTTCTATGGGCTTAAGCACGTATGTGCTTTCAATATTTGAACTGAAATGGCAGTGTGAGCGCTTGTTGCGCCCGTTGCCGAAGATTTCGCGGGCTAGAGTGACCTGTTTATCGGTAGCGGCGATGGTATAGCCGCATACCTGTACGTTGCTTTTCAGGCGGATCACGATGCGCGTTCCCGGTTTTGGCGGGTTATGCTCAATGCTGATAGGTTCTGCCTGGTCAAGGCGGGTAAACCCGCTGCTCTGCGTTGAGCGATAGCTGATCGGACCTACTCCGCCTTTCAGATTGATTGCCCGGAGGGCGATTCTGTCGGTGTCAGCCATTTCCAGGTAGCCGATAGCGCGTCTGCCATTGTTGAGCCGGATTTCCACAACCTTCCCACCCAACCGCACCAGCTCATCAAGCTGTTTATGGTCCATGATTTTTTCTCCTTATCATGGGTGGTTAGGTTAATATTAAGGTGCGTTTCTGCTTTCAGCCTATCACGATTTTATTGGCAAGTCAATATATGGCTATTCCAAAGACAATTAAAATAAAAAATAATAAATTGCCCGCCGAGCCCGGAGTATATTTAATGTGCGATAAAAAAGGTGAAATTATTTATGTTGGCAAGGCGACTTCTTTAAAATCGCGGGTCGGTTCATATTTTGCAAAAGCGCATGACGACAAAACGGCGCGGCTGGTTCAGGATATCCGGCAGATTGATTATCGGGTAACTGATTCTGTCTTGGAGGCATTGATCCTTGAGGCGAATTTAATAAAAGAATACCAACCAAAGTATAATATCCGGGCGAAGGACGATAAGAGTTTTTTGTATCTGGTAATTACCAATGAGGAATTTCCGCGCCCGCAGCTGATTAGGGGACTGGAGTTGAAAAAACAAAAAACAAAAGATTTTAAAGCGGTTTTCGGACCTTATCTTTCAGCTCGATCCTTGAGAGCCGCCCTGGATTTAATTCGAAAGATAATTCCGTATTCGACCTGCGAACCGGGGCAGAAGCGCGCCTGTTTTAATTATCAGATCGGCAAATGCCCGGGCGTCTGCATCAATAAAATATCAAAAAAAGATTACAATAAAATTATTAAAAATTTAATTTTATTTTTTCAGGGCAAGAAAATGCGGGTTATTAATAACCTGAAAGAACAGATGAAAGAGCTTTCCGCCAGGCAGAAGTACGAAGAAGCGGCAAAGGTGCGAAATCAGATTAAAGCGCTGGAGCATATTCAGGATATTGCTTTGCTGAAGCGTGAAGAACCAACAATCGCTGTCGGCTTGGAGGGGGAAAAGGTAATTAATATTTACGGGCGCATCGAGGGTTATGATATCTCAATGATCAGCGGCAAGCACGCCGTTGGCAGTATGGTTGTATTTGAAAACGGAGAACCGGTTAAGAAGGAATATCGTAAATTCAAGATAAAAACGATCAAGGGCACAAATGATACCGGCATGCTTAAAGAGGTTTTGACGAGGCGTTTTAAAAACAAATGGCCGCACCCGGATATTATTTTAGTTGACGGCGGCCAAGGCCAGGTTAATGCCGCTTTAGCCGTTTTGAAAGAAAGAAAAATAAATCTGCCGGTTGTCGGCATTGCCAAGGGCATTACCCGTAAAAAGGATGAATTTATTTATAATCGCCAGGATCCAGAATTAAAGCGCATTGTGAAGAATTTTGAAGAGATTTTTATCAGGGTCCGGGATGAGGCCCACCGATTCGCAATAAAATATCACCGCCAATTGCGTAGTAAAATAAGATAAATTAGCAAAAAATATAGGTGTTGGCTTATATGCCTGAACCTATTTTTTTTATTTATCCACAGTTTTTATGGGAATGTATGGAAAGAAGTGGTTTTTAAGGGGGATTATGTTGTTGACGAGTGGGGAAATGTGGGGTATAATATTAGCAGATAGGAAAAATATGGTGAACCGTGGGGATAAGTAAGGTTACTTGTGGATAACTAGGAATTTTATATCTTATTATGTTTATTGGTGAATTTAAGCACAATATAGACGAAAAAGGCCGTTTGGCCATACCGGTAAAATTCCGTAGTGATTTGGCTAAAGGAGCGGTTGTTACCCGGGGATTGGATAATTGTCTTTTTGTGTATTCACTTGATGAATGGGAGAAACTGGCTAATAAACTTTCAAATTTACCCATTTCTCAGGCCAAGGCTCGGGCATTTGCTCGGCTTATGCTGGCCGGGGCAATGGACGTTGTTCCAGACAAGCAGGGCAGAATTAATTTGCCAGAATATCTCCGCCAATACGCCGGGGTTAAGAAAGAAGTTATTGTCGCCGGCTTATATAATCGTTTGGAGATCTGGGATTCTGCTACTTGGAACGATTACTCAAAAGACACCGAGCAGTCTTCAACTGATATTTCAGAAAAGCTCGCCGAGCTCGGTGTTTAATCCTAGAAACGTGACCTTTAACAGTCGCGTTTTAGGACTAAACAAAGGAGGTGATCCATGGCCAGCGTGAGGCTACCGATCGACGCCTTTGTCATCATCTGGGTAAGTTCTGCTTACTACTCACCGCCGCGCCAGTTCAGAGGCGATGATATCTACCTGTTGACGTGTCTGCCGTCCGAACTCGAGATGGTCCAGAGTACGTTCATCAGGCACAAGATCATCTTTGCCAATGACGACCGCGAAGCGATGAAGATGGCAAGCGAAGCTGCCGAGAGGATGTCCAGGCGTCCGCACTTCATCATGGGCAGTGCTGAGCACTGTCAGATCGTTCCGAGCGCTGCTGCCTAGCTCAACCTCCCAACTTAGAGAGAAGATTGCAGCGCATCTTCTCTCTCCCTACCTGTCTCATGAACAACCAAAAACACGAACCAGTAATGCTTGCTGAAGCGATCCAGTACCTGAACCCGGAGGCAAACGATAACTTTGTTGATGGGACAGTCGGGGACGGTGGACACGCACAGGCAATCCTTGAAAGAACCGCACCCAACGGCAAGCTGATTGGCTTTGACCGCGACGAGCGCGCCTTACAGCGCGCTGAACATAATCTTTCAAAGTTTGGTGAACGCGTCAAATTAATTAATGACAATTTCGCAAACATTGATAACTATGTATCTGGAGATTTTAAAACTAGCGGCATTTTACTTGATTTTGGCTTCTCTCTTATACAGATTAAAGCAGCCGAAAGAGGCTTTAGCTTTCGTGAGCAGGGACCGTTAGACATGCGTTATGACCAGCGGCAGGAAATTTCAGCCGCTGACATCGTAAATACTTATTCCGAAGAACGCCTTGTAGAAATTTTTCGCAAATACGGCGAAGAGCGCTATGCCCGGCCGATTGCCAAAGAGATTATTGCTTACCGAAAGAAAACGCCGATTGCAACGACCCTGGAGCTGGTCAGTGTGGTTTCCCGGGCCGTGCCCAAATCATATCTTCATTCACACATACATTTTGCCACCCGAATATTTCAGGCGTTGAGAATAGAAACCAACAAAGAGCTGGAAGCGATTGAGGAGGTTTTACCTAAGGCGATTAAGCTGCTCAACTCGGGCGGGCGATTGGTAACAATATCGTTCCATTCGCTCGAAGACCGGATTGTTAAACAATTTTTTAAACAACAAGAAAAAGAGGCCTGCATAAAAATATTAACTAAAAAACCGATAAAACCATCTGCCGAAGAAGTAAACTCAAACCCAAGGGCCCGCAGCGCAAAGTTGCGCGCCATTGAGAAAAAATAAAAATAAAAAAAAATATGTCTCCATTTCAGCAGCTGACAAAAATACAGCACGGGGTTAGGCGCCGCCAAAAATGGCAGAAGCTTTTCCAAATGTCTACTTTGAATGTTATTGCCATTGCTTTGATATTAACAATGGGGACTCTTTATCTTGTTCAGGTGAACCGGGCGACAACAAAAGGATATCAAATCAGGGATCTGGAAAAAAAGATTCAGGCGATTGAGGACAGCAACCGCAAGGTGCAGCTAGAGGTTGCCGAGCTCCAGTCTCTTGACAGCGTTGAGGAGCGCATTAAAGAATTAGGCATGGTTCCGGTGAGCAACGTGAAATACATTAAGACCCCGGGATCAACAGTTGCCTTGCGTTAATAAATTGTTTGGTGAAAAGCGGGGAATTATCCCTGCTTTTTTAATTCTCGACAAAGACGGATATTTATTCTAAAATGCGGTTATGTATAAATTAATAAGGGAAAATAATAATATTCGGCAAGGGGAGCTTAAAACCGCCCACGGCTCAATCAAGACGCCGTTTTTTATGCCGATTGCCACCAAGGGCGCGGTAAAAACTATTTCAACGCGCGATCTGGATAATCTTGGCGCGCAAATTTTGCTGTCCAATACTTACCATCTGATGTTGCGGCCGGGCGAAGAATTGATTAAGCAAGCCGGCGGTTTGCATAAGTTTATAAAATGGGAAAAGCCGATCCTGACTGACAGCGGCGGCTACCAGGTTTTCAGTTTATGTAAAATGCGCAAGCTGGCTGAAGACGGAGTTGAATTCCAATCGCCGGTTGACGGCCAGAAGCACTTTCTGACTCCGGAAAAAGCCATTCAGATCCAGCTTGATCTGGGTTCGGATATTATAATGGTTTTGGACGAATGCACGCCGTATCCGTGCGAAAAAGAATATGCAAAAACATCCTTAAAACTGACAACGGATTGGGCCAAAAGGTGTAAAAAATATTTTATTGATAATGTGGAAGCCAGCACTAATCCAGGAGCGAAATTATTCGGCATTGTCCAGGGGTCAGTCTATTCTGATTTACGCAGGAAATCCTTAGAACAACTGATTGAGATTGGCTTTGACGGTTATGCAGTTGGAGGATTTTCAGTGGGCGAGCCGCGGGAAAAAACTTACGAGATCTTGAAGAACCTCATGCCTTTAATGTCTGACGATAAGCCCCGTTATTTTATGGGCGCCGGCCAGCCGGAAGAGATCGTCCAGTATGTCAAGCTTGGCTTTGATATGTTTGACTGCGTTTTGCCGACCCGCAATGCCCGGCACGGAACGCTGTATGTTTGGGCGGGGGATAATCTGGCCAAAGATTTTTATAAAAAAATTATCATTACTAATGAACAGTATAAAGATGATTTTAAACCGGTTGATTCTGACTGCTCATGCGAGGCCTGCCAAAACTATTCCAAAGCCTATTTGCGGCATTTGTTTATGACCGAAGAGCCATTGGCGCATCGTTTGGCAACTTTGCATAATTTGAAATTTTATCTTGATCTGATGGCGAGGCTGCGTAATAGTGCACATCTTGACAAAACAGCCAAATTATGCTAAACTAAGCTGTTTAGCATAGGAGGCTGACATGATGAGCGCGCAAGTCGCACAAAGACTAAGCCGGCCTCCGAATGCGCATTTGGGGCCGGTTTATGTAAAAAGAAAAAATCAGTTAACTTTTCCCCAATATGAGCTTGAAGCTGAACCGGAATACGAACAAAGCTTTATTGAATGGCTTTTTGAGCGCTTAGAGCCGTACCTTAAGGAAGGAATGTCCGCCTTTTACTGTAATGGGCCGATATACTGTAACGGCACTATTAAGCGCTCGCCCACCGTGATGGTTGACGGAGATTCCGGAGAAAGCATTATTACGGTTTTATTCGCCTGGGCTCTGGACGACGGGATCGAGTGTGAAGCCGAGGTTTCGGTAAAGCACGTTTATCCGCACGGCCTGTTCAGCTATTAGCCGCCAGTTACTAACTGGTGGTTTATTTTTTACCATAATTTTGGTAAAATATACTTAATATGATACGTTCAAACACCATGGTTTTGGTAAAAGCCGTAATTTGGGATTTGCTTGGCAATGCGGTTTATTTTCCAATTTGGTGGTATACCCGCGGCTTGAAAAGGATGGCCGAGTTTTTAATTGATTTTATAAGGGCCATGGAAATGAGGCTGGCGGTGCGTATCTGGATTGCCAATATTTTAAAGCCGATGTACGCGGTTACTGATATTCCGGGAAGGATTATCAGTTTTTTAATGCGCGTATTTATGATAATTGTCCGTTCGCTCGCCTTATTTTTTATTATTATTTTTGCCCTGATCGCATTTATATTCTATATTCTTTGGCCGATATTTTTAGTATTAATGATACTTGTTCAGCTCGGACGGGCAGTAATTTAATATGGATGGAGAAGAAAAATACAATTTAACTGTTTGCGAACGATGCGGCGGCAGCGGAATTGACCAAAACCATACTTGCGGTGTTTGCCGCGGCATGGGCATGGGCATGAAAACGCCGCTCGGCTTTTTGTATTGGGGTAAAGAGATCGATGAATTCGAAATACTTTTCAGAAAATGGCGCCGGGCTTTTAATAATATTGTTAATATGGCCCTACTCGTCCTTGCCGTATTCAGCGTGGCCGGGCTTGCTTGGTATTTTTATGGCTTGGATTGGCGTCCAATATTTGAACTTCGGGCCTGGGTGGCGCCGAGCTTTTTTATGCTTGCCTTTTGGGCGGGATTAATGATTTTTACCTTTGTTGTTTATCGCTTGACTTTGGAAGGAGAGAGCCTTATCAAAATTAAGCGGCGAAGTTATGACGATCCGGAAATTGATTTATCAAATATCGTTTCGGTTCCCTGGGGAGAGATAAAAACAAATAAGCCAGGAAAAATGATTGATGTGACGCGTTCATATAATCTCGCCGCCTGGGATGCACTGGAAAGGGCCTATCAGCTGGCTAATAAGCTTGATAACACCGAGGTTAGGCCGATACACTTATTTTCAAGTCTTTTGTTAACATCCTCGGTCGGTTTGGTTTTTGGCCGACTGGGCATCAGCCGCGAGAAGTTAAACAGCAGTATCGGTAATATGCTGGCTAAGGTGCCTGTTGCCAAGAATACGTCTCCCCAATGGTCCGAACGGGTGAAAAGCGTGCTTTTTGCTTCATATGTTGACGCCTATAACCACCGGCACCGTTTGGTCGGGCCGATTGAACTGTTTTTTTATACGGTTAAAGTTGACGAAATGCTTCAGGAATTTCTATTCGGCCTTGGGGTTGATATGCAAAAACTTAATAATGTAGTTTCCTGGATACGCATACAAGAAGTTCTGGCTGAACAGTGGCGCGAGTTTAAAGCGGCGGCCCGGCTTAAGCCGCGGGGGGCAATGAACCGAGCAATGACGGCGATTGCCACGCCGATGCTTGATCGGTTTAGCACTGATTTGACCATGATGGCGACTTATGGATATTTAAGCCCCTGCATTAACCGGGCGTCGGAAATTAATCAGCTGATGCGGATAATCGAGGGCGGTCAGCAAAGCGCGATTTTGGTTGGTGAGTCCGGCGTGGGCAAGCAGGCAATCATTGAGGGTTTGGCCCAGCGCATGGTCCAGGAAGACGTGCCGAAAATTTTGCAGGACAAACGGCTGGTGAGTTTAAGCGTTGCCCAGCTTGTTTCCGGAGCAACTGCGGCCGAAGCTGAAGAAAGGCTGCTGCGCCTGCTTGTGGAGGTCGGTGTTTCAGGAAATATTATTCTGGTCGCGCCGCATATTGATAAAATGGTCGGTATCACCGCCGGAACCGAGGAAAGCATTGATTTATCAGAAGTTTTTGCCAATGAATTGGGCAAGGGGTATTTTATTACCATTGCCACTTCACGCCCGCCAGAATATACCAGGGCAATTGAGAACCGGACGCTCGGTCACCGCATGCAAAAGGTTGAAGTCGCCGAGATGGATGAAGAAACGGCAATTCGCGTTCTTGAAGCCAAGGCCGGCAGCATTGAATATCAAAATAAAGTATATTTTACGTATGACGCGCTTGATAAGGCGGTTCGATTAAGCTCAAAGTTGATGCATGAGCGCTATTTGCCGTCAAAAGCGATTGAAATCGTTAAGGAAGCGGCGCTTGAGGTTAGGAAAACCAAGGGAGAAAAAGCATTGGTAACGGCGGACGATGTGGCAAAGATCATTACGGAAAAAACAAAAGTGCCGGTTACCGCGGTTACTGAAGAGGAAAGCGAAAAATTAATTAACCTTGAGAAGGAAATACATAAAAGAATTATCGGCCAGGATGAAGCAGTGAAGGCGGTTTCGGCCGCATTGCGGCGGGCGAGGGCCGAACTCAGAGAAAAGAAAAGGCCGATCGCTAATTTTCTCTTCCTTGGTCCGACCGGCGTCGGCAAAACCGAACTATCTAAAACCGTTGCCGAGGTGTATTTCGGCAGTGAGGATATTATGATCCGTCTGGATATGTCTGAATATCAGGAAAAATCAAGCATCTATCGATTGCTTGGCGCGCCCGGTGATAAGCAGGGCGGCATTCTGACCGAGGCGGTTCGCCAGAAGCCTTTTTCACTAGTTCTTCTTGATGAGATCGAAAAAGCCCATCCCGATATTTTAAATGTATTTTTGCAGGTAATGGATGACGGCCGCCTGACTGATAATACCGGCCGGACGATTGATTTTACAAATACAATTATTGTTATGACGTCAAACGCCGGAACCGAGTTTATTCAGCAGGAAATTAAAAAGGGGACTGAGGTAGGAATAATTCAGAAACAACTGGTTCAGGAAAAACTAGGCGCATATTTTCGCCCTGAATTCATCAACCGTTTTGACGGAGTTATTGTCTTTAAACCTCTAGCCCAAGAGGAGGTTTTGCAGATCGCCTGGCTGCAGCTTTCAAAGCTGCAGGCGAATATGGAAGAAAGAGGAATACATTTGCGCGTTACTGAGGAAGCGGCGGAAGAATTGGCCAAAGAAGGTTTTGATCCCTTGTTTGGCGCCCGTCCGCTCAAGCGGGTAATCCAGGAAAAGGTTAATGACGCTTTAGCGAATTATTTATTAACCGGCAAAATCGGCCGACGCGATGTTGTCTATCTCGAGCCTGGCGGCAAGATAAGGGTTGAAAAAGCCGAGCAAATATAAAACCTCCCGCTTAGGGAGGTTTTTTGACAATAGCGCTGGTTATGGTAATGTTAGGGTACGGCTTAAGGCTGATCGGAGGGGTTCATGAAAAATGCAGAAACCTACCAAGACGAAGAAAGGCGCCGTGATAAGGCGCGAAAAAGGTCTTTTGTTCTTTCTGAAGCATGCGGGATAACCGCCGGAATAGCCGCCGGCATTATATTGATTGTTGTGATGTTAAGCCTGGCGTATGCGCTGGCTCAACATTTCGGATTTTCCTCTCTTGCTTTTGGCACATCAGTAATTGTCGCGGCTTTAGTAACAATAATTGTCATTTTAAATATTGTGCACCAGGTAGTGCGCAAACGCTGGCCGACGAAAACAGAATCGGATAGGGGCCAGCGTGATGATTATCCATAGCGGAGGGCAGAATGAAATTTCAGCAGAACATAACCTGGAAAACCGTGGCCCGCATACTGGTATTATTTTTAACGGTTTCTCTTTTGGTCTTGGCGACCTTGAGCGCCGAGATAAAGGAAGGTGCCAGCATATTTTGCTGCTGGTTTGCTCTGACCGCCTATCTGGCGGTATGCCTGGGGGCGATCAGCGCCCGTTTGGGTGATTTTGACAACGATCTTTCGACGCCATATGGCCCTTATCTAAAGGACGGCCGCTCGCAGGATCGCCTTTTTCATTATTATGATCCGGAATAGACAACTTGCCCCGTATCCTAGCGGGGTTTTTTTATTTATGGTAAATTATTAGCATGAATTATATATTTGCTTTTATAATTTCATTGGTCTTTACCGCCGGCCTGACGCCTCTTATTAAGAGGCTTGCTTTAAAATATCATATTGTTGATGAGCCGCAGCGCGAGGAGCGTAAGATACATAAAAAACCGATACCTCTCATGGGCGGTTTGGGCATTTATTTAGCCGTAGTGTTGATTACTGCCGTTTTTTGGTTTGCCACTGACTGGATTTCGAATGGAGCCATACAGGCAAAGCATCTGATCGGAGTATTAATGGGAATGACTTTTTTATTATTCGGCGGATTGTTTGATGATCGGTTTAATTTAAAGCCATGGCAGCAGATTATCTGGCCCGTTTTGGCAGCGTTGAGCCTGATTGTCGCGGGCATAGGAATTGACCAGATTACCAATCCCTTCGGCGGCACCTTTGCTCTGAATCAATGGGAATGGATTTTGCTTTGGCGGGACGGCCTGGCATATAAATTGACGCTACCCTCTGATTTATTCACGCTTGTCTGGATACTGGGCATGGTTTACACAACAAAGTTTTTGGACGGCTTGGACGGGCTTGCCGCAGGAATTACCGGCATTGGCGCGTTTATGATTTTTTTCTTAACCTTGTACACGCAGTTTTTTCAGCCCGACGTCGGCATGCTGGCGATTATTGTTGCCGGAGCAATGGGCGGGTTCTTGGTATTTAATTTTAACCCGGCGAAAATATTTCTTGGCGAGGCCGGGAGCACGCTTTGCGGATTCTTGCTCGGCACTTTGGCCATTATCTCCGGAGGAAAGATCGCCACGGCTCTTTTGGTGATGGCAATTCCGGTGCTTGATGTTTTTTGGGTCGTTCTTCGTCGGATATTTGTTGAAAAGCGGTCCCCGTTCAAAGGCGATAAAAAGCATCTTCATTTTCGTCTGCTTGAGGTGGGCTTTACTCAGCGCCAGGCAGTGCTGTTTTTTTACTTCATTGCCGCGTTTTTCGGCGCATTAACATTATTTTTACAAAGCAAGTACAAGCTCGTTACGCTGATAATTTTAGCTGTGGTGATGGTGGCCATGGGCATTATTTTAGTCAAAAGATACAAACCCGGACAGGCTTCTTGACGATTAATTCGGTTTGTGTTAGAATGTTGTCATCTTAGAGCCCCAATTAAGTTTAATAAAATATGTTAGCAGTAATTAAAACCGGTGGAAAACAATATAAGGTTAAAAAAGGTGACAAAATTAAGGTGGAGAAACTTGATGAAAAGGAAGGGAAGAGCATTAAGTTGAAAGACGTGTTGCTTATTGCCGATGAAAAAGGAAAAGACGTGAAAATCGGTACTCCGAACGTCAGTGGTGCAACGGTTGAGGCCAAGGTGCTGGAACACGGTAAAGCAAAAAAAGTACGCGTAATAAAATATAAACGCAAGATTAGATACAGAAAAGAATACGGCCATCGCCAGCCTTTTACTCAGTTAGAGATAACTTCCATCAAATAAAAAAATTGGAGCGCGGTTTCTATACCCGCTCCAATTTTTTAATTAAAAAAAAGCCCTTGCGGGCTAGGCCTCGGAAAGGCTTTTAAGGAAGAATTGGGCAATAAATAGGATAATCGCGCCGATCAGGCCGGCCTGGGCGGCAAAAACAATAAAATTAGGATCACCGTGCGGCGGATTGGCGATTACATAACGGGTAATCATCGCCGGGGTTGCCACAAAACTGATGGCGGCAAAAATGAGTACGCCGCCAATCAGAGACAGTAAAATGAACCTTCCGACTTCAATCATCACATCTTTCAATTTTAACCTCCTTTAAACCTCTCTTCGTCCCTTGATTGCGTCGCTTAAGGTTATCTCATCGGCATATTCAAGCTCTGACCCAACGGGCAGGCCGCGGGCCAAGCGGGTTATTTTAACAGGAAACTGTTTTAATATTTTGGAAAGATGGAGTGTGGTTGTTTCGCCCTGTATGTCGGGGTTAAATGCGAGAATAATTTCTTTAATTTCTGGATTTTCCTTAAGGCGTTTTTCCAGTTCTTTAAAATTCAGTTCTTCAGGAGTAATTCCCTCAATTGGGTTGATCAATCCGCCAAGGACAAAATATTTTCCATTATATTCGCCGGTATTTTCAATTGACTGGACATCGCGCGGCTCGGCAACAATGCAGAGAAGGGAAGTGTCGCGTTTTTTGTCCGAACAGACTTCGCACGGGTCCTTGAGAGTGTAGGTTTGGCATTTGGAGCAGACAGTAATTTTATTTTTCAGATCAAGAAGGGCTTGAGCAAATTGTTCAAGTTCGTGTTTTGGCCGAAGCAGCAAAAAATAAACAAACCGGAGCGAGGTCTTGGGACCAATGCCCGGCAGTCTATCAAACCATGATACTAAATTGTGAATCGGTCCGGGTAAGTTATTCATAACAATTACATGCCCGGCAGGCTCATTCCGCCGGGAAGTCCGTGTTCTCTGAGTTTGTCCATCATTAATTTATGAACTTTATTAATTGCGTCATTAAACGCTTCAGCCAAGGCCATTTCCAGACTGTCGTTTTGCGACAGGAGCTCAGGGTCAATCTTTACCTCAAGAACCTTTTGGTTGCCGTCCATTGTTATTTTTATTTTGCCAAAAGCCGCCGTACCGATAACTTCTTCTCGGGCGAGCATTTCTTTCATCTGGTCGGCCTGAGATTTCAGGTCTTTAAATTGTTTTAGTTTATTGAACATATTTAAGTTTAAAAAGGAATTTCCGGTGTTTCCGGTTTGGGTGGCTCTGTTATTTTTTCCAATGGCTGTCCTGACTGCGGGGTCGTTATTCTTTCCGGCGCCGGCCCGGGTTCGGGCTGGGCGCGGCGCTCCAGGGCCTTAAAGCTGGCGCGCTGTTCGTCAAAAAATAATCTGACTGTGCCGGTTGGGCCGTTGCGGTGCTTGGCAATAATTATTTCGGAAATATGCCGCTCTTCCGGAGGTATGTCTTCTAAGCGGTAGTTTTTATCAGATGCTTTTCGGTAAATAAACATTACCACGTCAGCATCCTGTTCGATTGAGCCCGATTCGCGTAAATGGGCCAGTTTAGGGATCGCCGGTTTGCTCATTTCCACCTGGCGCGAAAGCTGGGACAGGGCAATAACCGGGATATTCAATTCGCGGGCAATGCCTTTAAGGGCGCGGGTTATTTCTGCGACTTCCTGGACGCGGTTGTCGCTGCGCAGGCGGGATTCCATTAATTGCAGATAATCAACGATAATTAAACCGAGGTTATGTTCAATCTGCAGGCGTCGTGCCTTGGTGCGTATTTCCATGATGTTTGCTGTAGCCGTATCGTCAATAAAAATCGGAGCTTCAGAAAGAATTCCCAGGGCGTGGCCAATGCGCGGAAAATCGTCCTGGCCTTCGCGGTCGGAAAGGCGGCCGGTGCGCATTTTCCAAAGATCAACTCCGGCTTCAGCGCAGATGAGGCGGTCAACCAGCTGTTCTTTTGACATTTCAAGGCTGAATATGCCGGTCGGTAGCTTTTCCCGCGTAGCAATGTGGCGGGCCATATCCAGGGCAAGGCTGGTTTTACCAACGCTGGGCCGGGCGGCAATGACAACCAAGTCTGATTTTTGCAAACCGGCCAAAAGATTGTCCAGTTCATTAAATCCGGTTGGTACGCCGCGCAGTTTTCCTTTTTCCCGGTGCAGTTCATCAATGCGGTCAAAGGCTTCGGATAAAACATCCTTAATCGGGACAAAGGCTTGTTTTAAATATTTTTGCGAAACTCCAAAAAGCATTTGTTCGGCCTTGTCAAGCAGGGCTTCGGTGTCTTCGGATTCATTAAAGCCAAGGCTGGCAATGCCGGAGGCGGCGTTGATGAGGCGGCGCAGGGTCGCTTTTTTCTGGACAATCTGGGCGTAATGTAAAACATGGGCCGCGGTCGGCACGGTGTTGGAGAGCTCCATCAGGTAAGTGCGGCCGCCGATTGCCTCGAGCTGGCCTTTTTCCTCAAGCCGGTTTACCAAACTTAAAATATCAATCGGCTCGCGCTTGCCGTAAAGCTCAACCATTGCATCAAATATTTTTGCGTGAGCGTCTTTATAAAAATCATCCGCCCGGATAAGGTCGGCAACGCGAATCATCCCGTCTTTATCAAGCATAAGGGCGCCGAGTAGGGACATTTCTGCTTCCAGATTCTGCGGGGGCATTTTGTCTAAGATATTGGCTTCGGCCATAGAATATTTGTTCTTTTATATTAGTATAACATATTGATTTTGGCAAGGGTGGAATATTTGCTAATTTTACACAATTTATCAACTGGATAGCACCCTTTAATCCCGGCCTTAAAAATGTTATAATATTGTCATGAAACGCGAAAGCAAATTGTTGATCAGGGCATCGGCGACAATGATCGGTTTTATTATCGGAGTGGGTATTTTTGGCGTGCCCTACGCGCTATCAAGGTCCGGTTTTATTATCGGACTTTTTTATTTGGTTGGTTTGGGAATTATAATGCATATTTTGCATCATTTTTATACCGATATCGTGCTTAACACTAAAGAGAAGCACCGCTATATTGGCTATGCCCGGCAATATCTTGGCAAGTGGGGCAGGCGAATCGCATATTTTTCTTCAATATTTGGCATAGTCGGCGGTCTGATTGCTTATATTATTGTCGGCGGTGAATTTATGCATGCTCTGCTTGGCGACTATTTTGGCGGAACAGTATTTCAGCATCAGATAATATTTTTTACCCTTCTTGCCATGGCTGTGCTGGTTGGATTGCGTCTGGTGACGACCATTGAAATTGGAATGACTGTTTTTTTATTGGCCGTAATGGCGTTGATATTTATTTATGGGATTCCCCGGATTGATTTGGCAAATTTGGCAATAATTAATCATCGAGACATCTTTTTGCCTTACGGCGTTGTATTATTCGCTATTGCCGGAATAAATGCGATTCCGGAAATTCGCGACATTCTGCGCGGTTATCCGCGCGATATGAGGAAAGTAGTTACTCTCAGCTCGATTTTACCCCTACTGCTTATTGCAACATTTTCCTTTGTTGTTGTTGGCGTAACCGGAAAGGCTACCTCTGAAGAGGCAATCCTTGGCCTGGCTGCCGCCTGGGGCGACTGGATGGTATATATCGGCGCTTTATTCGGTTTTTTGGCAATTACGACAAGCGCGCTTGTTTCTTTGACAAATTTAAAGGAAAGTTTGACCTTTGATTTAAAATTTGATAAATATATTTCCTGGTTTATCGTAACGTTAGTGCCGCTTCTAATATTTCTTGCCGGCGCCCAGGATTTTATCGGCGTTATTGGTTTTACCGGCGCGATATTCGGCGGAACCAACGGAATATTGCTTGCCTTGATGTACTTGAAACTCCGTAAAAAGAAAAAGACCCTGCATCCGGTTTTGCAGTGGCCAAAGATTATCCCTTATGTTGTGATGATTGTTTTTGCGCTCGGTATAATTTATGAAATATATTACCAGCTATTTGCTTAACTGAACGACATTTTCCAAAAGCATGGCAATGGTCATTGGGCCGACGCCGCCGGGAACGGGTGTAATAAACCCGTTTTTTTCTTTGGTTGATTCAAAATCAACATCGCCGACAACTCCGCCTTCCTCAAGTTGATTTGTACCGGCATCAATGACAATCGCGCCGTCTTTAAACCATTCGCCCTGAATAAATTCGGGCCGGCCAATCGCGCTGATAACGATATCGGCTTTTTTTACTTTATCATCAATTTTATCAAATGGCCGGAGCAGTATTTCGCAGCCGGCGCCGCGGTTTTCAAGCATTATTTTTAACGGATTGGCAAATGTTTCCGTGTTGGCGACAATAAGGCATTTTTTATCTTTCAGTTTTGAATCAGCCGCTTCTATCAGGGTAATTATTCCAGAGTAAATCGGAGGGACGATTCGTGCTTTGCCGGCGAGAAGAAACTCGATATTCTCCGGATGAAAGCCGTCAATATCTTTTTCCGGTTTGATTGTCTGGATAATTTTTTCCCGGTCCATGTGCAGGGGCAGGGGAAGCTGGACCAGAATTGTCTGAATATCATCGCGTTCGTTAAGGGTTTTTATGCGTTCAATTATTTTTTCTTCCGGTTCGGTATGGAAATATAAATATTTTTCAAAATTAATGCCCGCCTCAACGCAGGCCTTTTCTTTTTTGGCGACATAAAGATGGCTGGCCGGATCCGCGCCAACCAAAATCACCGCCAGGCCGGGAATCTGGTCCAGGGTTTTGACTTCTTCTTTAACTTTTTCGCGAATTTGTTTGGCGAGCGCCTTGCCGTCAATTATTTGCATAAATTAATATTTGATTTTGCACATTTTAAGAAAGTTGCGCATAATTATTTCGCCGGTTTTGCCTGACACCTCGGGGTGCGACTGAAAGCCGTATATTTTTCTTTTTTTATGCTTCATCACTTCAATCGGGCAAATATCTGAATGAGCCAATATTTTAAAATCTTTTGGCCGGCGGTAAAGATGGTTTGAGTGCTTTTCGCGCAAATATATTTTTTTGTCCAGCCCTTTGAATATTGGATCGCGTGGTTTGTCAATAACCACTTCCTGCATTTTATTTTGTTTGCGCGGCAGTTTTTTAATCATTCCGCCAAAAGCAACGCCAATAAGCTCGTGCCCCATACAAAAGCCGATGATTGGAACTTTAAAATTAATCAGGGCAACGAAATCATTTGTAATGCTTTTACTGTACAGCCCGAGGGAACCGCCGGATAAAATTACGCCGGATGCTTTTTTAAATTTTTTCAGGTCAATCCGCTGCCCGGCTGTTATTATTTTAAAATCAATCTTTTTCTTTTTTAAGGTTTTTACAAATTTTTTAATAAATTTGCTTTTATTGTCAATTATCAGCAGCATATATTGACATGATACCAATTTAATGATAAGTATAATTAAGAACTTTTAATAAGGAGGTATAACATGGTCAGGGCGATTACCGCCGCGATTTGCTTCGGTTTAATATCCGGCACGGTTGCCAAGTTCGGATCTTGGCTCGTCCTTGAATGGGCGTTGGCGCGTTTTCCGCAGGACGATGTTATTGCCTGGGCTACGCTCGTCTTCGGGGTTTTGACAGCAGCCTTCATCGGTAGCCGGGCATATGAATATTTCTATCCCGATGACGAAGACGATGATGACTACTAATAATTTTCTCGCACCTACATAGTGGGTGCTTTTTATTTATAAATCGGAAATCTTGAAGTTAATTCTTTGACTTCTTTTTTTATTTTTCCAAGTTCTGATTCGTTTTCATGATTGGAAATGGCTTGATCGATCCATTTGGCGATTTGTTTCATTTCATCTTCTTTCATGCCGCGGGTGGTGATGGCCGGCGTGCCGATGCGGATGCCCGAGGGATCCATGGGCGAGCGGG
>Ga0180437_10001509_pt1 | contig 39778 bp, 58 predicted proteins | sample SS_ome_4_FD_132410 | JGI IMG/M metagenome (GOLD analysis project Ga0180437, IMG submission 132410) | Hypersaline lake sediment archaeal communities from the Salton Sea, California, USA - SS_3_D_1 metaG | ecosystem: Environmental > Aquatic > Non-marine Saline and Alkaline > Hypersaline >...
ACCATCACCGCATCAATGCAAACCAAACGGATCGCATTGCCCGCTTAGAAACAGTGTCAGAAATGACAAAGGAGGAACGGGTGAAGCGGGACCACACGAAAGCGATGATCCAATGGGTTATGACCCTGTTAGTTGGTATTGGAGTGATCGTGGGCCTGCTCACCCGAGGCGACGCCGCCACGCTCAAACAAATCCTCGGTGGGTTCGTTGGGCTCCCCTAGCGTTGTGGTTCAACGTCGGGGCCTTCATCGGCGTGGTGGTGTGGCGGCTCTGGTGAACCGCCACACGTCTTGATCAGAATTTAATCTTGGCACCGACTTTGAACTCGTCAATGCCGTCGTCCCACTCGATGTCATCGCAACGACGGCAGTCTTGTTCAATCGTCAAGCCCGGCTCAACCCGACGATAAGCGATGTAAATGTCCATCGCTGCCGCGTCGATCGACTGCACCAGGGCAGCGCCCCAATAGTCAATATCGCCGCCGCCGTCCTTGAACCGAATCTGGCTGTACTCGCCGAAGATCGTTGTCTTACCGACGGCGAACCATTTGCGATCAACACCAAGGCGGCCGCCCCACTGTTCGGCATCGAATGCCGCAACGCCGAATTGCTCCAGATCAACGTCAAAGATGTCGCCATCGCCGTCATCCAGGCGACCATACACCCCCGAAGCGAACAGGCCTGTTTCAACGTGCTTGACGCTCGCCGAACCAGAGATGCGATCCCCACCGTCAAACTTGGCATAACCAAGCCCGGCAGCGAACTGGAGCCCGCCAAACTCTTTAGCGAAGCGACCAGCGAAATCATACGTATCTTCGTCCTGCCAGGCGGCACTGAGAACAAAGCCTGCCAGCGTTGGCGTGATGTATTTGACGACCGGAGCACGCCCGCCGTCCATGATCCCGCCGCCAAGCATGGATGGGTTAGCAAGCGTCATCGCCACAGACCCGTTACTCAGGTCCAGTTCGACAATGCCGTCAGTCGCGGACGACGTTTGGCCCAGCCAGACTGTGCCGAGGGCGCGAGACTTCACATAAAGCGCCTGATGGCGAACCTCAAAGGGCTCATCTTCTTCGTTGTGGCTAACGCCAAGCTCCATCAAGAACCCGGCTTCGAAGTCTTGGTTGACCTTAGCAGAGCCCCGGAACCGGAACCGGCCGGAGTTGTTCGGGTCGTTCATGATCCGACCGCCCTTGTCGAAAAGATCAACCTGTTCTTCGCCGGGCAGTTCGATCTCATCCCTCCAGAACACGATTTCATGAACGTGCCCCGAGACTTCCAGGCTCACCTTCCGGTTGCCCTTCCGCGCCGTCGTCGCCTCAAGCTCCGCAACGCGCTCTTCGAGATCAGCGCAGCAGTTGCCGCCCAGATCAGCGGCCCATGCGGGCCATGCGATGGCAGTTGCCGCCGCAGCTACAATCAGTCGTTTCATGGGACTGTCCCCTTGTGTGTTGGCCATACACACACCGGACGCGCAACTAGTCGATGCCCTATCACCAAGCGCGCATTCGGCGGCGGAAACAAGGCACTGTTGCTAATAGGTGTTAGACTGTGGCCTAGATGCAAGAAGCCCCCGGAGCATATCGCGTTACTCCGGGGGCTGGCGCGCGTGCGGAGATGGGAAAACAACGCAGCGCGAAACCTTAGCCGATCGGAACGGCTCGGGCCTTGTCGAAACCTTCAGGATGGCGCCCGGCACCGCCGTAAATCACGCCCGTCTTCTGGTCTTTCCAAGCGGTCAGCTTATTCTTGCGGCTGCGGCCTGTAGGACTGTGCAACAAATCTTTCGGTTCAAGGCCGCTCTTTTTCGCGAGGTCCGCCACCTTTGCGCGCAGGGCAGTCAATTCCTGCTGCTTACGTCGCGGCAGCTCCGCCCTGATCTTGGCTTGCAGAGCCTCAAGTTCGCGAACGCTCATCTTATCCAACTTTACCATTTCTCAACGTCTCCATTCATCTTCTTACGCAGGCCGCTTGCTTTCGTGCCGGGGAGCGGCCGTCCCCGAAGTGATTTGCCACGAAGCCCGGCGCCCTTCCGAATCAAACGCCGCGACTTGGGCACTTCGTAACTATTATGTGCGCTTGTTTTAAGGCTGTGACAAGGCCGACACAACACACGGCAGTTTTCCAATGAATTATCCCCGCCATAGAATGCCAGCTTGTCGTGATCGTATTCAGGTCCATCACCCGGCCGGATCGTCTTCCCGCACGAGTCGCAGGTGCCGTTGCTGCGCTCCCAAGCAAGGCGTTTCGTCCGGTCTGTAAAGTTCTGCCGATCGCCCATCTTCTCCAGACCTCATCAAGCAGTAAAACACCACCGCCGCCAACAGCGACACAGGAACCCAAACGCTAATCGCGATAACCATTGAGATCATACCACGCCTCGACGTCTTTATACGAAAGATCAAGCAACTCGCTAATCGTCCAGGGCGTATGGCCGAGCTTGGCTAACTCGTGCATCTGGTCGATCAAATCCAAGTGTACGGGCTCTTTTTCTTTGGCTGACGTGATGGCGGGCGCATTCGAGGTAATTCCAGCGGAATGCAGCAGTCGGTTGAATGTCACAGATTTTACAGGCATCTTCCCATCCCAAGCCTCTTTCTATGCAGTTCATTAACTCGTTGGCGTTACTCATGTCTCGTTCCGATCCATCTCCAACAGCTTGTCCGCTGGCACGCCAATGATCCTAACGATTTCATCCTCGACGCGCCCACTAAGTACCGTGAACTCGTTGTGCCCCATTTTGTTGTAGCTGACGGACTTGTGCTCAAGCCAGATGTAGGTCTCACCGCCTTTTTCGATCCGGTGCGGTATCCCAAAACCAGCCATCACTTGAAGATAATCCCGCAACCCTTCCTCGGTCGCCGGCTGGATCGGATGACCCTCGGGCCACTGCTTATGCGCCGCCCGTATCAGCGCAAAATACCGTCTGTGTTGCGGCGTGGAGCGGGGCTTCAGATCAAGCCGCCGCACTAGCTCTCTGATCGCCTGCATTGCTTCTAACAGGAGGGGCGCAATCGCGTCGCCCCGCCTGATGTCCGCCCGCCGCTCTAGATCGCTGGCGATCGCCAAGAACGGCCTCACAGCAGCGTCCCAATGCGGCTGTTGGCCGTGTCGCGGGCGCTTTCAATCAAGTCCCACATCTCATTGCGGCGATCTTGCGGAACCGTGTCTTTGTAACGCCGCTCGATTTTCATGATCGCATCCATGCACGATTGGCCGTCTTCAATCTCCAGCGCCGCGTCGATCTCGTACTCAAACGCCTCATAGACATCAGCGTCTTCTGCTTCGCTTGTTGGTTCAGGCAGATTGGTGGCGTCCTGCAACGCAAACCGATAAGCCTCATGGAGCATCACAGCCCAGCCGCGCGGGAACGCGCCCCAAGGGCATCCATCCACCACAAAGGCGTCATAGCACCGGTGAACGTCGTCGAGCCCAATGCCACCTTCTAGCGTGCTCAGAAGTTCGGCGTGTTTTTCTTGCAAACCAGCGTCCATCGCCGTCTGCCGGCTGGGCCGCTTGATCGACTCTGATTTGAACTCATACGGCCCGCCTTCGCGTGGTGGCGTGATGTCAACCGGCGCAGCCTCAACCAAATCAGGGTTTTCCTGCCATTGGCGGAACTCTTCCGGCTCCATGATGCCCGCCATCCCAAACGCAATACGCGCCGCCTGGCACAGCGTCCGGTTGCGCATCATGCGGTTAGGGTGCGTCTTCCACACAGGACCACCGCCGGCAGAACACTCCGCAAAGTCTTCTTCAACCTCAATCGGGCGCGTCCGGTCCTTGCGGTAGATGCGACAGCGCATTGCCGTAAGTTTGCCATCGCCGTCGCGGATAGATTCGAACTCCATGCCGTCAAATTGTGGGTGTTCGTTGCACTTCTTGATCCACCCATCCACAGAGACGATCGGCTGAATACCAGCCTTGCCTCGCATGAAGTAAATCTCTTTCGTGAGCGGGTTAAGGCCGTGCTCGGCAGCAACGATCAGGCAGCTCAACAGTTCGCCAACCGTGTGCCCCTTGGGCATGGCAACGGAGCGCATTGTGCTCACAAACGCTTCCGCCTTAAGCCCGTACCGCTTGGCCAGGCTCTCAGCCATTTCCGACTCTATAACCGGCACCAATTCATTGCTCATTGGTCGCCCCTCACGTTCGACACACACCGATAACCAGCATCTTGCAAGCGCTCGTCCAGCGCCTTCTCAATGCGATCCAACTCGGCGGTGTAGTGGGTAATGAGGTTGCGCGTTTTAACGGCCAGACGCACGAGGCTCTCGGCGTTTTCTGGCATGGCTTCCACGTTCCCATCGGTGTCGTTGTCTAAGATTTCGACCGGCTCGGCGTCGAGCTCGCGCACTCTGAGCCATCCTAATGCAGTTCTTGGCATTTCTCTTTTCCCCATCTCTTTTCTCCAGATACTCCGCCCGGAGCATGTAGCTGACACACAGCAGCCACATGCCCAGAGCGAACACAACACACGCAACCAATACGCTACTCATGGGGGGCTCACAAAGCTCTGGAACGCGACCACTCAATATCCATGCGCTCTTGATCGCTGCGCTCGCGGCGAAGCGCCTCAAACGCAGGATGCTCGCGGACGTACCAATCTAAAACATTGCCGCCCCCAGCAATGGGCGCGTTAAACTCGTCATCAATGATGTGCTCAACATATTTCCACATACGATCCAAATGGCGCCCCGCGTGGGCGTTGTCCATTACGATCCTATCGTCTTTGTCAAACAGAGCGTAATAGATCGGTTCGGCGTACACTTCGCCATCTTGTTCATAGATGCGCACCTCAACTTTGAGGTACATCCGACCGCCGCTCTCGTGCTCCCAAGAGCTTGGGAAGTACGTAATCCATTCTGTGATTTCCATGGGTCCATCTCCTTGGTAGGTGGGGCCGGCATCCCCGCTGGCGTCCCCGCCGTCGCCTGCCGGCCCCGTCACGCCGTTCGCGTCGGCGTGGTTGCAATGTGTAGCCAGTTGTGGATGTCGTCAAGAAAAAAGTTTCAAAATCGTTTCGGGTGTGTGTATAAGGGGGGAAACGAAGGGACTGATCATGCGCACTTGCAGAGACTTAATCGACGCTTGGCCGTCAATGGACACGATGGCGGGCGACCTCGGGACAACCTACCAGAACGTGAAGCTTTGGCGGCATCGCAACGCGATTCCATACAAGATGTTCCCGCAGATCGTGCTGATGGCGCCGGTTCATGGCGTCCAGGGCGTCACGCTGGAGCTGCTGTTCGCGTTGCAGCGGGGCGACGGGCCACCGCAAAAGCGGGGTCGCCCTAAAAAAAAGCCTTCCGCTGAGACGCGAACAGCGGCATGAAGAAAAACCCCGGCGCGGGTAACGCCGGGGTTCGGGTAGAAGAGTGCTGAGTTGCGTTGCGTCTTGGGCAAGAACAACGAGGACTTCCTTATGCAAAATTCCCCACCAAATGGCAATAGCAAATCGGCAACACCCGCCGCCGAAGCGGTCGTGTTTGTGACCGAAGGCCCGATTGCCGTCTGGACCGGTCACGACTGGTCTGATCTCCAAGATTTCATTGATGACATGAAGGCGCTGGGCTTCCCCGTCTGGCGGACGCCGCGCCTTGTGTTCGTATTTACGGGGGCTGCTGACTAATGAAGAAGATGAAAGACCTGACGATTCTTGAGCAATTGGTCGAGTGTTACATGTTTGACCGAAATGAAACGCGTGCTGAGGAAATAGCTAAGTGCACTGGTGTATCGGTCAGGCGCATTGAGAAGGCCATCAAGGTTGTTGAAGAACATGAAGAGCAGTGCGCAAAGAAGCTTGCTGAATTGGTGTTTGAAATCATGCCTCCCACAGGAGGTGTGCAATGACCAGCCAAGATGCACTGATCAAATACTTCGTCGAGACGAGTGGAGTGACATCGCCGAAATTGATTTCGGAAATGCTCAGTATACCTTACGAAACAGCGCGCTCGTGGATGAGGCGCTATCGGATGGTGGTGTGTAATTCCACCGGTGAAATCAAATTACCGGTGGAATCTCACCGGTTAAATCCCACCAAATCGGTTGAATTACACCGGTCCGCCTCGCGCGCGCACAAGCTATCCGTAGAAAATAATACCCCCCTACCCCCCACAGAGCCAGCCGAAGTGCCTCAGTCGGTTGATGATGATGATGTGAAGTTGAAAGTGCAACTGATCAACGCGGTTCAAAATCAGCCGATGAACCAGTTCGCGGCGTCGTTTGACAATATCGAACCGATCCGCGCCCTGATCGCCGAGGGGTTCGACTTGCAGCATCACATCCTGCCGACCATCCGCAAGCACCGCTACAAGGGCAAAGGACCGATCAACGGATGGGGATATTTCGCAACCGTCGTCCGGAACACACACACCGCACCGAATGGCAAGCCGAAACAGGTTCGCTGGAAGATGGAGGAGCCGAAGCCAGGCGAGTTCAAATCCGTTTACCACTGCGAGGAGGACGCCATTGCCACGAGTCACTGAGGCGCTGGGACAGGCCGGAATAACGCTGCGAGATCACACGATGGGCCGCCACACGACGACGTGCCCGCAATGCAGCCACAAGCGGAAGAAGGCAAATCAGCGTAAGCCATGCTTGACCGTCTGGATTGACGAGCTGGGGTTTAACGCATTTTGCCATCACTGCAATTGGAATGAACGGATTTGGACCGATGAGAGACAAAGCAAAACAATGGCTGCAAAGCCGAGGCATCACGGACGAGACGATAGAGGCGTTCGGAATTCAAACGAAAGGGGATTGGGTCGGATTCCCATTCGCAGACCAGTTCGCGGACGTAAGGCTGACCAAATGGCGCAAGATCGACAAATCCGACATGCGGATCGAATGGCCAGAAGAGAGCGAAAAATCATTGATCGCGTTTGGAGTCCACGAGTTGAACGGTCTGTCAGAATTGGTTGTGACAGAGGGCGAGATTGACGCGATGGTGGTATGGCAGGATGCGGTTGGAGATATTCCTGTCCGAGATGTTATATCCGTTCCAAACGGTGCCCCAAACCGGCCAGGTGAGGGCGACATTGACCCACTCGACGACGGTCGATTTTCGTGGATGTGGGACGAAGCCGGAAAGCTAAAGGAATGTTTTGATCATTATGATCGCATCGTCTTGATGACGGATGGTGATCATCCCGGAAGCATTCTTGCGGACGAACTGGCGATAAGGTTTGGGCGCCACAGGTGCCATCTTGTTGAGTACCCACGCGGCACAAAAGACGCCAACGACGTTCATCTCGAATACGGAGCCGATAAGGTTCTAGAGATGATCCACACGGCAAAGCCGATCGTGCCGCCGCGCCTGGTGAGTTTTGCCGACATTGCCGACAGCATGGCGCCAGCCGGCTTGTCTTCTGGCGTTGCTGCACTGGATGAAAACCTTCTGCTTACGTTCCCGGAACTCGTGACGGTTACCGGCGTTCCGGGCGCGGGCAAGTCGCAGTGGGTTTTGTATTATGTTTGTCAGCTTGCCCGCATTCACGGCATCAAGACTGCCCTACTGCAACTTGAAGATAACCCGATGCGCAACAAGCATGACATTGGAAACTATGCGCGGGCTTGGAAGTTGGATAGGGACGAATTCTTGAGCCGTCATTTCATGTGCCTTGTCCCAGACCACGAACGATCCGAAGACGAGGATATGACGCTAACATGGCTTCACGAGACAATCCGGGAGGCCGCTTGTGTTCACGGCTGCAAGGTAATTGTCCTTGATCCATGGAACGAGATCGAGCACCAGTTCGGGCGCTCAATGACGGAGACGCAATACACAAACGAAGCCCTGAGAAAAATGAAAAAATGGGCGCGTCAATATCACATTGCGATCATCGTTGTGGCGCATCCGACAAAAGGTGTGGTCGAAAAAAGCATCGGCGATCTTTCGATGTACGATGTGGCTGGTTCGGCATCATGGGCAAATAAGAGCGATCACGGCATAATAATTTACAGAGAAGAATATAGCCAAGAAACGCAAATCAAAGTAGCAAAGTGCAAGGACCATTCGAGAATGGGAAAACCTGGCGTTGTTACCATGAAATTCAATCACACGACATCGACGTTCGAATTTATAAGGAGTGGGATATGATCGAACAACACGACGACGAAACCTTCAGCCAGTACATCCGCCGCCTCGGCCAAGCCGTCACTGATGGCGACGCCTCATGGGGAACGCTCACCGCAGCCCTTGACGAATGTGCCGATGAGATCGAACTTCTTGAAGCCCAGCTTGAGCGCGTGCGCCAAGAGCTGACGGCCAAGAACTACGTCATGGCGGGGGCGGGGCGATGAGTGAGTTTAGATATACGCCGCCATCGCATGAAATCACGGATTCTTTGCTGGAGTTGGCCCAGGACATTGAAATCAGCAAGGGTCGCGTCTCTGTCGCTACGCCTAAGCTTCTGAGGCAGGCTGCTGATCGCGTTAGTCGGCAGCAAGCCGAGATCGAACGCCTCCGAGCGGCGTTGCGGGAGATACGTGGTAAGCGTGAAATTGGTCGTGACGACGTGCTGCGCCGGATTGAGGAAATTTGCGAAAATGCGCTGGGTTACGAATAGGGACAAGCGCCCAATCAATAGCGAAGGAGGCGCTAGGCGATGCCAACCTGTAAGGACTGCGGTAAACCAACCGCCACCAAACAACTCTGCCAGCCCTGCGCCGTCAAATACTCCAACAAGCGGATGAAGGCCCTCGGCAAAGGCAAGCTGACGCCAGAGCGCCAAAAGGCTTGGTACAGGGAGCGCCAGCGCAACATCGACCTCACGCGCGAACTCAAGGGCGCACCCGCCGACAAGGTGCCGATCGCTGAAATCGCCTGGCTCAAAAGGAAAATGCCATGATTGCGGTTTGGTTTTCGTGCGGGGCCGCCAGCGCCGCTGCCCTCAAGCTGACCCTGGAACGGTTCCCGAATGAGGACGTGCGCGCCATCAATCAGCCCATTGCCGAAGAACACCCAGACAACCAGCGGTTCCTGGATGATGTCGCGCACTGGTGTGGCGTCGAGATTGAGCGGTTTACGCCGTCGAAGTATCCAAGCGGATCGGCCGTTGAGGTGTGGGACAAGCGTAAAGCGATGGTGTTCCCGCACGGCGCGCCTTGCACCCTCGTGCTCAAGAAAGACGCACGTCGCGAATGGGAGGCGCTGCACAACCCTGATCAGCACGTGCTTGGCTTCACGGCAGAAGAAAAGGACCGGCATGATCGGTTTACGCTGACGGAGCGCGACAACGTGATACCGATCTTGATCGACGCTGCGATGACGAAAGCCGACTGCGGCGACATGATCCGCGCCGCTGGCATCAAACTTCCGGCAATCTATGATCACGGCTTCCCAAACGCCAATTGCCTTGGCTGCGTCAAGGCGACCAGTCCGACATATTGGAACCATCTGCGCAGGGAGTTCCCTAGCGTTTTTAATGACCGTGCAGAGCAATCACGCCGCCTTGGCGTTCGTCTTGTCCGCGTCAATGATGAGCGGATTTTCCTTGATGAACTAGACCCACACGCAAAAGGCGATCCGATGTGGCAAATGCCGCCGTGCTCGCTGTTCTGTGAAGAATGGGTGCCGCCGCAAAGGAAAGAGATATGATCAACTGGCTCAAGTACTATTTCTGCCGCCACAAGTGGGAGTTCATCCGCTACGACAGCTACGACGGCACATATCTGTACGAATGCAAGCGGTGCGGATGCCACGTCGAAGATGAGGCATACGATTGACACGCATCAAAGGCTACCGGTTGAAGGACGGCAAGCTTGTGAAGACAGAGCCCCGCAAATCTGTTAGCCAGAAGCTACGCGAGCGCAAATCCAAGCGGCAACGAGTTGTGCGTCCCATCAAAGGCACATGACCATGATCCGCCACTTTACTAACCCCGACGCCGGCAATATCCTGACCAACGTCATCTTCACTGGCGTCAGCATGATTCTATCAGGATACGCCGGCTGGCAGCTCGCCTCGGGTCTTGGTCCTGGCATTCAGATTGCTTCTGCGTTGCTGATGTCAACATTCGCCTTCGCCCTCGGCGTCAACGTCGTGCGCCGGGAGCGTTACCGGTGCTCAATGGAGATCGCCGAAGCCCAGCGTGACGCCGCCGGCTATCTCAACGCCCGCCGCGCCATGCGTGGCTCAACATGGCTGGTCGTCGGCCTCGTGATCGCTAACATCGCGACCGACTTCCAAGCCTCCAGCACGATCCGCGACCTCTCTATTGTCAAGGCCACCAACGCCAACACCAAGGCCGAGGTCGCCCAGAAGCGTCTTGAGACGATCAAGAAGCGCATCGCCACGCTCACGCAGTCCGGCGACATGAAAATCAAGTTTCTGCGCCCTGAAGCCTACGAACAGCGCATTCTCGCCAAAGAAGAGGAAATGCGCCAAGAGGCGCTGCGCGGTTGCCGCAACCCGCCATGCCGAGGCCCGAAATACCTAACCGACATGGAAGAACTGGCAAGCCTCAAGTCCAACATGGCCACCGCCAGCGAACTGGCAAAGCTTTATGACGAGCTGCCCGCCGCCGAGCAGGCTGTCAGGGACAACCCCATGGAAGCCAACGTGGCTATGGGGCCGATCCAGAAGATCGCCAGCGTCGCCATGCAAGACCTGAACGTCGGCGAAGAAACGCTGAAATGGGCGTTGAACTATTTCCTGCTCGCCCTGACAGCCCTTGTTACTGCCGTCATCTACTTCTCGTCTGCTGACCTTGGCCGCCGCCTCGGCCCGATGCGTGACGCCCAGCCGTTCGATATGCCAGAACCAGCGCCACGCCGCTCAAAGTGGTATCTCGAAGCCCCGGACCATAACCGCCCGATCCCGCTGCCGGCGACCGACGCGCCAAGCAAACCCGTAACCGCTGACGACTTACCGCCTGGTAAGGGCCGCTACGACGCCGCCAACAACACGATCGTCTTTTCGAAAACAACCCGTGGCCACGACAGCGAGGCCATCAACCGTTTGATGCGCGAGTTGGAGCAAGACTTCCCAGAACTCGCACAACGCCACTAAGGGAACACGATGCACAAAGAACAAATCGGCGATTGCACGCTCTATGAAGGCGACTGCCGGGACATCTTGCCGACGCTCGGGCGAGTCGATGCCGTCGTGACTGATCCGCCATATGGAATCGGGTTTAGTAAATACGAATCCCACAAAGATGATGTTGATGAGTATGAAGAGATGATGCGTGAAGTGATACGCATGGCAACCGATTTGGGACCCCACACGCAGGCGTATTGGCAGGGAATGACAAATGCGGACAAATGGCACAAGTGGTTCCCAAATGGGTTTAGGATATTCGCAGCATGCAAAGGATTTGTACAGATTCGTCCGGTTGCAGTGCAGTATTCTTGGGACCCTGTGATATTTTGGACAAATAGAAAAGCTAAAGCCTCTGCGACTTCTCCAAAGGATTGGTCGATCCAGTTGCTTGCACCATTTGGTGCAAATAGACCTAGGGTTGATCACCCATGCCCAAGACCTTTAGAGCAATGTCAATATGTTGTTTGTGCCATGAGCGCGGACAATGAAATTGTTGCAGACCCTTTCATGGGGTCTGGAACAACGGGCGTAGCGTGTGCCACATCAGGCCGCAAGTTCATCGGCATCGAATGCGAACCCAAATACTTTGACATCGCCTGCAAGCGCATAGAAGACGCCTACAAGCAGCCTGACCTGTTCGTCGAGCCCGCCAAGCCGCCAGCCGAACAACTTGCCCTTCTCGATTAGTGCGTGCGTTAACATAGGAGAACACCTATGCGAACCACTTGGGAACCCGAACACGATCACGCGCTGCTCGCCCTGCTCAACAAGGGCCTGACGTTCAGCCAGATCGCCAAAGCGTTCCGAGTGACCCGAAACGCCGTCGCCGGCCGTGTCTATCGCCTCCGACAGCGGTTGCATCCACCATCATAGCAATGAATTTTGTTCATCAGAGCACACAAAAAAGGGCGGCCCGATCAGGACCGCCCGATTTTTACGCTGCCATGTACTTTTTCGCCCGCGCCTCCGAGATATCGAAAGCCTTGGCCACGGACTTGATCGTCGGTCGCTTGCCCGTCCGATCCACTTCGCCGTCAACGTAGCGTTGAACCTTCTCGGCAAACGTCACGTTGCGACCGCTCGCCCCAATGTGCAACAGCACCGCGCCGCCAATCAGCAGCACCAGAGGGAGCAACCAAGGCGTGAAGTGTGAGATCGCCGCTTGGGATATCGGCAACGCCTGCGCCAGCGATTTGGCTGATGCATCTACTTCCCACAACTCCACCTTGGTCATTGCCGCCAGCATTGCCTGAGCCTGTTCGATCTCGCTACGAAGCGAGGCCAACCGCTTATGCGCCGAAGCACAACGCGGCCACATCTCGGGCCGGTGCCGTGTCGGATCATATGATGCGTTTTGTATCACTGACCCGTCTGGCATCCGAATATCGTCAACGCATTCGCGCTGAACGACAGCGATCAGGTTCTCGTCTTTGATGATGCTGCGCACCTCTTCGATCCGAACCTTGTCAATGCTGGTGTCGATCCTCCGCTTTTCCTCAGCCAAGGCCCGCTTCATCAGCGAAGCCTCATGTTGCTGCGTTACGCGATCAATCGACATCGTGAAGCTGAAAGCCATTGCCGTCGCCAGCAAAGCAACCACCCCCACGCACGACAACACTTTGCGCTCGCGCCAAGTCTGAGAGATCAAACCCACCGCGATCACCGTGACAAACCCCGCGACAATCGCCGCAGCAATCGCCGGGTCAAAGTACGTCCCCGTCTTGTCGTGAAGGTTAATCACGTTCATAGCGACATCGGTTCCAAGCGCCCCAACGCCGCCAACCAGAGCCAGCTTATGGCCCGTATTCCACTCAATCATTGTCCCACCTCCGATTAAGTTCCTGCTTGATTGCAGGGGATGCCCCACCCCGAAGGATGGGGACACCGCTACAATCACTGACCGCTATGCCAGCCTCGCCATTGATCCCACTTGGCATTCCAAGCAATTTCAATCGCCTCACTGAGCGAATAGCCTTGGGCCAGTAACGACTCAACCCACTTTAAACGCATAGCGATGGTCGGATGCATGTGGTGATTGCTCATTGCTCGACATCCCATGCCAGAGCCGCCAGAGCGACTGTCAGAACCGGTACGATACAGGTGAGCACCACCAAGATTGTCGAAGCCATCATTTCCCATCTCCTTGCTTCCGATGATTTGAATATACGCAATACGTTTGACGTTTGCAATAACAAATTCACGTTGACAGGAAAAAAGTTTTACGTTATGCGTTTCTGTGTCAAGTGAGCAACAGGAGTCCAGCATGGCGTTAACAGGACGACCAAAGAAAAATCAAGAAAAACACCGCAGCAGATCAATCGCCTGCCGCATCACAGAAGGCATTCGAGAAGGCATCTATTCAGAAGCCGCCAAGCAGAAGACCACAGTAACCGAGATCATGAACGAAGCATTTGAGCGGTATCTGCGCAGAAAGGGGCACGACGTATGACCTGCTGCTATCAATGCGCCAACTGGCAATCCAACTCAAGCCGGGCCGTCAGGTCGCAAAACTGGAAATCATGGGGCGACGAGATCGGAACTTGTAGCCTCTACCCTGATCACCGCGAAACCAAAGCCGCCCACTACTGCGGGCAATACGTCCCGCACCGTGAGTTTACATACGACGGCAGGCCGCTTGTCATCAGACTCAGGGACCAACTGGATGACAATTGGGACATACGCACTGAACTTGAAAAGGAAGTTGAACGGCTCAGAGATGTCGCCAAGAAACTTAGACGCAAACTGAAGGAAGAACGCGCCAAATGAAACTCACAACCCGCCAGCTCGCCCTCAGATGCGAACAAAAACTAGAGACCATGGTGCCCAAGCACGCTTTCAACGTCTCACACACAGCCACCAACGGCGTCACGATCAACGTCATCTTCGGCGGCAAGGTCAACGAATACGCCGCAGGCACAAGCTGGACCACATGCGACATGACCATTCAACAGATCGCCGCCGACTACATAGCCGCCAAGATGGGAGCCCTAGAGCCATGAGGTCCGAACTTAAACGCAAGCTCGATGCCGTCTGGCATGATGATATTCTTCAGGTGATCGAACGTGTGCGCGTCAAAGGATGGAACGCCAACCTTGATGACGTGCCCGAAGAAACCATCCAAGTCATAGATGAAATGCAAGAAACTATGGCGCACGCGGAGGAAGAGATCAAAGAACTTCGAGAGGTTTTGCTAGAGGTTAGCAAGGCATTTCAAGAGGTGCACAGAAAGGTATACACAACGCCTGCGATGGGAGCACGCAATGAACTATGACGACCCCGAACAACTTAGAACCGCACTTTGCGATACCGGAGACAAACTCGCCGACACAATGGAAGAGCGCGATCGGCTCTATGAGGAAAATGCTGACCTCAGATTGGCGCTGCGTAAAGTCATCAACGATTTTGACACTGACGACATCCTGACGGTCGCCAGAGCCATCAACGAAGGCAAACACCAGGAGCGGAAGCGATCCTTGAGAGTGTTGCAAAAACGCCCTTGACGAATACGCACGAATAACACAAAACCATAGCAGTGCGGCGTATCGTTCGGGGGAATGCGCCGTGACAGTCGACCGACTGCTAGCGCAAATCATCAAGTATGGACGGCAGGGCATCCTTATTGCCCTGCTTTTCGTGCTTGCCGTCGCCATTCTCGCCAAGCTCGGCATCTCCCTCCCCATCCGCACCGTTGACCATATCACGCTGGCATACCTCGCCGGCGCATACTGGCTCACGAAAGGATAACAAGATGCCTTGTGGCTCACGAAAGGGCATGAAGCCCAAGCCAAAGCCCAAACCCCGCCCTGGGAAGTGAACAGTGTACAGTTGATTATTTAGGGGAAATCAAATGAAGGACGAGGCCAAGCCAAAGCTCAAGCGCGGTGGCAAGCGTCCAGGGGCCGGCCGAAAGAAAGGCGCCACCAACCTAGTGCCGCGTGAAGTCAAAGAGATGATCGTCAACACCCTGCACAACGCAGGCGGCGAAGAGTACCTGCTTAAGATCGCCAAGGACGACCCTAAGACGTTCTGCGGGCTCATCGGTCGTGTGATCCCGCTCCAGCACGCCAACGACCCTGATCTACCGTTTGAGTTCAACCAAGACATCATCATTCGCTTGACCGGACCGAATGGCGCAGACGATTGACATTGAGATCGTCCCTAAGCTCATCCCCATCTTCGAGGGAGAGGCCGACGTGCGCGCCGCCTATGGTGGCCGTGGTTCCGGTAAGACACGATCCTTCGCCCTCATGACCGCGGTGCGCGCCTGGATGTGGGATATGCAGGGCCGGAACGGCATGATCCTGTGCGGTCGCCAGTTCCAGAACAGCCTGGAAGACAGCTCGCTTGAAGAGATCAAGGCCGCCATCCGCACTACGCCATGGCTCGCGCCATTCTTCGACATCGGCGAACGCTACATCAGGACCAGAAGCGGCCGCATCCACTATAGCTTCACGGGCTTGGATCGCAGTATCGACAGCATCAAGTCTAAGAGCCGCATCCTGCTCGCATGGGTAGACGAGGCCGAACCCGTCACGGATGAAGCGTGGATGAAACTCATCCCGACGCTGCGCGAAGAAGACAGCGAGCTTTGGGTAACGTGGAACCCCGAGAGCAAGCGCAGCGCCACGCACATGCGCTTTCGGGAAAGCCGCGCCGACGACCGTGTGAAGGTCGTCGAATGCAATTGGCGTGATAACCCATGGTTCCCGTCGATTCTTGAGCGCACCCGCCAGCGCGATCGTTTGGACCGCCCTGAACTTTATGATCACGTCTGGGAGGGCGGCTTCCGTGAAGTCTTTGAAGGCGCCTACTACGCCCCGCAGCTCGCCAAACTCTCAGAAGACAACCGCATCTGCGACCTGGCACCCGATCCCGATCTGCCTGTCCATACGGTCTGGGATTTGGGTATTGGCGACTCTACGGCGATCTGGTTCTGGCAGGTCGTTGGCAACGAAATCCGAGTAATCGACCACTACGAGGCCCACGGCCAGGGATTGCCCCATTATGCAGCGGTCATCAAGGCGCGCGGCTACACACCCGGCGACGATTGGGTACCGCATGACGCCCGTGTGAGAGAATTGGGGACGGGTCGGACCAGGGTTGAAACCCTCCGCGGCCTTGGTCTGTCGCCCAGGCTCGTCCCCAACCATAAGGTCGAAGACGGCATCAACGCCGTCAGGGAGACGCTGCCGCACTGTTGGTTTGACCGCACCCGCTGCGACTATGGCCTTGATGCGCTCCGCCAGTACCGCGCCGAAAAGGTCGAGGATCGCGGCATGTTCCGAGACAAGCCGCTGCACGATTGGACCAGCCATACCGCCGACGCGATGCGCTACCTCGCCATGGCCTGGCGCGAACTCCAGCCGGCGCGCAAGAAACCAGACCCGATCAAGGAACTGCTTAAGCCGATGACGTTTGATCAGATGATGGAAGACTTGGAATTCGAGGACGTCGATGGCTGACCAGAAGAACAACCCCGACGTTGATATTAAAGAGGTCGAGCGCCCGCAGACCAAGCCGCGCACGAGCCGTTTCTGGCTGCAACAGATTCAGATCGCCGAGAAAGAACACAAGGAATTCTGGGAAACGGGCCAAAAGTTTGAAAAGCGTTACCTTAACGATCGCGAAGGCCACCACCGCAAGGCGATGGCCCGCCGCTTTCAGATCGTCTACGCCAACACCGAAACCGTGATGTCGGCGCTTTACGCGCGCCAGGCCAAGCCCGACGTGCGCCAGCGGTTTACGGCCGCCGGTGACAAGACCGCCCGCACCATCGCCGACATGCTGGAGAAGGCACTGTCCTTTCTTCAAGACACCACCGAGCACGACAAGGTGAACCGCCGCGCCGTCAAGGACATGGCGCTTGGTGGCCGGGGCATCGTCCGGGTCTGCTACGAGGCAGAAACCGGTGACGATGGCATGGGCAACGAAATCATCGTTCGCCAGATGATCAAGGACGAGCACGTCTATTACGGCGACTTTCTGCACTCTCAGGCCAAGAGCTGGTCCGATGTTTGGTGGGTTGGCTTCCGCCATCATTTCACCCGCGCCGATCTCCGCGACATGGACATTCCAAACGCCGACGACATCCCGCTTGATTGGGCGCCGGACGGTTTCGGCAACAAAGACTCGGAAATCCCCGAAGACCTCAAGCGCGCGGAAGTGTGGGAGATTTGGCACAAGCCCAAGAAAGAAAGGTTGTGGGTCGTCAAGGGCTACAACTACATCCTGCGCGTTGACGAAGACCCGTACCAGCTTGAAAACTTCTGGCCGATGGCCGAGCCGATCCAAGGCGTGTGGAGCAACTGCTCATTCGTCCCGCGCAGCCCGATCGTCGAGTATGAAGACCAGATTGACGACCTCGACGAGATCACGGACCGCATCAGCAGGCTCACCAAGGCGTTGAAGCGGCGTGGTGTCTATGACGCTGCCGTCAAGGAGTTGGCCCGGCTCGCCAAGGCATCAGATAACCAGTTCATTCCGGTTGAGAACTTTGCGGCGTTCCTTCAGGGCGGCGGGTTCCAGGGCGCCTTCCAAACCGAAGACCTCCAGCCCGCCATTGCGGTCCTTGCCGGCCTCTATGAGCAGCGCCAACAGTTGATCGAGACGATTTATGAAGTCACCGGCATCTCAGACATCATGCGCGGTCAGAGCCAGGCCAGCGAGACGGCGACGGCGCAATCAATCAAAGCTCAATACGGCTCGGCCCGTATTAAAGAGCGCCAACAAGACGTCCAGCGGTGGATCAGGGACGGGATGCGGATCAAGGCCGAACTGATCGCCGAGCATCTCCAGCCTGAAATCCTGATGGAGATGACTGGCGAAGAACTGCCGACGGCGGCGGAAGTGAGTGCGCAATACGCTCAAATGCAGATGCAGGCCATGATGACCGGCCAGCAGCCACCGCCACCGCCTGACGTGCTCACGATCGACCAAGTGGTGGAGATCATGCGCAACGACCGGCTGCGCAGCTATCACGTGGACATTGAGACGGATTCGACGATTTTTGAGGACGCGGCGCAGGAAAAGCAGGACCGCGTTGAACTGTTGCAGAGCATGGCGACCTTCATGCAGGCGATCCTGCCGCTGGCTCAGGTAGGTGGCCCGCCGATGCAGAAGCTCGGCCTCGATATGCTTGAATTCGGCGTCCGGGGCTTCAAGGGCGGTCGGCAGATGGAGGACTCGTTAGACGAGATGCGCCAGGCGCTTGAACAGGCCGCGCAGCAGCCGCCCGAGCCGCCGCCGCCTGATCCCGCCGTCGAGGCTGAGAAGGCGAAAGCCGAGTCCATGCGGATGAAGGCTGAGATTGACGCCCGCAAGGCTGAAATGGACATGGCCAAGACGCAGGCCGCCACCGAGGCGGACATGATGCGCATTCAGGCCAAGACCCAAGCCGACGCGATGAAAACGAACCTCGACATCGAGCGCATGATTGCCGATGCACAACTGCGGGATGAGGGGCCGCCGAACTGATGCTGCCATACGACATCACGCAACATCTGAACGCGAACGCCCGCCAGGGATACGGCAACCTCGCCGACCCGATGAAGATGGCGTTGGCGCGGATGCTCATGAACATGCCGCCCGAGTATCGCAATCAGTTGCTGATCTCGGATACGGGTCGCAATTGGGATCAGCAGGTGGCCGCCGCCCGTCGGCATGGCCTCGATCCGATGACCGGCAAGCCTGGCGTGCTCGCGCCGTGGGGGCGTGGCAAGCATCACGGCAAGGCAGCAACCGCGATCGACTTCTACAAGCCCCGCCCGGATGCACTGCGCTGGATGCGTGAGAATGCGGGGCAGTACGGCCTGGCGTTCCCGATCAAGCAAGACCCCTGGCATATGGAGTTCACGGGCGACGTGCCGCCACCAAAGCCGCCTGGACCGGCTGCGGGATCGTTTCGAGCCGCGCAAGAGACGGGTGTTAACGCAGGCCCGGCCGCTGGTTCGTTCCGCGGAGCGCAGACAGTGGCGCCGCCACCAGCACCGGCTCAACAACCGCGCCAACAAGATCAGATGATCGCCCAACTGCTCAAAAACTGGACATACGGAGTGGATGGCCTTGGCTAGTCTCGCCGAAATGCTGATGGGCTATGTGATGCCCCCGGAAGGCGCGGAAGTCGTTGAGGGCACCCGCGGCGGAATGCTGCCGGTGGCCAACTACCGCCTGCCTGATGGGCGTGTGGTGGGCGGTCCAGCGTTTCCGCAGCCGATGGCGGATGCCGGCAACGCGATGGCATATGCGCTCGGCTACACCCAAGACCCCAACGCGCCGGAAGGCTACGTGAGCCAAGAGGCGCTGCAACGTGGCGGTGAAGGACTGGCGGGATCGGCTGCTGTTGGTGGGCTGGCGGTTGGCAAAGCGCCGAAGAACGCGGTTGGCATGTTTGCTGGACAACGCGCCAAGACCGCCGACTTAGACGCTCTCAAGATGGCCCAGGCGTTGAAGGAACAGGGCGCGCCACGCGAAAGCATCTGGACGCAAACGGGATGGTTTGAAGGGCCTGATGGTAAATGGCGCTTTGAGATAGACGATAGCAAAGCGCGTCTTCGCAGGCGCGGCGAAACATTTGGCGAGCAATGGTCTAAAATGCCAGATGACGCCGATGCTGATTTAAAATATTTCCTTCAGCACCGCGACCTTGAAGCTGCTTATCCTGCTGTTGCTAACAAGGATGTCGAGGCGCTCAATCCAAGACTTGGATACGACGGCTGGTTTCATCAAAACAGGCTCGGATTTGCGAAAGATTTAAACCGCGACGATCTTCGCACAACGATGTTGCACGAAGGCAATCACGCAATTGAACCGTTGGAAGACTTCGCGCGCCAAGGACTGTATCAAAAGTTAACAGATGACGAATACGATCGCCTTGGTTCTGAGGTTTTATCAAGAGCAGTCGAAGCCCGTCGCGATCTCACACCAGAACAGCGCCGCGCCCGCCCGCCGTGGCTGGACTATGACGTTGATGAGGGCAACATCCTCGCCGCCAACCGCTCTCAAGCCGCTGCCCCGGGTCAAATATTAGCGCAGAAGAATTCACGCGGCCCCGGACAGCCGCCCACGGTCACGGACCTCGGCCGCGCCTTGGTTGAGGCTGAAGGCCGCCCACGCCCGCCAGGATCGCCGCCGCGCGTTACCGACATGGCCCGCGCCGAGATGGCACAACGCGCCCGTGACGAGGCCGACCGCCAAGCACTCATCCGCTATCTGCAAGGGGGACAATGATGGCACGCGAAACCTACGTCCTGAGAGGCGGCAAGCTGGTCCCAAAGGCCGAAGCACCGCCACCGCCTGGAATGCAGTACGTGCCCGACATCGCGCCCTTCGAGACGCAGGACGGCACGCACATCTCAGGCCGCCGCGCTCTAAGGGAATACGAGCGGCGCACGGGGACGCGCCAGGTCGGCAATGACATGAGACCACCGGGGAGGGACTAATGGCTGACGAACCTACGACACGCAACGACGAGGGCGATCTGGAGCAGATCGACGACCTCAGCAAGATGATTTACAGCGCGATCGACGGCGACGATGCCGATGATGCGGAACTAACCCCAGAGGTTGAGTCCGCACCGGCTGACGATGGCCCAGCGCGCGACGAAAACGGTCGGTTCAAGGCGAAAGACGCCGACGAAGAACCAGCCGAAGAAGATGAGCCTGTAGAAGCGGCTCCAGAGGGCGAAGAGCCCGAGGACACCGAGCTAGAGGCTTCTGATGAGGCAACCGACGAGGAACCCGAACGCCCCGCATGGGACGACGGTCACTTCCGTGGTTGGGAGCCCGAACACCGAGAGCGGTTTAACGCCCTGCCTCCGGAACAACAGCAAGTTGTGATGGAATTCAAGGCAGCGTCGGACGCCGCCCTCACTCGAACGGCCCAAGAGTTCAGCGAATACCGCAATCGTGCTGATCATCTGGTCCAAGCCGCCGACGAAGTTCGCGAGATTTTCGCCGCCTCAAATCTGAGCCCTGATCAAGCTCTTCGAGGCTATGCGGGGATCGAGCGCACGCTCGCCTATGGCACGCTTGACCAAAAGATGCAGTTGATCGGTCAAATCGCGGAGCAATATGGGATTCCGCTCGATATTTCGCAGGCCGTGCCTTGGGATGCTGATCTTGATCAGCTTCGTGAGGTTCACGACCGTGACAGCCGCCTTGCTCAAGAGCGGAGTCGGATTGCACATCTCGAAGCCCAAGTTGAACAGTTTCAGCAGCAGCAACTCCAGTCGCAGATTCAGAGTTTCGCCACGGCATCCAATCCCGACGGTAGCCCGAAGTACCCTCATTTTGATATGGTCAGGGGCGCGATGGGTCAGTTGATGGCGGCCGGCCAGGCTCAGAGTCTTGAGGACGCGTATGAAAAAGCAGCGAAGCCGATCGAAGATCGCATCGCCGCCGAACTCGCCGCGCGTTCCGCGTCTACGGTTGCTCGCCAGCGTGAAGCTGTTGAAAAGGCCAAACGAGCTGCCCCGCTGAGAAAGTCGCCACAACCCGCCCTAAACGGTCACCGGGTTGAGTCGACCAATATCGACGACGCAATCAACGCTGCCTTGGACCAAGCCGGCTTTTAACATCAGGAGCCTAGACAATGGCAACGCCTAACAGTTCGTTTTCGGACATCATTACGACGACCTTCCAGGGTTATAGCGGACGGATCGCCGACAACATCACCAACCATAACGCCTTGCTTCGTCAGATTGAGCGCAAGGGCAACATGATGCCGGCCACGGGCCGTGAAATCGTTCAAGAGATCGACTTCGCCGAGAATGGTACGGTGCAATGGTACGCGGGCGCAGAAACGCTCGATATTTCGGCCAGCGAGACCTTCACGGCAGCTTCTTTTTCATACAAGCAGCTCGCCGGTAACGTGGTCATCAACGGCCTCGAAGAAGTCCAGAACTCGGGCCGTGAAGCGATCCACAACCTCGTCCGCGCCCGCATGACTAACCTGGAACGGTCGCTGAAGAACACGGTCGCGACTGCGCTCTATGCCGATGGCACGGGCTCGGGCGGTAAGGAGTTCGGTGGCCTTCAGCTCTTGGTCGCTGACACCAACACAAACACCGTTGGCGGCATCTCCGGCAGCACGTATTCGTGGTGGCGGAACTATGTCTTTGACTTCTCTACGGAGTCGGTGACGGCCTCGGCCACGACCATTCAGACGGCAATGAACACGGCATGGCTCAACGTCATTCGTGGCTCTGACATGCCTGACATGATCGTGGCCGGCACGACGTACTACACGCACTATTGGGACAGCCTCTTGGCCAACCAGCGGTTTACGTCGGACAGCGAAGCCGGAGCCGGGTTCACGAACTTGGTGTATAAAGGCAATGTTCCGGTCATCTTCGACGATCAGTGTGCCGCCACTCGGATGTACATGCTGAACACCGATTATCTGTTCGTGCGTCCGGCCAAAGGGCGTTGGCTGAAGCCGCTGCCCGACAAGTCCTCAGTGAACCAAGACGCCATGGTTATGCCGATCGTTCTGGCCGGCAACATGACCGTCAGCAACCGCAGCCTTCAGGCCGTTATCACCGCCTAAGCCAATCTAGAAGGAGACACGGCTATGACTTTTAGAAGTGACACCGGCTACGTCGGCCACCCGCCGATCACGGACATCAGCACCACGGAAAAGGTGCCGCTTGGTACGATTATTTGCGCTCACGATGATGATGGCGGCGGCGCCGCCGAGTTCATCTATCTCCAGGGCGTGGCCTCGACCGGCGTTGGCGACATTGTTGAGTACAACTCGTCTTTCCAGACGGGTCTGTCGTCGATCGCCATTGCGGCGCCGTCTGAACCGCTGGCGGTCGCTATGGCGGCGTGCACGGCGTCTTACTATGGCTGGTATCAGATCAGCGGCCTGGCCACGGTGTCGAAAGCCTCGGCCACGTCATTCGCGGCGGATGCCGGGATCGGCGCCACATCGGGCGAAGCTGTTGCAGTGGCCTCCGGCCTCATCGTCAACGGTGCCGTTGTGGCTTCGGCCGCTTCGGGCGCATCGGCGGTTACGACGGTTTCCGTCATGATCAACCGTCCGCACGCACCGGCTGACGTCAGCTAACACTAATGCGGCGGGGCTTTGGTCCCGCCGCTTCACGGGGAGGGGACATGGCAGAATACGATTACATGGTGGAAGTGCAAAACCCGCACGCCGAGGCGCCGCTTCAGATTGCGGTGACGAGCAACGTCACGCTGGAAGACATCAATCACAACGTCGCGGTGAATGCAACGCGGGGTGGCATTCGGTGGTTTGCCTGCCGGGATGCGTTTGAAGAACGCGCCATCATCGTCGGCGGCGGGCCCTCGCTGGCGGACAACACTGCCGCGATCCGCGAAATGGCCGAGGATCACGTTGTCATTGCCGTCAATGGTGCGTCTAAATTCCTGTCCGAGCGCGGCATCGAGGTTGATTTCCAGTTCATCATGGATGCGCGGCCCGAAAACGCGAGCCTGATCGACCCGGACGCCCACAACTACACGCTCGCCTCGCAATGCCACCCGGCACTGTTCAATTTGGTGCCAGAAGCCCGCACCGAGATGGTGCACCTTAACTCACCGGGCATCGAAGATCACTTCCCAACGCCACGGCGCAAGGCTGGCGGCTACACGCTCATCGGCGGCGCCGCCTCCGTCGGCAACAGCGCGCTTTGCCTCGCGCACGCCATGGGTCACCGCGACCTGCACGTGTTCGGCTTCGATACGTCCGTGGATGGCGAAAAGCGCCACGCCTACCCTCAAGACATGAACAACGGCGAAGCTCTCATCCAGAAGCGCCTTGGCAATCGCGCCTATTGGATGAGCTACGCCATGGCCGTGCAATACCAGCTCTTTTTTACCATTGAAGAAGAGCTGAAGAAGCTAGGCACCAAGCTGACCGTCTACGGCGACGGTATCCTGCCCGAACGCTGGCGCATGAAGCAGAAGGCTGACGCCATGACGGAAGCCGAGAAATACGAACTCGTTTGGTCGCATTCTGAGTATGGCATCGTTTCACCCGCCGAGCGCATTGCGCACGTCATTGACGGCTGGCTGCCGCCCAAGGCGGACGTGCTGGACCTTGGCTGCGGTGTTGGCCGCGCTGCCGTGAAACTCACCGAGATGGGCCACAACGTCCACTTGATCGACTTCGTGGAAAACTCGCGTGATCAATCGGCCATGAGTTTGCCATTCACCAAAGCAGACCTGTCAAAACCCCTGCCAATTTCGGCCGAACACGGGTATTGTTGCGACGTGATGGAGCACATACCGCCGGGCGATGTTTCCAGCGTCATTGAAAACATCGCCAATGCCTGCAGCAAAGGCGTCTTGTGGCGTATCGAGTTCGATCTGGACGGCCATGGCCCGGCTCTGATCGGCACCCCGTTACACCTCAGCGTTCATGATCATATTTGGTGGGCTGAAGAACTCGCCCATCATTTCGATGTTGTCGAATATCGCGGCAACGGCATCTTCATCACGGAGCACACCTAATGGCTACCTGCGACGTCTACAAAGGCCCGATCAAGCTTGGCAGCGGCACCGCAACCAGCGGATCGGCAACCATCTCGTCTTACACATCGACCGGCGTAAAAGCCGAAGATCGCGTGAACGTCCAGATCGCGATCACGTCGAGCACCAACGCAGGCGCCACGTTCCGCGCCCGTGTCATCACCGATAATGGAACGTCACTGGTGCTTTCCGAAGCATCACCGTATTCAACCTAAGAGGGGGACATTATGGATCAACAAGCACTTAGGGACTTGGAGGGGCCGGGGCGGCTCCGCGCCACGTTCTTCTTCGACGAAGACCTTGGCTATGAAGTCTGCCAGGTGAAGATCGTCGGCGACCCGTCTGACATCATCTATAAGGTCAAGCCGGACGTGATTAACCGCTTCCCGAAAGAATGGGAACTGTACCAGAAGCAGGCCGGCAAGCGGAGCGACGAGCCAGTTGAAGGCACGCCGATCCGCGAGGTGCCCGGCGTCGATCGCGATGCGGCGGTTGTGCTGCGCTACAACATGGTGCGCACGGCGGAAGAGTTTGCCGCCCTCGATGAGCAGACGGCGCGCGGATTCGGGGCGGGATATCTCGCCATGTGGAAAGCCGCCAAGCTGCTGGTTGAGTCCAAGACCCGCAAGGCAGAAACGGACCGCATCGCCGAGCTTGAAGCCAAGCTGGCGGCGCTTGAAGAAAAGCCCAAGCGTGGCCCAGGTCGGCCGCGCAAGGAAGAGAGCGAAACGCTCGACATCCCCGACAACGCAGCTTGATAGGAGAGCGCGGTGAGTCTGCTTTCGATGATCCAACAGGTCGCCGATGAGATCGGCTTGCCGCGCCCCAATCAGGTGATTGGGACGTCTGACACTCAGGTGCGCCAACTTTTCGGCCTTGCCAACGCCGAGGGCCGGGAACTGGCCCGCCGGGGCTATTGGCAAGAGCTTACCAAAGAGACAACATTCACGACGACGGCGACAGAAGAACAATCCAACGTGCTGCCGTCGGACTTTGATCGCCTGATCGAGGGGAGCGTCTGGAACCGGGATCAAGGCCGTAAGGTCGCCGGGCCGCTCACGCCGCAACGCTGGCAGGCCCTCAAGACAAACCTTTATCAGTCGGTTTGGGACAGCTTTCGCATTAGGGGCGATTCATTCCTGTGTCAGCCCGTGCCGACCGCCGGCGAGACATGGGCGTTTGAGTATGTGTCTCTTAACTGGCTGACCAACGCCGCCGGCGACACCGAATACGCCGCCTGGCAGGCCGACGACGACGTTGGCATCTTGTGCGAATGCCTGATGGGCCTTGGCGTCAAATGGCGGTTCCTGCGTGAAAAGGGCATGGACTATTCAGAAGCTTTCCGCACTTACGAGATGGAGTTGACGCAGCGTCTCGCGAACAACGGCGGAATGCGGTTCTTGGACCTTGAGACGGATCAGGGCACGTCAACCGTGTTTGACCCGTTCACGCCTGAAAGCAATTGGACGCTATGACAAGCACGCCTGAACAACGCACGGTCAATATGGTGCATTATCCCAACCGGGATGAAACTGACCCGCGCCAGCTCGACACGTTCCTAGATGGGTTAAGCAGCGGCGGCGGCTTAACTGCGCATCCAGACAACCCAAAAACACCAGCGGCCGCTCAAACGGCTGAGTTTACAAGCCTCTCATCGGGCACATATCGGATGAGATTGGTGTTTGATGGCATCACAGCCGACACAAACAACGCTGAACTTTTGGTTCAGCTTGGAACTTCTTCAGGTTGGGTGACGTCTGGATATAATTCAGCACTTGTTGCGGTGAACAATATTGAGATTAGCGCGTCCATTGGTTTCTTAATCGCGCAAGATATGGACACCGGCGGCACGTCTCACGGCATTGTCGATCTAGAACGTGTAAGTTCGAGCCATGAATGGGTCTACAAAAGCACATCCACCCAAAACAGCGAAGTGACCCGTGTTGGTGTTGGTCGTGTGTCTCTTGGCGCAGAACTCACGCGGCTAAGGTACACCTGTCAATCAGGCATTGTATTTGCAAACCAGGGTAAACTTCTGGTTTATACGGAGAGCTAAAGCATGTTGATGCGCGCACCATTACGAGCGAACCGCAATCGCCAGCAGGTAGTGCGCCAAGCGACCGTGCCCGCGCCGGTCGGCGGCTGGGATGCGGTCAGCCCGTTGGCCGCCATGCCCGATGATCATGCCGTCCAGCTCGATAACTGGTTTCCGCGTCCGGGCTACGTCGAAGTGCGCCGGGGCCATCGCTATCACGCTTGGGACTTAGCGGACAACGCTGGCCCGGTTGAGACGCTGATGGTTTGGCAAGGCAAATCATCGTCAAAGCTGTTTGCCGCTTCCGTTGATGCGGTGTTTGATGTGACAACGCGGGGGCAATCAACCACCGAAGTCGTCAGCTCGCTCAATGAGCCTTATCTGCAATGGGTCAACTTCACGAACGCGGGCGCGAACTATCTCTATTTTGTCAATGGGTCAGACGCGCCGCGCCATTACAACGGCACAACATGGGCCACGCCGTCGATCTCGGGCATCACGGCATCCAATGCCGTGCATATCAACGTCCATAAAAAGCGCATTTGGTTCACGATCAAGGACTCGACGAAGGCCGCCTATCTGGCCACGGATGCGATCGCGGGTGCCGCCACCGAGTTCGAGCTTGGCAGCAATTTCGACCGTGGTGGCTACCTGATGGCCATGGCGACGTGGACGCGGGACGGGGGAAGTGGCGCGGACGATTACGCAGTATTCATATCGTCGCGCGGCCAGTTGGCGATCTATCAAGGCACCGATCCCGACAGCGCGGTTACATGGTCGCTGATCGGCGTGTTTGATATTGCGGCCCCGATTGGACGCAGATGCTTTGAACGCTGGGGAAACGATCTACTCGTGATCACCGTCGAGGGCGTTTATGCGCTGTCCTCAATATTGGCCGTCGATACGTCATCTCAACAACGCCTCGCGATTACGCAACGCATTACCAACGCGATGACATCGGCGGCACGATCCTACGGTACGAATCAGGGATGGCAATTGTGTGTTTATCCGAAAGGCACACAGTTGATTTTAAACGTGCCAACGAGCGAATTCGTGTCAGGCCAACAGTACGTTATGAACACGCTGACGGGCGCTTGGTGCCGGTTTACAGGCCAAGATGCTGCGTGTTGGGTCAATTACAATGACGACATCTATTTTGGCGGCATGGCGGGCGATGTGTACCAGGCCGATACGGGCTCGGCCGACGTGGATCAGGTCATCACGGCAATCGGCGAAACGGCTTATAACCCCTACAAAGACCCCGGCCGCTCCAAGCGGTGGACAGCGTTGCAGCCGCTCGTCATCTCAACTGACAACATATTCCCGCAGCTTGGCATCTCGACCGACTTCCAAAGCGCCGCGTCTCTTTCGTCCCAATCCATCACGACGTTTGAAAATTCGGGCATCTGGGACACGGCAACTTGGGATAGTTCAATCTGGTCCCAGGACGCCACGCAGATCAACGATTGGACATCCGCACCGGCGCTCGGCAAGTTCGGTGCGGTTCGCTTTCGGGCGCAGACCGGCGGCGAGTCAGTGTCCGACGCGGCGCATTGGGGTGTTGAGACTTGGGGCGACGCTTGGTCAACGGATGATTTCAGCGTTGAACAGATCGTCCAGATCAACGGTTTTGTGCTGACGTATGAGACGGGGGACTACTATTGAGCACGCATCTGGTGTTTGGCCATGATCAGACGTTCCTTGAATGGGCTGCGGAGCGCGACCCCGAAGGCTCTGTGCCCTATGGACGTTATTGGGTGATTGGATTGGTTGACGACGACGGCCGCGCTATTGGTGCGGTTACGATTGTTCAGACCAGCGCCGCTGGCGTCCAAATCGGGCTTGAATGCGAAAATGCTGTCACCCGTCAAGCAATCCGTGACACGTTTGCATTCATCTTTGGCCATTTGGGCGCGAGTCGGTGCGAATTGGTGACACGCCGGACGAATAAGGTTATGAAAAAGCACGCTCCGAACTTGTTGGGCTTTCGGTTCGAAGGTGTGCGCCGTGATTATTACGGGCCGGGCGACGATGGCCTCGCCTTTGTGATGCAACCGCAAACCTGCAAGTGGATCGACCATGGGCTTTCTATCGCCGCCTAAGCCGCCAAGTCCTCAATCGCAAGCAAATGCGCAGATGGCCGTTAACCGCGACACGGCGCGTATTCAGAGTGCGTATATGCGGCCGGACCAGTACGACCCGTTTGGCGGGTCTGAGACGTGGCGCGAGCGCGGGAAGGACCAGTGGGGCAACCCTCTATTCACGAAGACCACCGAACTTGGCGAGACGGGCCAGCAATATGCCAGCGGCTTGGCTGGCCTTGGCAACCAGTACTTCAACCAAGCGCAGAACTTCCTGAACAACCCAATGGATTTTGGGCCAAGCGCAAACTATGACCGCGCTTATCAGTCTTTGACGGCCAACCTTACACCACGCTTTGAAGAGCAGCGGGCGGGTCTTGAAAACAGACTGCGCAATCAAGGGCTTGATCCGAACAGCGAAGGATTTCGTCGCGCTATGCGTGATCAGCGTTTGAGTGAAAACGAAGCCCTGAATGCGGCAATGTTCCAGGCGCAAAATCAAGACTACACGCAGCGCATGGGTAACCGCCAAGCCCAAGTCGGCGAAATGGCGGGCCTGACACAGCCGGGTATTGCTCTTGCAAACCAAGTGCTCAATCCGGGCGTTGGTCCGGTTCAGGCGATATCGACAGGCATCACGCCAAACATGCCGCAAATTATGCAGTCCAACTACCAGTCACAGCTTGCTAATCAGCAAGGAATGCTTGGCGGTATCGGCGGACTTGCGGGGCTTGGATTGAAGGCGTTCACCGGAGGCATCTTCTAATGGCGCGGGCTCCAAGTGCGGGAACCAACTTCCTGTCTCCTGAAGACTATGCGCAATTGCTGCGCGAGGCTCAGGCAACGGATCGCTTTGCACAAGGCCAGCTTCAAGCGCCTCGCCACTGGACGCAGGCACTTGCCGGTGCTCTTGGTATGGGTCTGAGCGGCTATCAGTCGGGCCAGGCCCGCGAACGCAACCAAGCAACCCAAGCCGACGCCAACGCCCAACTGGCCGCCATGCTTCGCGGTGAAGAGAACACCGCCATGATGAACCCGCGTTCGCGTGACATGGCGATGCGCTATGAGATGCAGCGGCCGCAGCGCGAGTTCCAACAGTTTCAGAGGGAGCAAGCCAAAGCCAACGCCCCGCTGGAACGGCAGTTGCTGCAAGCAAAGATCGAAAAGGCGCAGCGCGCTGCCGCCGAAGCCAATTCAGGCGATCCGCGCTTTGGCAAAACGGGTGCAATTTTCCAAGACCCACGAACGGGCCAATATTACACAGTTCAGTTTGCTGACGATGGGACGCGCAAGATAAGCCCGCTACAGGATGAACTCACGCCAGCCGGTTTAAGCGGGCGCGCGGCGGCAGATAAAAAGCAAGCCGTTATGGACCGCGAGTTTGAAGTCAAGGGCCGTCAGGGCTTGTCTAAGGCGGCTTCCGCCATTGAAGCCGCTGAGCGCAGCGATGCCAACGTGTTCCGCACCCTTGATAACCTTGAACGCCTAGCTTCGCCTTGGACAACGGGCTTTAAAGGAACGCTTGGGGCTTACATTGCAGGGTCGCCGGCAAGTGATCTTGCAATTGAGCTTGACCAGATTAAAGCTAACCTTGGCTTTGCTGAACTTCAGGACATGCGAGCCAATTCACCAACGGGTGGCGCTCTTGGTGCCGTTTCGCAGCGCGAGCTTGATCTTCTTACGCGCGCCCAAGTTGCGCTTGACCAAGCGCAGAGCTTGGGACAGTTCAAGTCGGCTCTTAAGCGCATTCGCCAGATCAAGAAAGAGGGCGCAGAGGCGCGGCGACGGGCGTGGGAGCGCGACGTCAAAGCGTTTGGCGCCGAAAATGTACCGTCTCCATTCGCGCAAGGTGATGAAGGCTATCAGGCACCGCAGCCGGAACCACCGCCAACCGCTAACCAGCGCCTGAATTTTGGGCAGCAAGGCATTGGCGGCAGCGGTTGGGGCATGAGGAAACTTGACTGATGGCCAAATACGAAATTACAGCGCCAGATGGGTCAAAGTTCGAAATCACTGCCCCAGATGGCGCAAGTGAAGACGAAGTGATGCAATACGCGCAACAGCAGTTCGCGCAAATGGCTCAACCTGCGCCCGCGCAAGTTGATCCAACAACAGGCGAAATTGTTGAAGACGTTGCTAAGTCTGCCGGTATTGGCTTGGCCCAAGGGGCCTTAGGTGTTGCGTCTATGCCTGGAAACCTTGAAGCGTTGGGCCGGGCAGGCATTAATTGGGGGGCAGGGGCACTCGGCTACAAAGGCAACGTTGTCGATCCCGAAACGTTTATTCCTGACTATAACGACTATAAGCGCGCTGTTGAGGGCTATACGGGCGAATTCTATGAACCCAAGACTACGGCAGGGCAATATGCGCGCACCATTGGCGAGTTTGCCCCGGCTGCGATTGGTGGGCCTGGCGGACTTGCCGCCCGCGCTGCCCGTGTTGCAGTGCCAGCGGTCGCATCGGAAGGCGCCGGACAGCTCGCAGAAGGCACGGGATATGAAGGTGCCGCGCGTGTTGCCGGTGCCGTCGCCGGCTCTTTGGCACCCTCTGTTGCTATGCGAGCGCCCGCCAACGCCATACGGTCCAAAAACGTCAAGACGCTTCAAAACGAGGGCGTCACAGCGTTAACGCGGGGCCAGAAGATTGGCAGCGAAAGGCTGCGCCGGTTCGAAGATGCCGCCAACCAGATACCTTTCAGCGGTCAAGTTGCCAGCCGGATGCAGGATCAGGCCGCCGAACAATTCACTCGCGCTGCGCTTAAGCGGGCATTGACGCCGCGCTTGATGAAAGACCTAGAGAAGCGAGGAATTAACGCGAGCCGAGCCACAGATGAAGTGATGGATGCTGGCTTCGCGGCTTTTTCAGATTCGTATAAAAAGCTCGCACCACGCATGACGATTTACCCTGACAAAACGCTTTTGACGAGAATCAGGGCGCGCGCCAACGAATACACACGCGGAACGCAAGCCGGTGCCGTTCGGCCGATGATTTCAGAATTGGCTGACGAGCTATACAGCAAAGGAACAATGATTGGCGATGATGCTGCGCGCTATTTGAGCAACCTTAAACGTCAGTCGCGCGGCATGACCAATGATCCCGATGCACAGCGCGCCATCGGCGACATGATTGAAATGATTCAGGAGAACATCGTTGCCCAAGCCAAGCGGCGCGGCGGCGATCAAGCCGCCGCTGCTTTGAAAAAAGATATGCGCAATTTGAACACACGTTATCGCAACATGATTGCTCTTGAAGACGCGGTGGCAAATTCAGCGGCGGTTCCGGGATCGCAAGGATTGATCACGCCGGCAAAGTTGCGCGCTGCCGTCAAAAAACAGGGCAAGCGTGATCTGGTGCGCGGCAAGAACGATCTTGGCCGATTGGCGCGCGCTGGTGATGAGGTGATGACGCCGTTGCCATCTTCAGGCACGGCCGAACGTGCTCAATACATCAATATCTTGAACAACCCATTTTCGCTTGGTGCAGGATCAGGTGGTGCCGCCCTTGGCACGATGGTGGCCGGCCCCGTTGGGGGCATTGTTGGCGCTGCCGGAGGGGCTGTTGCCCCTGGGTTGGCTGCGCGCGGCCTGATGGGCCTGACTAACTTTGACCCACGAATTCCGGTTGCTCCGCCAAACATGGGGTCGACGTATCGAACGCTTGGCGTTCTGCCTGCGCAAGCCAACAAAGATGAATATGATGAAGCAACGCGCCTTGGCCGTGCTCTGATGATGCAAGGGAGATAGGACGCATGCCCCGTAACGGATCAGGCACGATGTCGGTGACCAACTCGTTTTCGAGTGGCACCACGATCTCGTCCAGCGAAATGAACGCGAACTTTACGGATTTCGCGTCTGAAGTTACAAACTCGCTGCCCCGCGACGGCCAGGCCGCCATGACGGGCCAGCTCAAGGTGACCGCTGGCACCGCTGCCGCGCCGGGCGTGATTTTCTCGACCGATACCGATACAGGGGTTTTCCGCGCCGGCGCTAACCAGCTTGGCGTCTCTGTTGGTGGGTCATCAGTTGGCAAATTCACATCCAATGGCTGGGAAGGTGGAGCCCTTACGGCTTCAGGTGAAAACTATGACGCCTTCGCATCTGGGACGGAAATGCTGTTTTACGAGTCATCGGCGCCAACCGGATGGACCGCTGGCGGATTGAATGACCTCGCCATCAGGGTGGTCAACACAGGCGGCGGAACAATCGGCGGTTCGACGGCATTCAGCAGTGTTTTTGGTGCGCGCACGATCACACAGGCCAACCTGCCCAACGTCAACCTCACAGCAGCCAGCGACGGTGCACATTCTCACTACATCGCGAATACGGATGAGACGGGTAGCGCAACCTTGTCGTCATCAAACATCATGCAGCGGCGCAGCCCACAGGCGAGCGACTTTTCATATGATGCGGCTGGTTCAGCTACGGCCGCAACCGTGGGTGGCACATCGTCAAATGGCGCCCACACCCACACCGTCCCGTTGGGCGGGTCCGGCACTGCGATGGACTTTGACGTGTCTTACGCAAACTTCTTGTCTGCAGTAAAGGACTAACATGGGGCGCAAGATACCACGCGGCGAAGAAGGTCTGATCTGCCCGCTGCATAAGCAGGATTGCTCCGAGGTTTGCCACAAGTGTCCGTGGTGGGTGCAAGTGCGCGGCAAAAACCCTCAATCCGGTGAAGAGGTTGATGATTGGCAATGTGCCATCGCCTGGATGCCGTTGCTTAGTGTTGAAACCTCGCGGAGTGTGCGGGGCAATCAGGCCGCAACCGAGAGTATGCGCAACGAGATCGTGAAGAGAATGGATCGTCCCGCGCCGGCCCCGCCTCAGTATCAAGTCACCGAAGCCAGAGCCGACGTGAAACTTTTGGGAGACTGATAAATGGCCCGCTCTTCTGGCACTTATACCGCGCCTAGCAATGGCTTCAACCCAGCGGTGCAAGGCGAAGCGATCGACCCCGATGACTGGAACACGACGCTCACCGATCTTGAAGCTGCACTGACCGAAAGCGTCTACACCGGCGGGCTTGGCGCGACAGACAACCGCCTAGTGCGCACAGATGGAACAGACACCAAGAAAGCGCAAGGCTCTGCTGTAACATGCGACGACACCGGCGCGCTCTCTGGCGTGGTGACCATGACGTTAACGCCAACGGCGCTGGCTAGCCTTCCGACGCCCGCCGAGGGCATGATTGCGTATGCCTCAGACGCGCGCAAAAACGGCGAAGGCGCCGGCTTAGGAACGGGCTGCTTGGTCTTCTATGACGGTTCAAACTGGATCGCAGTTGATACGGGGGCAACGGCAGCGACATGACGACGAACCAAGAAGCCCGCCATCAAGATTTGCGCGATCAGACCGCCACGGCGCGCTCTACCGCGAGCGACTGGCATGCCTATTGGGACGATCAAGGCGTTGCCGCTGGCACGTTCAACGAGCGCATGTTGACCTGGATCAATACAGCTTTGGGAACGTCCTACACCAACGTGGTGGGCGCCATGGCCGCTTATGCCGCCGACAAGGGCGTGAGTGGTTGGAGTTCTCTTGATGATCTCGCGCTGATTACCTTCAGCGCGGGTGATGCGTACCTCATCGAAGCCGGTGACTTCTTGTTGCTGGAGTCCGGCGACAAATATCTGATCGACTTCTAAGGGGACCGACATGGCCGACACCAAAATATCAGCACTGACCGAGCTGAACGCCACGCCGACGAGTGGCGACCTGCTGACGATCATCGACGACCCAGCAGGCACGCCAGCGTCAAAAAAGATCACCGTCGATAACCTTGTAGCGTTCCAAGACGCGCGCACGGCGACGTTTACGAACAAGACGATTGCGCTGGGTTCTAATACCGTTTCCGGAACTACGGCCCAGTTCAACACGGCGCTTTCAGACGGTTCGTTTGCAACACAGGCGGGCACTGAGACGCTAACGAATAAGACTATCGCGCTTGGGTCTAACACGGTTTCGGGCACGACGGCGCAGTTCAATACGGCTCTGACTGATGGGTCATTTGCGACCCTTGCCGGCACCGAGACGCTGACCAACAAGACGATCGCCGCCTCAACGCTCTCAGGCACGATGTCGGCGGCCGACAACATCATTGACCAGCCGAAACTGCAAGACGTGTCTGAGACGGTCAACGCGATCGGCGCGATCGGCGGTGGCACGCAGGACATTGACCTTGAAAGCGGCAACGTGGTCACGGCGACGGTGGACACGTCCACGACGACGTTCACCTTTAGCAACCCGCCAGCTTCGGGCTCTGCTGGCTCGTTTACGCTGATCCTGACCAACGGGGGCTCTCAGACAGTCAACTGGCCTGCTTCCGTGGATTGGGCGGGTGGTACGGCGCCGACACTGACGGCTGCTGGCGTAGACGTTCTCACCTTCCTGACAACCGACGCGGGCACGACTTGGTACGGGTTCGCTGCTGGATTGGATATGCAATAATGCCTATTGGTGTTTCTTATCGCGCAATGTTGGCGGCCGCTGGCGTGGATGCTGGCGCCGTCTTCTCCTACGCCGTCGGCGGCAACGATCCCGACACCGTGGCGGACTTCTCAGGCGTTGGCGGGTCTGGTGAATACTACCGCGTTGGCGGCATCGACAGCGACTTTGACTCGATGTTTACCTATACGGGTGCGTCTAATAAGACGATGATTGACTCGGATGGGAACCTGAAGTGGGCGCCGCATAATCTTATAACAAACTCTGATGATTCTGGTGCGTCTGCTTTTGGCTCGTCGTCGCTGACGACGGGACAATCTGACCCTGACGGAGGAACAAACGCTGTTCTTGTAACGGCAGGTGACACATCATTTGAAGCTGTTAGCTTCGCTAATGTTACACCAGTAGCTGACGTAAATTATACGATGGCGTTTTGGGCAAAAGCGGGAACAACAAATTGGATTTCGGCTCGCGCAGCTGGAACCGCCGCAACGCAAACCTATTTTGATTTGGCAAACATTACAACAGGAACGGTTGGAGCAATTTCTGCGACCATTGTTGACGCTGGAGATTCTTGGCGTTTCTGTACGTTGACCTTTACGACCGCAGCTCCTGGCACGCCAAGTTACATATACGTTGTTACAGGCGACGGCGCATTAAGTTGCAGTATTGGAGACTCTGCAACAATTTACGGACCGCACGTCTACCGCTCCGACCTAGGCGGCATGGTCGATAACCCTGACCGTGGCGACAGCTACGTCCCGACCACATCCTCAGCAGTCTACCTCCCCCGCCGCAACTCCTACCGTTACAACGGGACGTCATACGTCAACAAGGGGATCACGGTTGAGTCTGAGGCGCGGACGAATAGTTGCACGCAGTCCAGCGACCTAACGACGACATGGGCAATCGCCAACACAGACTCGATAACGAGAACGTCGAACCAAGGCACGGGACCGGATGGCAACACGTCGCTTGATGAACTTGCCATCACCGACACGACCAACGAACATCACGACACTAATTTTACGTTCACAGGAACGGCAGCCAATTGGACGGGATCGGTCTACGTCGATGATGTAGATCAACAATATGTTGGCCTGCGGTTCTACACGTCAGCGAACGAGTGGGCTGTTGCTGTTTTCAACCTGACGGCAGGGACGGTCACTCAGGAATCGGACGGCAGCGGCACAACGGCTATTGTAGGCGGTGAAATCGAACTGGTTGCTAGTGGTCTTTATCGGATCAGCCTCACCGCCACGCTCACGGCAGCATCGACGATCTTTGCCATACAAACGCATAGCGGCGCAACGCCGGCCCTCACTTCTACGGATGGAACCGAGGCATATGCCGGTGCTGGAACGGAGTCATTCTATGCCGGCTTTGTCAACATTGAACTTGGCTCCACCCCCTCCAGCTACATTCCTACGAGTGGCGCAACTGCTACACGATCTGCTGAGACGCTGACGATTGCTGCGGCGAATATGGCGTATAGCGCCACGGCAATGTCGTTCCACGCGCAAGGGGAATATAGTTGGGATGATAACGACTCAAACACGTCAACAAGCGCAACAAATGCGGGACATATTATATGGTCAATGATTACAAACGCAAATGATTACTTGTGGCTTATAAATGATACAGGAGCGTCTGGAGGCAGTGGCGCGTATAGAGTGTTGAGAGAGCCAGTACTGAAATCAGTGCAGCAACCTTCAGGCTCTCTTACTGAAGGTATCAACGACCCATTTAATTTAGCCGTTAGAATAACCGCATCAGACCTTAATCTTGCAGTTGATGGCACGGCCTTAACCGCAGACACATCATCAAGCACGATGCCATCAAGCGCCGACTTTAAACTCGGCCCGACTGATGCAGGAACCGGCGGCGATTTCTTTGGAACCTTCGCCCTCTTCCGCCAATGGGACGTTGACCTAGGCGACACAGGCATCGAAAGCGCAACATCATGATCGACCTTGTACTCCGCGCAACCTCACGCGCTGCCCTAGTCACCTGGGGCAAAGTCAACCCACCGGCTCGTCCGCTCGTTGAAGAGGTAGACGATGGCGAAGGCGGCACCCGCAACCAAATCCGCCCCGGCCTCGAATGGTCGCCATGGGGCGGCAATGGTCAGGTCATGACGGCGGCTGGCACTTACGACCAAGACGGCAACGAGATCACGCCGCCGAGCTACGTCTCAGGCTTCGTGGCCATCATGCGGGTCCACTCAGAGTTCTTCAATTGGGACCGCCTCGACGAGGTTCCTGCTGACCCTGACGACGTAAAGGAATGGGAACGCTCCAAGATTGCCAAGTACGTCAAAGACAACGGCACGCCGGGGTCACTCGCGGGCGGCGAACTGCCCTACTACGAGCTGGACGGCGTGCAACTGTTTCGCAAAAGCGACGTTGATGCGTTCTTGGCGGCCAGAAGCCTGCCGAGCCATGGATTTCTGTAGTCAAATCAGGTAACGAACTTCCAAGTGATGCGTATCACACCACAGGACACGCATCATGGCCAAATTTGACCCCGCCCGCCATCGCGTCGTTGCCGTTCCTTACCGAGACGACGACCCAGAAAAGGGCCAGCACTTCCACGTTGATCTTGACGCCCTCGTGGACGCCGCGCGCCAAGCCGCGGCCGGCGATGTTTCACGTGAAACACTCGGCGATGATCAGGGCCTGTTCCTTGCTAAGCGGTGCCAGCAACTCGAAGCCAAGCTGACCGAAGCCGAAGCGCGTTTGGCTGAACTCGAAGCCCGCCCCACAGTTTCCGAAGACACAATCCGCCAGTTCGACGACGCCTTCAACAGCAAGGTCAACACCCTCGTCGAAAAGCGGGTCAATGCGGCGCTAGGTGACTTGCGTAGCCGCGTCGTATCCGTCGAGAAGAAATCGACCAGCCTCACGACGCAGCAAGACCCAGAGAGCGCCAAGATCAGCCGGCTGGCGTCTTTGATGCAATCGTTCGGGGAGTACATCAAAGAAGTTGAGACTTCGGTCGAGAAGCGACAGACCGACATCGAAAACGCGCACGCTCAGCTAGCGGAGTACATCACCGATAATAACGTGAAGGTCATGAAATTGGCCTCGAAGCTGCACGCCGCTATGCAGGCCCTTGAGACGGACGTCGATGAGGGAAAGGCAGCGTGATGCACCATGAAATCTATCACGCTGCATCGGTCTCAGACGCCCCGCCACAGGCGCATCACCTGCTTCCGATCAGCCAAGCCGGCCTTGACCTTATCAAGCACTTCGAAGGCTATCACACCAAGCAGCCAGACGGTTCCTGCACGGCCTATCTGGACGTGGCAGGCGTGCCAACCATCGGCTGGGGCTCAATCCACGGCGTTAAGCTCGGCATGCGCTGGTCGCGCGAAGAGGCAGAGGAAGCGTTGCTTTCAGAAGTTCAAGGCTGCGCATCGACGGTGCAGCGCCTCGTTACAGTGGAACTCGACCAGCACCAACACGATGCATTGGTGAGTTTCGTTTACAACCTCGGCGCCGGCGCGTTCGAACGCTCTACCCTCCTTCGCAAACTGAACCGGGGCGACTACGCGGGCGCCGAGGCTGAATTCCTGAAATGGGTCTATGCCAGCAAGGGGGCGGGCGGCCCGAAGGTCAAATATGCGGGTCTTGTGCGCAGGCGGAAGGCTGAGGCCGCTATGTTCGGCGACAACGCCATCATCCCCGTGCCCGTCGATATGCCCGTGGTAACGCCCAAGGCACCGGCTACAAAGCCCATCAAGGTTCCGTGGTATTCCGCCCCGCTCGCGCTCGCAACGTCCATCGGCGCGTGGTTCGCCGATAAGCTCGAAGGGCTTGGCAATCTGCTAACTAGTGCCGGCAACGAGTTCATGGGCTTTTCAGCGGTCGGCAGCATGGTTCAAGCTACCGGCATCAGTCTGGCGCCCGTGATGGCTGGCCTGGCGTGCCTCTCAGTCTTCATCGCCGCGAAAACCATGATGAAAGAGCCGGAGACGGTCGAATGATCTGGACGCTCATCACCGGATGGATTGCCCGGCGCGGCATCATGATGGGCGTGATCGCTGCCATCGGCGCGGGCGTTCTGTTCTGGGACCACTCCAGAGCCAACCGCCACCGCGAAGAAGGCAAACGTGAACTTGTAGATGCGTCGAAAGAAGCAGGGAAACGACGCAATGAAGACGTTCGTAAAATTCGCCGTTCTATCCCTCGTGATGGGGCTTGGAGCCGGCTGCGCAAAGAATACGGTCCAACTGATTGAAACGCAGAGTTTATGCCGCGATTGGACCGTCTACCGCCCCGCAAAGGGCGACAGGCTGACCGACAAGTCAGCGGAACAACTTCTGGAAAGCAATGAAGCGCGCGTCGTGTGGGGATGTGAGCGCCTGGATAATACTGCGGCGGGATAAATGGCCTGGATGATGGAATATGAGCGCGACCGTCACGGACAACGCCGAACGCCTCGCCCGCCTCGAAACGCGAGCGGAATACGTGGACGCGATCCTCAACGACCGTCAGATTGTTATATCCGCACACTCGCGCAGACTGGCGGATATAGAGATGCATCTGCGCGACCATCACCGCATCAATGCAAACCAAACGGATCGCATTGCCCGCTTAGAAACAGTGTCAGAAATGACAAAGGAGGAACGGGTGAAGCGGGACCACACGAAAGCGATGATCCAATGGGTTATGA
>Ga0180437_10001510_pt1 | contig 39768 bp, 31 predicted proteins | sample SS_ome_4_FD_132410 | JGI IMG/M metagenome (GOLD analysis project Ga0180437, IMG submission 132410) | Hypersaline lake sediment archaeal communities from the Salton Sea, California, USA - SS_3_D_1 metaG | ecosystem: Environmental > Aquatic > Non-marine Saline and Alkaline > Hypersaline >...
CCGTCGCCGCCTTCCTGGGAGTCGCCGGGCTTCTGTTCCGGGCAGACGGTGCGCCGGCGAGTGGCGACGCCGCTGACCGGCCGACGGCGGACGTCGGTACCGACTTTGCCTATCCACGGACCGACGACGGCTGGCTCGATTCGCACTCGCTGCTGGTCGCCAGTGACGGGAGCCGCAGCCTGGGCAACCACCGGGCGCGGCTGAACGACTCGCGGGACCGCGGCAGCAAGATCGTCTTCTTCGATCCGGTTGCGGGTGATAATGGATCGGCCGACGTCTATTGGTGGGACGGCCGACGCATGGTCGATTCGGCGGGCCGGGCGGCCAATCCGGACAACGGCGAGGAGTACGGCGCCGATCCGCTGCTGCCCAACGAAAAGGCCGTTCGGCCGTTTCGCCACGGCGTCGGCATGGTGCGCAACGCGGATGCCGACCCGCGTCTGCGGACCAACGACCGCGATTGCAGCGCCGTGGCCGGCGGATACCCCGACTGGTTTCTCTATCGCCGCGGGCGAACTCACGATACGTTCGACAGTTCCTTAGTCGGTGGACGCAGCGAGCGAGAACCGATGGTCGTGGCCGCCTACGGCCCGCTCGAAGACGGCCGCGCGATCATCGACCCGGTCGAAGGGAAGCGGGTGAGCTTTCAAGGCAAGGAACGGAAAGTGTGCAACCCGATGTCGGGCGGCACGAAAGGGGCCGACACGGCCTGGTGGCACATGGTCTACTCGGGGCTCGACGTCCGCTCGCCCTGGACGGGGCTCGGGTCGCACGTGGCCGATTCCTACTCGGGCGGGCCGGTGACTGCCTATGCCGAAGACTGTCGCTGGGCATACGGCGAGGGCGGCCGGCTCGTCTATTTGCCCCGCAAGACGGCGATTCACCGCAGCGTGGTCGCCTTCTGCTGGCGCGAGAACGCCCATAATCAGGGCTACTTCAACAGCGGGTTCCGTTGTTCCACCACGTTCGACGAAGTGATCTTCTACCGCAACGGCTACAAGAGCGACCCGCGCACGGACCCGGACCCGCGGCGAGACATCTTCAGCCGCAACATCTACCAGGGCGGAGGCGCGATGCTGGGCCATCGGTACCTGGGGATCATTTCGGCCGACGGCGGCTCCGGCGGCCCGCAAATGCGATTGGGCGGCCGGATCGAGCGGAGCCTGATCGTGGAAGGCTACTGGTACAGTTCGACCAACAGCAACAAGCTGGTCAACCCGTGGCTGATCGACAGCCGGCAATCGGGGCGATCGGCGTTGGTGCGCAACAACGTGCAACTGGTGTTCGCGTTCCCCACGCCGCGCGACCCGGATACGGCCGCCCGCAAATCGTCCACCGCGGCCCAGCCCGCCTGGGGATATGCGCTCTCCTCAGCGTCGTTCGGGGCGTTGGTCGAGGGGAACATTATCAGTCAGGCAATGTTGATCGACGAACTGGGCGCCGGTGAAGGCGCCCGGGGCCACGGCATTGCCCTATCAACCAAATCGGACAAGTACGAGAACGGCCGCGCGTATTCGCAGCGAGACAACACGATTCGCGGCAACATCGTCTATCGGACCGGCACGGGTCTAGCGATTCAGGGGGACTGGCCGGACGCCCGGAGGGTGGTCGTGGAAGACAATGTGTTCGCGGCCGGGAGCGCTATCAATAACCGGGCCGAAGGCATTATCGGTCCGAACGTTCTGAACGTGCGCAACAATCGCTTCTACACCAACGACGATCTTCCGGCCGATATGCCGTTTGCGTCAGGCAACAAGACGGCCGGGTACGCGAGCGCCGCGGCGGCCGAGGGTTGGCCCGACCCGAACCGCACGCTCAAACGATACGTGACCGAGGTGCTGGCTTTGACGATCCTGGATTGGTCCGACGATCCCTGGTTGGACCGGGCGGCGCGGCAAGCCGCGGTCAAAGCGGGCGAGATCTACGACCCGACGGGCCTGAAGACCTTCATGGCCGTGGCCACCAACATGCGCCGCGGCGGCGTGGACGCCGTGCCGAAATCAGGAAAGCCGTCGTGGACCGGCGATTACACGTGGGACGAGCGACTCACCGGCCCGGCCGTGACAAACTGGATTCGCGGCGGATTCGGGCTGCCGGCGGTTGACTGAGGATCGGCTCACAAAGAAGGCAGAGCGGATCGTGAAGTAGCATCTTTCGTGACGCCTTGAAAGAAGAACGATACCCACGAAACTGGAAGCTTGATAATGATACGCCCCGTCGCAAGTTTGACTCTGCTGACACTGATTGCCTGTGTTGTCTGCCAGGACGCGGTCTCGATAGGTGAATCGGCTGACGCCGCTGTTAGCGGTACACCCGTGATCGCGGTGTGGGACGCCGTGCCGTACCAGATGATCGACAAGCCCTTTCAAGTCGGCGTGGTGGCGTTTCACGAAACGGGCTGTCGCGTCGACTTCACGGTGCTTCAACCGGCGGACGCGGCCGGTACGTCCCATGACTCGGTGAAATGGGGGGAAAGTGTGGCTCAGGCGACGTTCAATAAGCGGACGGGGGCTTGGGAATACTACATCACCGTCGATCCCGGCAAGCTCGACGACGGGCCGTTCGCCGTGCAGGCCGAGGCGGTGCCGCTTGGCGAAGGACACCTCTCGACCCGACTGAAAGAGTTGCCTCTCTATGCAAACTCCGGCGGCACGTTAGGGCCAAGAGCGCCCGTCTGGGCCGACTGTACTGTGGGCGACGACGAGTCCGGCGATGGAACCGAGGCCAAGCCGCTCGAGACGATCCGGCAGGCTCTGAAGGTGGCCGGCGACGGGGGAACCGTGTACTTGAAGGCAGGCAAGGACTATTCGGCTCAGAGTCTGGGCGGCGGGAAGAGGCACGACTAATGGACCACGATCGCCGCGGCGCCCGGCGTAGAACGCGACGACGTCGAAATCGGGTCAGGCCGCACGGGCACCGACAAGTTGCGGTTCCATCGCGTCACGCTCTACTCCGATCCGCCCACGCGTGCCTACAACACGATTCTCTCCGGTGAAAACGGATCGACGATCGTCTGGCTGGACGACTGCAAAATGTACAATCGCAAAGGCCGCTGGGAGGGGGGCGGCGTGGTGTTCGGCAACCGCTACGTGGGCTACGTCACCGGCGGGATCACCACCGAAATGGACAACGGCCCCGCCGGCGTGCTGGTGCGGAATCACAAGATTTCCAGGATTACCAGCGACGCACTGACCGGTGCCCGTACGGCGATCAACGTCGAAGTCCGCGGCATCGATCGAGGTCCCACCAGCGCCCACCCCGACTGGCACCAGTCCTACACGGGCGGCGGGGACAAGTACAAGACGTGCATTCTCTACAACTGCTCGGGTTTCGACTGTCTGAGTCAGGGATTCTTCGGCCACAATTTGAAGGACTCGGCGTTCGTCAACTGCATCTTCCACCGGCCGCCGGGCGTCGGGTACAGCCAGTACTCGGGACACATGGACCACGTCTTTTGGCTGCACTGCACGGTGCCCATGCAGACGTGGCTCTGGCGAGGTACCCTGCACGGCGACAACTGCTTTGTCGTCAACGGCATCTTCATCAAGATGCAGGAAAGCCAGGGCGGCAACACGGACGGTTTCACCATCAGCCACAACCATTTCATCGACCAGCGGGAGCCCATGGGCACCGAGGCCACCACAGGGGATCCTCAGTTTGTCGATCCCGGGCAACTCGACTACCACGTGCAGCCTTCGTCGCCGGCGGCCCGCAGCGGGCTACCTCTTCAGTGCGTGCCGGCCGACATCGACGGACATCCACGCGATCCCCGGCATCCGACCCGCGGATGCTACGCCTGTCCCGAGTCGCCTGAGAAGTGACGTCAGCCGGTCCGCCAACGGATCCTCTGCGCAGGCACCCGTTGATTGTTGCCAACCCGTTGGCAAGCGTCCCCGTCTGCCTAGCGAAAAATCGTCAACACGCTCTGTCCACCAGGCTTGATCTTAACCTTTTCGAGGGTCACCAACCCCCAGCGGTCGGCCGTCGCCTCGCCCTTAGGCCGTTCCGGCGAGGCCGGGGAACACCCGCGGCATTGTATCGCTCTGCCTGCTGCGATCACAGGCTGGGTCTTCACGCCAGAGAACCCGTGGCCGAGCGTGTCCCCAAAGTGCCGGCGGGGTTGAAGGTCGTCATGGCGATGAGCCGGGGGTAACGTCCGTGCCAACGCCCCCGGGGCTATCGGCGGCCTTCAGGAAGTGCTCGAAAAACAGATATATCTGCTCGTTGGACTCTTCGGTGGGCGAGTGTGCCGGACGGTTCGTCATGGCCACGCGGTTCTCGAAGCCCAGGAGGCGGTTTACGGCAATCGAATGATTCAAGGCCTTCCATCGCTCGGGCCTGTCCTCGGAGCCCCCGGAAACGAGGAAGGGACGGGGGGCCATCAGGGCGTGCAACTCGTGAAGGTCGTGGCCCGCCTCGAAGAGCTGCTTGTAAGGGCCGGTGCGCGGGTTACTCTCGATCGGCACGCCCGGCTTGCGCTGGCGATGCGGCTCCCAGCCCAGATACCACGGCTCCCAATAGTTCACGTTGGGCCGTTTCTCGTCGAACACAATCCCGGGATCCGACCAGACCCCGCAGGCGAACTTCTCGTACAGGCACGAGGCGAACAGCGCCCACTTGCCGCCGAACGAATGGCCCACCACGCCCACCCGCTCCGGATCGACCTCGGGCAGCGTGGCCAAGGCGTTGTAGCAGTTGGCCGCGATGTAGGCCAGCGAGGAGAGCGGCTGCCTGGCCGGGCTCTGCTGAGCCGTGCAGTTCCTGGGCCAACCGATCGACATCGTGACGAAGCCGCGCCGGGCCAACTGATACGCAAAGTCGCGGAGCTTGGACTTGCCCAGCCCGATCCCCGTCTCCGGGTCGTAGTACACGACCAGCACCGCCGGGCGCGGGCCGTCGCCCTCGGGAATCAGCAGATACCCGTCGATCTTCAGCGTCGCCGCAGCCTCGATTCGCACCTTCTTCTGTGTGAAGTTTTCACGTGAGGTCGTTTCCACGGTTTCGATGGTGGGCTTGTCGATCAGCGGAGGCCAAGCTCCGAGCGAATCATGCCAGAATCGGAGTATCTCCTGCCTGCGGCGTTGCCAGTCCTCGGGCGTCTTGACGGGCCGGCCGTCGTCGAACACCAAAGGCGATCGGTAATGGCCCAACTCCCCGGCTAGGTCGGCCGGTGGCTGGAAGGCAAAGGCGATCTGTTTCCAGATTCGCCCGGCACTGGATGGTTGGCCCGGCTGCCCGGCGTCCGCCGCTCGAACTTGGGCGGCGACGGCTGCCAGCAGGCCCAGCACGATGACGAGTTGAGTTCCGATCTTCATGTTCACATTCTCCTCGAGGTCTACTGTGGACGGGACTCCGCATCCTTGCCCGGCTCAGGCAGGCCATCCCAAATCTCCAGGTCGTCCAACTGCCATCCGAAGGACTCCAGCGGGGCGGTGCCGCCGCCGAACATGCTGGGCAGCGCCGTGCGGTTCCACGTCTGCGGCACCGTCTGGATGAAGGGGACTTCGCGCAGGTCGATATAGAGCGTCCCGTCCACCTTCAACAGTGCGATGCCGTCGCGCAGCCGCGGCGCGGAGTTCAACCGAAGATAGTACTCGATATGGTGCCACACGCCCAGTTGGGCGTGTTCGGCGGCGACCCGCGCATTGCCGCCATAGCGAACGGTCGTCGGGTCCGGGCTATTGTTGACGATCCACCAGTGGTCCGGCCCCCACGCCTGCCCGACCACGCAGTTGACCTTCTTGATCCACGGCGTGGCGGAGGCCGTGATGTAGGCGTGTTTCTGGCCGCCAAAGTTGCCCGGCGGCTCGGCCACGAACTTGTTGGTGGGGTCGAGTCGCCACCAATAGGAAACGTACATGCGGTCCTTGACCCCGGCCCGCGACAACTCGATGTCCGTCAACCCGGCCGACTTGGTGGCGGCGCGTTTTCGTGTGATCGGGTCCGTCGTCTTCGGATCGAAGTTCCCTCGCAGGCAGTACTTGCCCGCGTGCACCGTCGCGCCGTCTCCCCGGCTGACCACGGCAGCGGACGAATTGGGCCGGATGCGATCGCACTTGCCGCTTTCGTAGTCCTCGTGGTACATCCGCTTCGCATCCTTGTCGAAAGGGATCGGCCAGCCGGAGACTGCCTCGGCCAGGGGCTGCCCCTGGCTCTGTTCTTGCGCTCGTGTTGAGACAGCCGGGCACCCCGCGATCATCAGGCACACGACGGCCAGTCTTCGTTTGATCAATGGCATGATTGCGATCCTTGGTTCTCGGCAATCAACGTACGGCCTTCATCGTAACCCAGCGGCGGGCCAGGGTCCACCTACAAGCAGACCATTGTTCAGCGCTCTTGTGAAAGCGGCCGCTCGGTTCATCTCTTCCAACGACGTCACAACCACCAGCTACTCCCCGCAACCAAGGACTGTTGCGGCCTGCCCCTTCAAGTCTTCCTCGACAAGGATTCGATCTCGTCGAGCAAGGCCCTGATCTGTGCCAATTCTTCTGCGGACACTTGCTTCGCGCTGAGTGCCTGCATCACGAGCTTTTCAGCCGACCCCTCGAAGGCGCGATCCAGCAAGTCAGCCACGAGCTGCCGCTGCGTCTTCTCGGCAGGCAGCGTCGGCCGGTACACGTGGGACCTTCGGCTCTCGTCCCGGGCCAAGAGGCCCTTGTCGTGCATGATCTGCATGAACTTCAGCACCGTGGCGTAGCGGTCGGCTTCCCTTGATGCGTCTGTGCCCGCACCCCGCCTCGTGTGAGCCGCCGCGGCGCGTCGTCGAACAGCGGGCACGGCGGGCCCGGCTAGATATCGGCGGCGTCGACGAGCCGGCCGTCGACGTGGAGCCTGACGCACGAAGGGGGCGGGCTGCCCGCGGGGAGCGCGGCGGGGGCGAAGCGGGCGGTGCCGCCGATGACGGGGGCCGTGAGGACCGCCTGCCCCTCGGCGTCGCAAAGGTTCACGGTCCGGCCCGCCGCGGCGCCGCGGACAGTCACTTCGATCGCGTCCTCCGTCCGATTTACGGAGAGCCGCTTCGGCAGCAGGGCCAGGCACGTTACGTCGTCCCGGGCGAGGAAGAGGTGGACGACTGCTTCGCCGCCGCACGTGCGCACGTCGGCTTCTCGGCACCGCAACAGATCGAAGCAGTGCGTGTCCGGCAGAAGCGGGACGGCCAGCACTTCGCCCGCAAAGGTATGGCCCGTCGCGTTATAGACGGTCCACAGCGTCTTCTGCGGCGCCGAGAACCGGTTGGCGTAGACATACTTTGCCCGCGTGGGCACCAGCGCCCGGCAATCACTGCTTGCGAAGGCGCCGGCGTTCTCCCGCAACAGCGTGTCCATCGCCGCCGGGTAGTAGGCCCCAAAGGACCCCACGGCATTGAAGAACCGCTTGCGGTGCAGGGGGTCCGCCCCGCGGTGGTCCAGCTCGTAAACCTTGCACTCGGGGAAGTAGAACCGCTGGAGATTGCACTCCATCGGGCGCAGCGGCGCGGCCAGCACCGTTAGATCGTAGGTGATGCACCCCTCGACCTGTGCCATAAGGAAATCGTAGCCCGGGTGCTCGGTGGTGAGCACTGAATCGGGCCTCACCTCGTTCATGGCCCGGCGCACGAGCCGGGTCGCCTCGGCCACGCCCCGCTGCCACTCGGTGCAGCCGGGCTCGGCAAACGTGTGCTCGTGCCGCGTGCTGAAGCAGGCCGAGCCCGCGTGGCCGTACTCGTCCAGCCGGACGCCGTCGGCCCCGGTCTCGCGCATGACGCGCCCCATTGTCCGGGCGACCGACTCGCGGTAGCCGGCCACGTCGTGGCACATGCGCCAGGCGTCGTAGTCGTCGCGGTAGGTGCCGTCGGGCTTGACCACGCCCCACTGCTCGCCGTGCTGCCGGCCGCACTTCGAGGCGCGGTCCACGCGGAAGGGGTCGGTGTAGAGCGTGACCATGGCCCCCATCTTCCGATAGGTCTCGATGGCCTCGCGCAAGGCCGGCAGCCCGCCGAACCGCTGGTTGTAGCCGTCGTAATCGCCAGGGTTGTTGGAAAAGATGGGCTTGCCGGTCACCGGGTCGTCGAGGATGTAGCTCTGCCACCGCTCGGCCTTGGCCGGGCCGAGCTTCGTCTCCAGCTCGTCGAGCGGGAACCCGCCCGGCCCCTTCGTCGACCACTCCCACCAGGACATGAGCTCGATGCAGTCGGTCTGCGGGCGGATGAAGTCAGTGCGGTACTTCCCGTTGCGGAATAAAGGGCTTTTCCCCCACCCGGCGGCGATCATGTTCCACACGCCGGCCAGGCGTGACGGGTACGGCCGGAACTCCCAGACCTGGTGGCACCACGCCGCGTAGGCCGCCATCGGGACGTGCCAGTCCCCCTCATGGGCGAAAATGACGGCCTCCGGGGGTGAGAAGCTCTCGCCCGGCCCCCGGGTCCGCCGCAGGTACCCGTAGGCCAGCCCGATGCCCGGCTCGGGCGCCAGCGGATTGGTCCACTTGTACTCGTCCGCCGTGGGCGTGCGGGGAGAGTCGCCGTTCTCTTCGCGCTGGCCCGGTACGTGCTTTCTGAGCGCGAGCACCTTGTACCGCCCGTCGTCGTCCGCGCACCAGACCCCCAGGCCGGCGCCTCGCTCGAGGCTGAACACGTCCATCATCTGGTAGAGCGCCTGGTGGTCGCCGTAGCCCTGGCGGATCGTGGCCGGGGCGTCGGAGATGATGCCTCCGCCCCAGGGATAGAAGTAATAGTCCCGCTCCGGTTCATCGGAGACCGCCATGCCCGAGAGGTGCGGGAAGGCCACCTTGAAATCGACCGGCGCCTCGCCGCGATTGGTCACCTGGAGCCCGAGGTGCAGCCTCTTGTCCACCCGTGCGGAGATGACGGCCTCCAGCCCGGTGGCCGCCGAAAAGAGCGTGGCCCGAAAGCCCCGGCCGTCGTCCGCCGGCTCAACGCCACGGCAAACGAAGTCCCGCGTGCCGGCGTAACGCTTCCCGTCCACTTCGACCAGGAACACCGCCGGGCTCGCCGGCCCCCGGAGCATCTCGGCCGCGGCGAGTTCGTTCACTAGCGACGCCATGCGCAGTCGGCCGTCGCTCCGCAGGAAGACGCACCGCAGGTTGTCGTTCTCCAGGACGATCCGGTCGCCGTCGGTGCGGCAGGACGGCTTGCGCCTGGCCCATTTCCCGGCGGGCGGGGCCATCAGCGGAGCCATGTCCACCCGCCGTGGCACCGCGTGGTAGCTCTCCGACGCCCGCAGCGTCACCTGCTTTACCGCGGCCGTCTCGGCCAACCGCACGCCGCCGGGCGTGAACTCAAGCGGCGGCTCGAGCTTCACTTCGTGCCGCGGACCGGCCCCGCGGATCGTCGGCTCGACGACCGCCCCGCTTTCGTCCAGCCACGACCACTCGACCGGGCCATCACCGTCCCTCTCCACCTCGACAACAACCGGCTCGAGCCGGTCCAAACGCCGCGGGTCCCACTCGACCCGCGTGTCTTCGCCGTGCGAGCCGGCGTACCGAAACACCCCGGCCGGGTCGTCCGTCGCCGCGGCGTCGGCCGTCCCGTCGCCCGGTCGCCACGTCGCCTCGAGGGTCCGCGGCCCCACGAGCACGTACAGCCGGACCATGTATTCCCCCGCCCCGCCGGGCACGGTCAGCTTGTCCTGGCGCCAGTCGCTCTCCGGGCCGAACCGGACCCAACTCCGTCCGTCGGGCACCGTGTTGTCGATGCCCAGGTAGAGATAGTCGTCGGGTCGCTTCCCCTCGGGCGGGGCCATGCGGAAGATCACCTCGTTGGTGCCCCGCCGGAACCACGCCTTGGGCAGCTTGAAGTCGTGCCAGCCGAACGACTCGCCCAGCGGCTTCCCCTCGCGAAAGACCGGCACGCCCGAGCCCGTGGGCACGCGAAGGGCATGGCCGCCCACGACGATCTCGAACGCCTCGTCCAGCCCGTTCGCCGCGGGCAGGTCGTGCCACGAGTAGTCGCGCACCGCGAAGTACGCCGACAGGCGCACCTCGGTGGCGGCCTGCCAGGCGTCCTCGGGCAGGTCCGACAGATCGAGCACCTTCTTGGCCCAATAGTCCGGCCCCCGCTGGTGCGTCATTCCCATGCTCGACCCGCCCCAGTTCCCGGCGTCGTCGCGTACCACGTACACGTCAGCCACCGCACCGGCTTGTTCCACCCCTACAAACCCCGCCGCGACCCCGAGGGCGGAAACCACCACGGCAAGGCGGTACGATTCGATCGGCATGACGATTCTCCAGCTTCTTCGTTCAGCCGGCCCTCCGGACGCCCCGGCTCGCCGGCCGCAAGCCATTATCACCAAACCAGATCGGGCCGAAAGCCACCCCGGGATCCCATCCGATCCCCGGCCCGGTTTCCAGACCGCCAATCGCCGCCCGCCGGATATTGCTGCGGCGCCGAGCGTAGTCGCTTCGGAGCGAGAAGCGCCGCCGCGCCCTACGGCTCCGGCGCTGGCGGGGGGATGCGTTCCGGCACTTCGATGCGCAGGCGCCCGGATTGCGGCGGCGGTTGCGCCGGCGTACGCCGCGAGGGGATCGGGGCGTCGAGGTCGAAGAAGTTCTCGGACCGCTCAGTGCCGGCGGGGTAGCGCGGCGGGCCGGGGCAGGGGCGGCGGTCCTTCGGGTAACAGCGGGGGCGGAACGCGCGACCCAGCGGGCCGATCGAGCCGTAACGCTCCTCGACGAACCGGATCCCGTGCGACTCGAGGATGGTGCCGGTCTGGTACTCCAGCGTGGCCAGCTCGGTGTTGTACTGGGCCAGGGCCTGGCTTTCGGCGCTAATGGCATTACCCCAATCGGCCAGCGCTACGCGGACGTTCAGGTAGAACGTCTTGCCGACCCGCCACTGGGCCGTTCTGCCGTCGTAAACGACCCGGGCCGCCGCCCGGGCCTTCTTGAAAGCCTGGTACTGGTCGTAGAACTGGGCCAGGCTGCGGTACGTGGTGGCCAGCACGTGGGCCGTCTCGTGCAGGCCCTGCTCGAGGTTGGCCCGGTCGCGCATCACGATCAGCTCCTGCCTCCGCAGCGCCGCCCGGGATTGCCGCAGCCCCAGCGGCACCGAGAAGTTCACCCCCAGCGTCCAGCCGGTAAATTCACCCCCTTGAGTAGAAATGTTCAGGCGGTCCGGCGTCCGCCCCTCCAGGCCGTTCCAGCGGTACAGCGCCTGGGCATCGACCCGCGGCAAGGCGTCGTTGCGGGCCAGGAGCAGTCGCTGCTCGTCGGCCTCGATCACGAGCTTCAGCTCGATCAGCTCCGGGCGGTACTGTTCGGCCAGACCGAGCAGCCCGGCCCAATCGAACTCCAGCCGCTTCGCCGACGGTGGGGTGACGAGGACGATCGGCACCGGCCCGTCGGGCGGCAGTCCCATGATGTTCCGCAGGGCCGCTTCGCGCTGGAGCTCGTTCGTCTCGGCCGAGACGAGAGCGGCCTCGAAGTTGGCCAACGCCGACCGGACCTCGGCCACTTCGATGTCATTCGCCAATCCGACGGCCCTCCTGGCCTCGGCCCGGCGGAGCGCCTCCTGGCCCTGCTCGACCTGTTGCCGGCGCGCCCAGGCGTCGGTCCGCGCGAAGACCAGAGCCCAGTATGCCTCGACGACCCCGCGGACCATCTCCCCCACCGCGTCCTTGAACTGGAAGAACGAGCGTTCCGTGTCGATCCGCGCCAGCACGATGGGGGCCAGGTTCACCCGGGGGCCGTTCCCTTGGAGCAACGGCTGCGTGAAGCCCAGCTCGAACGTGTGCGGGGTCTGCGGGTTCAGCGGCAGGCCCGCCGCGTCGCTGTAGGTCGGGTTGGCATAGACGTTGAAGCTGGCCGAGCCGCCGGTGACCGCCGTCTTCGACAGGCCCAGCGCCAGGTCGTAGTCCTGCGAGGCGTCGCCGTGGATCAGCGCGCGCCCCGGGTCGGCCGGGTCGAAGATTCCCAGCGGGATCTCTTGCCGGTTGAACTGGTTCCGAACGTCCATCGCGGGATCGAAACGCCCCCGGGCCTGGTCGACGTCCGTGTTGGAAATCGCCGGGTCGTAGATGGTGCGGCCGCCGGAGGTCGCGGTGGCGCCGACCAGGACGCGCACCACTTCCGAATTGGCCAGGGCCCTGCGGATGGCCTCGTCGAGCGAGAGGTTCCATTGCCCGGCGGCGTCCGGGCGGGGGTGGGTCACCGTGGCCGGAACCGGCACTTCGGGCAGCCGGGCCCGCGGCAGGGCCGTCGGATGACGTATCTCCATCCCCCGCTGCTCGGGAAAGACGAGCCGGCCGATCCCTTGCGCCCGGGCAAGCCCCGGCACCGCCAGCAGGAACAACGCCCACGTCGCCGCGCGCAAGGTATGTGTGCAATCGGCCATATCGATAGAATCGGCATGACCGGCGCCTCGCTGCCGACACAATGGACAGAATCAACACAACCGGCCGCCCCCGGAAGTCACGAGCGGTGCGGCCGCCACAATCGGCACCACCCGCAAAGTCGACACAATCAAGACAACGGTAACCGCCTGGCGCAGGCGATGTAGTGGCGGCACTCTGTGACGCCACATCTTGCGGCTTGGCTGGCCGCAACCACGGGCTCCGGTGCTCCGGCTCCGCCGCGGAGCGTCGGAGCTACGTCTCTTCACCGCTGAAGTGCAGTGCATGAATCGCCCGGTCGAAGTCGCTCGTGTCTTCGACGACCCGGCCGTCTCGCAGCACGAGCGTCCGCTTGGCACAGCGGGCCACGTTCTGATCGTGCGTGACGAGGATGATCGTGATGTCGCTCTCCTCGTTGAGTTTCTGGAGGATCCCCATGACCTCCTTGCTGGTTCGCGAGTCGAGGTTGCCGGTCGGCTCGTCGGCCATCAGGATGGCCGGCTCGTTGACCAGGGCCCGGGCGATCGCCACCCGCTGCTGCTCGCCTCCGGAGAGCTGACCGGGATGGTGGTTGAGCCGCCCCTCCAGCCCGACCTTCTCGAGCACCTCCACCGCCCGCCGGCGCCGCTGCCGGCCGGAAATGCCCGGGGTATAGAGCAGCGGAAGCTCGACGTTTTGCACCGCACTGGTCCGGGCCAGCAGGTTGAAGTTCTGGAAGACGAAGCCGATCTTCCGGTTCCGCAGATTCGCCCGCGCGTCGCGCGACATCTTCGCCACTTCCTTGCCGTCGAGCAGGTAGCTGCCGCTGGTGGGGCGGTCGAGGCACCCCAGCGTGTTCATTAGCGTCGACTTGCCGGACCCCGACGGACCCATCACCGCCACGTACTCCCGCGACTCGATCCCCAGCGACACCTCCCGCAGTGCCTCGACCTTCATCTCGCCGAGCATGTAGACTTTGCCGACGTTGTGCAGCTTGATCAACGACATGTGTCTCTTCTCGGGTGCCAAGGCGCACAATCTGCGGTAAAGACGGGCGCAGCGCACCCAAAAAGTCATTCTAGCCGAACGCCGGGCCCTCTGCGACCCAGCGGGCAACGTTTCCGCCCTCGCGCCCCGACCTCCCGCACACACCGCGCCCCGGCCGAACGTGCATGATCTCGTTCCCCGGCGCGACCTCCTTTCCGGGATCGTCAAACACGTTGCCGAAGTGGTGCGGTCGCACCCCCACGTTCTCCGCCGACTCCGTCCGCCCCTTGTCAGCGTGCAACCGGCGGTCAGGCCGGGGCCTGCCCGGAGAGCCGAGGGCCCGTCTTTTTTGCAGCGGGCCGCTTTGCCGCCGGAGCGATGGCGGCTAGAATAGGCGTTCCAAGGGCCCTCCTTTTCCAAAGGGTCGGTGTCGCGGGCCTCGCCCCCCTCCGGGTGCATTTCGTTCCCCTCATTACAGTTGATTCCATGCTTGGCGTAATGCCTCCGTCCCCAAGAACAACAAGGCCGGCGTAAACCAACATCATGTAGCAATTTGCGCCCGTAGCTCAATTGGATAGAGCATCGGTCTTCGGAACCGAGGGTTAGAGGTTCGAGTCCTCTCGGGCGTGCTTCATAACCTATTGACTGGCTTGGAGTTGCGTCGACGCTGCTTCGGGCCTCGAATCACGCACATCGCCAAGTCCCCCCACTAATCCCCCCACAAATGCGTGTTTCTTGCATCCGGGCGCTGCAAGCGACGGGGCACTTGTAGGGAGTCGGCGTAGTTCGCGACGATGGCGCTGGCCACCGGCCGCCATACGTCTGTCCCCGACTGCAGAGTCACCAGTGACAGCCCATCCATCGATCAGCCGCGGCCCTGATTGCCGTCCGCCGGCTGGCGAAGCGAGTTCAGCAGCCGCTTCAGGGTCTTCATCTCCGCGGCCGTTAACTTGCCGATTTGCTCCGCGTCGCGGACCAGCTCGTCGGCCCGCTCGCCGACGACGAGCTTCCGGTAGACCTCGGTGGCGGCGGCCTGAGCAGCCCGCGTCGCCCCGTAGAACCTCCTGGTCGTAGCGAAGTCCTTGTGCCGCATGATGACCATGAGGGTCTCGGCCGAGACGCCGGCGTTGATCAGGCGCTCGGCGCAGCTTCTCCGCAGGTCATGGGCGCTGGCGTACTTGATCCGCCGCCCGGCCTCCTTGTCGGGCTGCCGAACTATAACCTTGGCCTCCTCACCGATCTGCGCAATTACTCGGCTGACCCTCTCACGGGTCAAACGTCCACTTGCAGCCCGCCTTTGGTGCCTCCTGCGGACTGCCCGTAGTCGGACGTGATCCACCACGTCTGCCGGGACCTCGGAGCCATAGCAGGCGACCTTGCCCGCCCGTTTGAGCCCGTGCTTGTCCAGCCACTTCTGGACCGTCACGTCGGAAACACCGCACCCCCTGGCGATCGCGCAGTTGCTGTAGTTGCGGATGAGGTCGGCCAAGTCCTTGGCCCTCGGCATGAACCACCTCTTCGGCTGCGACTTGAACTCGTATTCCGCGGGGGGTGGGTTGACAACGAAGCCAACACGATGGTCCTCCGGCACCGTGTCCAGGAGCTTCTTCAACCCCGGCAGCAAGGGGACCTCCTCATTCTTGCCGTTCTTCTGCGTCGAAGGAATCACCAGCGTCGGGTGCTGACCCTGGCGGCGCGGCCAGACGGGATGAATGCGCTCGATGTCATCCCAGGAGAAGTCCAGCAGATCCGCGATGCGGAAGCCGCTCTCCCAGAGGATTTTCAAGGTAAACCGCCATTCCTCGGCCGGGCCGTCGCCGACGACCTTCGGCACGGCCTCCAGCATCCGCTCAAACTCCTCGCCGGTGATCGGCCGGCCCCGCATGACCTCATCCACCTCCAGCTTTCGCAGCGGCGGCACGCGTTCGATCCACTCGTGGTCGTAGCAGTACCGCACGAACGCCATGATGGCGCCCAGCATGCTGTTGACCGTATTCGGGGAGCGATGGGCATACCTGCACTCGGCGCCATCCAGAAGCTGGTCTTGCAGATACTCCAGCGCCTCCAAAGTCATACACTCCCGCAACGTAACGCCCGGTGGGAGCCCCTTCTCCTTGCGACGTGCCTCGAAGATCCGCCAGGCGATGTCCAGCCGGGAATCGGAGTCCGCCCGTGCCTTGCGGCGGACCCGGCGCTTGTGTTGGCTGCGGTAGTGATCGGCGGCCTCCTCCCACGACCGCTCGTCCGAGTTCCCGCTGGTAGCGGGGTTAAGCACGGGCAAGGCGAACGTCTGTTCCTGCGCCTCGGTGATCGCGCCGCCTGAAGCCACGTACTTGCCATTAAGAAGCCGGTCGCGGCACTCCCGCTGCATTCGGCGGGCCTCCCGTCGGTCGCGAGTGCCGCAGTTCCGCCGAATGCGTTTGCCAAGGATCGGGCAATAGAACTTCAGAACGTAACCATTTTTCTCCTCTCGCCGCAGTGGGCGATCAGGATAGAGTCGCACGTTGCCGATGTCGGGCTTTCGTGCCATAGATTGAACCCCCTCTGATGCTTGCTACGCACCTTGCGAAGACCGGCTGATTTTGGTCTTCGAGTGCTTTGTCATGTATTCAATGAGTGCTTGGCCGGTAACCCAGCGGCTGTGACCGATGCTCGTGTACGGCAAACCGTCGTCGAGCATTTGGTCCCAGAATCGTTGACTGATGCCGAGCCGTCCAATCAGTTCGGTCTTGCTATACGCCTCGTCGGCTCTGATGAAGCCGGCGTGAATCATAAGGCTACCCTAAATACATGACGCAGTCCGAGGTTTGATTTAGCACGCTGCCACACCTTGCAGCCGCGGCATACTTGGACTCTGCCAGCGACTGCACGCACTCCGGGAAAGGCCCCGCCTGGGAGTGATCAGACACATTCCCACTTTCCTCATATTTCTCACGTTTCTCATTTCTCACGTTTCACAGTCACTTCACTCTTCAAAGTCGAGGGCGTCGATGCGGCCCAACTGGGCCAGCCGGCGATACAGGGTGGCCTCGCTTCCACCGATGCCCCCGGTCTCGCCGAGTTTCTCTTTCCAGGTTTTCAGCCGCTCCTGTCGAGGCAGGTGCGCGATCTGACGGGCAATCTCAAGCTCGCGGGTCATCTTGCGCTCGCGCACACCCACGGGCTCGACGTCGCCAGCAACCGAGGGACGTCCGCAGATCGTTGAGTAGACCAGATCCTGCCACGTACAGCCGCTGTCATGGTCCTCAGCCTGAAGGCGGTCCGCGAAGGCGTTGATCAGCAAGCGCATGTCCAAGGCCCTGTTGAGACGCGAGGATTCTCGGAGGTTTCGCCCGTCGCGTGAGCGGGAGGAGGTTCTGCTCCCGACTATTCCAATCGCCGCAGCTGAGGAGGCCCGCAAGAGTTCCCGTTTCTCGACCGACCTCGGGATTCGGTCCGACTTGAATCCGTCCACCTTCACTGCCGAAGACTGCGTCGCCGTCTTGGATCGCCTTGCCGCATTGTACGGTTCAACCGTTGATCGTCTTGAACGTCGGGCCTTGCGGGAAGTGATCAATCCGACCTACCGCCACCTGTTCGAGCTCGTCCCGTCAACGCGAGATGACCGCCCATCTTCGCAGGCAAGGCGGTGGCGCGACGCCGCGCAGATGCTTGGTGCTGCCCCGCTACTGGCACACGACGGCGACGGCACGTACCGCTTCATCCCGGCACGCGAAGTCATTCATGCCGGGAGGCGAGATACTCGTGCCCGGGCAGGACTTCCCGAGCGATTGTGGACATTCGTTCTCGAAGGTCACCCCGCCGCACTCGCCCCCCTTCGCGTCTACTTCGGCTGCCGCATACTGGAAGAGATCCTTCAAGGGGTGCCCACGTGTTCCGAACCGACACTGACGGCCGAGGATCGCGAGACAATCAGGGCCAACCTGCGAGAGTTAGCCCCCTATCTGCTGTGCCGTCTCGAATCCGATCGCGCCGCACCAAGGCTGATTGAACAGGACGCCCGGAATCTCCAGTCTCTACTCGACGGCGTCGACATCGTCGGCGAACTGAGTGTCACCTATTCTATCGACGGTGCCGAAGAGTGCGGCAACGGCGGAGGGCGCGAAGATGGTCAGCGAAGTGGCGGAGCGTTTCCAGGCCCTGCGCGAAGAGTACGGGGACGGCGTGGACAGGTCTGGCGCAGTGCGCAGACGACCGCGTTGTAGGGGCCCCAGAAATCGGTCACCAACGTCCCAGCAAATTCTTCGATGAAGAATTTCATCAACGCCGGCGAGCCGCGCGACCGGTCGATCATGTAAAAGGTCAGGTTCTTGGTCGTGAAGCACCACAGCCAGTGCGTTTTGCCGTCGACTCGCCGGCCGCTCTCGTCGGCGTGAAGCACGGCCGAGCGGAGGGCTTCCCGCTGAATCTGCTCGTACCAGGGATAGAGGATGCCCTGCAGCCGGTACCACATCTGCACCAGCCCGCCCGTGGTGATCTTCATCTGCAAGTGGAAGTTGAAGACCTCGACGATCTGCGAGAGGGTATTGCCCAGGGCGTAGTGCAGCCAGGCCGAGAGTACCAGCACGCGGTTGCCCAGGGTCGATTTCGGCAGGGCGTCGGACACCGCCGGCTCGACCTGCTTTTTGCATTTCGGGCACCAATCGCGATGGATGGTGTGCTCGGTCACTTCCGGCTGGATGTCTGGGATGTCTTCGGTATACCGGGTTCGGGTCTCGGCACATCGATGCAGCTTTCCGCCGCAGTCGGGACAACGGTCCGCCCGATGTTCCACCTTGCGGTCGACCCGCTGGGGCGTTTTCCGACGCGAGCCGGGATGCCCCGACTTGGCCCCCGGCCGCTTGTTGCGCGACTTGCCCGATTTGCCCGAGCCTTTCTGGTAGGGTGGTTTCATGCCCGAAGGCGTCCCCGGCGTCTGATGCGACTCGGCCGCCGTCTTGGCCTGTTGCTCGGCCACGCGCTTGCTCAAGAGCAACAGAGCGAAGACGACCGCCTCTTGGCCCTGCGGGCAGATCGTCCGCGCCTGCTCCTCGGTCAACGCTCCACGCCGAAGAACATCCAGCAGATCTTCCGGCAAAACCCCGGTGCCTGTTGCCATGCCCTATAGACATAACCGAAAACCCCAATATCGACCAAGATCAACTCCAGACGGCTGAACTGTTACAGAAATACAACTTCCCTGAGTCGTTGGTCGGTAAGAGGAACAAAACAATGAAACAAGAACAGGCAACAAACATGACTATGCTGGTCTTTCTCGCTTTTCTGCTCTGCATGGGCAGGGTGGCCGCACAACAGGAACGTACCTACAGCCCGGACTTCGGTCCAGGGGGTCCCGACGATGGCGTTACGGGGAGATGGAATGAGTTCAATTTCTACCGAGCGGAACGTAGTACTGACAAGGAGTATTCGAATCAGCCTGTCCTGTGGTTGAGAAGAGGAGCCGAAGAGCAGGGCAAAGGGAATTATGGCTACAGCAAGTTCGACTGTGGTTCTGCCCAATCGATCATTCCTTGCCCGGAACCCGGCACGCGATACACCCTCAAAGCCAGAGCACGCATCGCGGAAATTACCTTCAGCGCCAGCTCAAGCCGCCCGGAACCGGCAAACCGCGACGAGTCTCCACGCCGGATCTTTGTGGAGTTCTCCGATAAGGATGGGAAGCGCACCATCCCGGTCGAATTTCATGTGACCGAGAAGACCTACCAGGACTTCGCCAAGACGTTTACGGTTCCCAAGGATGCCGTTTGGTGCCGCGTCTGGATTCTGTGCGCGGCTCACCGCCCCAACCTGTACGTCACATCCGTCTCCCTGAAGTCGGCCGAGCCCGATGACACGCCCAAGGCGCCGACCGGTTTACGCGTGGTGGATATGGGTTCGACCATGGTTCGGCTGCAATGGAATGCTGTGCCCGGCGCCTCAGGATACCGGATCGAAAGGAAAGCTTCTCAGGAAGAAGAGAAGGGATTCAAAGTGGTCTTCGTGACGCTGGAAGGTGGAGCACAAACGAGTTTCCTGGATACGCTTGTTATGAAGCAATCGGGCATACTAAGATCGGGGACCTCATGGGATTACCGCGTTTCTGCGCTGGGGGACAACGGCAATTCCGCCTGCACAAAGCACGTTACCGCTGTCCTGCCCGCTCGTACGGATTCGCCTGGCAATACCACCTACTACATCAGTGCCTCAACGGGCAATGACGCCAACAACGGCGTCGCGCCAAAGACCCCCTGGAAGTCCTTCGTGCCACTGGACAAGGTCAACCTGGCGCCGGGGGACCGGGTTATCCTCAAACAAGGGGACGTCTGGTATGAGCCGTTGCATCTGCACGGAAGCGGCGCCGCAGGCAAGGAGATCATCGTCGGACCTGACGGATCGTCCCAAGAGCCCACCATCATTCAGGCCGGTACCAAGGCCCATGCGGCCATCAGCATGCCGGACGTTTCCCACTGCAAAGTACAAAACCTGGAGATCTCCAACTGGCACCCGTTCTATCGCCAGCGATACTGCTGCGGACTCGAGGCTGGGACCTGGCTGACCCCGGAGGTGAACAATCTCACCCTTGATCATCTATTTGTGAACAAGTTGCGCTGTGGCCAAGGGCGCGGCGGTTCCGCAAAGGGCTTTTCCGACGGCGGGGGCATGGGGATCCGAGTCGCCGGTAGCGGCCTTCGTCGATTTATAGAGGGAAAACCAGGAAAGAATGTCAAGGAGCGCATGGGATGGGCGCGGGGAATCAGGGTCACCAATTGCGTGATCGAGGATGTGGAGACGATGGGCATTGTCCTGACCCATGTCGATGACTTTGTGGTCTCCCACAACCGCACCGACAAGATTGGGCGTATTGCTCTGCTCTCCACCTGCCTGACAAATGGCGTCGTCTCCCACAATCACTTCAAGCGCGCAGGTTGGTACTTCACATGTGGCGATAACGCGCATATCGGGTGTTACGCGGGCAAACATGTCGTTTTCGAGCACAATGTCATCGACAGGACGATCAATACGGCGTCGGGGCAAGCGTTCAATTTCGACGGCTGTGACAGCTACGTCGTTCAATACAACTACCTCAAAGACAGCGACGCCGGCTCCTTTGTCTTAAACCATGGCGCCCCCGATAACATCTTCCGCTACAACATCTGTGAAGGCTTGACCCGTGAAGACTTGCGTCGCGAATGGTTAAGGAATTTGGGCGGGGCCAGGACTCAGGTCTACAACAACACCGTCTACTTGAGGAAAGGGCAAACACCCACCCTGTCCAAGAATGATCGCGGCGTCGGGGGTAACACACCGGTTCGCGGCCTTCTGTTCTGTAATAATGTCTTCTACAACGCAGAGGGGCTCAGTCGTGACGAGGAAGGATTCCAACTCCATAGAGCAACCAAGGGTGCGGAAGATATTGTGATCACCCACAACCTGTACTACAGAGCTTCGGACGATGATTTCAGGGATTTGAAGGATGCGGCGCCTGTGTTCGCTGACCCCTTGTTCCAGGGGCCGGTGGGGAAAGGCAACCCCGAGGCCTACAGGCTCAAGCCGGGCTCTCTCTGCATCGGCGCCGGCAAAGTGGTCAAAGACAACGGCGGCAAGGATTTCTTCGGCAACCCAGTGCCCGCAAATGCCCCGCCGACCATGGGTGCGTTTCAAGAAGCAGATTCAAGATGATGCATAGCGCGCAGTATCCAGACGTCGTGCGGCGTCTGCGAAGCAAGTGGCACACCTGGGCTGAGCGAGCAAACGCTTTGCCGTTTCCCGAGCAACGCGGCACCAAGGCGAAACCCTGCCCTGGCCGCCGCGTCCCTGGCCGGAGTAGCACTACGGCGCGACCACCTCGAAAGGAATGGCCGGCAAAACGCCGAGAGGCACTCGCCGCTTCGGCGCCTTCGACCTTTTGGCGGCGCGTTGGGAGGATTGTACGATGAACGCGTCGACGATCAGATTGCCCTTCAGGCCCGGCTCGATCTTGCCTGCATCGGCCTGAATCACCAGCGTCACGCCCGACGGCTGTCGTGACGTCTTCTTGATCGCGATGCCGTCCGGCGCGTTTTGCAGGGTGAAGTCAATGCCCTGAATCGAAGCGATGTCCGTTACCGCGAACTGCACATCGGCCGTTTCGCCGGCAGGCAGTTTGATCGGCCCTTCGTGGTCGAGTGTCATGGTGGTTTTGGCTTTCCACTGCCCGGCCGAGGTGACCATCAGATCCTGGGCTTCCACGAGATGGCGATAGATGAACGCCTGCATCATGTCTTCGGCCGGGATGGCCGGGCGGCGTACTTCCTGATCATCGATCGTGGCCAGCCCCACCAGACGCAGGCTCACGGGCTCTTCCAGCGGGGTTGGCGGGAACGAGAGCGTCATCTGCACCGAATCCTGCCCGGCCGGCACCCAACCGCCGCCGAGACGGAAGCCCTCCGGCGCGTCTTTCAGTTCCAGCGTGATGTCGTCGGAAAACCCGTCTCGACGTAGGGCGTACACGGTGAGCGGCACGGTGGCACCAACCTGCGCATTGATCGTTGACGGCACCACGCGCAACTCGAAATCGGGCCTGCGCGGGCTGATCCGCAACCGATAGGCGAAGGCCCCCCCGCCCTTGCCCTGCGTATCGCCCAACCGGAGACAGTAGGAACCGTCGGCCGGCAACGTGGCCGAAACCTGCGAATCGGCATGGTGCGTGGTCAGCCCCGAACCTCGGTCCTCGAAGTCGTCGTTTACGGCCAGTTGCTTCCCGGTGGGGTCGATCAATTCGAGCAAGGAATCCAGAGGCGAGTTCAGCCGGCGGGCCATCACTTCGGCCACGATTTCGTCGCCGGCCCGGCCGTCGAAGCAGAACACGTCCCAATCGCCGGCGGGGTCGGTGCGGCCGTTGACGATGGTCGGCAGGTCGACCTGCTGGGCCTTAGCCGGCTCGTTGTTGGGCTCGGCTTCCAGGCATTCGGGCAAGGTGTCGACGGCGAATCGGACACGGTTGCCGGCCCGCCCGGGATCGGCGACGGGGACCGCCTGCACCCCGGGCGTCTTCGGCGCGGCATCGATCGACAATTTCTCGGTCGGCAGGTTCCAGCCAGCCAACTCGATCTCAGCCGGTTCGCCGCCTTGGCCGCCCAGCGGGAAGATGCTGGTAACAAACGGCAACTCGCCCAGTCTGATGCGGTACACGAAATCCTCGCGCCCGCGGTAGAGGGCGTCCTTGATCTCGATCACGTAGCGGCCGTCCTCGGGGATCTCGTAATAGAACACCGGGTCGGGCTGAAAACGGAAGTCGTCGGCGTAGGCCAACTCCTTGCCCTCCGCGTCGTACAATGCCAGCGTGGCCTGGAACCAGCCGGGCACCGCGTCGGCCAAGTAGGGGATCAATTCCCGCGCACTGGCGGCGATCACCAGACGCGTGCCCTTGCGGGCCTCGAAGGCGAAACGGTCGACGTCGCCGGGCATTATTTGACCGTTTAGGACCAACGGGATCGAGCCAGCGACTTCGGCGTGGGGGGCCGCGTTGTTCGGCTCCACTTCGCAAACCTCGGGCAACCGGCCGACGTGAAAACTGAGCGGATTGGTCAAACCGCCCGTGGTCATCAGGCGGATCTCTCGCTCGCCCGGTTCGACATTCTCGCTGAGCGTGACCCGCAATCTCACCTGCTCGGCAAGCTGCGGGCTGAGCAGGTTCTTGGGCATGAGGATCATTCGACGCAGTTCCATGATCTCCGCCAAACTGTCGACTTTGATGCCGATTCCTTGGGCCATCTTGACGATGGCCGCGTCGTTTGGGTTCTTCTTCTGATCCCTCAGCTTCTTGATCCGGGTTTGCAGTTGGCGAAGTTGCTGTCGCAGCTTGTTCGCTTTCTTGGGCGACATTGGCTTCTTGTGCTCAACCACCTTGGCACGAACACCGTTGCCGGAAACCACCACGTCGGACGCCCCGTCGAGGAATTGCCCGCCGAGGGTGACCTCGAACGACTGCCCCTGCTGTCCGCCGGCCGGATAGACGTAGCCGATCCGCGGGGCACGTTGCGCCAGGGCGGGGGAGGCGATGGCGAGAAGACAGGTCAGGCCGAGGAACAAGAACCAACGAAATGGGAACATTTTGTGCTCCTCGTGAGTAACGCGCCGGCGTACTGAAAAACGCCGCAGGCGTTTCACATCATAGCCCGATGAAGCTTGCCCAACAGGGACGGATTGGAAATCCGTCCCACCTTCGTCACATAATCTCGGTTAACCTTCCGCCCGATTCGACGCCGTCGGCGGCCGAGGGGGTTAGCCGAACGAGTTGGCCCTGGGGGTGTCGGATGGTGGCTTCCGGGTCGATGCCCAGCAACTCGTACATGCTGCCGATGAGGTCCCAGGGGTAGACGGGCCGGTCGCGGACCTGCTCACCCTTTTCGTCGGAGGATCCCACGACCTGCCCTCCCTTGAATCCACCGCCGGCGACCACACTGGAGAAGACCGGGCCGTAATGGCCGCGCCCGCCGTTCCAGGGCGGCTGCCATTGGATCTTCGGCCGGCGCCCGAACTCGCCGCCCCACCAGACGATCGTGCTGTCGAGCAGGCCGCGATCGGAAAGGTCTGCCAGCAGGGTCGACATGCCGCGATCCAACTCGGGCAGCTTGCCTCGCATCGTTTGAAAATGTTGTTTGTGCGTATCCCAGCCCTTGTAGTTGATGGTCACGTAACGCACGCCCTGTTCGACCAGACGCCGGGCGATCAGACACGACTGTCCGAACGTGCTCTGCCCATAACGCTGGCGGAGTTCTTCGTCTTCTTCCGAAGTATCGAACACCTTGCCGGCGTCGCCGAGGATCAGGTCGTAGGCCTTCTCTTCGGTCTTCTTGAGTGCCTCAAGCTGCGGGTTGCCTTCCATGGCATGGCCCAGCGTGTTCAGTTGCCCGAGCAGATCGCGGCGGCCTTGTTGTCGCCGCGGCGTGATGCCCGCGGCGGCGATGCCCTCGACCACGAACGGGGTGCGCCCGGGATCGCCGCCGGTGGCAAACGGTTTGTATCGCGAGCCGAGGAAACCGGCCTCGGAAAACCGGCCCTGCGGCTCGGTCAAGACGATGTACGGCGGGATCAGGCCCTCGTAGCCGACGTCGTGTGCCTTGAGCTTCGACACCACCGCCCCGGCACACGGGTAGACAATGCCGTCGCCCGACTTGTGTCCGGTCTGCACCATGTAGGAGGCTGTCTCGTGGGCATTCACCCCGTGGGTCATGCTGCGGATAATCGAGTATTTGTCGGCCTGCTGAGCGAGCAGTGGAAGTAGCTGGCCGATCATGATCCCGTCGACGTTGGTCGGGATCGGCTTGTCCAGGGGGCCGCAGTAGTCGTAGCCGGCCTTTGGTTTCGGGTCGAAGGTATCGAGATGCGAGGGCCCGCCCCACATCCAGATCTGAATCACCGCACGGGCCTTCGCCGGTTTCACCTCGCTCGGGCCTGCGGAAGCCAACCGGTCGCCCAGGGCCAGCCCGGCCGCGCCGCAAAGGCCGGCTTTCAAAGCGGTGCGCCGCGAGACGGCCGTGTCCGTATTCGGTTTCGTGCTCATGGGATTACCTCGCTTCCGCTTGGTTACGGGCACACTCCGTGTGCCGTCCGCTGGCTACGGCACACGGAGTGTGCCTGCTACGGTTCTTTAGTGACGATACAGAAACTCCGGGCTGTTGATCAAGGCCCAGACCAGATCGATCGATACGTTCCGCGGGGTCATTCCGTCCGATTTGGCGTAGGCCCCCACGGCTTCGAGTTCCTCTTCGGTCGGCCGGCGCGAAAGGATCGCCAGGTAGAGCCGGGTTAGCGACTCCCGCGGCGTCTTGCCGGAGGAGATCAGTTGGCGAAGCTTCTCGCTCCGCTCGATCTTCTGCTCGATATGGCTGGAGTTGAGCAAGTGCAGGCGTTGGGCATTCGTAGGACGGTTGTTTCGCTCCGACTGCATGCCCGTGTCACGCGGCGGGCGCCCGAACATCTCGAGAAACGAACTGGTGATGCTACCGTCGGCCAGGGCGATCGATCGCTGATCCTCCGGGATGTACGTGAACGGTTCGGGGATCGGGCTGACGTACTTCTCGGTGGTCCCGGTGATCTGGCACAGGGCGTCGATCAATACCTCCGCCTCCAGTCGCCTGAGCGGGTAGTAAGCGAACTGGGCTTCGGCCTCGGCGTGATCGCTGCGGGGGATCGACGAAAGCTGGTAAGTCTTCGAGTTGAGAATCAACCGCATCACGTGTTGGATGTCATAGTCCGACTCGATCAATTCCCGCTCGATCAAGGCGAGCAATTCCGGATTGGCCGGCGGGTTGTCCGGCCGAACGTCGTCCGGTTCGTGGATGATGCCGCGGCCCTGCAACCAGCACCAGAGACGGTTGACGATGTTCCGCGCGAACCAGGGATTGTCCGGCGAAATCAGCCAATCGGTAAACACCTGGCGAGGGTCTGTTCCCGTCGGCAAAGAAGCCGGCGTGCCGTCCGGGAAGACTGCCTCGGCCGAGGCTCGATCCTTCACGCCTTCGCTCATCCCCAGCGAGTCGAAGAACACGATCTCTTCTTTCCACTCGGCCGTCTTCTTGTAGCCGATCTTCGAAAAGAACGCGGCCATACCGGCGAGCCGGTCTTTCGGCCACTTCTCGGCGCGAGTGCCCATGAACGTCAGGGCCACGGCCTGGGCAATCGCCTCCGGCTGTTCGCTCTGCATCGAGCGGTAGAAGTTCACCTGGGGTACACGGAAATTGCTGCCGGTCGACGTGAGCATCTCGCGCACGAACCGGTCGTACGGCATGTTCGACCGGATCGACGTGCGGATCCAACGGTGATACGCCTGCACGGCGTTGGGCCAAAGGTTGATCGGAAACTCCGACTTCACCCGCAACAGATCGCACCAACGCATGGCCCAGTAGGCGGCGAACTCGTCGCGTTCGAACAGCCGATCGATTAACGCGGCCCGTTTGTCGGGCGATTCGTCGCTGATGAACTGCCGCGTCTCCTGGGGCGTGGGCAGGGTGCCGATCACGTCGAGATATACTCGGCGGAGGAATACCTCGTCAGAGCAAAGTCGGGCCGGCCGAATGCCCAACTGCTTCAGCCGGCCGAACACCACGACGTCGATTTCGCTCGCCGGAGTTCGATTGCCCCAGGATTCGAACGGACGCACCAAAGCCTTCTCGGCTTCGGCGGGGGCTGTCAGAAGGAAGGTCGTGAGGACCAGGGATGCCGCCATGTTCACCGCTCCGAGAAAGCCAATGCAACGAATCTTGGCCCGCCGCTTCCGCCAGCGTGCAGCCTAAACGGCCATTCAACCCCGCCCGTGGCAAAACGTTCCGCCGGGTGACCCGTTATCTGTCGAGATCCAGACTCTAAGCAGGGATTTCCCATTTGGGTTGAACGGAGTTGACCCTGGAACCGCTCCAGGCCTTCACCACACCGTATCTTAACATCGCGCCCCGCGCCCTTGTCTAGCGCCTTGCTCTTAGCGACACAAATGCTGGAAACAACCGCAATCGTGAAACAGAAGGCGATCCTCATTGGTCGCTCCTTCTATCCGGGCCCCCCATTGGGGTTGAACAGAGCTGATTTCGAAATTCACTTCATTCCTTGTAGTGCTACGTACACTCCCGACGATTTCTTTCATCCGCGGCGGATTTTGTGGGAAATCAACGAAAAAGTAGAACGATGGGTGCCGACAAGTAGGTGACAGGCACCTGAACCCTCCATTCCCTTTTGTGCGTCTGAGGCTCCGGCGGCGGTGGATCAAATGTGGCTCGGTAAGCCTTGTATTCCGGCCATGTCAGCTTGCCGTCCTTGTTGGCGTCGGCGGGCTGGATGCCGCTTGAAGAAGTGGTTCTTCCACTATTCAGCATCCTTCTTGCCCCTATCGCCGGCCGGAATGGTGCTCGTCTGCTTTAGTTCTGAATTCTGGTTCAACTGGATGATGGGTGCGCGGGGTTGAAGAATGGCGGACATGCTGTTCCTTTCTGGAGTTTTGGCAACAGACTTCAGAAGGAGGAAGCATGTCCACCAGCCTACTTTACCATGCGTTTGGGATCCGGGGCTACCGTTACGTGAGCACGGAATACAGAGAAGGTGCGGTGACTTTCACGGTTTCGCAGCCTCGGGAATCGTACCGCTGTCCGGAGTGCGGCTCCGCGGAGGTGATCGGGCGGGGGAAGCGGCGGCGGCGGTTCCGCACGGTTTCGGTGGGTCGCAAGCCGGTCTATGTGGCGTTGGCGGTGCCCCGGGTGGAGTGCCGCGTTTGCGGGGCGGTTCGTCAGGTGAAGATCGGGTTTGCCGAGGGCCGGCTGAGCTACACCCGGAGCTTCGAGCGGTACGCCTTGGAACTGTCTCGCTCGATGACGATCAAGGACGTGGCGGACCATCTGGGGGTGAGTTGGGACGTGATCAAGGAGATCCAGAAGCGGCACCTGAAGCGGCGGTTCGACAAGCCGAAGCTGAAGCATCTGAAGCAAATCGCCATCGACGAGATTTCCACCGGCAAGGGACATCGCTACATGACCATCGTGATGGACCTTCAGAGCGGGGCGATCGTGCACGTCGGCGAAGGGAAAGGGGGAGACGCCTTGCGGGATTTCTGGAGGCGGCTCCGCCGCAGCGGGGCGAAGATCGAGGCGGTGGCCACCGACATGTCGCCGGCGTATATCGAAGCCGTGGTGACGCATCTGCCGGAGGCCACGTTGGTGTTCGACCGTTTCCATGTGATCAAGCTCTACAACGAGAAGCTCTCCAACCTGCGACGATCCCTATTCCGTGAGCTGACCGACATGATGCAGAAGAAGGCACTCAAGGGAGTCCGCTGGCTACTGCTAAAGCGGCCCGAAAACCTCGATCCTTCCCGCAAGGAACCGGAGCGGCTCCAGGAGGCCCTGCGGCTGAACCAACCCCTGGCCATTGCCTACTTCCTCAAGGAAGAACTGGGCGAAATCTGGGAGCAGGAGGACGAACAGACGGCCGCCGCGCTGCTGATGGAGTGGATCGCCTACGCCGAGTCAACCGGCATCCAAATGCTCCGCCAGTTCGCCAAAACCCTCCGCCTCCACGCTCGGGGGATCCTCGCCTGGTACGACCATCCGATCTCCACCGGCCCCCTCGAGGGCACTAACAACAAAATCAAAACCATGAAACGCCAAGCCTACGGCTTCCGAGATCCCGAATTCCTCAGACTCAAAATCCTCGGCATCCATCAGACCGAGTACGCTTTAGTCGGATGAACCTGAATTCTGCTTTCTGCGAGCGCCTTTCCTCATCATCAATCCCGCGAAAGTCGGTTCAACGTTGGGCTTGTTCCAATCTTCCCAGAGAACTGAGAGGCGTTTTCGCACGTCGGGATTGTCTCCAGCGATGTTCGTCGCTTCACTGATATCGTGCTTCAAGTTGTGCAGGGATCGAATACTGGCCCATATTGTCGTCGGCAGTTTGGTATTGAGGATTCCGTTCGAATCCGAATCGCTGCCAGGCGCGCATTTCGGCATCTTTCGCCGGAAGCAAAGGAGGACGCGGTCGCTGAAGTCGTAGCCAACTGCACCGTCGCGATTTCGCGGCTTGCGGCCCGTGGAAGGCTGCACGTTGCCCATCCCGTCCCGCTTGCAACGAAACGGATGGAAGGACCAGCTCGTTGAGAACCGAAAGACGACACCCGGTGACCTTGCGGCATTCCGGGTCGACTTTGGCGAGTGGCTCCGCACTCGCCTGCCACACCGCGAGCGTCGCATCGCAGAAGAGCTTGCCATGGGCGAGCAGACAGGCGTGGTTGCGAAACGTCACGGGATTTCGCCCGGCCGCGTTTCACAGCTTCGCCGCGAACTCTTCGATTCGTGGCAGGAGTTCACGGGCGAAGCGACCGCGGAAGACCTTGGCGAGGCGGCGTAGCGACCGGCCAGACGCGGCATGTGGCCAGCGAAGCCAGCGGCGCCGGGGCCCAGGCCAACCGCCTGGGCTCTGGCCGCCGCATCTTGCGGGGAATCCGGAGGTTTTTCCAAGGGTTACGCACCACCAGCTCCCACCCATCGCTGGGATCCGGAGTTTCGCGGGCAGACAGCCCACCGGTTCGTGCCGGCGGCCAGCGGCCGCCTGCCCGCGTCACTGTGAGCAAGGCGGCCGTAAGAGGGCCGTAGCGGCCCGTGACGGCGAAGTTCTCTCCACGATACCCTGGGCATGGCCCCGGCTCGAATCGGCCCACCACGGCGATTCTGTGGCCCCGTTTTGAGGAAAACGGCGTTTGCGGGTGAGAGCGGGCCGGGGGAGCCGGGAAGAGAGCCCGAACCGACGAGTGGGTCCCAAAGCCGGCCCCGAAACGCCGCCAAAACCACCCTTCAGAGGTAAGCGCGGGGCCGTTTCCGGCGACTCTGAGCCGACCACGAAGCGCCGCCCTCCCAGCCCTCTGAGCTGGAAGAGCCCACCTGCCAGGGGCGCCGTCAAAGCGATGGCATAGCCCTGGATTTGACCGTTTCGGAGCCATGCGACGCCGCCCGAGCCAGTCTGCGAAAATGCGTTTCGTGACAGCGGGGGGGGCGACCTCCGCAGGTTGGCTGACGCAAGAAATGCTGGTAGACCATCGCTTCGAAAAGGGTGGCTTGCTGGGACCCGCCGCACCGCCGCCGGTCCCCAGTCTTGACCAGCGCGCCCTCAATCGCGCTCCTGATTTTCGTATTCGATGTCGGATGCCATCAGGTTTAGAATCTGATCGAAAGTTACGGACTCGGCATCATCGTCAGCCGCTGGCCGATAGTAAAAGCGAAGGTCGGAACCCGTCGAGCGAAGGCGCTCGATTTCAGCAAGAATACGCCGGTGCTGCGTCTCGCGATCGTCCGATAGCGGGTAATCGTCTGCATCCCAAGTCACAACGGTAACCCCATCTGCGATCCGCTGCCGGATTTCGGAAATAGAAAGATTGGTCACTTCACGCAGGCACTTGATCAGAGCAACTGACGCTGAACTGCCGTTGACTGCAGCTTCATACACTGACATTGAGCAGGCCTCCCAATAGGAAAGAAGTGCGGGCGCCACCCCAAACGGAGCAAACCAGCGTCGAAGAACTATTGTACCGGCGGCGACCGGAACGTGTCAACCAGTTTGAGACAACTGCTGTTTGACATTAGTGTCGCGCGGGAGCTATAACATTCGTGGTTCCGGCCTGCGATTGCATCGACGGCCCGTCGTCGCTGTGGATCGTGGATTCGTTCCGGACGATACTCTCCTTGAGGACCGACTCCCGAAACGGGACTTCGACGGAGCCAGTCCTCATTTCCGGGCTCCGACATTTACAGTTTGAGTACAAAAGACCCTTCCGGTGTGGGGGCCAAGAGTCGGCGGACCAGCGGAATCCCCCTCTATTTTGCGACATCGTTCAGCTATGAAACGCCAATGTTTGGTTGACTCAGCCGGTGGACAGGATCTTGGTCGTGAAAGCCGATGCAAACAACGATTTCGCCGGGCCGTTCTCTTTCGACGACGGAGTTTAGCGAGATGATCGTACGTGCTATCAAAGCAAGAGTGATAGCTGTTGCTCGGTCTGTCTCGCAGAACTTCTCCGTTGCACCATAGATCTCAGCAAACTCAGGATTTGACGGCGCTTGATGGTCGGAAGCCCAACTACATGCCCAGTCATCGTCCTGTTCCTCTAGTCTCCGATACTCCGGGCAAACGAAGAACCACGCATGCCAGCCATTGTCGAGATCGTATTCGAAGTACACTGCTTTGGCCGCGGTTCGTCGTGCCTCCTTCAGCGCCTCGCAGTAAGCACTGAACAACCGGTCTTCGTAGTACTCCATTTCGATCGTCGCAATTCTCCGTGCCACTGACGGATCTGCTGCGTCGGCAAGGGAAATGTAATGTGCGGCGAACGCATTCCAGTCACCCTGATTTATGCGCTCCTGCATCAGCTCGAGTTCTCGAAACACGTCCATGATTCGGTCTCCAAGAAAAGCCGATCAACGTCTTCTGCCGCAAAGCCATACGATTACGGGTCGAAATGCGCCTAATGTTACGACTGTGCGGCGCGGCCCTCCGCGTCTGCACGAACCGTTTGTCGGCAGTCTATGGCTGCTCTCCTTCTTCAAACGGTTCCACGCCGTGACCTGTGAGGGTGAACAGCTCGAAGGTCAAAGGCTTGCGAGCGTCACTTTCCTTCTCTCTGACCAGCGCTCGAAGAGCATTGCGGTGGGTACGATCTCCATAGGGGAAGACAAGCATCGCCTCCCGATGCGGGATTGAGATCAGGATGTCTCTGCTCCCGAGCGGTCCTTCGACGAGTTGCCGAAGCTTGGGAAGAAGAATGGACGTCGCGGCGGCCCAGTGACCACCGACGAGCACGAATGGCTTCCCTGACGGGCCGTTGGGAAATAGGGCCATTTTGACCGCTTGCTCCTGAGCCAATAGCTCAAGGTTCTCGATAGCCCGAGCGTGGGCTTGCTCGGGCGTCAAGTCAAGGCGGCCGAGGCCTTCTGCTCTAAGGCTCTCGACAAGGCCCTCCAGGTCAAAGACAAGGCCGACATGGAGGCCGTGTCCGAGTGGCCTGACAATGCCACCGGGCTCTGTCTGTTGATGCATAAGGTACTCCTCCGGTACGACATATGGGTACAGCCGCTCCACAGTTGGCTCCGGGCCCACCTTCATCATCCTCCGCGCCAACTCGGCAACGCTGTCAAATACCGTTTGGTCATGTGACTCTTGGAACCGATCCCAGAACCGGTCGAGGGCAAGCTCCTGCCCTCCGTCGTCCCCGAGGAGAATCGAGAACTGCCCACTTCCCTTTGCTTTGATACCTGACCTTTTCGCCGCTCCGATACACTGCCCCATGAACTGCCCCATGGTGGGATCGAGCATGTTGTAGAGCACCTCGCCCTTGCTGTCCGCGAACACGCTGGCGCCCGGGACCGGACGGAGCCCTTCATCTTTCTTACCGAAGAGCTTTCTCAATAATCCCATCGGAGTCCTCCTGCCAGCGACATGCTCAGTGGTGGTCTGGAGCGCCAGCGTAAGGCCATCAACTGCGTCAGCTCGCTGGCCTCAACTGAATAAGTGCCTGAATGCGTGGTGGTGCTTGATCGTGTCACAGATACAAGGAATCTTGCTGTTTGCGAGCCAAAACCGTAGCTTCCGGACTGCTTGCCCGGCGTCGATCTGGACCAGGCAGCCAATAACCTTCTCTTGAAGGTTGTAATCGGGAATTGGCGTCAGCCTGACACTGATTCGCTTGGATTCGTACTCCTCCATGAGGGATAGCGCTTGCCGGTAGTCCTGCTTCTCGAAGTAAGCTTGAATCGCCATCTGGAACAAGACCCAATAGCCCCTGTCCTTGTCGCCTCCCAGAATCCCGTGAGGCTGGTGTGCATGGCGGACTTCGGCAAACATGCCAATCAGTTTGTCGTGCTGGCCTGACCGAAGCAGGCGGTACAACTCATCGGGACCGGTCACTTCAAAGGCGTCGTCACCGAGATCCGCGATGACTTCATCCCACTGGTTCTCGAGCTGGTCTCGGAGCCTTCGCAACTTGGCGTGAGTGTCGGACCGATCCGGCAACGAGAGGCCGCGCTCAATCAGCGTGAAACAATGCTTGTAGTCGCTATCGTCGTAAACGCCGCTGGTGGCATAGCTGTCGAGATAGTGCCAGAGATAGCGGACATCATCGGGGTGCTTCTCATGCAGGAACTTGAACGCCTTCAGACGCAGCCCGCCTTCGGGGTAAGCTGTGGCGACCGCACCGGGAGATGGCCGGTCCCCAAGGTTATCGAAATCGTAGAAGAACAGCTCGTACGGATACGCCGGCTCCCGTTTCCGTTTGAAAAGGCCGAACATGCAGTCCTCCCTCGTGGTTGGCGAACGTCAAGCGTCAGCGGCGCGGCCCGTTCTCTTTCGCCTTGCGTTCACTTCCTTCCAGCGGGAGGACCAATCTTTAGCTTTCTCGAGTCGTCCCATCCGCCGGCAAAGGTCCTGGAGCTTTGTGTATGCTGTCTGGTCCCTTGGCCTATGGGCCACGGCTCGGCTGTAGCAGTCATAGGCAGAGTCCAGGTCCTTCTTGACGCTACGATAGTAGTCTCCAAGGCCATTACGTCCTCTCGGATAACCCTTAACACAAACCAGGGCCCCTTTTAGGGGCCTTCCTCAAGCCACCAGCTCTGCTGGTGGTCATTGACTGGGAAAGCCCGTAGAGGGAAGCGAAGTGGTGCGGGTCACAGTTCAGCGCCAGCCGGAAGTGGTACTCTGCCGCTTTCAAGTTCCCTTCGGAGACGAGTGTGACACCCTCCGCCACCGGCACTGGAGCAGGCAACACGTTGCACCGCCTGTAACACTCCGCAATCCGCTCATGGCAGTCTGCCGCGTCCTCGGGATGAGCCGCCGCATGGGACTCGAAAAGCCGAATTGCCTTCTCGTACTGCTTGGAGACAAGAAGTCGGTTCCCTTTCTGGTACTTCGTGAGGCCGGCCAAATTCTATCTCCTTGTGAAGCGAACACCTGGTATAACGGAGCGGCCGGAGTGATGTCACCATCGGATTCCGCACGGATTGGCCGCTCCGGCTCGCACAATGATCATTGGGCCTTCTTGCGGGCCAATGCCAGCTTCTTCTGATCCGTTGCGCTGAGGAACGATTCAACTGGGGCAACCTTTGCTACGTACTCGGCGTACTTCCTCTCCCTGAACAACGAGGCAGCCTCGGCCACCACCTCTCGCGCCAGCCTGCCGCCTTGCTGATCGACAGCGGCGCGCTTGAGATCTGCGATGTCTTGGTCGCTGAGCCCGCGTTGCTCGGCGTCACAAATGATCCTGAGCACACGGTCAATATCACCATTCAAATACGCCTCAAATGCCGGGAGCATCGCTTGAGGACTTGGGGGTGCTGCTTCGCTGACGAAATCGACACCGTATTCCTTGAGGGTCAGGCAGAAGCCATCGTGCGGGCTGGAAGAACCTGAACCCTCGCAATGGTTGTTGTCGTCTTTCGATAGGGTCAAGAATGCGATGGAGGACCAATCCATGCCCTGGAGTGTCTCCTCGATCGTTCGCAGATCGGCATCCTCCGCGACAACCTTGACGTCCTGGTCACCCTCGTAGTAGGTGCTAAGTCTCATACTCTTGTCTCCCCAACAGCGGCTGAATTCACCCGCCCAGCAGTCGACGCGGGATCGCTTCTGGCAGCTCTTCGATTCCCCCACCATGGATTGTCGCTTTCAGTTCCCTCACATCGTTGCCCCGTAACCTGCTATGCGCGGATCTTGGCCTTCATTGCAAGGTAGATCTTCCGATCTCGCTTTCCCAAGGGTTTGTGCTTCATCGCTTGTTCAAAGTGATCGACAATACTGCGGGCAGGCGCCTCCGGATTATCGGATGAACGGGCTGAACTCAGTTCACGGATGCATTGCCGAGCCAACATTACGTGGCGATCAGACGGCGGAAGTGAAGCGAGGTACTGGTTGTGCTCGGTCTCAATTGAGGGTTCGCATGGGATTCCGGTGTCTTCAAGCGTTCGGCGCGCAGCGTCGACCGCGATCGAGATTGTCTTGTCGTCGATGTTGAGGGCGGCCACCGTCTCATAGTACCAAAGTGCGGTGTTGTCGTCGCCGGATTGTCGGAGGGCGCCGGCCCGGTCCATGACGTCCGCGACAGCCATTGCGTACGCAATCTTGTCATGAGTCTCGGCGGCGCGGATGTATTCTTCGGGATTGTCGATTGAGTCGTCCATGTGCTGTCACTGCGATGTGGGCATAACCTCGGTCATCACCGGCGGGAATGGAGTTCCGGTCCGGCTGCATGGCATGGTTAGCGGAATTGTTCTTTCATTGATACCCTCGAATACCACTCGTTCCACTGGTCGTCCTTCCAGTACATCCAGGGACGCTCGATCTGGGCTTCAAGCGGATGAAGCAAGTGCCACATCCTGCGGCGGCACTCAATGGTGTCAGCTCGGAAAAAATATCCGCAATCGTCAGGAAAGAACGAGAAGTGCTCGTTCTCCTGTTCGCCTATTCCCGCAGCATTGAGCGCGTCCTCGAAGGGAATTCGGGGCGCAAGCTCCGATCCCAGTGCAATAAACTGGGCGGGTCCGTACAGGATCCCTTGGCGTGTCTCCAGTTGCTGGTGGTATGAGAGGTTGCCGAAGATCTCCCAGAACCCAACCTGGTGCCCGGCGCTCTGCCTGAGGGCCTTGGCCGCCTCGGCGCCAGACCGGGGATGAGACTCCAACTGCCCAGTCAGGACGGCGTTTCCCAAGCCGAGGAAGAAACTCTCTGCTCGGAACACCTCGACGAACAAATGCCAAAGCAGGTCTGGGTCATACTCGATAGGCAGTTCGACATAGACGTAGTTGGGGGTCTTCGAGCGGAACTCCTCCCGGATCCTCCTCCCACTGAACTCGGCCAGGTGGGTGTGGAGATCCGTCCGACTACCGTCCGAGAGTTGGAAGAAGTGTGACCGCCCAAAGTCAGAATCAAGGAGCACTGAAGATATGTATTTCCGGAAGTCGCCGCCAAAGCGCCCGTACCGCTCCCCATCTTCGGATACTCGCGCAAAGGTCAAGTCTGGGGTGTCGAGAAGGCACATGAGTGCGTGCAGCAACTGCTGACGAATCTGGCCCGGGTCATCGAAGAAGTAGAAGATCAGGCCAAAGTACTCGCGCGTCAGTATTGGTGGGGACTTCTTCATTGTTAGGCCTCTTTGTAGACTTGGGCTTGAGCCCCCAAGCGAACGAGCAGGGCTTCCATCTTCTTGTTGTGATTGCAGCGGGCGAAGTCGAGCGGAGACCACCCGTGCGTATCCACTGGATCGAGGTTCGCTCCCCGCTCAACCATGAAGTCGACGAAAGCGTAACGCTTGTATGTGACGGCGTGGAAAAGGGCTGTGCGATTACGAACGTCGCCGGCGTCGATGTCAGCACCGCGATCCAGGAGGATCTTGGCTACGTCCACGTGCCCCTTACGCCCCGCCCACATCAGACCGGTCAACTGGTACTTGTCGCGTGCGTTGGGATCGACGCCATCCGCGAGGAAAGCCGCTACCGCGTCTGCCTTGCCTGTGCTGCAAGCGGTGAAGTACTTTCCTGGCGGTGAGTTCTTCATATTCCCATCCTAATTAGTGTTTAGTGATTAGTCGGAGGAATGTTAATCGGCGCGACGCGGCCCATTACGCCCTGATCTTGGTTTTCATTACGAGGTATGTCTTCGCTAGTAGGGGAGCGCGGTCACAAGCTTGAACACCCCGTGGCAGTTCGGGCATTGGACGTCTGCGTCGATATCGAGGATCCGAGTGGCCAGGAGCTGATCGCCACATTCCGCCGCCAGCGCTGCCAGGACGTTTCCCGTCTCCTCCTCAGGCCAGCTTGGGGCATCCGACTGTTGCAGATACCCCTTGCCGATGGCCAGCCGGTCAGGGTAGCTGGACCGATCCGGCTTGATTCGCTTGGCGCCCTTTTCGAGTATGTGTCCGCGTTCATCCGTGGTCTTCGTGACCGGTCCGCGCTTCCCCATCGCGACGTAGACGTACTCGCCGCAGTGAGGACATTCGTTGACTTCAAGCTCCGGCGGTTCCTCATCGAAGCAGCCCAGAGACCGCACGTGGACCGACCTTGGGTGTCGCAATACGCCAAACGCCCATAGCAGGTACGACAAAGGCGGCTGAGGGCGCTGTGCCTCTTCCTGCACGGTCGTCAACGACCACTTCCGCAGCCTCTCCACGCCTGCATCGAAAGCACTACGGACAAGTCCGGGTATTGGCTCAGGGTCATCAGTGCCGCACATCGTGCCCGCCATAACGAGGATTCCCGTCCGCTCGGTCAGGCCGCGGCTCTCGGCGATGTCCACCAGGTGCGGGAACGCTGCGTAAGCGGCGGGGATGTAGACGGTCCCCTGGTGCAGGAGGCTCTCATGCAGTTCTGGAAATGTCTGGTATTCGAAGCAATCCCTTCGAGGCTCGGAATCGCTCTGTTCCGCCGATTCGGCTGCGAACGCCCGGATCTGGTGGGGGACCGGCGCGCCGCAATGCCCCAGTTCAGCCCACATTGGACTATCCAATGCGAGCTTCCCACCTTCGATGGCTGACCTGGCATCTGCGAGGATCTTGTCGAAGATCTCATCGTCCGGTGATTGCTTGTAAATGCGCCAGTACGGGTCCAGGATGAGTTCCAAACCTTGATCACCCAGGGTGAGCGAGAAGTTGCCCGTCCCGTCAGCCGGGATACCGGCCTCCCGGACGGTGGCGACCGATCGAGCGAGGAATTCCTGCATTGCGGCATCCGGGAGGCCTGGAAGGAGCTGACCCTCGGAGTCGCGATAAGCAGGCGCCTTCCGGAGGGCTTGGCGAGGAGCAGGGATCTCAACCCGTCGGCGTGGACGAAGAAGGCAGATGATCAGGATCAGCAGCAGCGCCGCACCGAAAAAGACGCCGGAGAGGACGAACCAGATTGTCCCCCCGGCTCTGCGATACCGCGCCGCCGCCTGATCGAGCACGAGGAACGTGTCCTCGGGCTTCATGTTCGGGTAGGCCTCGCGCAGCTCCTTCCCAATGGTCTCCTCGAGTGGTTCGGGTTTGTCGGACACCATGGCTCGCAGAGAGGAGTTCGGCATGGCCGCCATGATCTCCTTCTCGTCGTCACCCGACAGCTTCGCGATTGCCAGGGGCTTGTCCTTCTCGCCTGGAGCGAACAGAGGAACCCACACCTCGGTCGAGGAGCTCTTGTTGCGCTGCCTAACTGCGTACTGCTCGCCGAATTGGAACCTGCTGATCTCAACATGCCGTCTGTCGCCCGGGCCGTTCTTGATGAGCTCCGCAAGCGTCATCTGCCTCGGCGGCCCTTCCGTGGCCCTTTGGGCGGCGGACTCCTGAGATCCGCCGGGCAGCATTACCACCCCGAGCAGCAGCATTGTCGCGGCAAATAGTGCCAGCGAAAGCTGCGCGCCAGACATGGGCTCCGACTCCTTCTCCGCGTGCTTGGCGACGTTCAGTTCGATCCCGCACCTGCAGCACGGAACCGATTCCGTCTCGCTATCCGTTGAGCTCGGCGGGCGTGTGCGCGCCCCGCATTCCGGACACAAGAGAGTCATGGTGTCCTCTGAGCGGAGGGCAATGCTCCAAGCCGGCATTCCCCTGTGGGACTCCAGCCCACGGCCAGTAGAGGCCTTTCCGATAGTCTTACCGTGGTTACCCCTTCCTCCTCGAAATCAGCAGGTCGCCGGCAGGGTAGGCGTATGCTACTGCCTGAATGCGGTTCGACTGCCGATCGACCGGGCCGCTTGCCCTCGGGTTTCCCTCTTCGGATGCGGCCCCCATCATCAGCAATAGAACTCCGCCGGTCGTGGGGCAATTCACCAAAAGACGCTTCATTACCTCCGGAGCGATGAACCGAACCATGCTCATTTCTCATCACCCTTCTCGCTTGATTCCTGTTTACTTCGCTTAGGTGATTCCTCTTGGATCGGTTCGGGTTTGGTCGGAGGATAGTCGGGCTCGAATTCAACGATGAAAGGCAGCCCGAACACGCCGCCGTCAATCCAGCAGCCGCCGCCGTACATGTAGACAAAATCGGTCTGGCCGGTTTTCCTTCCCCAACTCGTGTACTCGGCCGGCTCGCCGGTAACCCACACCCATTCGTCGGGTTTCGGCTTGTTGCGATCCTTGGCCGCCGGTGCCGTCTCATCCTGCTTTCGAGAAAGGCCAATCCAAGCCGGCCCCACTCCCAGGATGCGATCGGAAACGAAGAGATTCTCCATCGGGCTCGTGATCGTCACAAGGTGGCCCTTCACGCCCTGGAAGGTCATCGATTCGGCCAGAACTTTCGCATTGGCCCAGGTGGCGCGCTGATTGACGCGTTGATAGTAGTGGTCGTTGCCGCCCGCGCCCTTTGCCCAGAGCACCGGTGCCGTCGGATCGCGGTACAGCGGCGGGACATCGTCGCGGCCGGCATCGCCGCTCGGCAACTCGGTGTCCGATCCCTTACTTGGCCTTCTCTCGTCGGGCAGTTCGATATCGATGCGGACGTTGTCGGCCTCGCGAACGTCGACCACGGTGGTTATCTCGTCTTCCCGCATGATACGAACCCGAATGGCCCAGGCCGCAAAGACCCCGCCGATAATGATCAGCACTGCCAGCAGCACGAGGGCGGTCCGGCGCCGCGGCGGCAATGCCTCCGACTCGATGTTCGAGACCGCCATGTTGCTCGACGGCGGCGATCCGACGGTGTTTTCGGTCAGCCCGGGGAGGTCCGAGCCGGCCGCAAACGGCAAGAGTGCATCGGCCAACTCCTCCGCTGTGCCGAACCGATCGTCAGGGGCCTTGGCCAGCGCCCGTTCGAGCACTGAAACGACCCCCGGTGGAACGTCGTCGCGGAACTCGCTGATCGGTGGTACCGGTGAGCGCACGTGGGCCAGCACCTTCTTGGCAAACGTGTCGTCCTCCGGATCGGTCAGCGGCGGCCGCCCCGCCAGCAAGAAATAGAGAGTGCAGCCAAGGCTATAGACGTCGGATCGGGCGTCGGCGTCGCGGCTATCGAGCCCTTGTTCCGGGGCG
>Ga0180437_10001511_pt1 | contig 39759 bp, 35 predicted proteins | sample SS_ome_4_FD_132410 | JGI IMG/M metagenome (GOLD analysis project Ga0180437, IMG submission 132410) | Hypersaline lake sediment archaeal communities from the Salton Sea, California, USA - SS_3_D_1 metaG | ecosystem: Environmental > Aquatic > Non-marine Saline and Alkaline > Hypersaline >...
TCCAGAATACTCTATGCAATAGCCGATACATACAACCAGGAAAAGATAGAAAAGGAGACCCCCGGTCACCCCCCAAAAAACACACTAAATCACTTCCGCACATCTTTAGTTGCGTGATCGCTTTTCCTTTGCTGAGGCCCGGGGGTTCTGATATATTGAGGCGCCGGAGCACGCTATGGCCATAGAAACAAAAGAGAAAATCGCAAGGTCAGCGGGCCGCGTGAGCGCGGCCACCATGGTCAGCCGCATACTGGGTCTTGGCCGCGACGCGGTGTTCGCAGCCCTCTTCGGGACAAGCTATGTGGGCGACGCCTACAATGTCGCCTTCCTGATTCCCAACTTCCTGAGGAGAGTCTTCGGCGAGGGAGCCCTGGCCGCCGGCTTCATCCCCGTCTACAAGCAATACCTTCACAGGGAAGGCAGCCAGAGGGCCCACCAGCTGTATATCAGGTTCTTCTCTGTGCTCGTTGTCGTTCTGGCCGTGGTGGTGCTGGGCGGAGTCGCCTTCTCCGAGATAATCGTGAAAGTGTGGGCCTTTGGCTGGAGGGACCAGCCTGAGTTATTCGGCCTCACCGTCAAACTCACCAGGATACTCTTCCCGTTCATATTGTTCGTGGGCATCTCCGGTCTCTCGATGGTGACGCTGAACAGCGTGAACTACTTCACCGTCCCGGCGCTTTCCCCGGCGATGCTCAACGCGGTACTCATGGGAGTCGGGGTGGGGCTTATTCGCTACTTCACCGGGTCCCCGGAGTCGGCGGTTCTGTGGTTCTCGGTGGGCACGCTGGCAGGCGTCGTGTTCCAGATTGTCGTGCAATTGCCGCTGCTCTTCAAAACCGGGCACAAGCCGGCGTTCGACCTCAATCTTAGAGACGAGGGCGTGAGGTGGGTGGGCCGGCTGCTGCTTCCCAGCATCATTGCTCTCGCTGCTACCCAGGTGAATGTCCTGGTTGACACCCTGCTGGCCACCACGCTGCCTGAGGGAAGCGTTACTGCGCTCAGGCTCGGGAACAGGCTGTCCCTGCAGCCCCTCGGCATCTTCGTCGCCGCCATTGCCACGGTAACCCTGCCCGCGCTTTCCGATCACGCCGCCAAGGAGGACAGGGGCCTCTTCATGCACGATCTCTCGTTCGCGTTCAAGCTGACGATGACCTTCATGATACCGTCCACCGTGGCCGTGCTAGTCCTCGGCAAGCCCATCGTGCGGCTGTTTTTCGAGCGCGGCGAGTTTACGGCGGCCCGGTCGACCCCCATGACGTCGATAACGTTCATATGTTATTCGCTGGGCCTCGTGAGCTACGGCGGGACCAAGGTGATCACGCAGGCCTTCTACGCGCTCAAGGACACCAAGACGCCCGTTAAGATAGGCGTCGTGGTGGTCATAGCCAACGTCATACTCAATCTCGTGCTGGTGCGGTTGATAGGCCTGGCCGGCCTGGCCCTGGCCACCACCTTTTCGGCGACGATTGGATTCGTGCTGCTGGGCGTCACGCTGAGGGGGCGGATAGGCGACATAGGTCTCAGGTCGCTTCTCAGCATGTCGGCCAGAGTGCTTGTAGCAGCGTTAGTTATGGGTGCGTGCATGTATCTGATTTCGAATTCCATCGAACCATATACCTCGACCTTCCCGGGCAAACTGCTTCAGGTGGGAGCCGCGGCCGGGGCGGGTCTCATACTTCTTCTGGGCATGAGCTACATCCTCAGGGCCCGGGAGGTCATGTTCGTGGTCGCCATGCTCATAGGGAAGCGGGGAAGAGAATGAAAGGAGCGCCGGGCGAGGCACTTAAGGAGAAGCTCGCCAGGCTCCCGGCTTCGCCGGGCGTCTACATGTTCAAGGACGCAAAGGGCAAGGTCCTCTATGTCGGCAAGGCCAAGTCGCTCAAGTCGAGGGTGAGAACCTATTTCGGGGAAGGCGAACTCCCGTCGCCGCGCACGGAGGCCCTCGTGAGGAACACGCGCGACCTGGACATAATCGTCACGCACAGGGAAGTGGAAGCGCTCATACTAGAGGCCAATCTCATCAAGCACTTCAGGCCGCGCTACAACATAAACCTCCGCGACGACAAGAAATTCCCCTTCATCAAGATCACGACGCGCGAGCCCTTCCCGAGCATATACCCGACCCGGAACCTGAAAGATGAGAACGCCCGCTTCTTCGGTCCTTACACCGACGCCCGCGCAATGAGAAAGACGCTGAAGATACTCACCGATGTCTTCCCGATGAGGACATGCAAGCGGAAGCTCCCCCTGAAGGAGCCCGACCGGGGTTGCCTAAAGTACTATATCGGAAAATGCATCGGGCCCTGCCGGGGGGAGATAACTCCGGCCGAATACAAGAAGCTCGTGCAGCAGGTCTCCCAGTTCCTCTCGGGCAGGATGACGAGCCTGACCCGCGACCTCAGGGAGAAGATGGAAGCGGCTTCGGCCAGGCTGGACTTCGAAGAGGCCGCGAACCTGAGGGACAGGCTCCAGGCCGTCTCCCGGGTGGCCGAGAAGCAGACGGTCGTATGGCCCAGCTCCCGCGACCGCGACGTAGCCGCTGTGCGCGCGGGACAGGGCCGGGGCGTCGGAGTGGTGCTGAAGGTAAGGGAGGGCAAACTGATCGGCAAGGAGATGTACAGGCTCTCCTTCGAAGGCGAAGCCGGTGACGATGAGATACTCGACTCGTTCCTGGAGCTGTATCTGGGGACGACGACGCTCCTGCCCGAGGAGATACTGCTTGAGAGGCTGCCCGAGGAGGTCGAAGTGCTGAGCGAGTGGCTCAGGCAGCTGACCGGAAAGAAGGTCAGCATAAAGGCGCCCCGCACGGGAAAGGGCCACGAGCTTCTCGATATGGCCGCAAGAAACGCCGAGGTCGAGCTGGCGCAGCTCACCCATGAGGGGAAGACGGTCGAGAAGGTCGCAGCTTCTGTCGAGGAACTCGGGAAGTGGCTGCGTCTTGCCGCTCTGCCCCGGGATATAGCGGCTTTCGATATCTCCACCATACAGGGTTCTCACCCGGTCGGATCGTCCGTCTTCTTCCGGAACGGCCGGCCCATGAAGAGCCGCTACCGCAGGTTCAACATAAGGACTGTGACTGGCCAGGACGACTTCGCGATGATGCAGGAAGTGCTTCGCAGGTACTGGGGTCATATCGTGAGCGGGGAAGTGGATGCGCCCGATCTCATCGTGGTAGACGGTGGAAAGGGCCAGCTTACAAGCGCCATCAAGGGCGTCGTCGAGGCCGGCGGCGACCCCGATGAACTTCCCCCCATGGTGGGAATCGCGAAGCGTTTCGACGAGATATACGTTCCCGGCCAGGAGAATCCGCTGCAGATCCCGCGCACCTCGCCTGCGCTCAGGCTCATACAGAAGCTGAGGGACGAGGCGCACAGATTTGCCGTAACCTATCACCGCAACCTCCGCACCAGGAAGGGAATGATGAGCGAGCTCGAGGCCATTCCCGGCATAGGTCCGATTTTGTCCAAGCGTTTGCTCAGGGAATTTGGTACACTTACGGCCGTGCGGGAGGCGGACGTAGAGAGGCTGCTTGAGGTGGAGGGCATGTCGAAGAACAAGGCTGAAGCCGTGCTCAGGGCATTCGGAAGAACTGCGAGAAGCGACATATGAGGTTAATGGAGTGAGACTCATCATCAACTACAATACTCTGCCGACGCCGGTCGGAGACCTGTGGATAGGCGCAACTCCCAAAGGGCTCTTCTACGTCAGTTTCGGTTCGCTCGATACGGATGCGCTGGAGTCTTTCTACGGAGACAGGGACGGAGTCACGTTCCTTCTCGGCGGCGGTTTCGCTGACACGGCCGCGCGGCAGCTCAACGAGTACTTCGCGGGGGTCAGGCGGACCTTCGCCGTGCCCTTCGACCTGCGCGGCACCAGCAGCTTCATGAAGAAGGTCTACAAAGTGACTCAGAAGATCCCGTTCGGCGAAGTCCGGAGTTACGGCTGGATCGCGGACCACATGCATGAACCCTATTCGGCGCGCGCAGTCGGGGGGGCGATGGGGCTCAATCCCATCCCCATCATCATACCCTGCCATCGCGTGGTGGCATCCGACGGCGCCCTCGGGGGATACGGCGGGGGCCTGAGTCTCAAGAAGTGGCTGCTGGCGCACGAGGCGGGACAGACGAGGCTCGGGCTCGAGCCGGGTCTGTTCGAGGGTATGGGGGATGCAGGCAATGAGTGACGGTGTAATGAATGACAGCGTAATGAGTGACGGCATAGAAATAAGACGCGCGGTGGTCAGTATGTTCCAGGCGAATTGCTTTGCCGTCAGGGTCGGGCCCCAGGGGCAAGGATTCATCATAGACCCGGGCGATGAGCCGGATGTGATAGTGGAACTCGTCCGCGAGACCGGGCTTGAGCCCGAGGCGATTCTCCTTACCCACGGGCATATAGACCATACCAATGCCGCCGGCGAACTCAGGCGCCGCTACAGGAGCCGGGTGATCTGTCACAGAGCCGACAGGGCCATGGTCGAGGAGGCGCAGCAGCCCACTCTCTGGGACCTCGTCCGCAATCCCTGCCCTGTCGACCAGGAACTCAACGGCGCGGCGAACCTCAGGATAGGCGGCTGCGATGTTGAGGTCATTCACACCCCGGGCCATACCGCGGGGAGCGTCTGTTATCGCATCGGCCCCTACCTATTCACCGGTGATACTCTCTTCAAGGGGTCCATTGGACGGACCGACCTGCCGGGAGGGTCCGATGTTGATATGATGAACACGCTCGGTAAAACGATTTGTGCGCTTGACGACCGACTCATGGTCTATCCCGGCCACGGCCCGGCGACGACCATCGGCGAAGAGAAGGAGCTCAACCCATTTCTTCAAGGCATCCGGAAGGACAGGTAGAAGACTTCTCGGCCTGGCTTGCCACCGAGCAGGGTCTGGCGCCTAACACCATCGAGGCCTACGAAAGCGACATACGCAAATACCTCGAGTTTCTGGCGGCCGAAGGCAAGGACAGGCCGCGCAAGGCTGAGCCCGCAGACGTTCATTCGTACCTGGCTTTCTTGAGCGAGTGCGGCCTGGCGCCGTCGAGCATCCGCAGAAACCTCTCGTCGGTGCGCGCCTTTCACAGGTACCTTGTGGCCGAGCAGGTGACCGAGAGCGACCCCACCGAGACCGTGGCGCAGCCAAGGGCGTGGCGCAGGGTTCCCAGGGCTCTGACCATAAGAGACATAGAAATACTGCTCGCGGCGCCCGATACGAGCCGGCCGCTGGGCATGCGGGACAAGGCCATGCTTGAATTCGCCTACGCGACCGGCATGCGCGTATCGGAGGTAATAGGTTTTCGGCTGTCGGATCTCAACTTCGAGGACGGCACGGCGAGATGCATCGGGAAGGGCTCAAGGGAGAGAATCGTGCCGGTGGGTGAGGTGGCGCTTCGCTGGGTGCGGGTTTATGCAGATACGGTGAGGCCGGAGCTCCTGAGGGGGCGGACTTCCGAGACCCTCTTCCTTAACTGGCGCGGCGGGCGGCTTTCGAGAATGGGGTTCTGGAAGATCCTCGCGGCATGCGTCAAGTCGGCCGGCCTCAGGGCCCCCGTGACGCCGCATGTCCTCCGCCATTCATTCGCCACGCATCTTCTCGAGGGCGGGGCGGACCTCAGGGCCGTGCAGCAGATGCTGGGGCACAGAAACATAAGCACGACGCAGATATATACCAAGGTCGATATGGAGCACTTGATCGAGGTCCACAGGCTGTACCATCCGAGGGAGAGGTACCATGGTGAAGTCGCCAGAAGCAGAGTCGGTTAGCGTTCTTCCTATGATAGCAACGAAGGAACTGAAGCGCATTGGGCGGCTGGCCAAAGAGCGCCGGATGAGCGCCTTTATCGTCGGCGGCATAGTGCGCGACATGCTGATCGGTTATCCCAACACCGACCTCGACGTGACGATTGAGGGAGACGCCGTCAGGGTCGCCCGCGATTACGCGAAGTCCGTCGGGGGCTCGGTGAAGGGAGTGACGAGATTCGGAACCTGCAAGGTCGAAGGCGGCCCGGCGGGCATAATCGACTTCGCGTCAACGCGCACGGAAACCTACTCGCGGCCGGGCGCGCTTCCCGACGTCAGGCCCCGCGCCGATATAATAAGCGACCTCGAGCGGCGCGACTTCGCCGTCAACGCCATGGCCGTGGGCCTTACCGGGTCCTGCTACGGGATGCTGCTCGATCCATTCGACGGGTGGGGAGACCTCGAGCGCGGGCAGCTCAGCGTGCTGCACCCGGAGTCATTCCGCGACGACCCTACAAGGATACTCCGCGGGGTGAGATTCGCGGCGCGCTACGGGTACAGATTCGGAAAGCACACCCTCGGTTTTCTCGACGCATGCGTGGCTCAGGCGTGCATGCAGACCATTTCGGGGAAGCGGGTGAGGCGGGAGCTGGGGCTGATATTCCGGGAAGAGAAAGTGGCTGTTGCGATAAGGCTCATGGAGAAGATGGGATTTCTGCGCACTATAGCGATCAGCCTGGGATTCGACGCGAACAAGGTGAGAAGGCTGGGGGCGGCCGACCGTGTCGCGCGGCGGTTCTGCGGCTGGGCCGGCCGCGGCGAGTTCGATTTTGAGGCTTACTGGTTCGGTTTTATGTTCATGGGGCAGACTTCGGCGGCGGAACGGCTCGCGCTTTATCTGAATCTCGACCGGAAGACCAAAAGGGTATGCCTGTGGGCGGCTTCAAAAATCGAAAGGGCCGCCGGGAATCTCTCGGAACTGAAGCCGCGCGACGCCTACGAGGCGACCAGGCAGCTCCGCAGCCTTCCCTACGAGTCGCTGGCGCTTCTCTATTTCGCATCCGCCAGGAGGGAGCGGGGGATCATAAAGGAATTCATGACGCGTTGGAGGAGCATAAGACCGCTTATTACCGGGGACGATCTTGAAGCGCTCGGCGTCAAGCAGGGCCCTGCCGTCGGCAGGGTGCTCGACAGGATTCTCGAGCAGAAGCTCGCCGGCAGGCTCCCCACCAGGCGCTCGGAGCTGGCCTTCGCCAAGAGAGAGGCCGGGGTCAGGTCTTAGAATGCACAATCTGCCGGGGTCAGGTCTTGAAATGCACAACCTATTAGCTAGCCACCCGCAATCCGGCATCAGCGTCAGTCTCTATGCCTCGGCCGCTGCCCTGGAGCTGGAGAAATCCGTCCAAATCAATCCCACCAGCTCCTCTCTGAGACTCAATCTCGGGGTGACATATGGCTTGCTGGGAAGACAGGACGACGCGTTGAGAGAGCTGGATCTGGCTGTCCGCTATGACAGGTCAGACTGGAAGGCTAGGTACAATCTCGCGGTCGTTCTGGTGAAGGTCGGGCGCCTTGATGAGGCAAGGCGCCAGCTCAAGGCGATTCTCGCCGCCGAGCCTTATAACGAGGCGGTGCGGAGGGCGCTCAGGGAGCTCGGCGGTCCGGCGCCGGAGCAAAGCCGCGGCGGCCTGCAGCATCCTGACTGTGCGCTCTAAGATCTGACTGTGCATTTCAAGACCTGACCCCAGGGTTTGAAGATTTGGTTGACATCCAACGACTTAGGGTGTTATATTGCCCTAAATCTCTGGCTCCTCCGCAACAGCACCACGCGGGGCGAGCGAAGGGGGCTGTACTAAATACAACAGATAGTATCCGGTATTTTTGCGATATTTCTAGGACTCACCGTCCATGAGTATGCACATGCCAGAGCGGCCAGGTCCCAGGGCGATGTAACCGCTGAGCAATACGGGCGCCTTACGCTCAATCCATTGGCTCACATCGATCCCATCGGCACCATACTGCTTCCGCTGGTGCTGCTCGTGAGCTCCCAGGGGACCATGGCCTTCGGCTGGGCCAAGCCGGTTCCCGTGAATCCGTTCGTTTTCAGGAATCCGCGCAGGGGCGTCTTTCTGGTTTCGCTGGCCGGCCCGGCCTCCAATATCATCCTGGCGCTAATCGCCGGTCTCATCTTCCGGGTAACCATAATGAGCCCGGCCATGGCCGATATGTTCGGTCCCCTGCAGCTGGTGCTCATGTCGATTGCGTCCATAAACCTCTACCTGGCTTTTTTCAATCTCATACCCATTCCGCCCCTGGACGGCTCCGGAGTCCTGGCGTCCCTGCTTCCCACCGAGTACGCGGTAAAGTACGAGAGCATCGGGCGCATGGGCATGTTTGTCATTTTCGGTCTCATCATACTGGGCAGCTTCATGGGCTTCAGCATTATAGGCGCGATCATCGTGCCTCCGGCCCATGCACTGCTCCGCCTATTCACCGGACTCGGATACTGAGGGAGAGAACATGAAGCGAAAGAGGATCCTAAGCGGCATGAGGCCAACCGGGAAGCTCCATCTGGGGAATTATGCCGGGGTGCTCGTCAACTGGGTGAGGCTCCAGGACGAGTACCGGTGCTTCTTCGAAGTGGCCGACTGGCACGCCCTCACGACCGGGTACGACAAGACAGCCAACCTCACCGAGGATGCGGTCGAGGTCGTTATCGACTGGCTCTCGGCCGGCATAGACATTGAGAAGAGCGTGGTTTTCCTGCAGTCGGACGTTAAGGAACACGCCGAGCTTCATCTCCTGCTTTCCATGCTCATCAGCGTGCCGCGCCTCCAGCGCAACCCCACGCTCAAAGACCAGATCCGCGACCTCGAGCTGGGCGAGAACATCACCTACGGGCACCTGGGCTACCCGGTGCTCCAGGCCGCAGACATCATGATCTACAAGGCGAACGCGGTGCCCGTGGGCGAGGACCAGCTGCCGCATCTCGAGATAACGCGCGAGCTCGCCAGGCGCTTCAACACGCTCTACGAAGTCGATATCTTCCTGGAGCCCGAACCCATACTCACGCGTTCGGCGCGGCTGCCGGGCCTCGACGGCAAGCGCATGAGCAAGTCGGTGGGCAATGTCGTCCTGATGTCGGACCCGCCCGAGACAATAGAGAGGAAAGTCAGAACGGCCATAACGGATCCTGAGAAAATACGCATGGGCGACCCCGGCCACCCCGACATCTGCAATGTCTTCAAGTACCACCAGACCTTCTCGTCGGGCGACGTGGGCGAGATCGAGAAGACTTGCAAAGACGGCTCGCGCGGCTGCGTGGCCTGCAAGAAGGAGGCCGCGGAGTCGATCGCGGCTTTCCTCGCGCCCATGAGGGCGAAGCGCGCGGAGTACGAGAAGGACAGGGGACAGATCCTCAAGATCCTCGAGGAGGGCGCTGATAAGGCGAGAGAGGTCGCCTGCTCGACCATGCGGGAAGTCAGGAAAGCCATGAACCTGGAGCTCGGATAGAGAATGGAAGAGAGCGAATACAACGCATACAAGGTGAGGCTCGAGCAGTTCGAGGGGCCGCTCGATCTTCTGCTCTTTCTTATCAAGAAAGAGGAGATCGACATATACGACATTCCCATCTCGGTGATAACCGAGCAGTACCTCGCCTATATAGGCGTGCTCGAGTTCCTCAACCTCGAGCTCGCGGGGGAATTCCTGGTCATGGCGGCGACGCTCATGCGGATCAAGGCGCGCATGCTGCTCCCGAGGGAGACTGCGGATGAAGAGGAAATAGAGGACCCGCGCCAGAACCTGGTGCAGCAGCTTCTCGAGTACCAGCAGTTCAAGCAGGCCGCCTCCGACTTCGAGGCCATGGAGTACCAGCGCGATATGCTCTACACGCGGCCCGAGCTCGAATGGCAGGGCGCCGAGCCTCCGGAGGAGATGGACTACAATCTCTTCGACCTCATGGTAGCCCTGAAGCAGGTCCTTGACGGCGCAAGGGAGCGGCCCATGGAGGTCGCAATAGAGGAGATATCCATTGAGGAGAAGATGGACTACTTGCGCGAGCGAATAAGGCCGGGCCACAGGGTCCCGTTCGCCGACCTCTTCGAAGAGGGCGCCGACGCACTGGAGATAATCGTGACATTCCTGGCGCTCCTCGAGCTCTTGAGGCTCGGGACGCTCAAGTTCAGGCAGACCAGGTCTTTCGGGACCATACATATATACAGGAAGAAAGAGAGAGCCGGCAGGACCGCAGAGGCGGTGAAAGCTCAGGAGAATGAAGATGGAGGAGCTTAGGAGGATAATCGAGGCGCTGCTCTTCGCGGCGCCGGAGCCTCTGACCATGACGAAGATCCTGGCCATCGTGCCGGGAACGGACGCCAAGGACATCATGGAGTCCATAGAGGAGCTCATGAGGGAGTACGAGGGCGACGCGAGAGCGTTTCAAGTGGTGGAAGTCGCCAACGGCTGGCAGCTCGCCAGCAAACCCGACTACGCCATCTGGGTGGACAAGCTCTTCGAGTCGCGCGGCAAGGCCAGGCTCTCCAGGGCCGCGCTCGAGACGCTTGCGGTCGTCGCCTACAAGCAGCCGGTTGTGAGGACTGCAATCGAGTCCATAAGGGGCGTCAACGTGGACAGCGTCTTGAGGACTCTCATGGAGCGCGACCTGGTGCGCATAGTTGGCAGGGCCGACGGCCCCGGCCGGCCGCTCCTGTTCGGAACCACAAAGGAGTTTCTCCTGCGCTTCGGCATAAGCCGCATCAGCGACCTGCCCAAGCTCGAGGAGATCGATGATCTCACCGGCGACGGCTCTGCCGGCGGGCAGGGATCGGGCGGCGGGGAGAACCCGGCCGGAAGGGATGGCTCGGGGCCGGAGACAGACCGCCTGCGCGAGCCCAGTCAGAGCGACCTGGAGCGCGCCGACTTCGCCGAGGCTGCCGACGAAGTGGAGGAGCTCATAAAGTCGTCGTCGCATGATGTGCCTCTTGAGATGACCGAGGAAGATACGGAGCAGGATGACACAGAGGATGCAAGAGACGATGTCGCCCAGGGTGAGGCTTAACAAGTTCCTGAGGGACTGCGCCCTCGGCTCCCGAAGGAAGTGCGAAGACCTCATAACGGGCGGCAGGGTCAGGATAAACGGAGAGGTGGTGACCGACCTGGCGACGCTCGTCGATGCCGGGGCGGACACTGTTGAAGTCGACGGCGAGACACTGGCCGTCAGGGAGAAGGTATACGTGGCGGCGTATAAGCCGGTTGGGAGCATTGTGACGGCGGCCGACCCGCATGGAAGGAAGACAGTTTTCGATGCCGTGAGCGGCCTGCCCGACGGGCTTTTCGCAGTCGGGAGACTGGACATGGATTCGGACGGCCTCGTCATCATGACGAATGACGGCAAGCTCAGTCACCGTCTGGCGCATCCGAGGTACCAGGTCCCGAGGGTTTACACCGTGGCCGTTGAGGGCGCCGCCGGGGAGGACCTGGCGGACAAGCTCAAGGCGGGCGTGGAGCTCGAGGACGGACCGGCGAGGGCGGTAGAGGCCAGAATCGTCGGCGAGTACGAGGGCGGCGCAGTCATGGAGATCGTGATGACCGAGGGCAGGAAGCGCGAGATAAGGCGCATGCTGGCCGCCTGCGGTTACGAAGTCACATCGCTTACGCGGAAGAGTTTCGGAGGAGTCGGCCTGGGAAGCCTGAGCCGGGGCGAGTGGCGTTACCTGAGCCGCGACGAAGTGCGGACGCTCCGCCGCAACACAGAGGGCGCGAATTGAAAAAACTCGTAATCACCATAGACGGTCCTGCGGCATCGGGCAAAAGCACGACGGCCCGCACCGTCGCCAGGCGTCTGGGATACAATTACCTGGATACGGGCGCAATGTACCGGGCCATGGGCTTTAAGGCCATCAAGGCGGGAGTGGATGTCGCCGACGAGGCCGGCATGGCCGAGCTGGCGCGGAACACCTCAATCGACGTCGAGACGCTCGCGAGCGGGACTCGAATCATACTCGACGGCGTGGATGTTACGGACGACCTCCGCAGCCCGGAGGTCTCGGCGGCGGCGTCTGCGGTTGCCGCTCTCGGCCCGGTGAGGGAGCGCATGGTGGAAATACAGAGGGAGATCGGCGCCGGCGGCGGCATCGTCGCGGAGGGCCGGGATATCGGCTCGGTGGTGTTCCCCGAGGCGGAGGTCAAGATATACCTGGACGCCGACCTGAGGACAAGGGCCGTAAGAAGGAAGAAAGAGCTCAACGGCAAGGGGACAAGGGTGGAACTGGCGCGGGTCGAGCGCGACATAAGATCCAGGGACAAGACCGACTCAAACAGGCAGCACAGCCCGCTGGTGATACCCGAGGGCGCTACAGTTGTAAATACGACTTACCTGACCATAGAAGAACAGATCGAGGAAGTCCTGAGAGAGGTCCGGGCAAGAATGTAGGGGTCTGGCCGTGAGGTTTCATTACCGCATTTCCTGGAAATTCCTCAGGTTCGTCGAGCGACTGCTCTTTGGAATGAGAATATACGGAGACGACAAGGTCCCGCGCGCGGGGGGCGTCATAATCGCCTCGAATCATGTCTCGTACAACGACCCGCCCATGGTGGGGAGCGCGGTGCCGCGGGAGCTCCACTTCCTGGCTAAGGAGGAGCTCTTCGCCAACCCGGTTTTCGCCGCGCTCATACGCTCGTATAACGCGATACCGGTCAAAAGGGCGACCGGCGACGTGGGAGCCCTCAAGAAAGCCGTGGGGCTTCTCAAAGAGGGCAAAGCCATGATCATGTTTCCCGAGGGGACGAGGAGTCTCTCGGGCAGGTTTTTAAAGCCCAAGCCGGGAGTGGGCATGATCGCGTCGATGGCCGACGTTCCCGTGGTGCCGACTTATGTCGCCGGCACGAATAACCTCGGCGCGGCTTTCACGAGGAAAAGGCCCCTCGTGATTCGCTTCGGGGAGCCGGTGATCCCGGCCGAGATAAGGAGCCGGTCCGGGAGCGATAAGGAAGCTTATATGGCCATATCGGCCGAAGCCATGAAAAGGATCAAAGAGCTTGCGGAAGAAGAAAACAGAGGAAAAGACAGTAGAGAAGAAGACAGCAAAGAGAGAGAAGACGGGTCGAAAACGGTCTAAGGACCTCGAGGTGGTGGTGAGCGAGGGCGTGGGCTTCTGCTCGGGGGTCAAGCGGGCCATCAAGATGGCTCTGGACTCGGCGGCGGAATCGCGGTCGGCCGTTTACAGCCTCGGGCCCCTGATACACAACCCGCAGGTGGTCGAGAGACTCAGGCGCGGTGGCATAAGGCCCTTAAAGAGGCTCAGGAACGGGAAGGGCGCGGTGGTCATAAGGTCGCATGGCATAAGTCCCAGGGAGGTGGCCGGCGCAAAGGCCAAGGGCTATGACATCATAGACGCCACTTGTCCCTTCGTTCGAAAGGCGCAGGAGAACGCCAGGCGGATTTCGGAGATGGGCTACCGCCTGGTGGTCGTCGGGGAGCGCAAGCACCCTGAGGTAAAGGGCATACTCGGACATGTCGGGCGCGGGGCAGTGGTGGTCGAGAATACAAAGCAGGCAAAAGCATTGAATTTCGGACAGAGAGTGGGTATTATTGCACAAACAACCGTGCCCATAGACACCTTCTCATCTATCGTCTGCGAGATCGCCCGGAAGGCGAAGGAGATTCTCGTAATCAACACTATCTGCAGTGAGACGGCCAAGCGGCAGGACAAGGCGCGGGCACTCGCTGCGACCGTAGACGCGGTGGTGGTGGTGGGCGGAAGGAACAGCGCAAACACATCGAGGCTTGCAACCCTCTGCAGTTCGATGTGTCCAAATACATACCACGTCGAAACGGCCGAGGAGATAAGGCCGGGATGGTTCAAGACGGGCGCAAGGGTGGGAGTGGTCGCGGGGGCGTCCACGCCCAAATGGCTCGTTGATGATATCGTTTATAAGCTCGAGGATTTATAAATCAGGCTTCTATGGCCCGCGAGGGTCAAATCTATAGACAGGAAGGAGTAGAAGCAGAATGCTGGAAGAGAATGTAGAGAACCAGGAAGTGTCCCGGACCGGGACGCAATCAGACGAGGAAAGGAGGGACTTGAAAAAGCGGTTCCCCACCCTCAAGCCGGTCGGCCTCGATGACGAGGAGGACTGGGAAGTACCGGAAGAACTCCTCGAGATGTACGAGGAGTCCTTCAAGGAAATGCGCGAAGGCGACATCGTCAAGGGCCGCGTGGTCAAGGTGACCGAGAGCGAGGTGCTGGTCGACGTCGGCTTCAAGTCGGAAGGCGTCATCGCGCTATCGGAGTTCGGAGACACACCGACCATTCGCGTCGGCGATGACGTGGACGTCTACCTGGAGAAGATGGAGAACCAGGACGGCCTAATCGTCCTCTCCAAGCAGCGGGCTGACTTCCTCAGGGTCTGGGGGACAATCAAGGACGCCTATGACGACTCCAAGGTGGTCGAGGGCAAGCTCGTGCGGAGAATCAAGGGCGGGGCCGTTGTCGACCTCTTCGGGGTGGAAGCGTTCTTGCCGGGTTCCCAGGTGGGCATCAGGCAAATCCAGAACCTTGACGACCTGATCGGGAAGGGCATAAGGGTCAGGGTAATCAAGATAAATAAGCGCAGGCGCAATGTCGTCGTATCGAGGCGCGTCGTTCTCGAGGAGGAGAGAGAGAAGATGAAGGTCGCGCTCCTCGCCGAACTCGAGAAGGGCCAGACGCGCGAGGGCGTGGTCAAGAACATAACCGACTTCGGCGCCTTCATAGACCTGGGCGGCATCGACGGCCTGCTGCATATAACCGACCTCGCATGGGGCAGAGTGAGCCACCCTTCCGAGATGCTGGCCATCGGGGACGAAGTCAAGGTAATGGTACTGGACTTCGACCTGGAGCGCGAACGCATCTCGCTGGGCATGAAGCAGCTCACCCCTTACCCCTGGGAGAACATCGAAGAGAAGTACCCCGTGGGAGAGAAGGTGCGGGGCAAGGTCGTCAGCATAACCGACTACGGCGCCTTCGTGGAGCTGGAGAAAGGCGTCGAGGGCCTGGTACACAAGTCGGAGATGTCCTGGACCAAGCATGTCAAGCACCCGTCCAAGGTGGTGGCCATCGGCGACATGATAGAGGCGGTTGTGCTAAAGATCGACAAGGAACATGAGAAGATCTCGCTTGGACTCAAGCAGATCGAGCCCGACCCCTGGGAGACTCTCGAAGAGAGATACCCCATGGGCAGCAGGATCGTAGGCAAGGTGAGAAACCTCACCAACTTCGGCGCCTTCGTGGAGATCGAGTCGGGCATAGAGGGCCTGGTGCATATCTCGGATATGTCCTGGACCAAGAGGATCAGGCATCCGAGCGAAATCCTCAAGAAGGGCGACAAGGTGGACGTGGTAGTCCTGGGCGCCGACAAGGAGAACCGCAAGATCTCGCTGGGCCTGAAGCAGATCGAGGAGAACCCCTGGATGAAGCTCGTGGACACCTATGGTGTGGGCACCCCGACCAAGGGGGTAATCACCAAGGTTCACGACCGCGGCGTCGTGGTCGAGCTCGAGGAGGACGTTGAGGGCTTTGTGCCGCTCTCGCATCTGGGCCAGGACAATATCTCCAAGCCTTCGGACGTCTTCAAGCCCGGGGACGAGCTCCCTTTGAGGGTGATCAAGATCGATCCCGACGCGAGGAAGATATTGCTGTCGGTGAAGGAGTACCTGGACGGACAGGAGCGGGACGAAGTCGAGGAGTACATGAAAAAGTATGGTCCCAAGAAAATAACCGTCGGTGACCATGTCACGATAAAGGAAGAAGGGGAGGAGAAAGCGCCGACCACTTCAGAAGAAACTGCAGGCGGTGACGAGTCATGGGCGGAGGCCGATTACGATGCCGGAGCCTCTGCTGAAGCCGAAAAGAAGGAGGCCGGAGAGGCCGGCCCGATGGACGAGGGCGGCGAGGAGCCTTCTGCTGAAGAGGAGCCGGGCGGCGAAGAGACCGCTTCAGAGGATGACGACGAGAAGCCGGCTTCCTAGCGGGGTTTTCGCTTGACACATGGTCGAAGCTTGTCTTATTGATTGAAGTGGAAGGTTTAATTAATTGCAGACATTAAAGTTAGAGGCGTGGGCGATTAGCTCAGTTGGTCAGAGTGCCTGCTCGACAAGCAGGAAGTCACTGGTTCAAGTCCAGTATCGCCCACCATTTTTATTATGTCGCTAGTATACCAACTCAAAGCCGGTACAGATCTTCAGGAAAAGGCCCGCGAGGTCGCGAAGGAGACCGGGGCCCTCATCATTGCTGCACGGGTGGGGTCCGACCCTGTGGGCCTGTCGACCGTCCTCTCCGGGGACTCGAGCGTCGAGTTCCTGACCTTCGACTCCGGGGAAGCGCGGGACGTTTACAGGCACACCGCATCGCATGTGATGGCCCAGGCCGTCAAGCGCCTTTTCCCGGACACAAGGCTGGGAATCGGGCCCGCCATTGAGGACGGGTTCTACTACGATTTCGACCTTGAGCATAAGTTCACCGAGGAAGACCTCCCGCTTATCGAGAAGGAGATGAAGAAGATCGTAAAGGAAGACATCCCCATCGAGCGGGAAGTGGTGTCCAAGTCCGACGCCATAAAGATGTTCAGGGGAGCCGGCGAGGACTATAAGGTAGAGCTTCTGGAGGACATGGAAGACGAGACCATAAGCGTATACAGGCAGGCGGAGTTCATGGACCTGTGCCGGGGCCCGCACCTGCCCACGACCCGGTGGCTGCGGGCATTTAAGCTGACGAGCGTGGCCGGCGCCTACTGGAGAGGCGACGAGAACCGTGCCATGCTGCAGCGCATTTACGGGACGGCCTTCCCGGACAAGGCTCAGCTCAAGGCCTATCTGGACAGGCTGGAGGAGGCCAAGAAGCGGGACCACCGGCGGCTCGGCATAGACCTCGACCTTTACTCCATTCACGAGGAGGCCGGGGCGGGGCTCGCCTACTGGCATGCCAACGGTTCGCTCATACGCAAGCTCATCGAGAGATTCTGGGAGGAGGAGCACATGAAGCGCGGCTACCAGCTCCTCTACACGCCCCATATCGCGAGGGCGGGCCTCTGGAAGGCGTCGGGCCATTTCGATTACTACCGCGAGAACATGTATGTCCTCAATGTCGATGACGAGGAATATGTCCTCAAGCCCATGAACTGCGTGGGGCATATACTCGTATATAAATCGCGTAAAAGGAGTTACCGCGACCTGCCGATAAAGTATGCGGAAATGGGGACGGTCTACAGGATGGAGAGGTCGGGGACGCTACACGGCCTGATGAGGGTGAGAGGCTTCACCCAGGACGACGCCCACATCTTCTGCACGCGGGACCAGATAGTGGACGAAGTCGTGGGGGTCATTGACCTCTACCAGCACCTGCTTTCGGTGCTGGGATTCAAACGCTACCAGGTGGACCTCAGCGTGAGGGACCCGGAACGGCCCCAGGACTACGCCGGTTCCGACCAGGACTGGGAAGACGCAGAGCGCGGACTCGTGGAGGCGCTGGAGCGCAAAGGCATAGAGTATAACAGGGAAGAGGGCGAGGCCGTTTTCTACGGCCCCAAGATAGACGTGAAGCTCCTCGACGCGCTCGGACGCGGCTGGCAGGGCCCGACCATACAGTTCGACTTCAACCTGCCCGGCCGGCTCGGCGTGGAATACGTTGGGGAGGACGGCCATCCCCATAATGTGGTGATGATTCACAGGACCGTCCTCGGAGGCATAGAGCGTTTCTTCGGCGTCCTTATCGAGCACTATGCCGGGGCTTTCCCGGTATGGCTATCGCCTGTGCAGGTGTCAATATTGCCGGTACAGGAGAAGTTCGAATATTACGCCGGAAAGGTCTACGATACACTCGTCGAGAACGGCATAAGAGCTGAAAAGACGTCGTCCCAGCAGAAGCTGGGCTACAGGATAAGACAGAAGACTATGGAGAAGGTCCCCTACATACTGGTCGTCGGAGAAAAAGAGGAGACGGCCGGAGCCGTAGCCGTAAGGAGAAGGGGCGAGGGCGACAGGGGGGCAGTCCCGCTCGACGAATTTGTCAAAACGGTCAGGAACGAGATTGAGACTCGTTCGCTCGATTAGGAGGTGGGCACAATCAGAAAGGCCGTGAGCAAGAGCACGAAAAAGGAAGTAAGGATCAACGAGAGGATCAGGGTTCCTCAGATAAGGCTCATCGACGAGACCGGGGAAATGCTCGGCGTGATGAGCTCAAGGGACGCGCTGGAGACAGCCAGAGACAGGGGTTATGATCTCGTCATGGTCTCGCCCAACGCGAACCCGCCCGTATGCCGTATCATGGACTACGGGAAGTACAAGTACGAGCAGAGCAAGAAGGCTCGCAAGGCCAAGAAGAAGCAGCATGTCGTGCATGTCAAGGAAGTCAAGATGCGCCCGGGCATCGAGCAGCATGACTACGAATTCAAGATGAATCACGCCCGCAGGTTCCTGGAGCACAATGACAAGGTCAAGTTTTCCTTGATATTCAGGGGACGGGAAGTTACTCATCTCGATATAGGCCAGCGGGTGATGGACCGGGTTGCCAAGGATCTCGAAGAAATAGCCAACGTTGAGGTCCGGCCCAAGCGAGAGGGCCACGCCCTTATCATGATAGTCGCGCCCAAGCCCGCTTTCGTGAAGAAGGCGGAAGACAGGGCGAAGCATTCGGGGGAGGAAGAAGATGCCAAGGACTAAGAGCTCCGTCCAGTCGAGGCGGAGGAGAAAGAAGGTGCTCAAGGCCGCGAAAGGCTATGTGGGCTCGAAACACAGGCTCTACAGGACGGCGCTGGAGAGCGTGAGACGGGCCCTGGCATACGCGTATCGCGACAGAAGGACCAAGAAGAGGGACATGCGGTCCCTCTGGATCATGAGAATCAACGCTGCCGCCAGAATGAACGGCATGGGCTACGGAAGGCTTATGGACGGCCTGAGGAAGGCCGGGGTCGCGATCGACAGAAAGATCCTCGCCGACCTTGCGGTTAACGACGAAGCCGCGTTCAAGGAGGTCGTGCAGACCGCGAAGGGGGCACTCGATAAGGCCTATGGATCCGAGTGATGAGGCGAGGCAACTAGAAAATACCGCCAAGGAGGAGGTCCTTTCTGCAAAGAGCCTTGAAGACCTCGAAGCCGTCCGAGTCAAGTACCTGGGACGCAAGGGGCTCCTTACAGGGCTCTTAAGAAAGCTCGGCGAGGCAAAGCCCGAGGAGAGGAAGGAACTCGGTAAACTCCTCAATGTGGCCAAGAGCGCCCTCACGGCCGATATAGACGCCCGCAAGGCGGCGCTCAAGGGCGCGCGCGACGAGAGAAGTCTCCTTGAAGAGTCCCTCGACATAACGCTCCCGGGCAGGACTTCCGCGATCGGCGGACTGCATCCCACGATCAAGATGATGCGTGAGATCATGGAAGTCTTTCTCGGGATGGGTTTCACATCCGTCGAGGGCCCGGAGATCGAGACCGAGTACAACAACTTCGACGCTCTCAATACGCCCGACTGGCATCCGTCCCGCGACGAGCAGGACTCTTTCTATGTCGCCGACGGCTTCGTCCTGCGCACGCATACCTCACCGGGCCAGATACGCGTAATGAAGTCGCAGCCACCGCCCGTGCGGGTCATCGTGCCGGGGAGGTGCCACAGGCGGGACACGCCGGACGCTTCGCATGTCATAAGCTTCTACCAGGTTGAGGGGCTTTACGTTGACTACGAGGTCAGCATGGCCGACCTGAAGGGAACGCTGGCCGCTTTCGCCCGGGAGATTTTCGGAACCGAGACGCGCGTCAGGTTCAGGCCGCACTTCTTCCCTTTCACCGAACCCAGCGCCGAGCTTGACATCTCATGCCTGGTCTGCGGCGGCGGGGGTTGCAGGCTTTGCAAGGACTCGGGATGGGTGGAGGTCCTGGGTTGCGGCATGGTGCACCCCAGCGTCTTCAGGCATGTGGGTTACGACCCGAGAGGGGTCACCGGTTTCGCTTTCGGCATGGGAGTCGAGAGACTGGCGATGCTCAAGTACGGTATAGAGAACATGAAGGTTCTCTACGACAATGATCTGAGGTTCCTGAGACAGTTCAGGACATAGAATAGATATAGAATAGAGATATAGAGGGTCAGGTAATGAGGATTCCATACCGTTGGCTGCAGGAATTCGTTAAGATAGACGTCTCGCCCGAGGAACTGTGCAAGCAGCTCATAATGCTGGGTTTCGGCGAGGCCGAAGTCCTGCCCAATGAATGGGAAATGCTGGACTCCTTTGTGGCGGGCCGGGTCACCGGGGTCGAGCCGCATCCTGCGGTTTCGGGCCTCAAGGTGGTCGATGTCAACGTGGGCTTCGCCGAGCACAAGTCCGTCTGCGGCGCCCCCAATGTCGAGGTGGGCCATGTATACCCGGTGGCGCTGCCCGGGGCCAAACTCGGAAGCGGCGTCGTGGTCGAGCAGGCCAGGATCTCGGATGTCATGTCCGAGTGCATTCTCTGCTCGGGCTGGGAGGCATGGATCGATGACTCCAAGGAGGAGCTCATGGCCCTCGACAGCGCGGTCGCGCCCGGCACCAGCCTGATAGATGTGCTCGGCCTCGACGAGCCCATAATCGAAGTGGAGGTCACCCCCAACCGGCCGGACTGCCTGGGACTCATCGGCATAGCGAGGGAGCTGGCGGCGGTCTACGGCAAGGAACTCCTGATCCCCGAACCCTCGCTGGGCAGCGAGAGATCGGAGCTGTCCGCCATGGCCAGGGTGGAAGTGGAGGACGCCGAGGGATGCCCCCGTTACGGGGCCCTTGTCTGCGACAGCATGGAAGTCAAGCGCTCGCCTGCGCATGTGCGCGCCAGGCTGCGGCTCGCGGGCCTGCGGGCGATCAACAACGTGGTCGATGCCACCAACACAGTGCTCTTCGAGACCGGCCACCCGCTGCACGCGTTCGACCTGGACAGGCTCGAGGGCGGGGCAATAGTGGTGCGCCGCGGAAGGAAGGGCGAGAAGATCAAGGCCATCGACGGCAATGAATACGACCTCAATGAAGACGATGTCGTAATAGCCGACGCGAATAAGCCGGTGGCCATAGCGGGCATAATCGGGGGCGAGAACTCCGAAGTCGGTTTTTCCACTGAGAAGATTCTCCTTGAAGGAGCGTTCTTCGATCACGCCCGGGTCAGGCGCACCGCAAAGCGGCTGGGAATAACGACTGAGGCCTCATACCGCTTTGAGCGGGGCGTGGACGTGGGCGCGGTGCTCTATGTTCTTGCCAGGGCGGCGTCGCTCATCCGTACCGATAAAGACTGCCCGTTTCATGCGGGCAAGATCGATGTCTACCCCGATCCCAGGCCGCCGAGGCACGTCTTTGCGGACCCAAAGCGCATAAACCGGCTGCTCGGGACCTCAATCCCGGAGCAGGAGATGTGCGACTATCTCGAGAGGCTCGGTTTCCTCGTCAATCCGGGCAAGGAGCTCGAGGTGGTGGTGCCTTCGCGAAGGAATGACGTCGAGGGAGAGGCGGACGTTGCGGAGGAGATACTGAGGCTTTACGGTTATGACAGGATCGGCGAGCGTACGGCTGTCTCGACCCAGTCCTACGGCAGGATAGACGGCAAGCTCCGCATCACGGGCACAATAGAAGAGACCCTGCTGGGCATGGACATCACGCAGGTCCTTACCGATTCCATGCTGGGGCCGACGAGCCTGGAGAAATTCAGGATATCGCAGGAGAACGTGATCCCCGTCCGCAACCCGCTGGGCGTAGAGACGTCCTTCATGAGACCCAGCATGATACCCGGAGTGGCAGAGGTCCTGGCCAGGAACCTCAACAGGGGAAGGGACAGCGTGGCCGTCTTCGAGATAGGCAAGACCTTCAGGGCCCGGGGGAGCGAGTTCGACGAAAGATACACGCTCACAATCGGCATGAGCGGCCTGAGCCGCGAGAAGTCCTGGCATTCGGAGCCCAGGGAATTCGATTTCTTCGACATAAAGGGGGCCGTGGAGAGCCTTGCGGCATATCTGGACGTTAATATCAGTTTCGGCCCTTCGGAAATTTCATATCTGCACCCCGGGCGCAGGGCCAGGGTGCAGGTCTGGGAGAAGGGGGGCGAGGTCACCGTGGGCTGTGTCGGCGAGCTCCTGCCGGCCATAGTCGAGGAGATAGGCGTCGCCCGGAGGATCTTCCTGGCCGAGCTCGACCTCGACGCCCTCATGGACCGCGTGCGGGAGGGGGTCAGGTACGTCAAGATCCCAAGGTTCCCGGGGCTCAAGCGGGACCTGGCTGTCATCGTGCCGCGAAGCGTTGTGGAGGCCGATGTCAGGGGCCTCATATTGTCGGAGGGCGGCCCGCTGCTCAAGGGTCTGGACCTCTTCGACGTCTATACGGGAGAACAGGTCCCCGAGGGAATGGTAAGCCTGGCCTATAATGCGGTCTTCCAGAGCGACGAGAGGACGCTACAGGAGGACGAAGTCAACGACTTGCAGAAAAAGATTGAAGATAGTATTGCAAACCGGCTGGGTGGCAGGTTAAGATCGAGCTGATATATAATATGGAGGATGCGGGGAGGGTACCCATATGAAGCTGGGTGATCTCGAAGCTTTGACCAAGAAGGTCGAGAGTATTGTAGAGAAGTACAAAAGTGCCAAGCAGAAGAATATGGACCTTGTTTCAAGGAATAGAGAGCTCGAAAAAAAGGTGGCTTCTCTCGAGAAGCACCTCTCAAAGAGCGAGAAGGAGGTTGGACATATAAATAAGCTCGTGGCCGACAACAGGGCCTACGAGAAGAATTACAAGATGCTGAAGTCAAAAGTAGTTTCTATGCTTGCGAAAGTTGACAGTTTGCAGTAAAAATAACTTGGGATGTGGTTGGGGTGGATTATACAGTTCGGATGATTCGTATTGACTCTCAGCGAGGAGGGATCCTGGGTGCCCGACGATAAGGGCAGCACCAAGGTCGAGATATACGGGCAGGAGTATAGAATAAGTGGCGACGCAGATCCTCAATACGTGGCTCAAATAGCCAAGTACGTCGACACCAAGATGAAGGAAGTCGCCGGGGGAACATCGCTTGGTTCGGTTTCCAAGACCGCAATACTCGCCGCCCTCAATATCGCTGAAGAGCTTTTCAAAGAAAAAGATGAGAAAAATCGCATCTTAACCGGAATTGAGGCGGCTACCTCGCGTATGAAGGAGAAGCTGGAAGAGATAACCCCTTGATTTATCTGGCTTTATCTTTGTGAGGAGCCGCAGTCCTTCTGAACTGTGTATTTCCCCTTCAGGCCACAGCATTATCCCACTCTTTTGGTGAACAGTCAGCGCAGGCGCGGACACAGGTGGGAGGTGGCTATATATGATTGCACAGACTATTGCTCAGAGCTCGGCAGTGGAGCTTCTACAACACCCCATCACTTCACTGGTGGTGGGCGTCCTGATTTTCTTGCTCGGCTGGTACGCGCACAGGCGCGCCAGCGAGAGCAAGCTCATGAGCACCGAAAAGCTCGCTGAGAAGATCATCACTGAGGCCAAGAAAGAAGCCGAGACCCATAAACGCGAAGCCGTCCTTGAGGCCAAGGACCAGTGGTACAAGGCCAAGGAGAGCTTCGAAAGGGAAACCCAGGCCAGAAAGTCGGAGCTGGGGCGCCTCGAGAAACGCTTCAGCGAGCGGGAGGCGAACCTCAACCGCAAGGTCGACATCTTGGACAAGAAAGAAGGCGACCTCAGGCGGCGCGAGCGCGATGTCAATATCAAGGAAAAGGAATACGGCGAGAAGGAGCGGCAGCTCAAGGTCCTCATGGAGGAGGAGAACAAGCGCCTCGAGCGCATCGCCGGCATGACGACAGACGAGGCCAAGCAGATCCTCATGACCAATCTCGAGGCGGAGGCCCGCTCGGCCGCCGCCCAGCGCATCCGCCAGATCAAGGAAGATGCTGAGCGCACCGGCGATAGGGAGGCCAAGGAAATACTGACTCTGGCCATACAGAGATGCGCCGCCGACCATGTCGTGGAGTCCACGGTGTCGGTCGTCGACCTGCCCAACGAGGAGATGAAGGGTCGCATAATCGGCCGGGAGGGCCGCAATATCAGGGCCTTCGAGATGGCAACCGGCATAGACGTCATCATCGACGACACCCCGGAGGCCGTCATTCTATCCGGCTTCGACCCCATAAGGCGCGAGATAGCCAGGGTATCCCTGGAGCGGCTGGTTTCAGACGGTAGGATTCACCCGGCGCGCATCGAGGAGATAGTGACAAAGGCCCAGACGGAGATGGAAGAGAAGATCCGCGAGGCCGGCGAACAGGTGTCCCTGGACGTGGGTGTGCACGGGCTGCACCCCGAACTCATAAAGCTCCTGGGAAGGCTTAAATACCGCACCAGCTACGGCCAGAACGTGCTGCAGCATGCCAAGGAAGTCGCGTTCCTCACGGGCACCATGGCATCTCAGCTGGGATTCGACCCTTCGCTCGCCAAGCGGGCCGGCCTGCTTCATGACATAGGCAAAGCCGTCGACCACGAGGCTGAGGGAACGCACGCCCAGATCGGCAACGATCTGGCGCAGCGATACGGCGAGAACCCCGCGGTGCTTCACGCCATATCCACGCATCACAGCGACACGGTAACCGAGTCGCCCATCTCGGTTCTGGTGCAGGCGGCCGACGCGCTTTCGAGCGCCAGGCCGGGAGCCAGGCGCGAGACGCTGGAGACATATGTCAAGCGGCTAGAGAAGCTCGAGAAGATAGCAGACGGATTCAGAGGGGTCACCAAGGCATACGCTATCCAGGCCGGCCGTGAGATTCGCATCATGGTCGAGCACAAGGAAGTCACAGACGACAAGGCCGAGGAGCTGGCCGGGGATATCGCGAGGAAGGTCGAGAGCGAGCTCGAGTATCCCGGGCAGGTCAAGGTGGTCGTCATAAGGGAAACGAGAGCAGTGGAGTATGCCAAGTAACGGGATACTGAATATCCTGTTCATAGGGGACATCATCGGCCGTCCGGGCAGGAGGGCCGTCACGGGACTCCTTCCGGGCATCAAGGGCGAATTCGATATCGGCTTCACGGTGGCCAACTGCGAGAACTCCGCGGGCGGATTCGGCGTCACCGGGAAGATAGTCGGCGAGCTTACCGACCTCGGCATAGACGTTCTCACTTCCGGGAACCACATCTGGGACAGGAGGAACGTGGCCGAGGAGCTGGACTCCTTCCCCAATGTCTTGAGGCCCCTCAACTACCCGCCGGGCCTCCCGGGCCGGGGCCGGGCCGTCTTCGAGTCCTCAGGCGGCCACAGGGTCGCCGTCGTGAACCTCCAGGGCAGGGTCTTCATGCGGCCCATCGACTGCCCCTTCCGCAAGGCGGATGAGGTCCTGAAGACAATAGGCGAGAGGATAGTGCTGGTGGATATGCACGCCGAGGCCACCAGCGAGAAAGTGGCCATGGGCTGGCACCTGGACGGGCGCGTAAGCGCCGTCGTGGGCACGCATACGCATGTGCAGACTTCCGACGAGCGCGTGCTCCCCGGCGGCACCGCCTATATCACGGACGTGGGCATGACGGGCCCGCATGATTCCGTGATAGGCATAGAGAAAGAGGCCATCATAAGGAGATTCCTCACCGAAGTGCCCAATCGCTTCGAGGTCGGTAAAGAAGACGTCAGGCTGTCGGGCCTCGTGGTATCCGTGGATACGGCGACAGGCAGGGCGGTCGGAGTGGAGCGCATACACAGGTGTCTGGACCATGGAGGGGATTAGATGCCGGCTGAGCTACTAAAGGGAAAGCCCGTAGCGAAGGAGCTGGAGAAGGAGATCGCGGCCGAAGTGGCCGCCCTCAAGGCCGCGGGGATCAATCCCCACCTCTCGGTGGTGCTCGTGGGAGATGACCCGGCTTCGGCGGTCTATGTGGGCTCTAAAGCCAGGGCCTGCGAAAGGGTGGGCATAGGGTCGGATACCCTTACGCTTCCGGCTACGGCCGACCAGGACGAAGTCATATCCTTAATCGACGGTCTTAATGACAATGCCGCCGTTCACGGCGTACTCGTGCAGCTTCCGCTGCCCCCGCAGATAGACACCGATACCATCATAAGAAGGGTGAACCCGCGCAAGGACGTGGACGGCTTCACCCCCGAGAACATAGGCAGGCTTCTTCTCGGCATTCCCTACACGATTGCGTGCACGCCCGCCGGCATACTCGAGATGCTCGACCGCTACGAGGTCGACATTGAAGGCATGAACGTTGCCATAGTGGGGAGGAGCCGCATAGTGGGGAAGCCGCTGGCGGCGCTTCTCATGCAAAAGGCCAGGGGCCGCAACTGCACAGTGACGGTCTGCCATTCCAGGACCAGAGACATCGGCTTCTTCACCCGCTCGGCCGACATGGTGGTCACCGCGATGGGAAGCCCCGGGTACCTCAGGGGCGATATGGTGTCGGACGGCTGCGTGGTGATAGACGTCGGAGTCAACCGTGTGGAGGACAGCACGGCAAAGAAGGGCTACCGCCTCGTGGGGGACGCCTGCTTCGAAGAGCTCGAGGAGAAGGCGTCCTATATCACGCCGGTGCCGGGCGGCGTCGGACCGCTTACGGTGGCCATGGTGATCAAGAACACTATCATCGCTGCGAAGGGTGATTGATGCGCTCGCCTACCGGTCTCCCTGACGGAGAGAAGGCCCTGACCGTCAGCGAGATCACCTCGCGAATCAAGGATGTCCTCGAGGCAACCTTCGGCTATGTATGGGTCGTGGGTGAGATCTCGAACGCCAAGCTCCACACCTCGGGCCACGTCTATTTCACTCTCAAGGACGAGGCGGCCCAGCTGCGCTGCGTGATGTTCAGGAGCAGCGCCGCAGGCCTCGACTTCACGCCCGAAGACGGCATGAAGGTATACGCTCACGGGCAGGTCACCGTGTACGACAGGTACGGCCAGTACCAGATCATCGTGCGGAGCCTGGTGGACGCGGGCAAAGGCGACCTGCAGCTGGCCTTTAACGAGCTCAAGAATCGCCTGGAAAAGGAGGGCCTCTTTGCGCCCGAGCGCAAGCGGCCGCTGCCCGCATACCCGCAGCGAATAGGCATAGTGACTTCGCCCACGGGCGCGGCCGTAAGGGACATAATAAGGACGGCGCGCAGGATCTACCCGGCAGTCGATCTTGTGCTGTATCCGGTCGCGGTTCAGGGCGAGGGGGCGGCAAAAGAGATTGCCGTTGCCATACGCGACCTGAACGCGTACGGGGAGATAGATGTCATGATCGTGGGGAGGGGAGGCGGTTCCATAGAGGACCTCTGGGCTTTCAACGAGGAAGTGGTCGCCCGCGCCATCGGCGACTCCCGAATCCCCGTGGTCTCGGCCGTGGGCCATGAGACCGACTTCACCATATCCGACTTCGTTGCGGACGTCCGCGTTCCCACGCCAACGGCCGCGCCCACGCTCATACTCGCCGACTATGTCGAAGCCAGGACAGAGCTGGGCCTCCTCGTGAGGCATGCGACGCGGGCCATAAGGGGCATTATCGACGGCCACAAGAAATTCATAGAGAGCCTGGGGACGAGGTACGGGTTGAGAAGCATGAGCGACAGGCTCAGGACGCAGATACGTTATATCGATGAGGCCCTGCTCCGGACCGAGCGCGCGATGGCCGCGCGGGTCGAAGCCGAGGCCGGCCGCGCCGGCGAGGCGATTGCCAGGGCGGAGCGTGCCGTCGGGACGCGGCTGGAGACGGCGAAGGCGCGCCTTGCTGGCCTGGTGGGCCGGGTTGACGCCCTGAGTCCGCTCTCGACGCTGAGGCGCGGCTACTCGGTGGTTCTGAATGATAAAACCGGCAAGGTGATATCGACATACAGACAGGTAAACGCAGGCGATGACGTCCGGGTGGTTCTCTCGGCGGGCGGCGCGCTCTGCAGGGTTGAGAACGTAGAAGAGGTCAATGCATATGAAGGAAATGAGCTTCGAGGACGCGATGAAGAAGATCGAGGAGATCGTCGACCAGCTTGAGAAGGGCGACCTCCCGCTTGACGATTCGTTGAAAAGGTTCGAGGAAGCTGTTAAGCTCGCGCGGGTCTGCCACCAGAAGCTTGAAGGCGCCGAAAAGAAAGTGAACAAGCTCATCAAGGCGGGCGAAGACAAGTTCGAGCTCGAGCCTTTCGAGGAACCTGAAGGGGACTAGGGCGATTCAATATGGGCGGGACCACGAGCTTTGACCTCAAGACCTACCTGGACGCCAGACGGGAGAGAGTCGATGCGGCCCTCGACAGGTACCTGCCTCCGGAGGACTCACGGCCCGAGACGCTTCACAGGGCCATGCGCTACAGCGTGTTCTCTGGCGGCAAGAGAATCAGGCCCGTGTTCTGCATGGCGGCTTATGAAGCCTGCGGGGGGGCGGGAGATGCCGTGCTTCCGGTGGCCTGCTCGCTCGAGCTCATCCATACGTATTCGCTTATCCACGACGATCTTCCCTGCATGGATGATGACGACATGAGGCGCGGCAAACCCACGAGCCACAAGGTGTTCGGAGAGGCGACGGCCGTGCTGGCGGGTGACGCTCTTCTGACTTTTGCCATGGAGCTCGTGGTCGAGGCGGGGGGCAGGTTAATGGATCCCTTGACGGCGCTCCGGATCGCCGCCGAGATTACGAAGGCGGCGGGGAGCGACGGGATGGTCGCCGGCCAGGTGCTTGACATGGAATGCGAGAACCGCCAGGTCGACGAGAGCCTCATGGAGTACATTCACAGCCGCAAGACCGGGAAACTGATTACGGCGTCGGTCAGATGCGGCGCCATAGCCGCAGGGGCGGACGATGTGCTGCTCGAGAAACTCAGCGCCTATGGCAGCAGACTCGGCCTGGCTTTCCAGATAATAGACGATATACTCGATGAGGAAGGCAGCTTCGGCGAACTCAAGTCGGGAAAGGGCCTCGATGGCGAGAGGGGCAAAGCCACCTATCCTAGGGTATTCGGCCTTGAGAGGTCGAAGGCGGCAGCCGCCGGGCTCGTGGCGGATGCCGCGCGGGCGGTGGACGGCCTCGGCGAGGGATTCGCTCCGCTGGCTGCGCTCGCCGAATTCGTGGCAAGCCGGAACTCCTGATTACGACGGGGGGATGAGACACGTCTGTATTAGAGCGTATCAACGGGCCCGAGGACCTTGCGGGTCTTGAGCCGGGCGAGCTTGAAGACCTCGCCGGGGAGATAAGGGAGAGGATCATCTCCGTGGTTTCGAAGACGGGCGGCCACCTTGCTCCCAGCCTGGGCGCCGTTGAGCTCACCATCGCCCTGCACTACTGCCTGGACTCGCCGCGCGACAAGATCATCTGGGACGTCGGCCACCAGGCCTATGCGCATAAGCTCCTCACCGGCCGCAGGGACGCTTTCGACACGCTCCGCACGAGGGGCGGCATAAGCGGCTTCCCCAAGATCACCGAGAGTGAGCACGACGCTTTCGGTACGGGCCACTCCAGCACGTCCATATCGGCGGCCCTGGGCATGGCCTGCGCGCGCGACCACAGAGGCGAGGACTACCGCGTGGTGGCGGTCATAGGCGACGGCGCTCTCACCGGCGGCATGGCTTATGAGGGCCTCAATCAGGCGGGGCATCTCAATAAGGACATCATCGTGGTCCTCAACGACAACAGGATGTCCATCTCAAAGAACGTGGGCGCCATGTCCACCTACCTTACGCGCCTTATCTCGGCGCCGGTCTACCGGCGCTTCGAGGCCGACGTCTATGAGCTCATGGGCAAGTTCCCTGCCGTGGGGGGCAGGGCCAGGGGGGTGGCGCGCCGCATCAAGGAGAGTCTAAAGAACCTCGTGGTGCCCGGCGTTCTATTCGAAGAACTGGGATTCAGATACTACGGGCCGGTGGACGGCCACAATATCGGAGACCTTATCGATCTCATAGGCGACATAAAGGATTTCAAGGGACCTCAGTTGATTCACGTGGTGACGACCAAGGGAAAGGGCTACGCGCATGCCGAGCGGGACGCCTGCCGGTTTCACGGCATCGGGTCGTTCGACAAACAAACGGGCGGCCTCGAGAAGAAGTCGGACGTGCCGTCCTACACTACGATATTCGGCGATACGCTGGTCGAGATCGCCCGCATGCGGGAGGACGTGGTGGCGGTGACCGCGGCGATGCCGGACGGCACGGGGCTCTCCTGTTTCAAGAAGGAGTTGCCCGGGCGCTTCTATGACGTGGGCATTGCCGAGCAGCATGCGGTGACTTTCGCGGCGGGGCTTGCGCGGGCCGGAATGAAGCCGGTGGTCGCGATATACTCGACTTTCCTGCAGCGCGCCATCGACCAGATGGTCCATGATGTGGCCCTTCAGGGCCTCGATGTCACCTTCGCCATCGACCGCGGCGGGGTTGTGGGCGAGGACGGACCCACGCATCACGGGACACTCGACCTCACCTATCTCAAGATGGTCCCGAATCTGGTGGTCATGTCTCCCAAGGACGAGAACGAGCTCCGCCACATGCTCAATACGGCCATAGAGCATAACGGTCCCGCGGCCGTGAGATACCCGCGCGACTACGGTTACGGAGTGCCTGAGAACGGAGCCCTGCGCCGGCTTGAAATAGGCAAGGGGGAAGTGCTGCGTGAAGGGCGGGACGTCCTGATAGTGGCCGTCGGCTCGATGGTTCTGCCCTCGCTCGGGGCCGCCGACGTGCTCGACGGGGAAGGCATAAGCGCCGCCGTGGTGAACGCGAGATTCATTAAGCCCCTGGATGAAGACCTGATCACGGGCGCCGCGAAATCGGTTGAACTAGTGGTTACGGTGGAGGAGAATAGCGTGAAGGGCGGTTTCGGCAGCGCAGTGTTACGGAGCATGGCCGAGGCAGGTGTCTCGACGCCGGTCAGGGTAATCGGGATCCCGGACGAGTTCGTCGAGCACGCACCGAGGGCGGAGCTGCTCAAGGACCTCGGCCTTTCGGCTGAGGGCATTGCAGGAGCTGTTCGCGCCGCGATGGGCCGTTCGGCGAAAAAAGCCAGGGGCGCCTGAGCGCAGGGCGGGAGAGACCAATGATAGAAGTGGTCGGAATAGTCGCCAACCGCAGGAAGCCGGCGGTGAAGGGCGTTCTTGAGGACCTGTTCGCCTGGCTGGGCAAGCAGGGCATCAGCGCCATCGCCTGGGACGACCTCGAGGGTGTGGTGCCCGAATGCAGGACATGCGCCATAGAGGACATAGGCGAGGGCGCCGACCTCGTTATCGCGCTCGGAGGTGACGGCACGCTGCTTACCGCGGCGAGGGGAGTGGGCGAAAGGCTCACCCCCATACTGGGTGTCAATGTCGGCAGTCTGGGCTTCCTCACCGAGATCAGCGTAAACGAGCTAGAGGAGGCCCTCGGAGAGGTCGTAAAGGGCAAGTACAGGTCGGAAGACAGGATGAACATACAGGCCGAAGTCATAAGGGACGGCAGGCCGGTCGGCACCTTCACGGCCCTAAACGATGTAGTCATCAACAAGGGCGCGCTCTCGCGCGTCGTGGAACTCACAATGTGGGCGGACGACCACGACCTGGCCGTATTCATCGCAGACGGCCTGATAGTCTCGACGCCGACGGGTTCGACGGCCTATTCGCTGTCCGCCGGGGGACCCATAGTAAATCCCATGATGGAGGCCATAATCTCCACGCCCATATGCCCGCATACGCTGGCCGTGAGGCCGATGATACTCGACGGCGACCAGACCCTGACAGTGGAGCTCTGGAGCGGGGACTCGGTGCACGGCAAGCCCGAGATCAAGCTCACGGTCGACGGGCAGATCGGTTTCGAGCTCATGTCGCAGGATAAGATTGTGTTCACCAGGTCGGCGCGCAAGACGAGACTGGTGCTTTCCGGATACAGGTCATTTTACGAAGTCCTCAGGCAGAAGCTCAAGTGGGGGGACACCCGCCGCAAATCCTGAGCCGCCGGCCTGGGCGCTTGAGAACATATGCTTCGCCAACTTACCGCACATGGCTACGCCATAATCGATGACGTCGGAATCGAACTCAGCCCCGGCCTCAATATACTCACCGGCGAGACAGGCGCGGGTAAATCCATCATACTGGGTACCCTGGGCTTCGTCCTGGGAGACCGCGTGTCGGATGACATCATCGGCAAGCGGAGTGATTCGTGCAGGGTGGAAGCCCGGTTTGACCTGTCGGGTCCGCGCTCGCCGGCAAGAAGACTTGTTGCGGCCGGAGTCCTGAGCCGCGACGACGCCGGCTCCGAAATAGTCCTCACCAGGGAGCTCACCCGGGGCGGGAGGTCGCGCTGCAGGCTCAACGGCGAGTCGGTGCCGATCAAGACGCTGAAGACCGTCGGCGATGCCCTCGTGGACTTCCACGGTCAACACGAGCATCAGCTCCTGCTCAAGGCCGACAGGCATGTCTACTTCCTGGACGCCTTCGCGGGGCTCGAAGGCGAGCGCGAAAGGGTGGGAGCCGCAAGGCGCGAGGTCCTCGACCTTAAGAAAAAAGCCGGCAATCTGGAGGACGACATACGGCAGGCCGAGTCGAGGCGCGACCTCACGAGGTTCGAGATCGACGAGCTGGCGGCCCTGAATCTGATAGACGGAGAGGATGAGAAACTCGAGGCGGAGCTTAACGTGCTGGAGCACGCCGAGAAGATAATGGCGCTCGGCAACGAGACAATTGAAATCACTTATGATGGAGATGACTCGGCCGTGCAGCTGCTGGCCCGCGCCAGGGACCTGCTTGAGAAGCTGGCGGCTCTCAACCCCGCGCTTGCTCCTCTTCTTGACAATCTCGACGGCGCCGAGGTGGCAGTCAAGGAGGTGGCGGAGGAAATACGCTCGCATATCTCGCGCATTGACCTGGAGGGCTCTGATCTCGAGGCAATGAGGGAGCGGCTCATGCAGATCGAGCGCGTAAAGCGCAAGTACGGCGAGAACGTGGCCGACCTGCTCGCGCGCCTCGAGAGGCTGAAGAACAGCCTGGATAGCCGCGAGGAGATGGAAGCTCGGCTCGGCGAGCTCAGGGAAGAGAGAGACAGGAAGAGCTCGGCACTGGCCGAGGCGGCTCAGAGCCTTTCGGAGAAGCGGAAGAAGGCCTCCGGGAAGTTCGAGAAGATGGTGGAGAAAGAGATCCGGGTACTGGGCATTGAAGGCGGCGCCTTCAAGGTGGTCTTCGAGGAAACCGAGGAGGGCGAAGAGGTGCGCGCGCCGGACGGCAGGACGGTCAGGGTCGGCGATTACGGGCTGGACCAGATAGAGTTTTTCGTCAGGACCAATCCGGGGGAGAACCTGCTACCGCTCCGGCGGATCGCCTCGGGCGGGGAGATCTCGAGGGTCATGCTGGCTCTGAAGGGCATACTCGCCGAGGTGGATGAGGTGGGCACCCTCATATTCGACGAGATCGACGCGGGCATAGGGGGCGGGACGGCCGATACGGTGGCGATAAAGCTGCGCCGGGTGGCGGACAGCCGCCAGGTGATTTGCATAACCCATCTTCCTCAGATAGCAGTCGCCGGGAACCTGCATCTGAAGGTGGAAAAGGCGACAGGCGAGGGGCGGACTACCGCCTCCGTGATTCCGGTTGAGGGCAAACAGCGTATAGAGGAAGTGGCCAGGATGATCGACGGGCGCAAGCCGTCGGAGTCGGCCATCACCCACGCCGAGGAGATACTGAGCAAAGCCGGCAGGAAGAGAGCTTAAAGGGAGGTCAAGGGTGGCTTCGAAAGTCTATTTCATCGACATGCGCGCGAACATGAAGGACACGGTGATGGACCGTTTCATCAGGGGCATCAAGAAGGGGCGCGCGACTTCCATAGCCCGCGAGCGGGAGCTGCTTGCGGTGAAGATGCACTTCGGCGAGCGCGGCAATACGTCCTACATACGGCCGATATTCGTGCGCGTCGCTCTTGACGAGTTCAAGGAGACCGGCTGCCTGCCGTTCCTCACCGACACGAACACGCTTTATGTGGGGACCCGCACCAACAGCCCTGATCACATAAAGACGGCGGTGGAGAATGGATTCTCCTACGCGTCAATGGGCGTACCCGTCGTGATTGCCGACGGCCTCAAGGGAGGGAACTACGAGTCGGTCCCCATCAAAGGCAAGTTCTTCAAAGAGGTCAAGATCGCAAGCGACATAGCGCGCGCGGACGCCTTGCTGGTGCTCACGCATGTGAAGGGCCACGAGCTGACGGGCATGGGCGGCGCGCTCAAGAACATCGGGATGGGAGGCGGCTCGAGGGCGGGGAAGATGGATATGCATGCCGACGTGCGGCCGAGGGTATCGGAGGCCTGCATCGGCTGCGGCAAATGCACGCAGTGGTGCCAGGTCAGGGCCATCAAGGTCAAGGACAAGAAGGCGGTTATCGACCATGAAATATGCGTGGGCTGCGCCGAGTGCATAGCGGTGTGCCCAGTGAGCGCGATCAAGATCAACTGGAAGTGGGACGGCAACTTCGTCCAGAAACGCATTGTGGAGTACGCGGCGGGCGTGGTGAAGTCCAAGAAGAGGAAGATAGCGTATATCAATTTCATAATGGACGTTTCTCCGCAGTGCGACTGCTATCACTACTCGGACGCGAGCATCGTTCCCGACGTGGGCATCCTGATCTCCAAGGATCCGGTGGCCATAGACAGGGCGTCCGCCGACCTCATAAACAAGCAGGAAGGCATACGGGGAACGGCTGTCAAAAAGCACAAGGCGGGAATCGACAAGCTCAGGGACGTGAATCCGGAAATAGACTGGACGGTTCAGATCAAGTACGCCGAGAAGATGGGCCTGGGCACCGCCAAGTACCAGCTCATCAAGGTCTGAGTGCCGGGGCCGGCGCCTCCGGGCTGGCTGCTGGAATTCAGTTTCTTCATGTGATAGAATACCCTCATGTAATCACCGTCAGGGAAGCAACATCGTGAGAAGGCGTCAAAGGAGGAATTCGTGTTCAGATCACATTTCATAGCGTTCGCTACTGCGTGCCTGTTGAGTGTCTTCACGGGTCCGGGCGCATCCGCAGCGGTACAGGACCCGGACGTCGTGCCGTTTTCCGACAGATACCCGGTGGAGATAGCCATAGGCGAGCACTCGCATGTGTATGAACTGGCGGGGCTCGGAATCGATATTGACTCGGTGGGCGAGGGCTGGGTGAGGGCCTACGTAAGCGATTCGGAGGCCGAGACCGTACGCGGCCTGGGTTTCGAGGTCGAGCGCATACCCAACCAGGCGCTCCGCATGTGGCGCGCCATAAGGGACGCGGAGGCGCTGGGTGAGAAGGACGAGTACCATGACTACACCGAGTTGACGGCTTACCTGCAGGGTGTGGCCGCCGACCATCCGGGTATCACGCGGCTCATATCCATAGGAAAGACGGTTCAGAACCGCGACCTCTGGTTTCTCAAGATAAGCGACAACCCCGACGCCGAGGAGAACGAGCCCGAGTTCAAATACATCTCCACCATGCACGGCGATGAGCCCGTGGGCACGGAGAACTGCCTCAAATTCATAGACTGGATTACGGACAACTACGACTCCGCCTCGCCCGACCCCAGGCTGGAGCGGCTGGTGGAGGAGGTGGAGATATGGATAATGCCCATGATGAATCCCGACGGCAACACCGCCGGGAGCCGTTACAATGCCAACGGGGTGGACCTCAACCGGGCTTTTCCCGACCTCATAGACGATCCCTACAATACTCCCGTGGGCCGCGAGCCCGAGATAGCCGCGGTGATGATATTCTCCGACTCTATGTCTTTCGACCTCTCGGCCAACTTCCACGGCGGTGCGCTTGTGGTCAATTACCCGCATGACAACCGCTCGCAGCGGGCGCCCGATGACTCGCTGTATATCAGCATGTCGCTTGCGTACTCCTATCACAACCCGCCCATGTGGAACAGTCCGACGTTCGATTACGGGATTACCAACGGGTGGGACTGGTACGAGGTCCACGGCGGCATGCAGGACTGGAACTACGACTACGCCTACAATATGGAGGTAACCATCGAGCTCAGCGACACCAAGTGGCCGCCGGCTTCCCAGCTCCCGCAGTACTGGGCCGAGAACGACACCTCCATGGTGGCCTATCTGGAGTATTGCCTGCGCGGCGTCCGCGGCGCGGTGACCGACTCGGCGACGGGGGAGCCGCTTCTCGCCACCGTCACGGTGGAGGGTATAGCCTGGGACGACAGGACCGATCCCGACGTCGGCGACTATCATCGCCTGCTGGAACCGGGAACGTACACCCTCACATTCTCGGCCCCGGACCATATAGATAAGCGGTTCGCCGGCGTGGAGGTGGGGGGCGATTCGGCGACGGTGCTCGATGTGGAGCTGGCCCCGGCGCAGAGAGTGGCGATTACGGGCACGGTGACCTCGGATGAAGAGGGCCCGCTCGTTGCGGCGGTTGAGGCCCGCTATCACTCGGGCGGGGACCTGGGCGACTCCACCACCACAGACCCGGCCGACGGCTCGTACGCGCTTGATGTGGCCGACGGCGAGTATGATATAAGCGCTCGCTGTTACGGCTACAAGACTGAGAGGATACTGGCGGACGTTCACCGGGACACCGTCTTCAACTTCGTTCTGGAACCCACCTCGGGCGACATACTCGTAATCGACGACTATTCGTCCAAACTGGCGCTCTCCAAGTCGCCCGACAGGGACGCCGCGATTGATATGCCCGTATTCAGCACGTCGGCTCAGGACCTGGCGGCCGACCTTGAGAACCTGGGATACGGGGTGGCTCTTGAAACTGCCGGTGCTACTGACCCGTTGACCTGGCCCTACTACGACTTCATCATATGGTCGGCGGGCGATGACACCTCGCCGGTTGAGTCGTCAACGTACCGCAGGAATCTCATCGACTATGCTTCAGCGGGCGGGGTTCTGCTTATAGAGGGTGGTGAGATCGCATACGACGCCGCCAGCTCCCCGGGATATCCCAATTTCGCGGATTCGGTGCTCCACGTAAACGACTGGAACGGCGACAACGTGGGTTCGCTCGAGCTGGTCACGGGCTACGAAGATCACCCCATAGTCACTTCTCCCAACTTCCTTCCCGGCACCATAGGCATAACCTACGGGTGGTACGGTGACCTCGACGCGGCCGCCCCCACGGGCGGAGCTTCGGTGGTGTACGGAACGTCGGACTACCCAACAAACGCCGGGCTGCTTGCCTATGACAGCGACGGACATCCGAATGTAGTCTTCTACGCTTTCGCGTACACGGCCGTCACGGACCGCGTTGTCGCCAGGGACCTGCTCGAGAACACGGTCGAATACCTAATAGACGAGGCCGCCGGTGTAGGAGAAGACGAGCCGGGCGATGCCGCCCGCATTTCGCTCAGCGCGACGCCGAATCCATTCACGTCAGCCACATCAGTCGCTGTCGCCCTGCCGCGCGAGGACGATGTGAGTCTGTCGGTTTACGACATTCGAGGCCGGGTCATGAAGACCCTGGCAAGCGGAAGGCATGAGGCCGGCATATACGCTATCGAGTGGGACGGCCGGGACCTTCACGGCCGCCGGGCTGCCCCGGGCGTCTACTTCCTGAGACTCGCGGCGGGGCCCGATGTGAGCCTGAAGAAGATAATCATGCTCAAGTAATCCCGCGTTGCCCCGCGGCAAGCAATGCTCTATATTGAAGGGTAAGCATTATAGTTACCTATTGGCAGAGAGAGGTGGACAGTGATGAGGATATCTATTATTTCGTTGGCGGTGATCCTGCTGGCATCCGGACCTGCGCATTCACACACTGACGTCACGCCGGCATGGGTTAGGGCGTGGATGGACACCGCCGGCAGCGGCGTCATAGTCGACGTCCGCGAGGAATCGGAGTTCTGCGACTCCACTTACAGTCCCCCCAACCACATACCGGGTGCCATCAACATGCCCTGGAACTCCGGGTATTTCCTGGCGCATTACACCGAGCTCCCCGCCGATGAGGACATAATCATAGTCTGCCGGAGCGGGAACAGAAGTAACCAGGCCGCCAACTTCCTGGACGGCCTGAGCTATCAGCTCGTCTATGATATGACAGGCGGCATGAATGCCTGGCTATGGGAGACCGAGAGCTGCCTACAGGCCGGCGTGCCCTGGCCCGAGGAGAACAGCCGGGAATCGATTACTCTGGGGCCCGCAGCGCCCAACCCGTTTACTTCGCGGGCCGTGATATGCTTCACCCTGCCCGACTCGGAGCCGAGCGGTGACTTCTCGCTGGGAATCTACGACGCCCGCGGCCGCCTTGTCGCCACGCTGGCCGAGGCCAGTGCAGGGTCGGGCACGAATCGCGCGGTGTGGGACGGCACCGACGACGGGGGGCGGCCTCTGGCGAGCGGGATCTACTTCTATCGCCTCACGCTTGGCGACCGCAGCCTCACGCGCAGGATTGTGCTCATCAGGTGAGTAAATCTGGTACGCCCGCTGGGATTTGAACCCAGGGCCTTTGGCTCCGGAGGCCAACGCTCTATCCAGCTGAGCTACGGGCGCACCCTTATGCGGAAAGAACATCCAAGTGCTTCCACCTGAATCTACCTGCAGAAAACAGCCGGTGTCAATGCCTTAGTGGATGCGCCGGCCCGGCCACGCGCCTGCCCATCGGCCCGGTACTGCCCCCACGGGTCGTCCTATCGCGCTATATTCCATAGATTTTCGGCTTTCTTGACTGAATCCGCCTTATCTGATAAGCTATAAAAGGAGATCGGATGGGTATGCCCGTTATGGGCTGCGGATGACTGCCCGCCTCAGAGCGACCTGAGCAGGTGTATTCATGGGAAGGTCGAGAAGATAAATGCGTGTTGCTGCTTTTGCCGTTCTGTGTTGCGCAATCCTCTCCATGGGCCTTGTTCCCCGGACGGGATTCGTGTCACTCATAATCGATGACTCGCACGATTACCACTACACCTACGTCTATCCCCTGCTCGAGCAACATGGTTTCAAGGGCAACTTCGGGTATATCACAGAGATGTCAGACCTCGGCATAGAAGGGCAGGCCTACAAGATGCAGGAGATCTACCAGGCCGGCCATGAGGTCATGGACCATACCACGCGGCACGATTACCGCTGGGCCACGCATGTGGACACTCTTGACGACGCCCTGGAGGAGTGGATACCTTACGCATTTGCCGATATCGCGACCTGGGACAGCCTTTGCGGCCGGAGCCTCTTTATCCTGGATTCACTCGGCATCGTCACATCGGGATGGAATCACCCCGGCGGGTCAACCGACCCGGGAGACATCCCCGGACATCCCGAGTGGATGTGGCGCGGGAGCTCGAATGACAGCCTGTATGCCTTCATAGGCAGTCTATATGAATACGCGGTGGCCAGCGGCGTGAATGTAAATACGGCGCATCTCAACCTGCGCGGTCACAACTGCCCCGACCGCTATCCTTTTTTCAACGTGCCACACAGGACGGTGGATGGCGTCGGTCCACTCGTTGTCAGGACGGAGATCGCCGACGCTGTGGCGTCGGGGCTCTGGTATCCCGCCCTGACGCATGGCGAAACGACGCAACAGCTGATGGATTTCGGATCTCTGGTCTGCTGGCTGGATCAGCAGGACATAGAAGTGCTCACCTGCCCGGAAGCGATCGAGCGCATTACGGATGGAGTTCCATACCCCTATGAGAACCAGCTGCCTCAGGCCAGGATGCTCTGGGACAGGGACGAGAACGGCAAGCCCGACGGCTTCATGGGCTCGTGCTCCTGGGACACGCTGTGCGCTGTCCCGGTAGGCGGCTGCAACGCCATGAATGTCGACGGCGACACCGAGTTCTACTGCTATGGCCCCGAGGTCGGTCGCAACTCCTTTTCCGTCTGGATGAAGGGGACTTTCGCGAGCACGGGCAGCGTCAGAATAATCTGGGTCAAGCTGGGTTTCGACTGGGAGTATCTTGAGGACTGCTGGAACACGGTTACTTTGGAAAGCACATGGACGCTTATTGACAGCTCTGCATACAGCACCCTCGCATTCGACGTGGAGGACGAGGTCGACCGCATCAAGTTCATCATACGCCCGCTCGATGGATTCGAATTGCGTGCAGCCCGGCCGAGCGTGCTGCTTTCGGCCGACGCCGGCGTCGGTCCCGCGGACGTTCCCTCCGTGCCGGGAGGGCGGCTCATGATTGTCCCAA
>Ga0180437_10001512_pt1 | contig 39740 bp, 44 predicted proteins | sample SS_ome_4_FD_132410 | JGI IMG/M metagenome (GOLD analysis project Ga0180437, IMG submission 132410) | Hypersaline lake sediment archaeal communities from the Salton Sea, California, USA - SS_3_D_1 metaG | ecosystem: Environmental > Aquatic > Non-marine Saline and Alkaline > Hypersaline >...
CTGCCGGCACGGACATTTTCAAGGGGAAAACGTCGACCCCTACACAGGAATGGTGTGGCACATGACCGGACCCAAGACGCTGGAGGTTCTGGAGTGGGTGCCAGAGTTGGTGGTGCCCAAGCTGCACGACCGCTGGTGGGGGCCTTGGAGGTTGAGCTGTGAGACTTGAGATTGGGCACGGTAGATCGTCGATTGCGTCCCTTACCCTGCATCACACCGATTGCGTCAGCGTAAGGCTGAATTATGATGAGGTATGGCTACCGGTCATGCTGGGTGTGCGCACATTGGGGAACGGGGGGCAGGCATTGAAAATCGAGGCCGATGGACGCGAGCTGTACCGGGGCACGGATGGCGCGTTCTATGTCATCAAGGCGATGCAAGCCGACCAGATCACCTGGGGCGATTTGACCCTCACCCGGGTGGCGCCGTCGAGGTGCGAGGAGGACCTGTGAATTTTGACCTGTTGGACGTCAAGAATCTGGTGACCACCTTCGACCCCGAGCGGCCGACAGGCGATCCGTTCCTGGATGCCCGCTTCGAGGCCCACCGGGCCAAGTTTGGGCACGGGATGCCCTACTGGCGCCTGTTTTACCATTTGACCAAGCAGCTCAAGCCGGCCTTCTCGGTCGAGCTCGGTGCCTGGCAGGCCACCAATGCAGCGCACATGGCTGCCGGCTACCAGTACGGCGATGTGGTCACCATCGACCACCACACCGATCCCGGCGACGAGGAGAACAAGCGCCTGGCAGAGGAGGCCGCAGGCCGCTACGACAACCTGCATTACCTCCAGGGCTGGACCTGGGACCGGGTCCAGAACGTGGCAGCCTACGCCATGGGTATCGATATCCTCTTCATCGACTCCTGGCACCACTACGACAAGGCCATGCGGGACTGGGGCGACTATCAGGCCCTGCTCAGCCCTGTGGCCCTGGTGATATGCGACGACATTCTCAACGTGGAGCCGACCCTGCACCGGATGGTCGAGTTCTGGGAGGAGGTCTCGGCGCCTTACGAGTCATTCCTCATCAAGGACGACGCGATCCACCACGGCTATCCGATGGGGCTCATGAGGTTTACGCGCTAACCGATCAGCCCCTGATCGAGGCGCGGGCGTGCCCGGGAGAAACCGATGCTGAACTTTGCCACAATTGAGCAGTTGGTGCAACAGAGCAAGAGGCCCCTACGTGACGGGACGCTCGAGCGCCTGGCTGCAGGGGAGCCGTATCGCCGGTTCCTGTACTGGTTCGTCAGGGAACAGAAGCCCGAGGTTGCCCTGGAGCTGGGCATCGACAACGGAAACACCTCGGCGCTCATGGCGGCGGGTCACCTGGGCACCCTAGTCATTGGCGTGGATCACAGGGGATTGTCAAAGACCGCGCCGGCCTTCCGCTACTCCAACTTCCAGTTGCTGTTTTGTGACAGTCTGGGGGCCGTGCCGGCAGTGAAGGAGCGAATCGGGAGGCGCAAGCTGGGCCTGGTCTTTCAGGACAGCAGCCACCACGCGGAGCCCAGCCGGCTGGAATGGCAGTATTACCAACCGCTCTTGGCCCAGCACTTTTGTTGGGTGTGCGACGACATCCTGCCTGTATTCCGGATGCCCGACGAGCCAAGGAGCATGGTCGACTACTTTGACGCGCTGCCAGGCCGCAAGCGCCTGTTTACCGGCCTGCACATGGGTTCGATGATCGGGGTTGTGCTGCCTGACAGGGAGGTCCCATGATCGAGGACTTGACATACCTGGCCACATTGGTCCAACACGCCATAGAGCACGAGCCACCGGCCGAGTTGGTGCAATACTGCACCGAGCTTTACTACCGGCCCTATTACAACCTGCTCCGCCTGCTGGCCATGCATTCGGATCATGGCGTCTGTGTCGAGTTGGGGGTAGAGTCGGGGCGCGGATCCTTTGCGCTGTGCCTCGGTGGGGGCATTGTGTACGGCATGGACCACACGCGCCGGGGGGAACTGGCGGTTCTCCGGGACCGGTTCGGGGGACATTTCCATTTCGTCGAGCAGCCCAGCCTGCCCTTGCCCAGGGCTATCCTGGCCCAGGATCGGCAGATCTCGGTGCTCCACGTCGACACCGAGCACTCGTATGCCCAGGCCCGGGAGGAGTTCAACGCCTATCAGCCGCTGCTGGCCACGCCGGCTGTGGTCTGCTTCGACGATACCCACGCCCAGGAGTCGGCGGTGGGGCACTTTGTGGCCACGCTGCGCTGGCCGACGATTTTTGACGATCGCCTGCACGAGTGCGGGTATGCGGCGATGTTGTACACGGGGGATGGGGGATGATTTCCATTCTACTACTTGTATGGGGCGACTATGGCTGGCTCGTGGAGCCCTGGAAGGCCTCCTGGCGGCGATTTTGGCCCGAGATGCCCGAGGTGCGGGTCACTGACTGGCCACCTCAACGGATGCGTCACCCCAGCAACTTCAGCCGGCTACTACGGGAGGAGCTGGTCTCGATGTATCACCCTGTTGTACTCCTGTCCCCGGTCGACACATTTCCCATCGGGGATCTGGTCGTGACCACGCGGGAGATGGAAGAGTGCGCAAACTTTATCGTCCATGCCGCCAACGTGGTGCGCTTCGGCATTGCACACGAGGATGCACTGGCGGCACACGGCGAACGCCTGGTGACAGGCATGAAAGTCCACCGCTGCCCAGAATGGGAGCACTGCTCGGGATCCGGGGGCCTGCTTATGGATGCGGCCCTGTGGAACCGGGCCCACCTGGCCAGCGTGCTGCAGGATGGCTGGAGCATCTCCCAGGTCGAGGCGGAGGGCGGCGAATGGATGCACAGCCGCCGGCCCGATCTGATCTCGGTAGGCCTGGTGCCCGGGTTGTTTCACACTGCCAAGCTGGTCGATCAGTACCGTCCGCGTGCCGTGCGGGGACTTGGGCGCCTGGATCCCAGGGACGCTCATGCCGTGCGTGAGGCGATGCCGGGGACATGGGAGGAGCTGCCATGAGCCCACTTATACCCGTAGTCGAGGCCGTGCCCTGGATCCCACATATGGCCCGCAAGTGGATGGAGCGCATCCTGCAGCCAGACTTCAAGTGCTTTGAATGGGGGAGTGGGGGCAGTACCATATGGCTGGGCGACCGCTGCGAGTCCATCGTTTCTGTAGAACACGACTCCAAGTGGGCGCTAGACATACACCGGATCCTGCCCAGGGGCACCTACCTGCTGATCCCGCCCGAGCCGCCCGAGCTTGGAAATGACAAGGCCAATCCGAACCACTACCGGGCCGGCCCGGTGAGCGGGGTGAACTTCAAAGCCTATGCCACCAGCATCGTGGGCAGAGGCCCCTTCGACCTAGTCATGGTGGACGGCAGGGCGCGGGCCTCGTGCATCATGCACGCCGTGCCCGAGATCAGGCCAGGGGGCTGGCTAGTGCTGGATAATGCCGAGCGCGATTACTACCTGGAACAAACCGCCGAGTTGCTCCAGGGATGGGAGAGCGTGCGATTCTATGGCCACGGGCCCTATATCGACTGGCCCTGGCAGTGTGCATTCTGGAGAAAACCGTATGAATGAGGGACAGTTCCGGGCGCTTGCCCAGCAGGCCATGTCCATGAGACCGTATCCCGATCCCAGGTTCCCGCCGAGCCGCTACTACCGGTTCCTGCGGGTGCTGGCCCAGAATATGCAGCCCAGCTTGTCTGTGGAGCTGGGCCTGTGTGGGGGAGGGGGATCCTTCCACCTGGCCATGGGGTGGAGTGGGGGCACTGTGATCGGGGTGGAAAGCCACGCTGGCGATACCCAGCAGCAGGAGAACTGGCGCTTTATCAAACGCCTGCGGCCCAACTTTGTGCTGTGGCCCGGGGACAGTGTCGAGAGCGCGCCAGAGATTGCCAAGCGGTGGGGGATGGTCGACATCCTATTCATCGACACGGTCCACACCTACAAGCAGACGGTGGCCGAGTGGGAGGCCTGGGAGCCATTCCTCTCCGAGCGGGCGGTGGTGTGTTTCGACGACCTGCTCCGACCCGGGATGCAGGAGGCCTGGGACGAGGTTCCCTGGCCCAACAAGGTGCGGATGGACGAGCTGCACGACGGGGCCGAGAATGGCGGCGGGTTTGGGGTGGTGTGGAGGTGATATACCTCTGGCCACAGGCATCGAGTATGGCAGGGATGCCTGACAGCTTCGGTGTCATGGCCACACCTGCCCATAATATGGTTGCGTGGGGAATACAAGAAGGCAGACCGTTTGCAGTGGACAATGAGAACTATACCAGAGGCTTTGACGAGGATCGGTTTTTCAAGTATTTGGAGACGCTAAGGCCATGGAAGGCGCAGTGTCTATTCATCTCGGTTCCCGACGTTGTAGGCAATGCAAGTAAGACAATAGAGATGTGGAAACGCTGGTCCGATTATGGGCCATTTCGGGAGTGGCCATTGGCCTTTGTAGCTCAAGACGGCTTGAAATATGATGACGAAGAACAGCATTTCTATGTTGGGTCCGATCTGGACATTTCCGATTACTGTTACAGAGTTCCATACGGAACGGATCCAGAATGCTATGACCTGCGGGACGAATGGCGGCAGTATGTCGAGGCAGACGAGTTCAACTGGCTATTTGTCGGGGGCGCAAAAAAGACGCGCTGGAAACTTTCTCCCATGGCAGATGATTGCATCCGAGGTGCAAAGGCGTGTGGGAAGCGGGTTCACGTAGGCCGAGTCAATAGCATCAAGCGAATGGCTCACTTCAAAGTCATGGAGGTAGATAGTGTCGATGGAACATTTCCAATCTATGAGCCAGACACGGCTAAGGTTCGTCTTGCAAAGGGCCTGGCGCAGCCTCGGCTCTTCAGTTTATTATATCAGCGCCTATCTGATCGCCATCATAGCAGCTAATTTGTTGGTGGTGCGCTTCGGCCCATCGGTCGCGGTGTTGAACGCTTTCCTGTTCATTGGCCTGGATCTGACCGCCCGTGACCACTTGCACGAGGTATGGCACCATCGTGGCTTGGTTTGGAAGATGACAGCCTTAATTGCCACAGGGTCGGTGTTGTCATGGTTACTCAATCGCAACGCGGGGCAAATTGCTTTAGCTTCGTTCGCCGCATTCGCCTGCGCCGGGATTGCCGACGCACTGGCCTATCATCTAGTGTATCGGATACCGCGCCTGGCCAAGGTCAACGCGAGTAATGTCGCAGGGGCCGTGGTAGACAGCGGGATATTTGTCCTACTCGCTTTTGGATTACCATTTCTGTGGCCAATCGCGCTTGGGCAATTGGGTGCTAAGATCGGCGGTGGGTTCGTTTGGTCACTGGTGTTACATTTCCTAGAAAGGAGAATAGCGATGTATCAGGTAGTGGACAATAACTCCGGAGAAGTAGTGCAAGAGGTTCGTGGCAAGAGGCAGGCTATAAACATTGCTCATTCCAAGGGGCGTGGGCCATTGGGTGTTAGAGCATATGTCACAAAGGGAGGGCGGTCAGTGTGGCCCAAAAGCAGCGCGCCATCCCGCAAGAGGGGACAATCCGATTCCGAGTGGGAGAGTGATATCGAAAAATGGTTCCGGTCGTTGAAGTAGGATGCGCCCTAAACTGCGGTTCCTGCGCTCCTTGCTGGCCCACAAGTGGTACGTGCTCGTGGCCGGCCGCAAGCTGCGCGTCCCGTTGGGGCGGTTGCTCGTCCACGACCTGAGCAAGTTCAGCCCATCCGAGTTTGGGCGGTACGCCCGGTGGCACCATGGGCCCGAGGGGGAGCGCGACAAGTGGGAGTGGGTGGCGGCCTGGCAACACCACCTGCACCGAAACGACCACCATCCCGAGCACTGGCTGGTATCCTGGCATGGGGACCCGAACTTTTATCAAATGAGCCATGTGGGCGAGACGGTGGCGGAGCGGATCCTGGTGTTGCCCATGCCCGAGGTCTGCGTCCGGGAGATGATAGCCGACTGGCACGCAGCCAGCAAGGCCTACACCGGGAGTTGGGACATCGGGCGCTGGTTGACAGTCTATTTGCCCGAGATGCGACTCACCGGGGAGACGGTCCATCTGGTCGATTCGATAGTGCGGGATGAGCTGGGCTATGTTCACCGGGATCCTTATCGGGTAAGCTACACTGCAGGATCAAAGTTCGTGTGGAGGTGACAATGGGCAAGCCAGACCTTGATTTTGAGATCTCGGCTACGTTGATGAGCGAAGGGCGGATCTTTGCTGGGGGCCCTCGACAAATCCTGGTGACGAGCGACCATTTCAACTGGTATGGTTGGTTCTGCCCGTTAGATGAAGTCGTAGGTTTACACGTCGACGGGGGCCTGTTGGCGGTGATCGGGAATGGCCAACTTGCCGTGACGATGCTCAAGCACCAAGGAACTGTGTGGCAGGTGGTTGATCTTGCCGATGAGCCTACGTGTATCCATATCGTGGTTGGAAATGTTATACTTGTCGGCACGCGGAGCGGCAGGTTGTTTGAGATCAAGATCAAGAGGCCTACAGGCATTTGGGAGCGGCTGGGGCTGACCAAGTCCTCGCCGCTGATTGAGTCGGCTACCGAGATTGTAACCGAGATCGATCCTGGAGGGTTTGAACATATCGAGTGGGCAGGAGGGAACTGATGGACATCATCGTACTGGGCACGCACGAGTACCAATGGGCCCTGTGGCCCTTTGCCGAGCTTTTCCAAAAGCACTGGGGCGACGACCCCGTCACCTACGTGGGCGACCACCTCGACGGGCCGCTACCCGACAACCTGGAGTTCGTCCAGGTCCCGGCTTACAGCGAGGGCGTTTGGAACTGGCAGCACTGGTTCGGCGCCGGCCTGATGAGCATCCTTGAAAATGTGGGGACAGATCCCGTGGTTGCCCTCTTCCTGCCTGACCACTGGCTGTGCCAGAGGGTCAACCGTCGGCACCTCCAGGGCCTGGAGGCCTACGTTTTGCGGCATCCGACTCTACGCGCCAACCTGGCAGCCGGTACCTGCCTCGAGGGCCACGGCGAGGTCCTGCGTCAGTGGTATGGCATGGAGATCGTCTCGGTTCCGCCCTGGGACATCCATTGTGGCCAGTCGGGAGGCCTCACCTTCGCGCCGGCTCTGTGGGACCGGGAGCACCTCCTTAAGATCCTGGAGCCCGGGTGGTCGCTGTGGGGCGCGGAGCAGGTGGGCACTCAGCGGTTTGCCGAGAGGGGTATCCCCGGGGTCGGCAAGTACCCCGACGTGCGCTCCATTGGCACCAGGCCGGCGATTCTCAAACGGGCCCACGGGATGTACCACGGGCAGCCGAGGACCGTGTTTGTGGAGGACTTGTAGCCGGAGGCCCAGGAGATCTTGCGGCGGTATCTGCCCATATTCTGGATGCTGGTGTTCTAAGATGCCCAGAGACGTAACCGGCGACATGACCTATGACCTGCCCCTTGACAACTGGCTGAGACGCGAGGAGCTCATTGTCAACGTGGCCCTGACCGGCTGCGTTCATAGCAAGGAGCAGAACCCGGCATTGCCGGTGACCCCAGAGGAGATCGCGGCCGATGCCCGGCGCTGCGCGGACCAGGGCGCCAGCATCTTTCACGTCCACGCCCGAGACAAAGAGGGCCGGCCCACGATGGATTACCAACCCGTCCAGGAGGCTGTGGACGGCGTGCGGGAGGCCGTGCCGGGGGCCATTGTGTGCGTATCCTGCTCGGGCCGGCATGACTACGAGCTCATAGGGCGCACCCCGGGCCTGTACCTGGAGAAAAACGCCGAAATGGCCAGCCTTACCCTGGGCAGCTACAACTCGTTTGCGAACGTGATTGTCAATCCGCCGGACGTAATCTGGAGCCTGGCTATCCTCATGCAGGTGCGGGGCATCATGCCCGAGCTGGAGTGCTTTGAGATAGGCCATATTGGCCATGCCCATTATCTGATCTCGGAGGGCGTGCTGCAACCGCCCTACTGGTTCAACCTATTCCTGGGCAACCACGGGACCATGCCGGCCATGCGCTGGGGACTGATCAACATGCGGGGCTTGCTCCCCGGCCTTTCTATCTGGGCCGGGACCGGCATTGGCCGCCACCAGTACCAGGTGAACCAGTGGGCCGTGAACCTCGGGGGCCAGGTGCGGGTCGGGATGGAGGACAGCTTGTGGATGGATTCTCAAAAAGAGGATCCCGCCACCAACCCGCGGCAAGTGGAGCGGATCGTGGCCTACGCCAAGGGCAAGGGGCGAGAGCCGGTCAGTATAGAGAGGGCCAGGGAGATTCTGGGGATGGAGGCGGTGTGAAGAAGAATCGGGTCGGCATACCAATCGACGAGGAGCGGATGGCGTGGTTTACGCCACGGGAGAACATCACCGCCTACCAACTGGCCCGGATTGCGGAGGTGATGTGGATGGCATCACTTAGCGGCGAGGATGCAGCGACTGCCTTTTCGCTACTGCCGCCGGGTTGTCTGACGCACTTTGACTACACAGGATCTGACATTGCCGAGGAGGCACTATGAGCCGTTTCACCGTGAGCCTGGCGGATATGAAGCAATACGACGACATCAACTGCATATTGCCACCCAGGAACTTGCTGATCCTGGGAGCCGGAAGTTATGCCCAGGTAGTGTCAGAGATGGCTGGGGAGACAGGTTATGACGTTATCGGGTTTGCGGTGAATGTAGAGCCCAAGCCAGAGCCCACCGAGGTCCTGGATGCGCGGCCAGTGTGGTGGCTGGAGGATGTGGGAGAGTTCTGCCGGGTGTGCCGGGCAGTGGCAGCCATTGTCTCGCCGGCGAGGAAGGGTATTATCAACCAGGCCAGTGAGTGCGGATTCGCCTTCGCCAAGATCATCCATCCCTCGGCGGCGGTCGCACCCTCGGCCTTTGTGGATCACGGCTCGATCATCGGGCGCCAGGTGGCCATCAGCTACAAGGCCAGCATCCGCAGCCATGTGGTCGTCAACCGGGGCGCAACCATCGGCCACCACTGCAAAGTCCACAGTTTTTCAACCATTGGGCCCGGGGCCAATCTCGCCGGCAAAGTCGAGGTGGGCGCGGGAGCCTTCATCGGCATGGGGGCCAACGTGCTCGAGGGCCGCAGGATCGGGGATGGGGCCATTGTGGGCGCCGGGGCGCTGGTGACCAAGGATGTGGCTGCAGGGACAAAGGTGATAGGCATCCCAGCCAGGGAGGTAGTGTGGTAGCATGAGCCTACTAACCGAGGTGAGGGCGTTCATGGCGCAGCTTTTGGCCATGAATCGCAAGCTGGACCAGATCATCGACCTCTTGAAAATGCTTGTCGAGATGCAGGCCAAGGAGCAGGACGATGATGAAGCTGAATGAGGCCCAGTGCCCAGACGGCGGGATCCTACGGGAGTGCTATAAGGATCCTGGATGGGGCCAGGTCAACCTGCGCACCATCCCGGCCGGCAAGAGCAAGCCGGGGCACGTCCACCACCGGAGACGCGAGACCTGGGTCCTGGTACGCGGCGAGGATGTGTGGGTGACCACCGGGAGCGGCGACTCGTCCAAGACGTCCCCACTACGCTTGTGGTGCCCCACGATCATGGCCCCAGGGACCGGGCACGCGGTCGATAACCGGGGCAGTGACGACGCTGTGCTCCTGTTCTGGATGGACGAGATCTATGACCCCGAGGACCCGGACAAGGAGCCCTGGGAGCCGGCGTGAGTGCAATTTGTACAAAAACCCTGGAGGTTTTGCACAAGTCCCCAGGGATCGGAACAGGTGTGGGATATTGCGGGTTTCTTGCGGGATATTTGCGGGATAACGGCGAGAGGATAACATAACATGGATGTGAGCATTGTAAGCGGGACCTACAACCGGATCAACTACTTGAAAAAGATGGTCGACAGCGCCAGGCGCTCAGTGCAGGTCGACACCCTCCAGGGCGTGGCGGTCTATGGCCTAGAATTCGAGTTCGTGCTCGTCGATGGTGGCAGCACCGATGGTACCATCGAGTGGTGCAAACAGCAGCCCGACGTGGTCCTGATCGAGCACGGGCAGCTCAAAGGGGCCTGCAAGGCCTTCAACGACGGCGCCTATGCTGCCCACGGGGCCTATGTCATCATGGCCAATGACGACATCGAGTTCATCGGGGACAGCATCCTGCGGGCCTGGATTTTCATGCAGCAGCATCCAGACGTGGGCGCCGGCTGCTTCTACCAGGATCGCAACCGCCAGGACGCCGCCGAGCACGTCAAGTGGCACGTGGAGTCGATGCCTGTCATCGTCAACGGCCGGCAGGCCTCGCTGCCCTATGCCCAGGTCGGGATATTTCCAAAGGCGGTGGGGGATCGGGTGGGGTGGTGGGGTGAGTACCTGCACACCTATGGTGGAGACAACGAGCTCTCGTCCCAGATTTACGCCGCGGGCTTCAAGATTGTGCCCCTGGAAGGCTGCAAGATCCACGACTCGGAGCCCCAGGATGCCCTGCGTAAACTGAACAACATCGACGGGGCCAAGGATCCCCGGGCCGTGCGGGGCCATCACCCTGACTCCTGGGCGTGGGGGGAGCGGTGGCGCAAGAAGGGCACGCGCCTGGTCGGCGCCGTGGTCCGTGACAACCCCACCTTTGTGGTGAATACGGCGGTCAAGGAGCGGATCGTCTACCTGCCCATCTATGAGCGGGGGTGGGCGGTGCAGAAGGAGCAGAAGCGAGGCCTGCGGGAGGCCCTGGCCCGGGTGAGCGTGGTGGCCGAGTATGACTATGTGACCCGCCATGCCCAAGCCGGCAAGGACCAGATGATGGACGAATTGTCCAGCATCTGCCACCAGATGGCGCCCACGTTGGTGCTGTGCCAGTGCCATGGGCCCGATCCCATCGGCCCTGCCGAGGTGGGCCGACTGCGTAACGCGGCACCCGAGGCCCGGTTTGTCAATTGGAACGGCGATTACTGGCCCGACAACCTGATCTCCGAGGGAGGTATGGCCCTGGCCCGGGCCTTTGACCTGCAGCTCACGGTCAACCGGTCGGTGCTCGAGGACTACCAGGGCCGCGGGATCGAGGCGGCATACTGGCAGATTGGATGGGAGCCGGACGGCCTGTGCGGAGAAGGGCCCAATGCGCCACAGGTGGATCTCGTGTTCCTGGGCAACGGTTACAGCCCCGAGCGGGGGCAGTTCGTGCACCGGCTGCGCAACCTGGCAGGATTGTCATTCGAGCTCTGGGGCAACGGCTGGCCCGACGGATGGGCAGTGGGCCAATGCGTCTACGACTTCAAGACTGCCTGCGTGGCCTACCGCAAGGCCAAGTTCTCCCTGGGTGACAGCCAGTGGCCGGACTCGGGGTTCGTTTCCAATCGCGTCATGCAGGCGCTGGCTGCAGGGGGCTCGGCCTTGTGCCACCAGTGGTTCCGGGGCATGGAGGATCTGGGCCTCGAGGACGGCAAGACCTGCATCATATGGCGGGACTTTGGGGAATTGGTCGAGAAGTTGAACTACTACCTGGACCACGAGCAGGAGCGGGTGGCGATCGCGGTCGCCGGCCAAAAGCTGGCCCTGGAGCGCCATAGCTTCGATGCCCGGGTGCGGGAGCTCGTCGATCTGTTGAAAAACGGGGCGGTGGTCAGCAGCGGGCTGGAGGACTGGCGGTAGCCCCATTGACAGCAGGGCCCTGTCGTGCTATAATGTGAGGGATGCGGAGGTCGCGCACAGGAGGGGGTCCGCAAGGACCTGCGTGACCTGGTGTAGGGCTACATAGTCCGGGAGCCGGGGAAACGGGGAGGGTAATCCGGCCCGCAGAGTAGAATAACAGGCTATCCAATGATACGCCGCCTGAACACTGGACGCGCACAGCGCCGTCTGGGGCAGGCGGCGTGTTTCTATTTCTGGACAGGATTACCAATCCAACAGGAGGGACGGACAATGCCTAGAGTGGCAGTCATAACCGCAGCACGCATCGACACAGCCAGCAAGGACACCTGGCTCAACGAGGCCATAGCATCAGTGCAGAGCCAGGCCTTCGGAGATTGGGAGATGATCATCGTGGACGATGCCTCCCCCGTCCCCGTGCAACCATCGGCGGATCCCCGGGTGCGGGTAGTGCGCGCCTCACACCAGCAAGGGCCGGCCATGTGCCGCAACACGGCGGTGGGCCTGGCCCGGGCAGGGGCGATAGTACCACTGGATGCCGACGACAAACTGGCCTCGCCCCAGGTCCTGGGCACTATGCTGGAGCAACTGGAGGCCAATCCCAGATCCATCATCTACGGCGATATGCAGTACCTGGAGCCCGGTGGGCTGGGCAAGGTGCTAAAGTTCCCCGAGTACGACTTTGCCAAGGTCCTGGACCCCAAAGGCGTGATCCCGGTCACGGCCATGCACTCCAAGGAATGTTGGGACGCCGCGGGGGGCTGGAAGCCCGAGCTGGAGCACGGCCTGGAGGACGTGGAATACTGGATCGCCGCCGGGGCAGCCGGGTTCTGCGGCTTGAAAATCGATATGCTGACCCTGATCTACCGCCGGCACACCGAGAGCCGGACGCGCCAGATGCGTGCCGGGCGCCTCGAGGGCCAGGCCAGAAATCTGATCCGAGAGATGCACAAAGATCTATACGATGGGAGGTTACCGATGGGATGCTGTGGAGGAACGAGATCCAAGAAACTGCCAACGACACCGCCGAGGGTTTCACCGAGGGCGGTATTGCCGTCTACAGACGATATGAGAAGCCAGGACAACGTGATCTGGGTGCGCTACAACGGGCGCCGGCAGGCCGAGTTCGGTATGCGTGGGCCGGCCACGGGCGTAATGTACAAGGTCAACGGCCTGGGTGCCGAATTTCCAATCTACGCCGTGGACGCCAGTATCTTCCGGCGAAGCAACCGGGGCCGTGACTTTTCGGTGGGCATTGCACCACCGGCCCCAGAGCCCGAGCCGCAGCCAGAGCCCGAGCCGCAGCCAGAGTTTCGGGCGCCAGCACCGCGGATGGCCCAGATCAACGAGTTGGACGCGGTGGCCAGGGGGGAGGCAGGACTTGCATTCACGCCGGCACCTGCCCCCAGTACGGAGCAGGCGGCGACCCCGCGTCCGGCTGCCGTGCAGCCGCCTCCTCCCCTGGTTCCATCGGGCCCAGTTGGGCCACCACGATTACCAACTGCCGAGGAATTGGGTGAGATCGAGACCGGTGGTGCCCCTGCCGAGCTGACCGATCTCGACCAAGCCATCGTCAAGGAGCAGGCCAAGAGCCACCCACTCAGAGCCCTGAACCTGGGTCGGTTTGAGGCAGTGCTCGAGTCTGAGGGGTGGACGATCCCGGGCCTGGCAGCGGCGAATCCTGCAGAGCTCACACCCTACCCGGGCATCGGGCAGGTGACGGCCGAGAACATTGTCAAGGCGGCCAAGGAACACGTGACGGGGTAACATGGCCAAGATTATCCAGATAGCCCTGTCGACCTGGGCCCTGGTCTGGGGACTCTCCTTCTGGAGCAGAACCGAGGGCCTGCGAAACAGGCTGGGCATCTTTGTCGAGGAGCCGGGGCCAGGCCAGAGTGGGGAGGTGAACCGCTGGGACTATGGCGGTTTGGGGGCGTGGGTGAACTGCCCCCAGTGCCTCACCTTCCTGGTCGTGGTGCTGGCCGCGTGGTTGGCGCGGGTATTTCCATTCCTGTCCGAGGCGCTGGCTGCCCTGGGCCTGGCCCACCTCGTAGTACGCTGGTGGGAAGGGGCCCGGACCAAGGCCAGGTGGTGGGAGTAGAGCCTGACCGTTGACAGATCTTGTCTGACGTGATATAATAGCGTCAGTACCTACACAACCGAACCCCGCCCTCGGGCGGGCATAGGCTATCTAACGATACGCCGCCTATTGGATCCGGTGCATGGGATGCCGCCGGGACAGGGCGGCGTTTTTCATTTTCCGGATCACGGCCCGGAAACATACTCCCCCAGGGGAGGGACCGACGTGGCATATGCACGGGGCCTGCGGCCAACACAGCTACCGCCAGCCCGATACGCAGAGATCATGAGAATATCCGCACCCCACTTCCACCAGATGCGGGGCGCCACAGCCCCGGCGACCGGTGGCTGTGACATCGTCTGGGACCAGGACGACCGCGAGGCCCTGCAGCGCACCATGCTCATTGCCGAGAGGATGATCCGCGACCAGCTCGGATTCTACATGGTGCCCACGTTCATCGTAGACGAGCGCATCCACCTCGGCCTGGATGGCTGCCGATGCGACTGGCAGAACGCCGAGAGCGAGACCAAATGGAAATACGTGACCGCCTGGGGCACCGAGACCCTCACTCTGCTTGAGGAGGACGTACTCATCGACTGGCAGGACTGGGACGACGATCCCTTCCCCAACGAGGAGGTGGGGCTCCTGGGCGCCGGCGGCATGTATTGCAGCCTGGAAGCCTGTGACGACGAGTGCGACGTGGCGGTCTTTTTCCGAACCGAGGACGGGGCCCCAAGCGCGGCCCATCCCTACTTTGAGATCAGGCCTCACCGGGTGATCATCGACTCCGACGCCGGCACCATGGAGGTCATTCTCCAGTCAGCCCAGCTCATCCAACCCCTGTTGTGGAACCTGACCAAGCGCGATTGTGCCCGCAGCGACGATGAGGACGCCTGGATCTATGCCTTTGCCCCCGAGAACCTGGTGCAGCGGGTAGACGTCTATTGCCGCGGAATCGACTATGACACCCCGGTGACCCTGTATTGGGACGGGAGTTGCGCCTGCACCTCGCCCTGCGCGCACCAGAGCCAGTCGGCCTGTGCCTATACTACTGACTGGGAGGAGGGCTTTTTCTGTGGGAGGCCGGCCACCTGGAACGGCACGGCCCACGTTTACCAAGCCGCACTATACACCACGCCTCCGGAGTCGCTGAAGGTGAGCTACCGGGCCGGATACCCGCTGGACGAGTACCGGTGTACGATGGATCCCCGGCTTGAGCGGGCGATCGTGAAGCTGACCAATGTTCTATTGCCAGAGCCCCCGTGTGGGTTCTGTGACGCGTCAGAGCGGATGTGGAAGCAGGATCGGCAACCGATAGATCCTCTCACGCCCGAGGCCGCGAGTATGCCGTGGGACCTGTACAGCCGGGGGGCGCTGGATGCCTGGCGGATTGTCAAGCTGCTGGCCCATGGCCGCGGCGGGAAGTTGGGCAGGTAAGATGAACCTATCATCGGCAAATGCTAGGGCAGATAGCTGATGCCGAGAGCATGGTTGCGTAGTGTACGGGCGGACTGGCGGAAGGTCGGCTTGATGAACCTGGACAGCATCGTGCGCCAGGAGATCGAAAAGGCCATGGACAGCCAGGTCAAGCCCAGCCTCGTGAGGAGTCACGAGAAGATCGTGGAGGACTGGGAGCACAAGCCAGGGTTTGCAGCCCGGAAGTACATCGAGCCCAAGCGGATACGGGTAGCCGTATTTCCAACCGGAGAGCACAAGAAGATCTGGTACTATGTGGATCGAGGCACGAGGCCCCACAAGATGCCAGCGGTCTCCGGGAAACTGATGGTCTTTCGGGCGGGGGGTACCTATGTCCCCAAAACCATGGCCAAGCCGGCACGCACCGTCTCGGGTGGCGGGCGTGTCGAGGGTGGCGAGAAGGTCTTTACCTACAAGCGCAAGGAGTTCGTACATCCGGGGAATGAGGGCAGACAATTCTCGGAGACGATAGCGCGGGACCTCAAGCCGGATTTTCAAATATGGATCAATAACGCCTTCCGCAGAGCAGCGCGGCGGGTGAACAGCCAGCAGTAGGAGGCAGTATCATGGCAATCGACGAAACCCTTGTTCTGAAGGGCGAGGGAAATGTTGACGTGCAAATTGGGGGTCCTGGCAACGCATGGCAGTACCTGAGTGCCTGCGCCAGCATGGGTGGCGCCTCCATCCCGAAGGGCGGGACGGAAGTTCGCTATTGCCAGGACGTGACCCAATCGGGCAAGTTCGTCATTTCCAATACGATCAAGACGGCGGCCGATCCGCCCAACGGCAACATGGTGACCAAATTGGGCCAGATCGACTATCTCGACGGCCTGGAGTGCGAATTCGGCATCCGGGCCCGATACTCCAAGTGTGGTGCTCGTGAGGACGTGCAGGCCTACGACCCGCTCATGCTCACCTTCTCCGGGGTCAACCTCGAATCCGAGGACTATGATGACCTGGTCATCAGTGACCCCAGCAACGAGGACGAGATCATGGTCACCACACCATGGACGGCGACCTATGCCTATCGCATCGTGAAGGTTCTGGGGGCCCGCCTGGGCTCCGCTGACGACCTGGGCGACCAGCCCATCAACTCCTGGGCCATCTGCGACACGGCCCAGTGTGCCGGGTACTGCGGCACCCGCAAGGACGGGTGCAGCCTGTACTACGGCGTGACCGACCTGGACGCCAGCCCCTACGGCTGGCCGAATCTGATCACGGGCATCAAGGACGTGTTTGCCGGCACTACCACCTGGTACACGCGGCCCATCATCGGGGTAAACGGCGACGTCGAGGGCTTGGCCTGCGCTGGTGACCGCGTCATCGTATCGAGCAACGGGCCATCACTCGTGGCCTACAACGACACCTTCGATGACTATGGCGTGCCCGACCAGGATGCCTGGAACATAGTGGCCATGACCCACGCACCGGCGGCGAATGGCAATGCGTTGTTTGCCCGCACGACCCTGGAGGTCTGGGTGGCGTGTGCCGATGGCTATGTCGGCAAGAGCACCGACGGCGGCGAGACCTGGAGCTACGTGAATGTAGGTACGGCGCTCAACGCCATCTTCAGCTACGCCAGCGACCTGACCATCGCCGTGGGCGACACGGGCGAGATGTACCGCTCGACCGACGGTGGCAGCTCCTGGACGGACATCACCGAGGTGGCGACCGTGGCCGACAACCTGCTGTGCGTGGCCGTGCCTCCTGGGCGTGAGCGAGAGATCTTTGTCGGAACCAATGGCGGCGAGGTCTACCGCAGCCGGGACCAGGGCGCGACCTTTGCCAACATGAGCTTCTCGGGCGACGGTGTGGGCAGCGTGGACGACCTGGCCTTTGCCGGCGACAACGGCGACGTGTTGTGGATCTTGCACAACAATGCAACCCCGCAGGGGCGCATCCTGCGCGACCTGTCGGGCGGGAACGGCGGCTCCGACGTGGAGGTGGCGGCTGGTTATACGGCCGTGATCGCGGCCGGTGTGCAGCTCAACACCATTGCAGCGTGCGATGCCAACGTGGCGTTCGCAGCCGGCGAGGTAAGCGGCGGATACCCGGCTCTGATCAAGGTAGCCTAGTCGGATCTGATTATCAAACTCGGGGAGCGGCCCTTCGGGGCTGCTCCCCCCAATGCCAAGTCATCCAGAGGGAGGGACAATGGCAGGTACTGACTGGAAACCATTCGAGTTCAGCTCTGGGGTGAAGGGTCTCTATGGGCCATTCCCCCACGGTTTGTATTGGGACATTATGGGCAACGCCCTTGATCAATACCCCGATCCCGAGATGCCTAAACGCGAGATTGAGGTCCTCGGTGGGACCGAGGAAGTCGACGACGACAAGAATCCCCAATACCTGGAGGATTTGAGGAAGGCACGGCTGGCCCGGTATGGGATCCTGGTCGAGGCCTCCCTGGATATGTGCATCGAGATCGAGGGCTGGCCCGAGCAGTGGGCGGATGAGCTCCAGAAAACCATCAAGTATGCTGCGCAGCCCCCACCCGAGGATCCGGACAAGCTGAAGATCTGGTTCTTGGAAAAGTTCGCACTGCGGACCAAAGAGGACTGGAAGATCATCGGTCGCATCCAGCGATTCAGCCAGATCGATGATGAGGAGGTCCGCCGGCAGGCGGAGCAGTTTCCAGGCGACGTGGAGGGGCCAGAAGGTGCTGGAGTTGATGCACCCGGCCCTGTTGAGGAGTAGCGGTTGGAAATACACAGGGCGGGCCCGGGATCTGATGGCGGCCCAGTGGGCGAACGTGCTCGACAAGTTCGACGAATTGCCCAAGCACAAACGGATCGAGATTGTGGCCCTGTACGAGATTACCTGGCGGATGGACGCCGTCAACGCCTACGAGGCAAAGCAGCGGGCCAAGGCGGAAAGCAGGCGCGCGCGGCGGTGAGACGGAGCGATGTCTGAAGATCTACCCGAAATTGGCCTAAGTGCCGGGATTGAAAACCTAGACCGGTTTGCCCAGGACGCCAAAAAGGTCCAGCAAAGCTACCAGGCCATGGCCGAGGCCGAGGCCCAGGTCCAGCAGGCCTCCGAGCAGCAGGTGGCGGCAACTGAGGCTGCCGGCAAGGCTTGGCAGGCCACGGCGGCCCAGGCCCAGGTCGCGGCTGATGCGTGGGCTGAGGCTGCCCAGACCATGACCGACGCCCAGGACGCAACAGGCGCCCAGGCGGACGCTGTGGAGGGCGCCGATGAGGTATGGGGTGATCTATTTGAGCGGTTTGGCGAGGTCAAGGACAGGGCCGCTGCTGTAGCCCAAGGGCAGAAGGACCTCATCGCGGCCATGGAGCAGGGTTCCCAATCGGCTACCATCACTGCTCAGACCCAGAAGGTATTGCAGGATGCGTACCAGCGGATCGCACAACAGTCTGGCCCGGAGATGGTTGCCTCGCTGCAGGAGGTCGAGCGCGAATTCATAGCAGCGGGCGGAGCGTCCTGGGAGTGGGCCGCCTTCATGAGGGATGCCGCCGGCGAAGCTGCCGACAGCGTGGTTGGCGCTGCGGAAGAGTCTGCGACAGCAGTCCAGAGAATAGCCACCCTCCTCTCCTTGGGGGTGATGAACCAGGTTTCCGGCACAATCGGGCAAGTCGGGGACCAGCTCGTTGGGTTTGCCAAAGACACCGCGTTTACTGCGGCCCGTATCGAGGAATTGGACGCCGTCCTGGGCAACCTGGCCAAACAAAACGATCTCAGCGCCGAGGCTCTGCGGGACCAGGTAGCAGCGGTAAAGGCTCAAGGTATTGAGTCCAGTGTGGCCTATAACCTGGTCACGCAGTTTGTCCAGGCCAACCTTGATCTTGAAAAAGCGTCCAAGCTGGCCCGCGTGGCCCAGGACGCCGCTGTCATCTCCATGGAGGACAGTTCTCAGGCCCTGGCCGGCATCCTGCACGGTATCACCACCCTCCAGCCCGAGGTCCTCCGGTACCGCGGAATTTTGGTCGACCTACAGGGCGATTACCAACGCTGGGCCGACGAGAACAACCGCACCGTGCAGTCGATGACGGGCTCCGAGAAGCAGATGGTGGCCCTCAATTCGGTACTCGCAGAGGGGGAAACCCTGGTCGGCACATACGAAAGCGCCATGGGCACCGCCAGTAAGCAGATGCGCTCTTTCAACCGCTACATTGCCGAGCTCAAAGAGGACTTTGGCCAGTCGCTTCTCCCGGTGCTCACCGAAGGTGTATTCACCGCCAAGGACCTGGTGAAACAGTTCATGGCGTTGCCACAGCCGGTAAAGGCCGCACTTGCGGCCACAGGGGCTCTGACGGGAGGCCTGCTCAAAGGCACCTCGGCCATGATCAGTTTTGGATCGCAGGCTGCCATGCTGGCCTTTTCGCTAAAGGAATTGGGCTTGGCGACCAAGGCTTTATCATTATCATTCCTGGGCCCCGTTGGCCTGGTCGCTGCCCTGGGGGTCGCAGCCGTAGGGGTGGTGACGTACCTCAACGCACAGGAAGAGGCCCACCGGGATGAGGCGGCTGCCATCCTAAAGAGCGCGGAAAGTTATCCCGAGTACATCGACAAGCTGGAAGAGGCAGGCGTAAAGGGACACGCTTTCTCCGAGGCCTTGTGGGAGGTGGTGAAGGCCAAGCAGGCTGCAGACAAGGAATTCGACAGCGAGGCATATGTAGACGCACGAGAGGAATTCTTGCGGTTGACCGACTCGGTGATGATGTTCACGGAGGCCGGGGGGCAAACCACCGAACAACTGGATATGATGATCCAGAAAATTCGGGAAGGATCTGGCGCACTCAGCGACGAAGCCTTGGAACTCTTGAAAAACAGAGACGGGATGGAGGAGCTTGCCGCGTCTTACGGGTATGGAACCCAAGAGCAAGAACGATTTGCTGAGGGTGTATGGGCCGTAGCCGACGCAGAGCAGGATTTGCGCCAGATGACAGAGTGGGCCACCGAGAGTGTCGAGCACTGGATCGAGAGAGCCGTGGAGGCTGAAAGCATTCTGTCGGACTGGAAAGCCACGCTGGATCGCACCACGCAATCGTTCTATGATCAGACGATAGCCCAGTACGAAATGACACAGGGCATGTACCAGATGATGCAGGCCGCCCTCATGGCCGACCCGGCGGTGGAAGGCCTTGTCAACCAACTTTCCAAACTCATGGAGGAGCATGGCGGCGAGGCCGGGATCCAGTGGAGCGTGCAATACCTGGCTGATTTGACCCGGCAGGCTGAAAGAGAGATCCAAGACCTGCGGGATCGGGCACGGGCAGACGACGAACGGGCCCAGGAACGTTACCATGATAATATGGAGGCCCTGGAGGAGAGCCACGTCGAACGGCGGGCCGCCATCCTGGAGAGCGTGGGGGAGGTTCACGAGGACCTGCTCGAGGCGATGGCCCAAGCCGAAGAGGATTACCAAGCCGATCGGCTGGCCCTGGCGGAGCAGTATGCCGAGGCCATTGCAGAATCCGAAGCCGAATACGCACGGGACCGGGCCGAACTGTACGACGACCTCATGCAGGATCTGGCCGACGCCGAGCGGGACTTTGCCCAGGGCGTCCTGGATGCCCAGAAGGACCTCGCCCGGGACATCGAGGACATCGAGCGCAAGCTGGTCCTCAAGCTGCTGGACCTGGAGGAGGACTATTACCAAGACCGTGAGGAGTTGGCCGAGGAATACGGCGACAAGATCGCGGACATCACCGAGAAGTACGCCAAAGAAGCCCAGTCCATCATGGCCAAGTACGGCCCGGAGGAACCCGGGTTCGACGATCGGCGCGAGGCCCTGCAGGACGAATTGGACGACCTGAATCGTAGGTATTCTGAAGGACTCAAGTGGGACGAGGTTCGTCGCCGGCGCGAAATCATGGGGGAGCTGGAGGATCTCCAAAAAGAGGAATTAGCCGCCCTTGAGGAACGTAAACAGGCCGAGCTCGACGAGCTTCAGGAGTGGCTGGGTGAGGAACAGGCAGCACGGGACGAGGCCTATGCTGAATCCATCGAGAAGCAGATTGAGGCGGCCCAACTACAGGTAGCCGAGCGGTTGCTCCAGTACGATCGCCAGCTTTCCGACCTGGAAGAGGCGCTGCAGCAGGAGCGGGACGAGCGCCAGAGACGGTATGCCGAGCAATTGGCGGACCTGGAAGAGTCGCACCGCCAGGAACTGGCGCAATTGGCCCGGGCCAATGAGGAGCGACTGGCAGCCCTCGACACCCAACTGGCGAATGAAAAAGCGCGCCTCGAAGAGGCTGCCGAGCAACGCCGGGAGGCGCTGGCCGAGCAACTGGCCGATGAGCAGGATGCGTACAACAAACGGAAACAGGCGCTGGGCGATGCCCTGGCAGAAGAGAAACAGATTATCGGGGACCGACTCAAGGAGGCCACCCAGACCGTCCAGGATGAGGCGGACGAACAAGCCGAGGCCCTGAAGGCGGCATGGGAGCGGATCAACCCGGCCGTGGCCAGCGCCATCGACATCCTCCGATACAACGTTATCCAACCACGGATGCACGCTATCGCAGAGGACGTGATTGGCGAGGTGGCCCGGATGATGGCGGCCCTGCGGAGCCTGGGCTTCGTAGGGAATTCCCCAGCACCCTGGTGGATGGCCATGGGGGAATCGTGGAGCGAGGGGCTGGAGAAGGGCCTCGACCTGGAGCAGATCCTGGGCGACCAGGTTGCCGCCTTTGGCAAGTTCAAGGTCGACGCCGAGGATATCATGGAGGTTGGCAGCCCGTCCAAGTGGGCAGAGCGCATGGGGGAGTCGGTGTCCACCGGATTTTCAAACAAGGCCACCCTGACACCCAGCATCGGGGACTTTGCGCTGGACGCCTTCGAGTCGGAGATGCCCAGCGTACAGGGCCAGGATATGGCCATCCACCCATTCCTGAGTTCGATGCCCGAGATCCCGGCCCAGGAGATGGCGGTCACGCCCTACCTGCTGGACGTGGACGGGCTGGCAGCCCAGAGCCGGGTGCAGGCGCCAACGCCACCCATGATGGCGGCTGGCGGGATGGGTACTGTGGACCGCAGCCGATCCACAACACTGAAAGTCGACGCGCACTACAGCCAATACCAATCGGAGCGGTCGCTCAGGAATGACCTGGAGATGATCCGCATCGGGTTGAGAAGCTGGTAAGATGGCCAAGCGACATAACGAATTCGAGTTAGAGGACGCCAATGGGAATACCTTTGTCCTGGAGGGCAAGGGCCGGCATCCGACCGCGATCAGCGGCCTGGCCATGCCTCCCATACAGCACTGGACAACCCGGGCGCCATTCCAACATGGGAGGTCACACTGGGGCTATGCCTTCCAGCCGCGACTGGTGACCATCGGCCTGCTGCTCAGGGCCTGTGACCGGGACGGGTACTGGGATGCGCGCCAGGCCAACGTCGACATTTTCAACCCGATGAATGGGCCTTTGAAGCTCAGGTTGCGCCGGCCCGATCGCCATATTTACGAGCTGCATGACGGCTGGTACCAGGGAGGCTATGAGCTATCGGCGGTTGACACCGACGACCCGTTGAGCGTCGAAGGGGCCAGCCAGATCGAATTCCAGGATCCATTCTGGAAATGGGTGACTGTGCCCCTCGGTGCGGGCCAGAGCCGGGACAGCGAGGGCCGGGTGTGCATCATCGAGACCAGCTTTACCACTCGAGACGAGCTCACCGTCCCCTTCACCGGGCCCTTTGTGCTGGGCACCACTATTGGTACCGCGACGTTGTCGGCGGTGAATAACGGCTCCTGGGCCTCGAAACCCGTCATCACCGTCACCGGGCCCCTATCGGACTGGAGCCTGACCAACACGGCCAACGACAAACAGATCACGTGGAACGGCTACACCATAGCCGACGATGAAGAAGTGACCGTCGACATCCCCAACAAAGAGGCCTACAACGGGGGTGGCGATGACCTGACCACCTATGCCGGCGGGGACACCGGCAGTTTTGAGCTGGAGCCCGGCACCAACCCGCTGGAGTTTTGGTGCGCGGACGTTGACGATTCAGGCCTGTACTGGCTCTCGCCAGTCGTGCAGGTGTGCTGGTACGCCGAGATTCTGGGGACATAATGGGCCAACGTAGCTTTTTCTGGGACGGGGTAACAGCCGGGGATGCCAACACCTGGTGCGTGGCCACCACGGACGGGATAGGCTACCACATGAGCAATGAGGATGTGGTCAGCCCCTGGGTAGACATTGTCATGCGGATGCTCACCAACGGCACGGGCAACCGCGGCGTACTCCTGGGCTGGCTGAATGCGCTGGCGGTGACCGGGGCCGCCTCGCCAGTCTCGGTGAACACGGGCGGGGCCGTGATCTATGGCCTGGCCTACGAGAACGACGCAGCCGTGAGCGTCACCGTGCCGACGCCGACCAACAACACTCGCTATGACCGGATCGTGGTCAGGCGCACCTGGAGCACCAAACAGGCCCGGATCACGCGCATCGGGGGCACTGAGGGCGGCGGGATCCCGGACATGACCCAGAGCCCGGCGCCGAGCGGCAGCGGGATCTACGACATCCCCCTGGCTACCCTGGAGGTCGACACCCTGGGCAATATCACGGTGACCGACGCCCGCGAATACTGCACATTTTCAACCGTGGCCGGGGATGGCACTATCGACACAGCCCATCTGGTAGCAGAGGGGGCGGACCTGACGGCAAGGTCGACGCGATCTGGCAGCTTCTTCATCGGGGCCCAGGACTTTGAAATATTCGATCCTATCACAACTGAGGGATGGGTCAACAACACGCCAGCGTTCACCTACGGAACTGGCCTAAGCGATTACCAAGCCATAGAAAAGGTCATGAGCTGGGATGGTGCTCTTCCGCCTGGATACGAGGCGCCTTTAGACTCGGGGTATTCTGCGGTATCCGCTGCGTTCCGAGTCCCAGACAATTTAGCAGGGACAACTTTGACCGCCTATCTCTGGCACACACCAGTCCAGGCGGCGTGTACCTATTACTGGCGCACTGGATATCAAATATGGCAACCGTCTGGTGCTGTCTCCTATTATGGATCATTGTACAGCAGCTATTTCAGCGGGACAAGGGTAGTGGATCGCGCATACAGGGAATTGGCCGCATCGGTATCGTCGGTGCTACCCGGCGACTTGGTTTACTACTTTGTGGAGCAGTACAATTCTAGCGGGACCGATCACGGCAAGGTCCTTGGCATCGAGTTTACATATACAGGATATACACCATGACCGAGAGATCCTGGTTTTGGGACAATGCAGTAGGGGACGGGGCGTCCTACGACGACGATACGTTCATGGATCGCTATTTCCGGATGCTGTTCAACGGCACCGGGAATCGCGGCGTGCTACGAGGATGGCTCAACGAGCTGGAAGTGACGGACGGGGGAGCCAACACGGCTACGGTTCTGACCGGGGGATCCGTGGTCTACGGCATGTTCCACGAATCCGATGCCAATGTCGATGTGAACATTCCCAATGGGCCTCGCACTGACCTCATCGTCGCACGTAGGTCCTGGGCGGCTCAGACCGTTCGGATCACGCGCATTGCTGGCCCTGGCGCGGCCCTCACCCAGACGCCGGATGTGACCTATGACATCCCCTTGGCCTCGGTGGACGTGGACGCTGGCGGCAACCTGACCGTCACCGACACCCGGGAATATTGCGCATTTCCATTCGAGCCCGGCGAAGGTTCGGTAGTAACAGACTCCCTGGCAACTGGCGCGGTCACCGCGGCCATCCTGGAGAATCAGACCAGGTGGCGTGTGCATGGGGCCGGCATGTTACGACCAGATGACTCTGACCCAGCCGCGTGGTATATGCTAGACGGGGACTACTTCCCTGGAAGTTACACATACTTTGTGCCATACTGGCACCCTATGAATTGCGCATGGGTAATGGCAGCGTCAGGGCAAACAGGCCTTTGGCTCACAGAGCGTGTCCCAGAAGATTTCACCGGGACCGAGGTGAATATCTATGTTTGGAACACACCTGACGTGACAGGGTACAGGGGAGAGCTCTCATATTACCCACCAAATTGGCGGTTCCCGTGGCCGACGGTAGGGAATGTGGTGTGGGATTGGGAGGCATGGGACGGAGCCAGCGGAGCGGCGTTCGCTTTCCAATCGGGAAGCCAGGCGGTAGACAATACGGATCGCACTGCCGAGGATGGGAATTACAACGCTGCCCCATATATGTTCCGGGACTTGATAGGGACCATCACTGTGTCGGCCGGCGACCTATTGCATGTGAATGTATATCGGGACGGGGACGATGCCGCAGACACAGTTAAGCAACCTATCAAGCTGATGGCGGTTGAAATAGAATACACGGCGGACTCATGACCGAGAGAAGCTATTTCTGGAATACAACAGGCGGCGGGGACGGGGCGGTCTATACCCAATCGGAGATGATGGATCGTTTCTTCCGGGCCGTCCTGAACGGTACCGGCAACCAGGGAGTCCTGAAGGGGTGGCGTGATAGCCTGGAGGTGAGTGGGTCCGCAAGCCCTCTGAGTGTGGCTGCCGGCGGGGCTGTGATCTATGGCATGATTTACGAAACGGACGCGGCGGTAAGTGCCACCATTGCCGCGCCAGCCAGCGGAACCGATACCTACTACGTGGTCGTGCGCCGATCATGGGCGGCAAAGACGTGTCGCATAGCGGTGGTCGACGCCCTGGTGCAGACCGTCAACACGACCTACGACATCCCCCTGGCCACGGTGGAAATAACGGCGGCTGGCGCGATCACGCTCACTGATACCCGCGAATACTGCAGATTCGGTACCGAATGGCCGGCGGGGATCATTGACAGCGAACACTATGACGCAGGCGCGGTGACCCCAGCGAAGATAGCAGATCGGACCAGGTACCAGTTCCGGGGCGCGGGCCGGCTCGAGACCCAGGAAGGGACCCTTTACGGAGCTGAATGGATCGGGGCCGGCGGCATCTACGTGGCCGCCTATGACCACTGGCGCATGGCAGATGCTGTGACTGATGGGCTATGGGCCTATTTCTGGCCTCCAGTGTCCTTAGTGGGGGGCACCGTTGACTTTTACGTCTGGAGCGCACCTGACGTCAACGGTCTGGGCGCCGGGGCCGAAAATGTCCATTGGGACATCTATGTTTACCAAGGTTACTCAGGCATCACATTCTACGAGGTAGACAGTACCGCAACTTTGGTCGACCAGCAGGCCAGGTTGGAGGCCAACATCTATGCGGATCAGGTCGCATCGTCCGTGAACGTTGTCAGCCAGGCCCCTCTAGCTGTATTGATCCAGCGCGCCGGCGCGCAGCCTGACGACGATTTCTTTGCCCCCATGCGCCTGCTAGGAGTCGAGATGCGGTTTACCGCGGATTGCTGAGGTTCGATGCCCCAATTTGCAGACTATCAGGTCAAACTCCTGGGCCACGACACCGAAGAGGTGTTGAGGCTCTTCCCCGGCGACGATTTCCAAAGCATCTCCTGGGAGCACACCTTCAACAACCCTGGCGTCTACCGCCTCGAGCTGGTGGCCGAGACGGCGACCAAAGACGCCTTTGTCGTAGATTACCAAGTCCTCATCGAGCGTAACGCCACCGGCAACAAAGAGGACTGGTATGAGGAGTTCGTGGGGTTCCACCTCGACAGCGAGGAGTGGTACGAGAGCGACCGCGTCGACGAGCACTATTGGGCCAGCTTGGGAATGAGTCCCGAGTTCCTGGTCGACCAGCCCCTATTGCAGCCCCTGATGAACATCGGGAACGACGCCTGGGCCTTCTACGACAAGTGGTGGGCCTTCGGCGAGGCCGACGACGTGGTCAAGCTCATGGTCGCCGAGAGTATGGTCTCCAGCCCCGACACGGATCGTAACTTCACCCGAATGTTAGTAGAGGGCAATGCCTCGGCCGGCACCGTGGGTTGCTTTGAGGGCAGCTATGTGCGCCTGCTCGACGCCATCCGCGACACGATCGGGGAGGATGGATCGAAGGGGAACTGCGACTTTGCCGTGGTCAAGGTCGCTGGGGGCTACGAATTCCAGACCTACAGCCCGTTCAAGGGTACCGATCGCCGGGTGGGTAACGCCGAGGGCAACAAGCCGGTTGTATTTTCATTCGACAACGAGAACATGTTGAACCCACGGCTGCAGACCATCCGCCATGGGGAGGTCACGGTGGCCATAGGCCTGTGGCAGGGCGGAGGCATGGAGCGCAAGACCTATACCCGCACGAATGCCGCGGCCCTGGCCGAGAGCCCCTACCGGCGCCGGGAGAAGAGTTATGACCTCCGGGACCTGAGCCAGCCCGACGTGATCAATGCCTGGCTGGATCAGAAGCTGAACGATGACGGCAAGAAGGAGATCCTAACCTTCGATCTGATCCAGACTAATGCCTGCCTTTATGGCCGCGACTGGGTGATGGGTGACCTGGCTACAGCCATCGCTTTTGACCGTGAGTTCGATGTGCGCATCACCCAGGCCGTCGGCCGGCTGAGTGGGGAGAACGAGGAGGAGATCGGGGGCTTTGCCGAGAGCTGGACCCGGGAGGAGGCGGCCTGATGCCCAGTAGCCTCCAGGATTACCAAGCCTACGTGCAGCTCGACCGCCAGGTGCAGCGCCTCGAGCAGCAGCAGCGGAGGCGGGCTGGGAACGTGGAGAATTCGGACACATATCGCTTCCGGATGTCCCCGACCTGCCCGCCATCGACCAGTATCACGTTTCACGGGGGGCTGGCTTGGTGGCCCGTATACGCCTTTTGGTCCAATGGCTTTTTCATTCCAACATACACGGTAGACCTGTCAGATATAACCAAGACATATGGGGACTTTAAGTTCACCAATCCGTACTGGTATGCGGCGGTTCTGCTGGGGGTAGATCAGGATCTGTGGCCTCCTCCAGATCCGTGGCCCGATAGCTTGCCCGACGGGTGTCTTTATATGTACAGATCCAGTGACCAGTTTGAAACCGCCGCGGAAGCGGAGGTCAAGTCGAGAGAGCTAGTGGGTGACCAAGTGGCTTATTACAGCGTGTGCATGGGGGGCGTCATTCTTCGGAACAATGGAAATGTGCTGGACTACAACCAGTTCATGCCGATAGACCCCATCAATCGGGGCCGAAGCTACATTTTCGGCAACCACAAACGTTATGGGTGGGAACTGGCATGAATTACGGGGTGCTAGACAGGCGCATCCAGCAATTGGAGCGGCAGCGGGATCGCGAGGCTGGCTTTGAACTCCCCAGCAGGTGGTACGAGTTCCTGGTAGCCCCGTCATGCCCACCGGACAAACGCTTGCATATCCGGGGTGGCACGGTGACGGCTAGTGCCTATTGGGCCTGGATTATGGCCAGCGACTTTGTTCCCGACTGGATCTGCGACTTTGAGGATGCAACCAAGACCGGGATGGATCTCGTATTCGCCAACGCCGGTTACCATCTCCCGGTCATCATGTGTTACCATTACGACTTTGTGGCCACCTACAGCTATTATGGAGATGAGTGGTTCACCTGGAACGATCAAGTATTCACCAATGTGATCGGGACCGAGGTCGCCACGCCGACCGAGGCCGAGGCCCAGATCGATGCCTGGATGAACGGATACACCCAATGGTATCAGGAGGTCATGCCACTCTGGGGCGTCATTTTCAAAAACGATGGTCAAACAGGCGTCCCATATGCCATCTTACCCATCGAACAGGTGAACCGGGGGCGATCTTACCTATACCGGGATGTCAGGGCCCGGCACAATATATTCGGGTAGGCATACGATGCCATTGGAATCCTTACAGCAGCGAGTGAACTCCCTGCAAACACAGGCCAACCGATATGGGGGATTTGTCCAGGATGAAAGCTGGTACCAGTTCCGGGTGTCCCCGACCTGCCCGCCGAGCAAAGAGCTCCACATGCAGGGCGGTCGGATGTATGCAACGTACAACCCTACCGGTGCCGATCTTGACGATTACGAGTACCGGGCCTGGACTGTCCCATCCCTGACCGCAGACCTAGCCGATGTGAACAGCGTCACCGTCGATGTCACCTTTGAGCACGCCGGATACTACCAGTTTTTCATACTCGAACTGCGGATCCCGCTCGTGGTCGAACAGCCATCGGCGTCTGACTGGTGGTTTTACCTCCACACCATCTACAATGAATTCGCAACGGCAGGAGAGGCAGAGGCATGGTCTCAATCTGAAGCATTCCAATATGATCCAGACGAGGACTGTGCCTGGAAACATCCTCCATACCCCAACACTGCGTTTGTGGCCTATCCGCTGTGTGGCCTGGTCTTGAAAAACGACGGCAACCCTGGCGGAGGGTGCCCTATCCTCCCGGTGGATCTGGTGAACCGGGGGAGATCCTATATGTGGCCGGTCGATATGCGACCGATCACCAGCATCTATGACTAGGGGGAAGGGGAGGTGACGAGAAATTGACCAAACTGCACGGGATCGAGGTTCCATCACATTACAACGGTGTGGGCCTGCACGACACGCCGGGGGCAGAGACAGCGACCTGGGACTATTCCCAATCGGTCAGCCACGCCCAGGAGCTGCGGGCCCATGGTGTTACGCTATACAAGCTGTTCGGATCCGGCACCAAGGGCAGCCGGGCTCAGGCCTACCGGGACAGGGGGATCCTGATCCTGCACAGGTGGTGGCCGGGGGGCGCTCACTGGGGCCGGCCACCGGCCGACTGGCTGATGCCCCGGGCCGACTACGACCACCTGCTATCCAGCGGGGTATCGCTCTTTGAGCCTGGCTGGAACGAATTCAACATTGCAGAGGAGTGGGCCACGCCAATCCCCTACGCATCTGGGATCGCCCGAGCGGTGGTGGATGCCTGGGAGGAGGCAGGGACCAGGTACGGGAGTTACGAGCACCTGCTGTTCCCGAGCAACACGCCTGGCGGAAACGTGGATCACCGGGTGTGTTACCAGGCCATCGCGGCAGAGATTTCCAATCGGGGCCTGGCTGCTACAGTACAGCATGTGGCCATCCATCCCCGGCCGCTCAACAATCCACCCAATATCACCTGGAGCTCGACCAACACCTGCACCTTTGACGAGTGGCGCTGGATCCGGGATCGGTTCAGGGCGGTGGGTGTGGATGCCTACTACTGGGCTACCGAGCACGGATATTCAATCGACTACAACGAGAACGCAGAGTACCCGCCGATGAACCTGACAAGTTGGACAGATTACAACTGGGACCTGTTCACCTGGATGAATCCGGCCCACCAGCAGGCTATCGATCGCGACTTGGCCGGAGTGACGTACTGGTTCAATGCAGGCTGGGGGCATTGGGGATTCTGGGCCCGGGATGCGCTGGTGGACTCGCCGGCGCCAGAGATGCCCGCGCCGTCGCCGCTGTGGGTGCGAATGGGAAACCAGAGTGGTGCGCTGGCGTTCTCACGGTACGAGGGCGTGGAGCCTCCACCTCCACCCGAACGGGCGCGGGGCCTGGACGTGAGCCAGTTCTCGGGCACGATCAACTGGGATTTGGCCGGCGAGGACTTTGACTTTGTCATGATTCGGTTCAGCGGGCCGAACGCCGACCGGTCCACGTGCATTGTGGACGTGCAGGCTGAGGCCAACTATGCCGGGGCGGGGGCCGCGGGCCTGCTGCGGGGCGGCTATCACGGGCTGATGCAGGATCCCACCGGACAGGCCAAGCTGTTTGTGGACGCGGTGGGGGGCCGGCCGCTGGAGCTGGGGTACTGGGGCGATTTCGAGGGGGCGGTCACGGACGCCAAGGCGGCGGCCTTTCTCGAGGCAGCGGACAGGAACCTGGCGGCGTGGGGCGTGGAGCGCCCGGTGTGCGACGTGTATACCGGCCTGGGCTGGCTGTCGGGCAAGGCTGCGGCCTGGGCGCCGGGGCGGGATCTATGGCTGGCGTCCTGGACCTACGATCCGGACAGCAACCCGCGGGTGCCGGTGCAGTGGGAGGGCCGGGGCTGGGCCTTTTTGCAATACTCGAATCTGGGATCGGTGCCGGGGGTGCCCTACCGGGTGTGCCTGGATGTGTTCGACGGGACGGAGGATGAGCTGTATGAGATCTACAAGCCCGATGGTGGGGAGAATGGAGGGGATGACGTGATCGAGGTCGTTGACAGGAATGGGAACCCGGTCGTGGTAGATGGCGTGGAGTGGACCTGGGAGAGTGCGCAGCGTGACTTTGGGCTTTCCCTGACCAGGGCCGAGCCTCCCACGGAGGCCACGCTGTTCCGGCTGGTGCGGGTGATCTATGACGGGACGTTCGAGAGCAACTGGAACCTATGCGTGGTGGACGAGGACGGGAGCCCGCTGCCGGGGATCGCGGTCTTTATGGGTATTCTCCCGGACAGCGGACAGGCGCTGGATCCTGACCAGGCCCCGCGGCTGACCGAGGAATTTTGGGGGCAGCCGGAGGGCCGGCCCAACCGGGCGCTGGTGCTCCAGCCGAACGAGTTGAATTTCACAAACGAGCTGGGGCGGATCACGCACAGCCTCGGGTCGGGATCCAACTACGTGGCGCCGGTGGACGGCGGATCGGGAGGGGGGACGCACTGGGCCTGGGTGATGGCCGGGCAGCAGGGCTGGTACTCGGACGTGCCGGCAGGGTTTGGCATGTTCCGCGAGCATCGGATGTTCTGGCCCGTGTTCCAGCGGGTCACGGTTACGGATCCCGAGCCACCGCCACCGCCACCGCCAGAGACGGGATCCTATCACGTCACCGGGACTATCAGCCTGGACAGCCTAAAGTTCGACGTCGACCTGCTCGTGGAGCCTGTAGTAGAGGACGCATAGCACCATTGGCGGTGCTACCTGGGAAGGCGAACATGGCACGGAATGAACATTTACACCGGGTATCTGTGGAAACATGGCAAACTAGAAAATACGGCGCGTGACATCGTAGCCGGAAACGCGACACAGGCAGCGCGGCGCAGTGTTGGGGCGTTGCTGTCTCGGAGGGAATTGGTTGGCGATCGCGACCTGCGGGCGCTGAATGTCCACTTGCAAGGAATGGGGCCTTGTCCCAGCGGCATCACAATTCAGGTGGTCAAAGTAGCTGACGGGCCGGCTGGCGGCCCCTGCGTGGTATAGACAACGCGCCTTCCCGGGTAAAGCCTGACCTACCAGGAGTAGGACCAGATCTTGGGCCGCGTGTAGGATGCGCGGCCCTCGCTTTTGCGCAACAAAAAGCCGGGGCTGACCAGGCCCCGGCTCCCTCCCGTGCTCATCCGTGGCGTTTTCAGGCGTTGTCAGCTTCACCTCCTCGCCCTATCGTGTCAGCAGTGGGATAAACGTTTTGTACCGCGGAACACCCAGGATCCTCCACCTGTCGTAGAAAAATGTGGTGGGTCGCTCCGCACTGTTGGACGCGCCGAACACAAAGTCAAGCCCATCTGCCCAGGTAGTCAAGCCTTCAACGCGGTACACCGGGCAATTCTCCTCATACCACCCGCCAGAGTGGTCAAGGTTCGTGAGCTGCCAGAGCCATGCCACCGACATCCCCTCGTTGGTATAGAACGAGCCCTCGCCCACGTCATTAACCGTGGGGTCGACGTTCCACTCCTCAGAAAACACTTGGTAGCATATCTGCAGCCAGATAGGCTCTGCGTAGTTTGAAAAATCAATGCCCTCGAGATTGTGGATGGCGTAGGTGAGTGTATCGGGGCTGAATCCCTGACCCAGGGCGTGCTCGCTGTCATATCCGCCTGGCGCGATACCGCTGTACTGGTCGGTAAACGTCCAGCGGTCGTCGATCGGCCCCTCAAAGTCCTCATATAGGATAGTCATGGCATTGGCCGGGATGACCGACACGGTCGACACCTGTACCGGAGGTCGCGGTGTATCCGTTGCACCGGCTACGCCGGCAATCGACAGAAGAAATACTGCGACTACGATCAATACAACTGCGCGTTTCATGGTTCCTCTCCTTTGTATAGAATTCGATTGACTGATGGTACCCCTGAATGGCGTACCAGAGAATTTTGAGCGCCTTCCAGATCTCGCGCCAGCGATAGCGCCAACGGACTTTACCAGGTGGCGCACGATCCAGTTTCTGGCCCCCGGCTTGCCGCACCCCTCGCAGATCACAAAGGGGAACTTGAACCCCTTGGGCATCCCGGATCGCTTGCGCCTCAATTTTCCAGTGTAGACCGGCCCGCAGGTGGTCATGGCGCTGGCTTCCGGTTCTGACCCAAGGTCAATCTCTTCGGCCAGTTCTGCGGCATGGTCAAATCTCTCGATTTCGTCATACAATTCCTCGATGGTCATATCAGTGTCCCGTTCCCGGTGCTGGCGTCTATGCTCCTCCAGGCGCCGGGCGCGTTCCATCGTCACCTGCGTGGTCTGGGTTGCGGCCTCGATCAGTTTGTCCCATCCGTCCATGGGGCCTCCTTTAGACTTCATTCAGCTTCGACCCTGGAAGCTCAAGCTGCTCTTGCTTAATCCGGGCCGCACGAGCGGTTGCGGCATCACAAACGCCATGACCGGGACCGTCGTGTTGCTTCCAAAAAATCCGCTTGGCCTCAGCTACCACATGGACTGGGGCCGACACATGTAGTGCAGCTCCACACTTGCAGTATTGCGACAGGGCGTACTCTGGCTTCACCTGGCCTCCTTTTTCAAGAATTGCCCTGCAGGGCTTGAGCCGGCGACAGGCCGAAGGTGTCGAGTTGATCTCGTAGCACGGCGGTGTGGGTGTGAGCGTAGACTTTGCGGGTAGTGGCGATGTCCTGGTGGCCCAGGTAGGCCTGCACCGACTCGAGCGGCATCCCCTCGTTGAGCAACTGGGTAGCACGGAAGTGGCGGAAGGAGTGGGGGGATGTGGACTTGTGGAGATCGAGGGCCTTGGCAGCGTGTTTCACGACGCGCCAGATGGAGCAGCGGGACAGGGGATTTCCAAGATCGCGGCCATGGGAGATGAACAGGGCGGGATGGGAGTCGGAGCGTTCCTTGAGGTAGGCGCGGATCGCGTTCATGGCCTCGGGCGTAAACAGGATGACGCGGGTATAGCCGCCCTTGCCCTGCAGGTGGGCCTCCGAGAGCCGGCCCCCGAGGACCATCTCCTTGGTGAGAGATGCGACCTCGGACACCCGCCCTCCAGAAGCGTATAGCGTATGCACGATAGCCCGGTTCCGGAGCAGGATCAGGCGCTCCTGCCGGGATTTCCAATCCTCCTCCTGGCCCTTCTCAGGTAGCGGCAGGTTGTCATAATAGACTACGATCTCGGGTAGGTCAGGGTCGACCCGGCGGTGCTTGTAGGACTGGCGCCGTTTGCCCTGGACGGCTTTCAGGCGGTTCTGGGCCTTGCCGAGTTGGAACCCCTCGGGGAGCTGGTCCCGAGCGTCCAGCCACTCCAGGAACCGGCGCACGGCCGAGAGATAGGTGCCCACCGACTGCTTGGCGTAGCGATCGGAGAGCCAGAGGTAAAAGGCCTCCAGCAGCCCGGTCTCCAGGTCCGCGAGAGGGTAGGGCGGGCGCTCCCCTGGGCCGGCGTCTTTTTCATCACCGGCATAGACCAGGAACCGCTCGAGCGCGTCCAGGGCCCAGCGGTAGGTGTCCGCAGTGTGGGCCTCCTGGACCCCGGAGACGAACTGGCCGGCGGCGGTGTGCAAGGTGGTCATTCTTCGTCTGGCTCCCACATGGGACCGATGAGCCCGCATTCGTGAGGCGGCGGGATCTCGGCCCAGAACAGCTTGCAGTTCCCCAAAGCATCGTCTGTCCAGGCCTGGGTAGGCAGGCTGGCTGCGGAGGCGCGACCATAGATAGTGTTGTTGTGCCGGGGCCCGAAATGCACTTGCGTCAACGACCATTCGCCATAGACCCGGTGGTACTGGCACCATAGCATGTGCACGTTTTCCGGAGGCCTGTTGGCCAGGGTGATCTCCTGCCATTCAATCATCTCGGATACTCCCTGACCCTGAGCTCCATGGGCCATTCGCTCGGGTCCTTGCTCACTTTACCATTCACCGGGATCTGTTTCACGAACACAGAGACGCCGGCAGCCCGGCACTGGCGCACCAGGTAAATGGCCCAATCCAGCTCCATGGGCCGGCGGTTGGGTCCCGACTCACAGCCTATGATGACCCAGTCGAGGCCGCGATCGTTGTACGCGGGGCCTATTGGGTTTCTGTCGCCACCCAGGTATTGCCATAGATCAATCGGTTCGAGCATCGGTTCCACACTCGCAAAGCGCACGACGGCCGGCGTCTTGAGCAGGTCTGGGATACGGAGGTCGGCCGTGTCCTGGCTTTCAGTAGTCACCCCGAGCCATACGTTTGGCAATACACTGCCAGCAAACAACGCGGTTCTATTGAGCAACATACGGTCGGATCTCTTGGTGAGAATCTGAAACGTATGCTGTGGGCAGGCTGCCATAGTGTTGAATAGCTTTTCAATAACCCAATTCGCCACAGCGGGATGGAATAGATCGCTCATCGAACACACGAATACCAGCCGTGCCTTTTTCCAATTACGAGGCTGCTCCAAGCGATCAAGGTGCGTCCTGAGCCGGAAGTGATGGGGCGGCGGCTCCCGGTCCCACTGCTTCCAGAAGCGCTGGCACATGGCCTCGGCGTAGCAGTTGGCGCAGCCGGGGCTGATCTTGGTGCAGCCCGTGACGGGGTTCCAGGTCTCCTCGGTCCATTCAATCTTGGTGGACATTTCCATTCTCCTTGATGGGCAGGGGGCTAGTCCCTGCCTCCCGCGTTCCCATGTGACTTTATCGCCATTAAGTTGCATTGGCACCCGTGGGCCGAGTTGGCGGTTGTTTGCACTGGCACTTGCTTGTGGTTGCCTCGTTGGTCTTAGCTACCAGATGGCCCTGTGCTGCATAGGCCGCGATCTCCAGAACATCGTCCTCCGTGATGCGACTAACGGCATAGAACAGCGCGCCACAACCTTTACAAAAGATGGCAATCATTAGCCCTACTCCTTCCGTCTCACGGCCAGCACCGCCAGGATCAGGCCAAACCCGGCGACGAGGCCCAAAGCCCTGGCCCATGGCGGGAACAGCCCGTCGATGTCGGATCCTGTCCCCCAGATCAGCAGGCACAGCTCGGCAACGATGATAATGACCCCCCCACCGACCAGGATAACTTTCCAGAATGTTATGTCGAATCGAGACATTATGTCACCTTCTAGTAACGACAGGCAGGTCTGATTTAGTCCTTCTTCTGTGCAGCCCAAAAGACGAGCCACCACCACGCATAGAAAAACGCCCGCGACTCGTCGGTGTACCATCCATCCTCGTGCAACGTATCAGGATCCATGTTTCGGATCGCATTATGAACAAGGATGGCCTCGCCGTGTTTCAGCTTGGTGTCGTCGTCAATCATGTCATCTAGCTGCATCAGTATTCTGGCAGCCTGTCCGTCAACTTCATTCACCTGCAAGATGAATGGTCCCGGCGATAGTTCCATATCAGATAACCGATCGACTTGGGCCAACTCCTCCAGAAATTCTCTAAAGGTCATTCTGCCTCCACAACCGATAAGTCATAAATAAGGGAAGTCAACGCAACTGCCCCAGCAGTTTCTCGGCCAGCAGGCAGGGTACAGCGTTGCCAATGAGCCGGCTTGCGACCGTTGCCTTTTCTGGCAGTTCGTAGCTGTCTGGAAACGTTTGCCAGCGGGCCAGGCAGCGGACGCTGATTCTGACCACGCGCCCATCAATCCACGCTCTAGGATGATTGCCCACGCGCCCCACATCGCCAACGGTTTGGGCCGGCTCGTCAGATCGCCGCGCTCGAAAACTGCCAGCGTTGCCGCCCGGCACCATGAACGCTCGCCAGTCGCCTTTATAGGAGGCCGTGACCGTGGGGGCCGGGTCGTCCGCAGACGTCGTCTGCGGACGACGGTCCTTTTTGTCGCTCGGCTGTCCATACTGGCCACCTACAAGTAAGGCCCGTATAGTATTCATATTCCAGTTGGCGGTCACGGTGAAAGCGGGCTCCTGTCCCCCGCGTGTGGTGATTCCATACTCTCGACCGTCGTGATCTCTGGATATTCCCTGACTGAGCAGCACGGTTTCCCTGAGCGTATCGTCCAGCCGTTCCAGTTGCCACGGTGCGAACTGTGACTCGGGCAGGCTGGGGATCAGGTCCTGGATAGCCTGATACCAGCCCCGCCAGGGCTCAGGCTCGGGCAGGTAGGGGACCATTCCCCCTTGCACGGCGCGGACGATCATTCTCTTGCGCGTCTGCGGTACGCCAAAATCAGCAGCGTTGACGTGGGCCAGGTCGAACCAGTAGCCGCAACGGTTGAGAGCATCGCCGATGATTTGCCAACTCGTCGATCGACGATATGGCCACACGTTTTCCAAGGTGAACACACGGGGCAGCAGGGCTTCAATGAAGCGGGCCGTCGCCTGGCCCAGGGCTATGTCCTGCACAGACTCTCTGGCTCCCACTTTGGCGCTGGAGAAATTCGGGCACGGTGGCGAGGCGTGAAGGAACTCGGGAGTCTCGAAGGTTCGGGGGTCGGCTTCCAGAATATCAGCGATGTGGACATGACCTCCGAGGTTTCTATTGGCTACTGCTGCGATCTCTGCATCGTGCTCGATGCCCCATAATGGACGCAGGCCGGCGGCCATAGCACCGATACCCCAGCCCTCACCGCCAGAGTAGAGGGTTGCAAATGTACCCGAGTCCCAAGACCCACAATCCATCTTATTGTATCTCCCAGTCCTGATCGTCTCCCCGGTCCAGCATAGAGACCGGGGGCAGCCAGTCGAGGTTGCCCTGGCTGGGCATGGGCAGCGAGGGGATCTCGGGCTCGCGGAGAGACTTGGCGGCCCGGGCCCCCTCGATCAACAGCTTGGTAGCCCCCTGGAACTTGGCGGTATCCCAGCGGTCGTTAAAGTCCTGGGCGGCCAGGGCGATGTTGGCCCCGTCGCGCATGGTGCGGCGGCTGTACTCGGCCCCGATGGCCACGGCGGCCATGACCACGCCGGCCAGGAACAGCATGATCAGTACGGTCACGCTGATGGCGAATCCCAGCTTGTCTCCCTTGATGGCAAAGAACACGCTGGGCCCGAATAGCAGCAGCATGATAAATCCGATAAGGGCGACGATGGCGCCGAACCCGTCGATTTGAAACAGGGTGCGCGGTTTTTCCATCCCGGTATCCCTCCTATCCCACCTGCTCGGCGACCATCTCCGTAACGCCGGCGGCGGGATGCTTGCCGGGATGCGGGATGATGGTATAACCGAGATTGTTCAGGATTTGCCGCACCTCGGCGGCGAATCGTTGGATCCGCGTGGCGCGGCTGTTGCCGATGCCCAGCTCGGTGGCCAGTTTGTTAATGCCCTGCTCGAATACCAGCGCCTTGGCGACGTGGTGCGCCAGCAGGGGCGCGGTCCTGGGCTGGGCCTGGTCGGCCACATGCTCGGGATCGTCGTACTCGTCCAGGTCCAGGCAGGGCACGGACTCGACGCGGGGCAGGCGGGCCACGTCGGCGTCGGTGACCAGGGCGGTGGTGATCCGGGTGATGCCGCCGGGTCCGATCAGGAGCTGATCGCCGGGCCCGGTCAATAGCTCGGCCCCCGACTCTTTGATGCCGGCCGCGACCTGGGCCGCCTGGGCCGAGTCAACTTTGCCCACCAGCCGCGTGGTGAGGTTGCGCTTGATGGAGGTATCCCCCAGCATGGAGGCGGTGGGGTTCTGGGTAGCCAGTAGCAGGTGGATGCCGAACTCGCGGCCGACCGCGGCCAGGTCGCCGATGGGCTTGACGAAATGATCCTGCTCCAGGAGGGCCTGGGCCTCGTCGACGCTGATGAAAATGCGGGGCGTGGTGCGGCCGTCCGAGGTCCTGCGGTCCAACTCGGCGACGGCCCAGGACAGGGCCCGCAGCGCCTCCTCGTCGGTGGTGATGATCGGATGCGCGAGGTGGGGCAGGTGGGAGAACAGGCGCCAGGCCGTGCCCCGCTTGCGGGTGTCGACCAGGAGTAGCCTGACATCGTCGGGCGAATTGCCCGAGGCCAGGTCATAGACGAACAGGCGGGCGGTGTTGGTCTTGCCCGATCCGGTGGTGCCGGCGGCGAGCAGGTGCGGGGTGAGAGGATTGCCAAAGTCCACGCGGGCCGGGCGGTGCTCCACGTCGATGCCGATCGGGGCCTTGAGGCTGCGACAGCGGGGCAGGGAGCGAACGCCGATGTTGTACCACATGGTCTGCGGCTTGGGGATCTCGAGCGCCAGGGTGCCCCGGTTGCCGCGGGTGATGCGGATGCTGGTATCGCGGTCCAGGCCGGCGGCCATGCTCAATTGCTCGGCGAGCTTGATCACCCGGGGCGTGTGGCTGGGATTGATCACCATGCTCAGGGTGAGCACCCGCGGCCCGGAGGTGGCGGTCAGGATCCGGTAGTCGCCACGGTCGGGCCGGATTTTCATTTGCTGCCAGAGGTAGTCGGCGACGGCCCCTGACACGGAGGTGCAAAACTGCTGTTCGCTCAACGGCCCTCCTCTCTATTCCCCGCGCCAGGTTCTGTAGACGGCGAGGGACAGGCACACAGCGATGATCAGGGTACAGAATACGATAATGCCGCCGATAGTTGGGATCACGTCAAAGTATGACACGGTCAGCCTCCTCCATTCAGTATAGCCCATAGGTTCGCGGCCACGGTATAGCCGCCCTTGGCATAGGTCCACACGGGCCTCGGCACCCCGCTGCTTTGCGACAAGACCTGCCCGGTCTGCTGCAGGTAGCTGTAACATGCCTGGCGGGCGCGGTCCAGGTGGCGCTGCAGCCGTTCCAGC
>Ga0180437_10001513_pt1 | contig 39739 bp, 55 predicted proteins | sample SS_ome_4_FD_132410 | JGI IMG/M metagenome (GOLD analysis project Ga0180437, IMG submission 132410) | Hypersaline lake sediment archaeal communities from the Salton Sea, California, USA - SS_3_D_1 metaG | ecosystem: Environmental > Aquatic > Non-marine Saline and Alkaline > Hypersaline >...
TGCATATACTTCTTCAATGTGCGGTGGAATATCTTTTTGCATATACTTCTTCAATGTGCGGTGGAATATCTTTTTGCATATACTTCTTCAATGTGCGGTGGAATATCTTTTTGCATATACTTCCCTTTTACTTTTCCAAATATCAGCCCAAATCTTAGCCTTTGTGTCCCGGCAAAGTCAAGAAAAAAGTGCTTTTTTGAGGGTTTTTGAGCATATGCTCACTTAAATTACACCGATTGACTAAAAATTTTGTACAAAAGAAGAAAGTACTTAATTTGGTCATGATGCCGGTGCAACAGGTGATGCCTGTATATATAATAATATCAAAGAATTACTATAGATGCACCATGCATCACTTCTCTTTTCTCTCCCACAAATAAAAGACGGAAAAGATTTGAAAAAATGCCCTATATACTGATGCAGTGATGCACTAAGCACTTGGCCGTTTAATTTTTTTGACAAAAAGAAAAAACCATGATACAATAATAATAGATGGTGAAGAATTAATGCCATGATTCTTCTTCCATCGGGAACAAAGCAATGCCTTATGTTCTCCTTTCGTTATGGGGAAGCATTTCAAAACTTAGTTTTTTGAGTGCTTCCCTTTTCACATTTGATTTTAAGGGGGTTAAATGATGCTTTGCTATAAATGCCATATACAGCCTGTTGATGTTTTAAAGCACAAACTATGCATAACATGTCACAGAAGGGAGGCTTATAGAAAAGAGTTAAACTTAAAAGAAAAACCATGGATAGAACTACTCACTTATCCCACCATTGAATCATTCGAAGAAAACACAGAGCATATAGTAGACAACATATTCTATGACTTCGCAAGAGCAGCAATCATTTTAATAATACCAAACAAAGATTATTACAGCATACATGCTGAGAAAATATGGCGTATGCACCAAATGGCTCAAGCAGATAAAGCAATTTTTGAAGTAAGAGACATAAACGGAAATTGGATTTCTACACAGCACCATTTTCTTGACAACACAAAAGTATTATAAATCTAACGAAAGGAGAAAACATATCATGGCAAAAGAAAAAATAAAGACTGTTGTGCATGAGCAACAAAACGGCAAAAGTACAATCACCAATAAACCTCTCCCCAAAGACGTAAAGAAATTAGACACGCATAGAAAAGTTCCAAGGATGCATGGTGGAACTTACACTCCCGAAAATACCATCGTAGATACCCCAGTAACACACATGAAAGTACACTCTATCTTTAGAGAAAGAGAAGTAGAGCTTGCAGAATTAAAAATGCTTGTTGATGCAAGAAGGAAGTTGATTCAAACGAAAGTGCGTCTTTTTAATCAACTGCTTGGCCTTGAAAGGGATGTTGACCAATTAGATAAAGATGATGTTGAATATTATAATGCTGCTTTGGACATGGTAGATAAAAGAATACGAAAGAAAACAGCTATTGTATCGAAGTACATTCAAAAAATGCACCATCCTATTGCAGAGTCAATGCTTGAAATTCATGGATGCGGCCCCATTACAATAGCTGAATGCCTTGTATATTTAGACCCATATAAAGCCGACTACCCTTCTTCTTTTGTCGCTTATGCAGGATTGCATAAACCGGCACATGAGAGAAGAAAGAAAAACACTATTAACGATGATGGGCATACGGTTTTAAGATGTTCGCTTTGGAATTTTGCAAATGTGCAAGTACGGCAAAACGGGCCATATAGAATTGACTATGACAGATGCAAAACTCGTTTAGAAAAGAGCAAAGCGTATACTTTGACCTATAAGACAGGGGAAACAGGATTGCACAAAGAAAATTGGCTTAGAGACTCAAATAATCTAAATGAACAAGCATCGAAAAGAAATCCACGACGATTTATTGAATCAATCAAGGGCAATAAAACCAAACTGAATGAAGCAAACCACAAAAATAATTCATGTTGAATCATTGCAATGAAAGGGGGTGAGGCTATGCGTTTTCCTGAGTATATTACATTGTACCGATTCAGCAGACCGAATGAAACAATACAAATAGTAAATGGGCTTGTGCCAGTTATTGAATGGTTAAAGAGTGAAGTAGATAGAATAAAAGCAAATCCTAAAAGAGAAGCATATATTATAAAAGACAGATACGGAAGATATTCAATAAAAGTAAATTGTATTGCAATTGGTAATTGGCACAAAGTAAATGGAGAATGGCGAGAAAGAAGATGAAAACTAAACCAATGGCACATCAGGACAAAGTTTGGCAACACAGTAAAGCAGAACCGTTTTATGCGCTTTTCTGGCAACAAGGCACAGGGAAGACAAAAACGGCGATTGATACAGCATGTTACCTTCACGGCAAAAAAGAAATCAATGCCGTTTGCGTAATAGCCCCAAATGGTGTGCATCATGCATGGACATTGAAAGAACTTCCAAAGCACAACTGGACAAAAAGCCTTTATCTTTCATGGGAAGGTCTAAATACCATAAAGAAGCAAAAAGCTATGCGCTGGTTTATGGATCATAAAACAAACTCCCTTAAATGGTTTACTATCAACATTGAAGCACTCAACACCAAAAATGGCTATACTACTGTTTTATATATGCTGCGTAAACATAAGACATTGTTGATAGTAGATGAGTCAAGCAGGATTAAAAATCAAAAAGCAAAATGGACAAAGAACATTTTATCATTAAGCAATCTTGCCTTCTACAAAAGAATACTTTCCGGTACACCACTGACAAAAAATATTCTTGATCTGTACTCACAGTATAATTTTCTTTCACCATCAATATTAGGCTTTACCAGTTTTTACGCATTTAAAGCACATCATTGCCAAGTGATAAAGCAAACGGCAAAAATAAAAACAAAGGATGGGAAAGAAAAGCAATGGGAATATGAGAAGATAGTGGGATTTTTGCATACAGATGCTTTGATTGAAAAAATTCAACCATTTACTTCAAGAGTTTTAAAAAAAGAAGTTCTTGATCTACCTGATAAAATAAGACAAACATATTATTTTGATTTAACAGCAAAGCAAAAAAAGTATTATAAATCAATGAAGGATGATATGTTTGTATTATTTGGTGTTGATGAAGAAAAAGATTTCGATAAAGAAATTGAAAGACTTCTTGCAAACCCTGATAAAGTAGCAAGTGCTTCAATAAAGCTTACTGCTGTAATGCGACTAAGGCAAATAACACAAGGCTTTGTAAGAACAGAATCAGGTGAAGATATACAGATAGAAGAAGAAATTCCAAAGCTTAATGGGCTTATTGATGATCTTCAAAATTTTGAAGAAAAAACAATCATATGGACACCGTTCACTTTTGATGTTGATTTAATAATAAAAGAACTTTCAAAAGTATTCGGCAAAAGCTCAATAGCAAGATATGATGGGAAAATTAAAGAGAAGCAAAGAACTAAAACAAGAGCAGCATTTTATAGTAAAAAAGATCCATGGATACTTGTTGCAAAACCATCAGTGGGTGGCACCGGTATTGATGAATTTAAAATTGCCTCTAATATTTACTACTATGGGAGTGATTACAATGCAGAGTATAGATGGCAAAGTGAAGACAGGACACACAGGATAGGCATTAGCCAATCACCTATATATAAAGATTTTGTTTGCAGAGGCACAATAGATGAAAAAATTATTAGAAATATTCAGGAGAAAAAGAAAACAGAAGAAAAAACAATTAATACCCTTAGAGACTGTTAAAAATTCTGTTGAAGGTTTTGTAAGTAAATATAATGAATTTCCAGATGTTATTTATGTGCCTGATGAAAATAATTTGGAGCATTTATCTTTTAAATGCAGAAATATATTTTTTGTAATAAAAGACGAATCATTGCCACACAACATGTTTAAATTAGCAGCATTAGGTATGGGAGACAAGAAAAATGCAAATTGACTTTGAAAAAGATGCTGAAACAATAAAAGAAAATATATCCAAAAGTGATCTTGGTGAAATAGCGTTATTGGCAAAACAACAACTGCAGTTAGAAGAAAAAATTGCAATGCTGAATGATGAATTAAAAAAAGCAAAAGATGATTTGCGGGTTATTCAAGAAAATGATTTACCATCAGCAATGGATAAATATGGGTTGGCAAAAGTAATGCTTGAAACAGGAGAAACAATTACTATTAAAAGTGATGTTTACTTGTTTATCGCAAAGGAGAACAAAGAGAAATGTTTTAATTTTCTAAGAAGAAAAAACCTTGATCATATTATCAAGAATAAGTTTGAAATAGCATTTGGCAAAGGTGAAGACACACATGCTGAAAGGCTTTTGAAGATGCTAAAAAAAGATAAACGATTATCTGAACTACCTTTTAGTCTTAGCTCCACAATTCATCCACAAACATTAAAGGCGACTATCAAAGAAATGATAGAGAAAGGAGTAGTTTTCCCGAAGTACTTTAGCGTACACTATGCTAAAAAGTCCATCATAAAGTAAGGGGGTGAAATCATGAGTTTACCATTAATTTTAGTACTTCAATTTGTCGGTGTGGCGTTAATGTTTTTCGGCGGTATTGTGAGTTATTCTTCTGATACAACATCACCGGCATTAGTTATTGGTATAGTGTTAATTGTTATAGGCGGTATTGGATACCGTAAAAGAAACAAAAACAAAGAGCACTTAATAGTAAAGGGGTAAAGCAAAATGACACCGAAACAAAAAGAAAAGCACATTGCGTCTATCATTAAAACAATGCAGAAAATAAATGCAGATTTTGGAGAACTTAAAGAAACTGTAACTGCTTTGAACAAGGTTATGCGCTCATTTATAAAGGAGAACAAGTAAAATGAAAGAAGGCACAAGGGTAATACTTGATTACTATTCACATACAAATAGAAAGGAGAACATAACCAATGGCTAAGAAAAAAACTAAAAACCAAGTACCAGCAAAAAAGAGCAACAATCTACCTGCTGTTACCTTTGAAAGTGACTCCGGGCGTGGTTTTGAAGGTGCTGACAAAGAATCTTTTGCTATTCCATTTTTAAGCATTATTCAAGGACTATCTCCACAGCTAAAGAAAAATAAAACCGAATATATAAAGGATGCTGCTGAAGGAGATATCTTTAATAATGTGACACAAGAATTGTTTGATAAATGTGAAGTAATCCCTGTTTACTATGATAGAAAGTTTATTGAATGGATACCACGCAAACAAGGCGGTGGCCTTGTGCAAATATATGATTGCGCTGAAGGCAAAGCACTTGTAGCAGAAGCAGAGATAATTGATTTTGTGCCTTACTTGTCTAACGGGCATGAAATAAGAGACACAAGAATGCATTATGTAGTACTTCTGCCAAATTTTGAATATTGTGTTATTCCCATGCAATCAACACAGTTGAAAAAATCCCGTAAGTGGATGTCTATTATGAGCAACATAAAATTCACCGGCACAAAAGGAAAGTACACTCCACCGATGTATGCAAATGTTTTTGAATTGACCACTGGTGAGGAGTCAAATGAAAAAGGTGATTGGTATGGATGGGTAATAAATAGACTAAGAGTAGTGAACAGCGAAGAGTATGCAGCAGCAAAAGATTTTTATAAGATGATAGGCAGTGGTGCGGTACAAGCTGATTTTGAAAAAATCCAAAGTGAAGAAGATGAAGATGTGATGTTTTAAGGTGCATAGCCATGACAAAAAAGTCTTTGCTCCGATTTGTGAAGTTATTCACAGGATTGCAAAGAGCATATGGCATATACACCGAAACTACCTTCAATAAGAAAAAGAAAAAAATTGAGGGGTATGGTAACACTGTATCAGACCGGTTAAGCAAAGTTCAGTATGAAAACCACTTAACCGGTCTGCACTCTTTAGGTGTAGTACCGATTACAGATAATGCTAAATGCTCTTTTGCAGTAATAGATATTGATAAGTATAATCTTAACTACACAAATGTAGAAAAAAGAATTGCAGATATCCCTTGTGTATTATGCAGAAGTAAATCTGGTGGCTTGCATGTTTACTTCTTTTTTAAAAAACCAATAGATGCTGCTAAAGTCAGAAAGAAGCTTAAACAAATAGCAGTATCTATTGGTTTTCCTACCGCTGAAATTTTCCCAAAGCAATCAAGACTTGGAAGTCCTGAAGATCCAACATCAAAAGGATCTTGGATAAATCTTCCTTATCAAAATTCGGAGAATACTACAAGATATGCTATCGTAAATAATGAGCAATTGACTTTAGACCAATTTTTGAATTATGCGGAACATAATGTTATATCACAAACAGAATTTTTAAAATTAGAGGTAAAATCAAAAGAGCATTTTTTAGATGGCCCATACTGCTTGCAAATGCTTTCGTATGAACCACTTGAAGAATACCGAAACAACTACATGTTTAATGTTGGCATATACTGTAAAGCGAAGTATGGAGACAATTGGATTGATGAAGTAGTCAAATTAAATAACGAGCTTTGCGGCCCACCAATAAAGTCAACTGAATTACGCCAAAGCGTAATATCTTCATTGAGCAGAGCGCAATATAAATACTTGTGCGAACAAGAACCGCTTGCAAGTAACTGCAAAAAAGAAGAATGCCTGTTGCGTGAATTTGGTGTATCATCTAGTGAACCGGTGCCATTAAAAATTCATTCATTGACCAGGTTGGATGTTATACCCCCAAAATGGTTCTTGTCAATAGAAGATCAAAGAGTAGAAATAACCACTGATGTTCTACTATCACAAAACTCATTTAGAAAAATGTGTGTTGAAAAGCTGCTTTGCCTACCTCCAAAAATAAAGCCTACAGATTGGGATGGCTTGATCAGAAAAGTACTTGAAGAAACTGAAATAGTTGACGTTCCATATGATGCTACACCAGCAGGACAAATTGAAGGGTACATTGAAAATTATTTATCAACAAGGCCATATGCACAAAGAAGAGAAGAAATTGCTTTCGGCAAGCCATGGATAGAAGATGGATATGTGTATTTTAGATCACAGGAGTTTATAAAATACTTGCAGCAACAAAAAGTTAACATGTCAGTAAATGAGCTATGGACAATACTACATGGGCTTAATGCGAAACAAAAGCAAATAAAAATACAGTATAGAAATTACAGACTTTGGGGAGTACCAGAAATAAATACAGAACCAATAGAAATAAATGTTGAGGAAAGTGAAAATGATTTCTAATTTAAAGGCTTTAAAACTAATAGATGGCACTTTATATTTTAAGGAAGATTTTCAAGAATACTTTACTATGCCCGCATGGGAAATATCAGATAAATATTTTATAATAAGATCTTTTATTTCTTCAACAGATGCAAAATATATTGTAATATTACCAAATGATGTAAAACAGGCAAGAATATTTGTGCCAATGACAGCTGTTTCACAATTCTTTGTTAAGGAGAATAAAAATGATGATGGATGATCAATCAATGATTGATAAGATAAGATTTATAATGACAAGAGACAGGATATTATTCACAAAAGACAATTACTATATGGCCCCAACACTCTATGTTAATAAAAAAGACCACAGGGTAATTTATATAAAAGAATTTTCTTTTGCAAATGTTTTTGGTGAAAGATATATTAAAGTTACTACTACTGATAATTACATTATTTTAATACGAAAGCATCAGATAATTTATGTTGGTTTTAAAGAAGGGAAAGAGCAATGAAGACTTTTTTACTTCTTGGCCCACCGGGTACAGGGAAGACAACACACCTTCTTAATATAATGGATGGAAAATTAAAACAGGGATATAGACCAGACGAAATTGCTTTTGTAGCATTTACGAAATCAGCAGCAAAAGAAGCTTTAACAAGGGGAAAGAAAAAATTTGGATTTAACCAGAATGAATTACCACATGTTAGGACAATTCATAGCTTTTGCTTTAGAGAAATAAATGCAACAAGAAACATGATGCTTGATAGAAAAGATTTTGAAAATATATCAAATACCACAGGTTTTCAAACAACAGGAATTATTGATCCAGAAGAAGGTCTACCACCAGAAAGCGGAGATTTTTTACTTTCATTAATAAACCTTGGAAGATCAAGATGTGAACCGTTAGAAAAGGTATGGGAGAAAAGCAATGCCGATATTCCTATTGACCATTTAAATTACTTCAATAGTATGTACATGAAGTATAAAAATGATTTTGGTAAAATGGATTTTACAGATCAATTAGAAAATTATTTAATGTATGGTGAACCAGTAAGATGTAAGATAGTAATCATTGATGAAGGACAAGATCTATCAACATTACAGTGGCATGTTATTAAAAAAGCTTTTAATGATGCTGAACAATGGTATATTGCAGGTGATGATGATCAAGCTATTTATAAATGGTCTGGTGCTGATGTTAATTACTTTTTATCTATGGAAACTGATGAAAGAAAAGTATTAAGGCAATCATGGAGATTACCTGCTGCACCATTTGCTGTTGCTAAGAAAATAGCTAATAGCATAAAACACAGATATGACAAAAAATTCTATCCAAAAATGACTATTGGAAAAGTAGAAAGGATAATATCACTTGATTATATTGATTTTTTGCCAAATGAATCTTACTTCATACTTGTTAGAAACAAGAAGTTTTTTTGGGATATTCGAAACCAATTAGAAGTAAAAGGTGTTTATTATTCAGTAAAAGGCAAGGCATTTGTAAGCAGTGATGATATAGATTTAATTTATACATATGAAAAATTTAGAAAAGGCATGGCGATATCAAAAACTAAATATGAGCAATTATTCGGGCATCAATGCCCAACAAAAAAAGTACTTTTGCGTGACTTGATTAATGCAGAAAAAATTGTTACTACTCCATGGTTTGATGCACTAAAGCAAATCCCATTATATAAAAGAAATTATTATAGAGTACTTTTACAAAATGGGTACAACTTAAAAGAAAAGCCAAAAGTAAATTTATCAACAATCCATGGTGTAAAAGGCAATGAAGCAGATAATGTAATATTGTACCCTGATATGCTGTACAAATCTTTTGAAGAATACCAGAATGCACCAGATAATGAGCACAGGGTTTTTTATGTTGGGGCAACACGTACACGCAACAATCTTTTTATTGTTTCACCATCAACAGAAATGCATTATAATATATAATAAAATCAATAAGTTAAATATTTGTTTAGGTGACAAAAAACCGGCCAATTTCACCATTTTGGCCGGTTTTTTATTGTTTAATGGTTTGTAACATACTGATATATAAGAAAATAATTTTGTTTGACAATTGACAATTTAAAATGATATAAAAAAAATAAAAACCCCAACGAAAGGAGAAAAAACCATGGCAAAGTACACTTTAGGGCAATGGGAAATTCCAAACTATATGCGAGAAGGATTACATGGCTATTTAGACCATGGAATAGTAGAACTGGGGGATTTTCTTTACAATGTGTTGTGCAACAACTTAGTACAGGCATTTATGTATGCAGATGTCAACAATATGAGAAATTTACCAGCGTATGCAAATTTTTTATATAATCATGCACCAATTGGCTCTTGGGGAAGTAAGAAAAAAGTTGATGCTTGGATTGAAAACAAAAGAAAGGAGAAGTAAAATGCATAAAGAAAAAGTTTCGAGAAGTAAAAGCTATTTGGCTCTTGATCAAATTGAAGATCACGCAAAAATACTTTTAAAAAGAATAGAAGAATTTAGAAAAATCTTTGTGCCGTCTTCTTTAAGGGTGGGCTATGTCATTTACCATGATCCATCTGATGAAGATATTGAAGATCTTTTCTTTGATCTAAATCAAAGCATTGAAAACTTAATGAAATGGTATGAAGTAAACATTTACTACTAATAGGAGGAAAAAATGCCGAAGTATAAGCACATTGAAGAAGACAACACTAAAAAGAAGTATTGTCATTATTGCAGTAGACCGTTTCATCCATTGGACAAAGAAGATTTTTGCAATAACATATGCCAGTGGCTCTATGAAGAGTATCAAGATGTGCTATGGTTAGAAGAATTTGAAAGGAGAAATAATTCATGAAAAAACCTTTTAATTTTACTGAACTATCACAAAGCAGATGCAGAATATGCAATAGAAGATTAAAGAAGAACCTTGTTGAAAGAAAAGAGCAAAAACCAATCTGCTTCAGATGTTATGTAAAAAAGGAATACTACAATGGGCATATATTTCATGAAAAATACTTAAAAAAGGTAGGTATTAGATATGTTAAAAGAACTAATTAAATGTATAATAATGTTTACTTTACTTCTTTTATTATCTATAATTCTTATGTGCTATGGCTGTAATAACTTTGTAACATATGCCAATAGCCAATCACCAGAGAATCAATTGGCATGTGAATATGAAGCATCAAAATATTATGATAGAGTAAAAGACAAGGAGAAATGGTTTGATCTTTACTATCAATGCGTTATCAATAAGGGGGTGATAAAGAAATGACTGAAGAAGAACTAATGCGAGTTAGAGAAGCAGCAATGATTTTAAACATATCAACCGCTGCAATTTATGCAGCAATAAAAGAAGGGAGAATAAAAGCAGTAAAGAAATATGGAATGCTACTCATTTCAAAGAAAGAATTAGCTCTTTTCGAAAGGAGCATGCTCAATGATTAATCATCAATTGTACAATGTCACAAAAGAACCTGCAACATTCAATGATTATTTGGAAGACTTTATTATTGACATGAGAAATATCACATATATGAAAGGAGAATTTGGGCATGCCGAAAAAAACCATCATAAAAAAACAATCACAGAATGTTACTTTAATAGATCCAAAAAAGATATCACCTAAAAAGGGATTTAATCCAAGAAGAGATTTACAATTAACTCCTGATTTTTGTAATTCAATTGCGCTTGGCATAAAACAGCCATTGCGTGTATATGAGCATAAGAAAAATCTTTATTTTTTAATAGATGGCGAAAGAAGATTAAAAGCGCATTTCAGTAATTATGATCTAAAGAAGTCAAAAGCCCTTGAACCAGTACCATGCATTATTGAAAAACCAAAAGATGATAAAGAAGCACTTCTTCTAAATCTGTTATTATCAGAAGGGGAAAAACTAACACCGATGGAAGAAGGAGCAGCATTTAAAAGATTAATTGATTCTGGTATGACACAGAAAGATATATCAGATGCTACCGGAAAGAGCGCTTTTACTGTCTCAAGCAGGTTATCTCTTTTGGATATGCCTTCTAAAGTCGCCACTGAATTAGAGGCAGGGAATATTACTACTACACAAGCAAGCGCAATTTCAAGTAAAGTAAAAACCAGTAAAAAGAAAGCATCAGCAAGTAAACCAAAAACAATTATTAAGGATGGTATAAAAGAAGCAAAAGCTGTTCGACCAATGAATGCTAAACAAATAGAAGCAATTATTGCTACTAAAACAATTCTTGCTAACCATAAGAAAACATCAAAAGATGAAAAGATCTTTATTCATGGGGTAATACATGGTCTGGCAATTGCTTCACGCTCATTAGATAAATTTAAATGGCCGTTTAAGTATAAACAGGCAACATCATTTAATTGTGCATACAGAAATCAAAGAGTAGCACCAAAGATATGCTGCGGTATCATTAAAGGAAAAGACTCTTTTGATATACCTAATCCATGCCTAAAGTGCATTAATTATAGGCGATATACAGAAGAATAACAGAAAGGGGGTAAGGGAGCATTATAGATATAATGCTCCCTTTTAAAAATATGGACTATCCAAATCTATCTAATTGTAAGGCAATATCGTTTGACATTGAATCATTTGATCCGATGCTGCTTGATTACGGCCCACAATTCCACACCAAAAGAGCAAGGGTTGTTGGTGTATCAATTGGTGCTGATAATGGCAAAGATGCATGGTATTTTACCGATTTAAACGGCCATGATTTACGATTTATCAGGGATGTTTTGCAAACCCCTATACCAAAGGTAGGCACAAACATCATATACGATTTACAAGGCCTGCGCTCTTTAGGAATAGAGGTAAATGGCCCATTGCATGATGTTCAAATTGCAGAACCATTGTTGGACGAAAATAAAACCGGTAAATACAGCCTGAATGATTTAGCGCAACACTATCTAAATGAAACAAAAAATGAGGATATTTTATACAAATGGTTGGCGAAAAAATTTGGGGGAGCACCAACAAGAAAACAACAAGCTGGAAGGATACACAAAGCACCAAGAAACATTGTAGAACCATATGCATTAAGTGATGCAACACTACCTATGCGTATAATAAAAAAACAGCTAAAATTAATTGAAAGTGAAGGTTTAAGACAAGTATATGATGTAGAAGTAGGATTAATAAGAATGCTACTTGAAATGCGCTGGCAAGGTGTACGTGTTAATTTATCAAGAGCAGCACAAATACAAAGTAACTATACTGATGAAATAAACAAGCTAATGCGTAAAGTAGAAAAAGAAACACATGTAGAAATAGATAGTGTATGGAAAGCAGCAACAATAAAAAAAGTATTTAATAAATTAAAGTTATCTTATCCATTGACACCAAAAACCAAGGCACCATCATTTACTTCTTCATTTATTTCAAACCATAAGCACCCTGTAGTAAAAGCAATTCACAAGTTAAGAGAATACACAAAGTTTAGAGATACTTTTATACAAAATTACATATTAGATGGTGCGTACATGGGAAGAATACACTGCCAATTTAATCAAGTATTAGGCAATTCTTCAGGTGCTAAATCTGGAAGATTTTCTTCTTCAAAACCTAATCTGCAAAACATACCGGCAAAAACAGATGAAGGCAAACTAATACGCACATGTTTTATACCAGAAGTAAATATGCTTTGGGGAAGGCATGACTATTCACAAATTGAATACAGGTTAATGGTGCATTATGCAACAGGGAAAGAAGCGGATAAAGCAAGGAGAATGTACAAAGAAAGCCCAAAAACAGATTTTCACACAATGGTACAAAATGAGTGCAATGCTTATGGTTTAAACCTTAAACGAAAAGCAGCAAAAACAGTAAACTTCGGTATTATTTATGGGTTGGGAGAAGCAGCACTTGCTTTTAAATTAGGTATGCTTATAAAAGAGTCAAACGCTCTTAGAAAAAAGATCCAAGAAATATATCCATATGGTGTTGATCTTTTTTACAAAGCAATGACCAGAGCACAAATCAAAGGGTACATTACTACTGTATTAGGAAGAAAAGCAAGATTTCCTTTTTATGAACCAAGTGACAAGGGAATAGCAGTACATCCAAGTATCGCTTTGACAAGAGACAAAGATACGGCTTTATTAGGTGTTAATAATTTTATAAAAAAACATGGCAATAATTTTAGATATGGAGTAAAAAGAACATACACATATACTGCACTAAATAGGTTACTGCAAGGAAGTGCGGCCGATGTGATGAAAAAAGCAATGCTTGATCTGTATGAATCAGGCATATATGAACATGGAAAAATACCATACCCACATTTGACTGTGCATGATGAATTGGATCATTCACTTCCGAAAGGTGCAGAAGGGAAGAAGTATGCAAAAATAATAAAAGAAGTATTAGAAAATACTTTAGATTTTAGTGTGCCAATAATTTGTGATTATGAATCTGGTAAAAATTGGGGAAGTCTAAAGGAGATTATGCTATGAAAGAAAGGGGCAGTGAAAAGGCGTTTCAAAGAACAGTAATAAAACATTTAAATAAAATGGGTGTTTTTGCCGAAGAGATTGAAGGATGTACAAGATCTGGTATACCGGATTGCTTTTTCTCTTCAACAAATGGCTATTCAGGATGGATAGAGCTTAAGTATTGCAGAGATTACTTCTCGCAAATACATTTTGGTTTTAGGCAAAAATTATTCTTTGCAAAACATGGAAGAAATAGGTGCCCTTGTTTTTTATTAATAAAGCATGCTGGCATAAACACTTATTTTATACTTGATTTTTATAACGCAATACATATAAAGTTTAATGGCGATAATGAAGAAATGTACAATAGATCTATTAAAATTTGGCGTGGGAACATTAACTATGAAGAACTTGCTAAAATATTAAGAAGGGAGAATTGATCTATGAAAAAAGAATTGCTACAAACTATCATTGCTCTATGTGCGTGTATTTCTTTAGCTCTTGGTGCCATTTGGTATTTTGCTACTGATGAAGAACTTGCAGCAGTAGAACAAATAGCCATGATGAATAAGCAGGAAATGCAACAGTATAAAGCTGCTCAAAGGTACAAGGAACTACAGTCAATCAAATGGAATTTTGAAAAAGAGTTTGGCAGAGATTGCCAAAAATGCCCACCATCGGTAATGGATGAATATAAAAGAATACTTCATGAGCTTGAAATGATAAGGAAGGAGTTAAATATAAAATGAAAAAAGAAAAAATAACGCCATTGAAAAAAGATGAAATTGAGTTTTTTGATTACATTGTGAGAGAGCTTAATAATAAAAAAGAGTATGATCTTGCAAAAGTAGTAAGAATGTATGTTAATAGAAAAAGGGGGTATGCTTACAAGTAAAAATATCCCTGCATGCATAGAAGTAAAAGCTACTTTTGTTTTACTATAGATGCAGCAGGGATATTTTTTATTATACATCCGGTAGATTATCGGGATGGTATTCTTTTGCTTCATCTATCATGCTTAAAATATCTTGTTTTATTTGTTCATCTGTTTTTGTCTTTTGTCTTTGATGCTCAAAATAAGTAGAAATAGCCAATTTTAAACCTTCTATAGCGAGTGCTTCAAGTGACATTTTTCCCCCTTTCTTTAATAGGCGTATTGATTTATAAAATCAAACAAGGCTTGTTCAGTTTCTTCAGGTGGAGCTTTACCAGCAGCAACAAAACCTCTGTAAGTCATGATTGTATTGTAGGATGCTGTAAGCACTTTCTTTTTTTCTCTTAGTACTACTTTTACATCTTCTGATAAATTCGGCATTGCTGCCATGCTCATGTAATCTTTATATTGTGCTTTATAAATTCCCCATGCAAAAGCAAGCTTTTCTTCTTGTGACATTTGCATGGGGTCTGTTGTTGGAGTATATGCACAAGCAAAAATTACCAACAAGCTAAACGATAAACACCAGAGTAATTTTCTTTTCATCATTGTGTAGTCTCCTTTGCTTTAGCGTACTTGTGAACAATACCTATGCCAGTAAAAAACACCCCAAGGCCACCGGTTACAGCCATAATATAGATCCAAGTAACATCAGTAAATAAAGGCTGCAATGGTATGATAGCTGCTGTAATAGAGTCAAAAATAATCCCTGTAATTGTCTTCCATCCTAAATTTGTATTCATGTTTTTTACTCCCTTCTAAAGTTGTGATCTAAATTTCTCAATGGAAAAAGAAGAACCAGGGCAAGATTTATAATTTGCAAAATCCCTATGCCCAAAAACACTTTGCGGAGAAATATAACAAATTGTGCAAAGTGATCTTACAAAGTCTACTGCAAGTCTCCATTGTTCTTCCGGTGGCTCTTTTTCATCAAAATTACCGATTAAGCAAACTCCTAAAGAATCACCGTTATAGCCTTTTGTATGTGCTCCTTTCTCTGTCATAAGTCTGCCGGTTAATATTTCATACCTGCTACCAATAAGCTCAATGCCGAAGTGATAGCCTACATCTTTCCAATGCAGTGTGTTAACATGATATTTTCTAATAGCATTCCAATTAACAACTTCTCCATCTTTTGTTAAACTGTGGTGTAGTATAATTTTATTTGGGTACATTGTCAATTTTCCCTTCTATCACACCTAAAGAATGATGAATTAATTCAAATTTATCAGCAATATCTTTTCTGTCAACTTTTGCATCTTTTGAAAGAGTGTTTATTTTCTCTTTCACATCATTAATTGATCTACATAATTTCTTATCAAGATCATTCACGCTTGTGCATATCTGTGCATCAAGTGTAATAATACTTTTTTCAATGTTTTTTATACAAGGATCATGGTCGGGGCATTGTGGATTTTCTTCAAGCATAGTTATTCTCATATCAAGCTTTGGTATTTTTTTGTAGCTATCGTAAAGTACAATAGCGCATGATAAGCCAAAAACAATAATTGCCCAATGGCTTTTCAAAAAGTCAAGAAGTATTTTTATTTCCTCCATTTTAATTAATTCCTTGGGATTAGTATATTTCCAGCAGCGTTAAATCTCCAATCTTGATTAATTAATTTAATTGCGCTTCCATCTTTGTCCTTTGTTTCTCTAATATTGTCTAAAAGTAATTTTGTTGTGCCAAAGAAATATTTCCCTTCAAGACCAAAAGTATCATCAGGAATAACGGGCCAATTTTCTATGTTAGTAGGATCTAAACCTACCGGCATTACATGATCATGATGAAATTTTGGTGGTGGATCTTCTGCTTCCCATAAGTGAAGTATTTCATCTGTTGAAGGATTATAGATTATAAATATGAAAGGGTTATCGGAAGCAGTCAAATACCTCCATCGCCAATCATATGTATGCGACGAAGAATCAGTATTTTTTATTCTCATTTCGCCATAAGTAGGTGACGTATCAGTCCTTGCAACAATTGATAATTGTTGATCTTCGCCTAAGCCCCAACCAAAATTGTATGTATTTAATGTTACATCAACGCCACCACTACCGGGCGTTGATCCTGAAGAACTGCCACCAGCATTATTTATATCATCATACCCCCATGGATGATCAGCAAGTTTTGAGCTTTCTATTGCTGCTGCTGCATCTACTGCTGCATTTATAATAGAAGGTGCTCCGCTATGGCCTTTTGCTAAAGCAGTAAGGTTATCATAAAGCTGTGTCATTTTTGTTGACGTGAGCACACTACCATATGCGAAAGAAAGTGAAGTCCATGTCATTTTATCTTCTCCAATTCATTCATACATTTAATTAATTTCTCTTTGCATTGTTCACATATCATAGGATTATCTTTGTTTCTGTCTTTATCGTGTATAAGGCCCATGATTTGCACCCAACCTGTAAAACCATCACCATAATTTTTTTCTGTTAAAGTAGTATTACATAAACCACACTGAACAGTTCTTGGCAAACAAAACATATTTACACCCCCTTAAAGTAAAAACCTATCAGTAGAATCAAGCGAATCAACATCCAACGTAAAAGCATTAAATTGTACAGATGTATCAAGAGTAAATGTAATCAATCCTTCATGAGTATCAAACTCAATGCCGGTTATTCTTGTGCCTGTTTCACTTGTTTGATTGTAGAAGTCATTTGCAAATTTTATAGTTTCACCCATTTGCATATGAACACCGGCAAGAATACTTTTCACTGTCCATAGTTTAGGTGGCTCTCTGTATCTTGTAGTAAGTCTTTGAGCAACATTAAAAGCTGAAACACTGTCAACATACCAAATGTTTTTATTTTGCAGATAATCTTCATACGTGCCATATGAATTAACAGAAGCAGAATTTTGTGAAAGAACAGTTTGCTGCCAATATTTAGATTCAACAGAGTAATCAAAGCCAACATACTGCTTGTTGATCAATTGCTTTTGTAGTACATCTAATTCAACAGATACCGTTTTATCTTCTCCTATGACAGTAAATTCAGTATTTGTAACAGTGTATCTTTGTGTGTATATTTTGCCATTTCCTTCAGCATATATTGCGCTATCAGTCATTTTAGCCAAAGCACTCATAGCTTCAGAGATCTTGACACCTTGAAAATTAGCACTTACAAAAACCTGATTTTCAGAAAATACTTCAGCCCAATCTTGAAAACTTGACCAATCTATATCAGGATTACCAATAGCTTCTGAATCAGATAATGTGCCATAGCATGTTGTTAATATCCAAAATAAATCAGACGGCAAAACAGAAGTAATATCAACTGGACTATCTGTGGAGCCTATTAAAATGTTTTGAAAATCATAAAGCTTATCCCTTAAATAAACTGATGTTTGGTTTTTTGTGTATTTTACTCTGCTAAATGATCCGGTGAAAAGAGTAATTACTTCTTCACTACCCCCATAGTCAAAACCTAATTGAACATAAGCAGATGTAACAAATTTATAATTGTTTTGATAGAAATCGTTTAATCCTCCATCATGATTTGCCATGGTCATATTTAAATTACTTACTTTAAAATCTTGCGCTTCTCTTTTAAAGCGCGGCCATTTAGTCACCCTTTCTGTATAGTCACTTCCACCAATAAAAAAATATCTTATCGGTCTGCAAAAAGACTTTGAAGCTTCATCGACAAATGAAGATGATACAGAATATACCATCAGTAAGACTCCAATTCAAGTTTGCCTTCCATGTAAGTATTATACGGCTTTACGAATTTTGTCATTGGAAATTCTTTATTAAGAAGCACAACACTTTGTACTTCTGTATTGCTATCAGATGTTATAAACAAAAGTAATTCTGTGTTTGTTTGCCACCAGCTATTGACTATAGCTGCTTGGCTTGTTTGCATATAGGTAACATTTATCTTGTGCTTAATATAATTACTCCAAAGATACACATAGAGTTTCCCTGATAAAGTTCTATGATCTGCTCTCATTTGATATTTAGAAAATGTGCTGTTGTACTTCAGATTTAAAGTAATTGCTTGCTGGCTTGTCGGGCCAAGTTTTACTACTAATGAACTCATAGAGCCACCTTATATATAAACTGGTTTTATTCCACGTAAAGCTAATTTATTCATTGATGGAATTATCTTTTCTTCAACAACATCATTCCAATCTTCAGTACCCATGTGCATTAACGCTTCAGCATTTGTTGCGTTTTCTAAGACATGTACTTCAATGTTGTTTGTTACTTCTGTTGCACTTTCTTCTCCAATTTCTGTTTTTTGTCCTTGCAAAAATTCAACAAGGTCTTTATTCTGGTTTGGTGATAGAACTCTTTCACCTTGGTTAAGAAGATAGGTTTGTTCTTCCGGTACATTAGTTAAGCCGCCATGAGCAGCAGGAGGTTTTTGACTTGCTATTTTTGATACTTGCATTAAACCAAAAGCAATTGCAGCAGCGGCGGCAGCCGCTCCAAGGACAGGGCCGATAATAGGAATACTGGCAAGAGAGCTAAAAGCCTTCATTGCAGATTGATAAGTAGTAATAACAGTTTCAGCAATTGCGGTTGCCTTGTATAAAGCAAAGCCTTTTTTGCCTTGTTCTTTAGAAACAGCACCAATATTGCCTAACATTGTTTTGGTAGCATTTAAACGCATTGCCTGAATAGCTGCAAGCTTTGCTTCATGTGCTTTTTGTCTTTCTTCTTCCTGTTTTTTTGCTTCTATATCAAGTTCAGTTTTGCGTGCCTCATATACTTGGTATAGTTCAAGCTTTGCTTCATCATTTTCATATATTTTTTCTAATTGTAATGCATACCAATTGTCAAGTCTTTCTTCTTCCGTTAAGTAATACTCTTCCCACATAGTATGAAGCTGTGCAATAGCTTCCGCTTGTCCATCAGTTAAAGTTGAGCTATCACCGCCACCAGACTCACCGCTTGGCAAAATACCGCTTCCGCTTTCGCCACTTGAAGCGTTACCAGCACCACTACTATATGTCTCCGATATTTCATTAATGGCATTTACAACTGCTTCTTTAATTGCTGCTACCTTTGAAACAGCCATGCCTTCATCAATTATAGCATCAAGATTATCCTTGGCAGTTTGGCCCATGTTCTGTAGTTCAGCTATGACACCACCAGTTACATTTTTAAAAGCATTTACAGAAGCAATTTCTTCATTAAATATACCGCCAACATTTACCGCTTCAAGAAAAGATCCGTATTTTTCTACCATCCAATCAAGAGCAGCAACGAAAGCTTCTGCAAAAGACGCAAGAGCAATCTTTAGTACTTCCCATATCATTTGAAGTCCACGCCATGAGTCAATCAAAGCAGCTACACCATAAGCCCCATATTCGACTATTTTTCCTAAAACACTGATCACTTTTTTCCCAAAGGCTATAATACTATCCCTATTGTTAGCAATAAAATTGGCAAAGTTATTTGCCAATGATGTGAGTATAGGCATAAATTGTTCAGCCATGTAATTTCTTAAACCTTTAAATGCCCCCTGTAATCTTGTTAAACTATCGTTAAACTCTGCTGCATTTTTTGCTGCTTTACTTGTTATTACAAGTCCAAATTTTTCTGCTTCTTCCTTCATCTTCTGTAAACCAGCGGTGCCAGAAGTAAGCATTTGTAAAACAGCGACACCTTCAGAGTCAAAAATCTTAGCTGCTAATGCTGTTTTTTCACTTGAGTTTTTTACTTTATCAAGTGCAGCAGCAATTGCTTCAAATTGTTTATCAGGAGATTTTCCAACAATATCTTCAATAGCCAACCCCATTGCTTCAAAAGCAGGGTTGGCTTGCCCAATACCAGTAGTCGCTTCACCTATTCTTCTTGTCATTCTTTGTAAAGCAATATTTAAAGCAGTAGTTTTTACTCCTGATAGTTCAGCAGCATAATGGTATTTCGATAAAGCAGAAGTTGAAATATTGATTCTTGAAGCAAACTTCCCAACTGCATCATAAGCATTAGCTGTTTGCTTTGTCATAGCCGCTATAGCCGCACCAAACCCAGTTATAGCAGCACCAGCACCAACCGCTAATGTTTTAACTGATGGCAGTTTACTTGTTAACTTGTTAAAGGTAGTAGAAAATTTATCTACCCCTTTAATTTCAATTTTTATTTCTTCTGCCATGATCTTTTTGCCTTTCCTTAATAATCAAGTTTACTTCAGAATCTAAGTGGCGTACAGCATCAATAACAAAATTATATTGCTGAAATGTTGACTTCCCATTAGGCCAGCTTTTGAAAGTATTCCAATCTTCATAATACCGTATAAATAATAGTACCGGCAATCCCTTTATTAAACTTTTATCAATCTTTCCTATTCCATAATAGAAGCGGATTGCCTTTTTTAGTTTTTTTCTTCATCCTTTGTTAATGTAGATATGGCAAAAAGTTTTGTTAAAATATCTACGGTTAATCTTGCAAAAACACTCTCTTTGGTTATAATCTCTATTGTTGGTGCATTACCATTTATAGTAAAACCTTTGATGTTTCGTACATGATCTGGAAATATTTTTTCGGAAATTTCCTGCATTTTAAATGTAGATAAAAGCATAAATGACTTGTCATTATCTTTGCCTTCAGCTTCAACAAGAAGTGGTGTAACAATCATCATTGCTTCCCTTGTCAATGGCCTAATCTCAACAGTAACAATATCATCTTCAAAAGGTACTTCTACTTCTCTCCAACCAATAATATAATCCATTTGAAAACCCCCTTTTTAATTTTAATAATAATCACCTGTGCTGTTAGTAACAGTAAACTGAATAGAGTAATCACTTGTTTGGTCATATGCTGCTTTACCAGTAAAGCCAACTTCTATCAGGTTTGGCCCACCAATATTAGCAGGAAATTCAGTGTAGTAAAATTTAGGTACATCAATCACAAATTGGTTATGGCTACCACCAATTGTTGTTGGATCTGTAGCAGTAAATTTTAATGCTTGCTGTGTCCTATCTCTGTAGTTTCTTGCTTCAGTATCACCGACAAGCAAAGTAGTGCCACTAATTTCAACTGTTCTATATCCATCCCTTAATATGCGTGAAAAGTTCTTTGTACCATCCAAAAAGGCTTTTCCAGCAAGGTTATTGGTTAATGTGATGGTAAATGTGCTTGCAGCAGTTAATGCACTTCCTGCTAATTGTATAGAAGTGGTATCCCATGAATAAAAACTTCCCGGCAAATAAACTGCTGTTTGCTTATTAGACCATTCAAAATTAGCACCTATCACTGCTAAAGTGGCCTTATATAATGCCCCCTGAGCAATCTCAAAGGTTAAACCATTAGCCATGCAATCATAATACAAATAAGCACTTCCCGTATCCCTGTATACTTCTATTGTCAATGGAGGCAAAGCAGCGATTTCCGGTGTCCAATCGCTTGTTCTTGGTAGAAAACGATTAATTGTTAACGTGCCACTTGCACCATTTTCTGAAGATTGCCCACACCATGCTTTTAATAAATATCCTACAAGGTGAGGATGTACTTCAAAAACAATTTCACCTTCAACACTTTTTATGCCCATGTATGGATCTGGTTCTTCATATCTTGATTGCAATGATTCGGCAATAACTTCTTCTATCTTCTCTGTTAATGTTTCAGAGATAAACGGAAAGAAATGCATACTATTAACAAAAGAAGTGCCGAAAGACTGCTGAAAGCAAATTCCTAAATGTCCATCTTGTCCATAAGCCATTTTTATACTCCTTTATTTTTTAGAAATATTTTTACTTTCTTTTTTATCTACTTTCTTTATCATACCCTGCTTTATTAAATTACTGATGTTTGGTTCACCAATATCAGGGAATATATCATCCTTCTGGAATATTCCTACTTTTGGTACAAACATCTTCTTCCCTATCCATATATATTTATTCATGCTTGAACCTCATATGTTAAAGTAAGTATAGATGATTGAAAATATACGTCAACAGTTTCTTCAAAACTATATAACTCATAATTTACTTCAAAATCTACTAACTGTTCAACTTGGTTAATACCGCCTAATGGTAAAAATCTGTTAGATCTATCACTTATTAAAGCATCTAAAATAGCATCTTCAAGATTTGATAAATTCTTCTCTAAATAATCTTGATCAATAGAGGACCATTGCGCTTCTACATCAATTTGAAGTCTTACCTGATACGGATTTGGCCCAGTTCTTACAGTTTCAAATAATGTCTTCTTTTTGTATATGCCTATCCATCCTTTTTCAGCATATTCAGGATTTTCATTTCTTGAAACATTCCTTTGAATTAACACATCTCCATCTAAAGCATTTTTTAAAATCTCTTCTATTGCTCTTGTCTTTCCATCTATGTCTATCATTTTTTTATGCTTTCTTCGATATAATGACCATATATTTTCCGCAGATCTTTAATGATCATTTTATGAGTAGGTAATATTTTTCTTTTAGGTGGCCTATTAGAAGAATTTCCTTTTTCATGGATTATGGCATATTTCATTTTTGATTTAACCAACGCTTTTCTACTATTCCATGATAAAGTCCAATTGTTTCTAAGATCACCAGTATTCATTAATATTTTTGGTTTTGATGATTTAATATAATTTCCCCACCCTTTTTTTCTTGCAAGCAATGTGCTTGCTGCAAGTGGTGCCCATCCACCGGATGTAGTATACTCGCCTTGTGCATCAAAGTTTTTAACTATCCACCTAAAGATAAACAATGCTGCTCTTTGATTTACTTTTGTTCTGTCTTTGAGTTTAAGTTTGACTTTTCGCATGTGGCCAAAGACAGCTTCATGATTTAAAATTTTTACTGCAAAATCACTCATGATCTTTCATCTTCCTCATATGATAATCTTTCTGATGAAACATAAGTAAATTCAGAAGCACTATCATGCATGTTAAAAACAGGGTGCCATTCTCCGGTATTAGACCACATACCAGCGGCAGAAGACAAATAAGATGTACCACTGGTGTCTTTTAAAATAAGCTTTCCTGATAAAATATCGTCAACTTTTTCTTTCACCGTTTTCCATATTTCATCAGCCTTTTTCTTGTTGCTTGTCATCATTATTTTTACATAGCACATATCAAATACTAAGTCCTTGACAGTCGGGAGAGTAACCGGAAAGGGGGTCGAAAAACCAGCACTCAACCGACTGTCAAGCTCTGTCTCTGCCATTGCAATTATAAAAGAATCTACGGTTGAAACATCGCCTTTGGCAAAGTCTTTTAATGAAGGATATCTTGAAATTAATTCTTCATACTTCACATAATTACCCATTGTCAAAATCCTCCAGTACAACTACTACTGCTTTTTCTTCTGGTTTTGCTGGTATTGTAAATTTATTACCGGTGTTTGGGTTGATAGTAAATTCTATAAGAAACTTTCCAGCATCGGCAGTGTCCCCGCTTTCAATATTCCATTGACATTCGAATAATCCACCAGCAGCAGAATTAACATTTATGCGTGTATTATCCAATGAAAATACAACAGTATTATCAATAGCATTTATGAATGTTGCTTGTATAGAAGATCCGGTTAAATTCACTGCTTCAAGAGAAGAGTCAACTACTCTAACCTTGTAGTATGGTTGCCCATCATGCCGTTTAATAAATAGTGTATCTACCATTTTTAACTTCCATTAAAGTTATGGTTTACAAAAACTTTTAATGTATCATCAGATGTTTTATTAAATGCAGCAGCAAATACTGCATGGCAAATAGCTTTTGTTGGTTGACCATCACCAATGCTATTAACTATGGATAACTCACCAATACTATTTACATTAGCATCAGCAGCACCAAAAGAGCACCGCCATGTAACAACATCCACGCCACCAGAAGTATTATCTGTATCGTCATCTGATGTTTGTGGATAACTTCCGTCTGTTGCTTTTGAAGCAAGATAAGAATTTACATCGGTATCACCTTTAGCTACATCAGCGCTTGCAGGATCACTACCAAGTTGAAATCCCTGCATAGCAAACGATGGAGAACCAACAGCACCTTCAGCATAGTATTGATCACCATCATCAGTAACCAAATTTTTCCCATGAAACTTCTTTACTTCACCAGTTTTTGTATTGCGTAGTACAGCCAGACATGTTCCAGATAACAATATATCATCTTTCATTTTATATACTCCTTTTTATTATTTGTTGTCTTTACTGCTAAAATGCTTTCAGAAAAATGAATTGTATCTTGATCTAATTTATCCTTTTTAGAAAATAACGTTTTAAAAAGAACAAATAGAAAAATAAATGGAAAAAGGATATACTTCATGGTTTAAACTTCCTTTCATCATTATCTTTTGTAAAGCTTCTTGTTTTATTATCAAAGTGAAAAAGCCGCTTTAAAGTATCTAATGTAAAAGTGGCTAAAAAAGTTGATAAGGCTATAGCATATGCTACAATCTTACTATATTGAATACCATCTATTATTGTTACAGTATCTTCAATTATTTTAACAAGAGCAGTGGTTAATCTCCTGTTTATGTTTGAAGTAATATCAACAACTGAAGATAGTATTCTTTTATATGTTATCCTACGTAAAAGCCCATCAGTAATAACCATAGATGAAAGCATTGCTCTTTTTAACACTAACTTTCTTATTAACACATCAGATAATGCAACAACAGCATGTATGATTTTATTTATGCTTGCTTTTTTACTTATGTTTTCGCCAACATCAATTGCTTCTAAAAATACCCTTTTAAAACTAATGCTTCTTTTGCATATATCATAAATAGCGATTGCTTCACTTATTATCTTTTTAAATGCAGTGAATATTTTAGCAGTAGCATCATCATATATGAAAATGCTCTCGCTTATTATCTTTTTAATTGATGTTGATAACCTTTTATCAATCACTTCCGAAATGTTGATAAGCTCATTAACCAATATTTTAATTGTGGTAGTAATATTACGAATATTACTATCAAATAGGCTAACACCAGAAGCGACAAATCTTTTATAGTCAATTTTGCGTTTAGTAGTGTCGCTGATTTTTTCATTTTCAAGTATCCTTTTTATTATTGAAAATGTCTTCTTGTTTAATTCAAGGAGAGCAACACCAGAAGTAATATTTCTTATAAATATAATGCTTCTTTTAGCTATGCTTGTGATATCAACTGCTTCGGTTAATACTCTTTTAAATGTGCCTTTCTTTTTAATGATTGATAAAACATTAATGCTTTCAGATATCACCTTCTTCAATGCAGTAGATATCTTTTTATTGATATTATCAACTAAATTTACAGCTTCAAAAATAATTCTTTTCAAAGAAATCTTTCTCTGGATTGATTCACCTATACCAACTGTATCGTAAAACATTCTATTAAAAACAAATGCCCGTTTTACTTGCTCATATATGCCCATGCTTGAAGTCATAATTCTCTGCATAATTCTTTTTGCAGAATTATTTTCTTCTATTCCAACATCTGCAAATATATACCGCTTAAAGACTATTTGCCTTTTTGCATTTTCGTTTATGCCAAGTTGACTATAAATTAATCTTTTCATTGCAGATATTCTTCTGTTAATATCCACAATATCAATACCTGCTGTCATGATCCTTTTAAATGTTATTAACCTTCTTATGTTTTCGGATAAATTAACAGCAGCACTAATAATTCGCTTAAAGGTTATACTTCTCTTTTCGGTATCCAGTATGTTTACAGAGGATAACAATACTTCAATGTAGTCTTCTCCGGCACCAGTTTCAGTATAGTTTGCATAAAAACTTAATTCAAGAGCGTATCCCTCCATCTCAGATGGTGCCGGATCTGGCATTGCATCCGCATAAGAAAAACTCCAATATGCTTCAGTATCATCATAACCAGCAGTTGAAGTGTCATAGTAAACCATCCATGCACCATCAGTAGCAACACATAACCATATATCATCTGCTGGCAAAGCGCCAGTTATACCAGAGTCTTGCATCCATGCAGGATTTGCCGGCAAAGATATTTCTGATTCATTAGCTGTTAATAAATCTTGGCTTGCTACTGTGCCACCATTATCTTCATATACCCCCATACGGACAATGGGAGCGCCACCAGTTTTTTCCGCATATACTTGAATATCGTCAATATCACCAGCAGAAGGACAAGCGTATCTTCCACCAAAAAATACTTCACCTGGTTCTGTGCTACTGCCACCAATGGAGTTATACCCAACAACAGGATCAATAACTACAGGGTATGTAGCATTCCTTAACCAATCTCTATCACATGTAATAGTCCATTCTGCTGTGCCAAGACTGGTAACAATAATTTCTTGTACAGCATATGTTGTTGCACCTAAAGCATCAACTAACTTTGGCCTTTCTATATGGCAAAATTTCCCGGTTAAGTATTTATTATTCTTCTTATTGTAGTAAACTGCATATGAGTTTACTATATTTTCTGGCCGTCTTGATATTGCTAAAAATTCTGCAAGGGTGGTACACCCCCAGTATTTACGGGTGCCACCATTTGAATAGTAATTCCAATCATCTTCTAAAGTTCCCTGATGATGAAAGACAAGAGAAGGGGAAAAGGCAAGCTGAAAAGTCCAACTTATTTTTGGTGGCCTTGATAATAAAACTACTTCAAAAGATAAGGCTTCATCTGCATTTTTGTAATACTTCCAAGTAACATCACCAATTGTCAATTCAATAATGCCATTCTTAAATACTTCTATTTCATCTTGCACATTTTCAGGAACAATTATTTCTAAAAATGCTTCTTCATCCCATTTACTACTGTGCATGGTAGGCACAAACTTATTTACATCAACGCCACCAATTTTTATCTTAGCATTGCCTTTTTCCCTTACAGCATCGGTAGTGCCTAATTCAACTTCATACTGATGCCCATTTTTTATGATTTCGGTTACTGCCATTTTTTATAAATACTTCTTTTTATAAACGTCAGTTACTTCTTTTCTTAAATAATCAACCAATGCTTTTATGTCATCGTGATTTATAAAGTACCCCTTAACAGGGCCAGAGAAATTACTTCTACCCCCAGATAAAGGATGCGCTATTTCCATTTTAAAATCAAATTCAAAACCGTTCTCACCAACTAAATGTGTAACATGTTCAGAATAGTAAGCCAACCCTTCAACAACAAACCTTACTTCACCTGATTTCAAAAGACTTCTCCATATTTTTATGGCTTCCTTTGACCTTTCTTTCATTTGTGGAGTAATAACATGCCCATTTTTTTCAAGGGTATACCTATTCATATGAGTTAGATCTCTAAGCCATAAAAAAGTACCTAATCTTCTATCAGGGTATTTTTCTCTGTCTTTTTGCATTAAGGGAAAATTTCTTTCAAAACGTTTTCTTCTCACTTTCTCGCATAAATAACCAGCGTGCAAAATACTGCAATCTGGCAAAAGATAAACATGCTTCATGCCACTATTATATTCTTCTTCAGGGTGCTCATGAACAAAACCCCAAAAACGTACACCTTCTTTTCTTCTAAAAATCCTTGCTGGTAAATCTGTTTTTAAATGTCCTTCAGGTTGAGTACAAACATGTACTTGCTTTAATGAATAAGCAGTTAAGCCGTTATTACGCAAATATTTCCCTATGTTTTCAGGATAATCAACTATTTCATCAGCGTCTAACCACATTACCCAATCACAGGTTGCTTTTTCCACTGTCACATTTCTTGCTACATCAAAACCAGTAATAAGCGGCGATTCAATATCAATCATTTTTACTTTGTAACTTTGCCATTGTTCACCTGAATACGAATATTGCCTTGCTATAAAATCTTTAAATTCATCAGAAGAAGTTTTATCAATTCCAAGGATTACTTCATCCACATATGGTAACATAGGATTGAGTGTTTTACCAAGTGTATCTGTAGCATCTTTTGCAATCATGCATAGAGATATTGTTTCTTTTGGTGCCTGTAGCATTTGCTTTCTTTTATAATCTATATTACCGAAAGGCTTTTCAGATAAAGTAAAATAAACAACAAAAGAACCAAGGTTATAATGCACTGGAACAGCAAAAAGTTTATAGTTATCTTGATCTATGAATAAGTCTTCAAGATCTTGTCTTTCAAAATGATGCAGATGTGCTCTCCATCCTTTATGCAAGTGATAACCGGTAGACTCCCATGGCCCATATGGTGTAGTAATTATTATGTGTGCATCAGGTTTTGCATATTTTTTTATCTTATGTAGTAATGCTACCGGATCTTCAACATGCTCCAATACTTCACCAAGTAGGATAAGATCATATGGTGCATCTTCTACAAGAAATTTTCCCTCAAATAATGCCTCCATAATATCAACTGTTGTAAAGTTTGCTCTTTTTTCTTCTTTATCTTCAGCCCATTTTTTAGCCTTTTCAATATTTGATTCTTCTATGTCAACACCAGTTACAAAAAGATTTTGGTAGGGTATTCTTTCAAGTATGTTCATTGTATAATGACCATGAGCACATCCATAATCAAGTATGGTGAATGGTTTTTCTTTGCTTACATTTGTGATTTCCTTCTGCATGCATGCATCAATTACATCAAGTACTTGCTCAAAACGCTCATTGCCATGGAGTTTTTCAGGACCATATACTACGCCCCTTTTCTCTTCATATGCATAGTAGTTTTTATAATGTTCTCTATACTTCTTATTAAAGTAAAAATAATAATTTGTCTCTACTTCTGGTATATGGTCTATTAAACCTAATTTATCAGCAGCTACAATGTCACTCATGTTCTCGAAGTGCTTTGCCATTCTATATTTATCTTTTTGCTGCTTTTCAAAAAGCCCGTTAAAAATTTCTAACCATTGCTCAGCAACACTTTTCCATGTCAGCCTTCTTTTAAGAGCGTGCCTGTGCATTGTATTCCATTTATCTTTATCTTCTATTGTCGATACCAAAGAAGAAGCAAAATGTTTTCTACCTTCTTCTGTATCAATAGATAATGGCCCAGTTTCTATTAATTTTCCACCTGTATTTTGAAGAGTAGAAGACAATGCTCCTGCATCAGTGCCAATAAATGGTGTGCCTACAGCATTTGCTTCAAGTACCATAGTGCAAAATGTTTCTTCAAATTCAGTAGGATACACATAGGCTTTGCATTTAGACATTGTTTTAAGAAGATTTTCTTTTGATAAATTACCCATTAGTGTTACGTTAGGTAGAGCATGGCACCTTGACCATAAGTAGTTATAAAAATCAACCATGCGTGGAGTAGTATTATCATACCCACATACGTATAGATGATAATCTGGCAACATCTCCATAATGCCACCAGTATCAACCAAATTTATTAACCCTCTTTCTGGCCTTGCAGCATACACAAGGGATTTTTCTTCCCTTTGTTGCTCTACATCAATATTATATTTTGTTATTTGTGAATAATCAAAACCATTTGATGTAGGAAACATAACATCTTCAGTGAAATCATATACTTCTTTAATTTGCTCACTGTGCCATTCACTAACAGGAAAAACGCCGTCTATATTCCACTTCTGATTTAAGACAGTGCTCCTTGTGCGAAGTAAAGCTAAATCATGTACCCACCATATATTTAATTTTGCGTTATTAGGTAAAGTAAAAGCTAAAGGATGTCTTTGAATGATGCAAACATCATATGGCACTTGTGATATAAACCTGAACTTATCACCTAATGGGGCATTCTCGCTTACCTCACCGGCGTAAGAATAAAAAACACCATCTTTTTTACCGCCTTCTTTTTCGTTTGTAAATAAATCTACATAATGGCCCATTGAAACAAGTTCTTTGGCAATGTAATAAGCTGCTGATTCACTGCCACCTAAAGATTTGCCACTTGGTATTGTATCACCATTAAAAGGCATACCGCCCACATGCATTAGTATATACATTTGTTAACCCCCTTAATATAAAGACTACTTCTTATGAAATGTTGACTTTGTTTTAGGTGCCTCTGGAATAACTGGGGGCACCTTAGTTTTTCTTAACTTCTCCAATTTTTTTAATTCTTCTGATGTTAAATTCATTCTGGCAATATCTTCTTTTGCCGGGTCAATTAAACCTTCTCTTATTGCATCGTCTCTTAGCATTCCTACCCCCTATTAAAGATGTGTTAATGCAGGAGCATTATGAATATAACACTCCTGCATTTGTTACTTAAACTGAAGTAGGATTTGTGATCATATAGCCAAGAGCAGTACTAATTACTTTTTCATCTTGGTAATATCCTACTTCTACTTCTTCCGCTTTAATCTTTCTATCAAAAGGATGAACTTCAACAGAAAATTCAGGAATAGATGGTTTTCTCCATCTAAAAGAATACATGTATGAAGGATCATCTTTAGACGGTGCCAAGGGGGCATAGTAAAATAAAACTTTATCTCCCCACATATGAGCAATAGAAGCAGCTTGTCCTTCCTGTGCTGTACTATAATAAGTCTCAACAACATTGAACCTGTCAAGCTCAAAGATGTTTCTAAACCCATCATGATTAGCAAAGCGACTTCCTTTTTGCGGTGCTTGACTACCATGGATTACGTCAATCACATCAGCATGTTGCCTGAATTGCTCCCATGCGACTGAAGACATTAAACAGGAGTTTGGTCTAATGCCCGTAGTGGCTTCAACATTTTTTATGGCCTGAAAGCAATCGCCTAACGGGTCTGAGTAGCCATTTCTATGTTCAATCCAATCCGATGCAACAGTATTATATGATGCTACATTAGAAGTAGACAAGTGTGTACCAAACAGGCGATATGCCCAGTTTAACATCAACTTTTGTTTGATATATTTTGCTTTACCTTGTCTTAATTCAACAAGATAAGCAGCATCCATATTTTCTCTATCTTCTAATGTAAGAGCATCTTTTAGTGCATAGTTCTTTGCATTATACACATCGCTTGAAACATTGCGTGTAATTCGTTTTGCTTCTGTTCCCGGTGCTCTATCGTCTGCTTCTACTCTAAAAATATCTTCCTTGTTCCATTCGATAAAAGAATCAGATTGCTTTACTACCGGAACAACAGGGGCGATTGCTTCACAAATTTCAAGCCCCCTTGGTTTATAGTTTATAATAATATTACTCAATGGTACATCTATATGTAAATCATGACCAGTAGCACCCATAGTAAATACTCCTTTCTAAACATTATTTGAAGTGGGTTGGTAATTAACTGTTGTAAAATTAAAAAAGCCTCTGCCAACACTCCCACTTGTTACAGCATCAGGGCCACAAAAACCAACTGCATGATCACCAGAAGCGCATTCGACAAAATAACCTGAAGTTGTCGCTTTTACTCTTGTGCCTGCTGCAACAGCACCACCAGCAATAAACTTTAGCTCACCGGCGTATGCTACTCTAACATGCTCCCCTGAAGCTGGTTTATTTTCAATGATGCCATTTGCTTCTAATGAAGAATTTGCAAGCTTTCTATCATTAAACGCAAAGGCTCTATACTGTCCAACAGCAGATAAATCTTCTGCTGCTATAACACTGGTTACAAATTTTTGACCATCAGTAGCCATAGTAATTACTCCCTTCCTTTTTTATTTAGCTGGTAATGTATACGGTCTATCAGCATATTTTTTAGCCAATTTAGCATCCTTCATCAAAATAAGTTTTTGAGCTTGTTCGTATTCAACATCAGGATGATTGACTAAATATTCAGTTGTTTTAAAATGAAGTTCTTCAGCAGGATCTTCAAAATCTTTAGGATTTTCATTACTGGCATTTGATTTAGCATCAAAAGTTTTTATCTGATTTTCAACAAATACTTTCAATGTTTCAATCTCTTCAATAGATGATTCATCCTTAAAAGATTTTTTATCAACTTGCCCAAAGAACAAATCCCTGTTTGCTGGCATAAGCTTTTTATCTTCTACCATCTTGTTGCAGAACTCTTTAAACTCCTTTACAGCAGAAGTAAATTTTTTCTGTAAAGCTGCTTGCTGTTCTGCTTTTATGTCTTTTTCCATTTCAATGATTTTATCAGCAAGTGTTTTTGCGTTTGCTGCATTTTTCTTCAATTCGTCATACTCTGCTTGTGTAATATCTACCATTTTCTCTTCTCCTTTTTTATTTGAGTAAGCACGTTTTAAAAGAAAAGTGCCTGTTTGCTTCATATAAGCAGTTAAACCAGCAAGATCTTTTACTGCTGGTAATTCACCACCAAGTAAAGCAGCAGCACTTAACGCTAACGGATATTTATTTCCATTTAAAGATTTATAATCAACCATTAGCTCAACGGATACACCTTGGAATAGCTTATTTTTAACAGCATCATAAACTATCCTTGGCATATCTATAATACTTGCCATTAATTTTTTGCCACTTCTCCAAATATTATTTATGGTGCCTAAAGCAACATCTACTTGACTTTCAGCATGTCCTAATTTAATGCGAGGCAAAAACTCTTTTTTCAATTCATTAAAAGCAGCAGTAATATTATCTAAATCATTAGTAGTAAATTTTTCTCCGTTCCATGTACCTTCTGAAAAAATTTCCATGTCAATTGAAAATTTTTCATCAGCATCTTTTTTTACTACACCCCATGCTTGCTTTGCTGCTTCTTTTTCATCATTTGTTTTCTTAAACACTGAATTAAACACATTAAGCCATTGCTGTGCTTTATCAGCACCAAGAGCTTTTACTTCTTCCGGCAATTCATCAATTTTGCTGTATGGCATTTTAAGCACTCCTTTACCTTGTAATTATATTCAATGGGTCTGTATGGTGGCATTTGTTGCAAAGTGAAAAGGCGGTAACATTCATCTTTGTTATATCATCTTTTAATATATTCCCCATGACACCTTTAGCGAAAGCATCTATGCAGCATCTTGTTATGTCTCCATTTGATAGTACTACTCCCTGTCCTTTACCTATCCATGGACAAGGGGAGGAATACATTGGATCAAACCAATCAACTTGCCCGGCCCAGTTATTCGGGCCAATAACAGGATCAATTGACGGTCTAAAAAGGATGTTTAATTCCATGAATATTCTTATTGTTTTTACTGCTTCTCTGTAATAACCATCATGTATTGTCACATCCATTGATGTAATACCGGCTTTTTTTAATTTTAATGCAAGCTCCCTTGTCATTAATCTACCGTTAGTATTGAGATGGATATGTTGAGACAATGGCAAAGTATTTCTTGCCAATTCAACAAACTCAATAAGATTTGAATGCAAGGTTGGTTCTCCAACACCAAATAGATTAAGTTCTTTTTGTGTACCCTGTCTTGCAAAATAAAGTACTTTTTCTAAAGCAGCTTCAAATACTTCCCTTTTCATATGCCCAACTTCTCTATACTTATGTTGATCTTTAGCAGGACAATAAGCACATTTATTATTGCATACAGAAGAAAGCTCTATGGTATTAATTGTTGACATCATCACCATTACACTATACCCCCTTTACACCCTTGATAGATCAAAACCAATTTTAGATAATCTACTTTTACCATTAATAGTGCCTTTTATCATTTCTTCATACTCAAAGGGAATGCCAAGAAAATCACATATTCTATTTACTTCTGCTCTTGGCCGCAAGCAAAGATCTTCAAAAGAAACTGCTATTATTTTATCTGGTTTATATTCTCTCATTGCCCAGTATACATTATAATTTGCATTATTCCAGTACACCTTATATTTGACATCTGAACTATTTTGCTTCGCATACATTGTAAACCGTCTTTGAATAAACACTATTTTAAACAGATCAATTAATTTTACAATATCTTCTTCTTCCCATTTTGGTTTACTTGTTATAAACTGCTCATATGGAATTTTGTTACCCCAAATAAGCTTTGTCTTTTTTGCTTTGTCTTGCCATGATATAATTGCTTTTCTTACATCATGTTTATATCTAAAATACTCATAATCAACGCAACAAGCTGAATTATGGCTAATTAAACCATGAAGTAAAGACGTGCCTGATACAGAACACCCAGTTATTAAGAAACTATCCTTTGATGGCATGTGTCACACAAAGAATATCGTTTTATTTCTTGGTCAAATATATCATCGTCAAACACACTACCAAACACACCAAAATTTTTATAATCATAGCAACATGGAGTAATAAAACCTTCTTTTAAAACATAGCCTCTACCTTCAAGCAATGGGTGACAAATAATATTTATGCGTACATCAATAGAGTTTTCTTCTTCTAATTGACCAGCCCAGTTATGAGAATCAATTACAGGAGAAGCATTAAAAACGGAAGGGATATCTACCTTACGTATAATATCTATGGCCCTTCTCGCATGATAAGGACTATGGGGAGAGATATCCAATTGACTTAAACCAACTTCCTTCAAAGCCTTAACTTTATCTTCTGTAAAGCCAACTGTTGCATTGGTAGATATCCCAACCATCCGACCATCACCAACAACAGCACGTACAGCAGCAATTCTACGCACTAAATCAGGATCTAAAAAACTTTCGCCATTGCCGTTCATATTTACTTCTTTTTGTGTGCCTCTATCACACAAGGTTTTAAGTACCTCTAATGTAGCAGTAAATACCGCTTCATGCATAATACCTATCTCTCTACATTCTTCAAGCTGCAATAACCTGTTAATGCAATACTTGCAAGCAAGATTACAATTATTAACAAGCTCTATTGTAGTAATTGTATTTAGCTTCAATCTTTGTCTACCCCCTTACGATTGTAAAATTCTTCTCTTGCTTCAGCAAGCCTTTTGGATATGTACCTTATATTATCCCTTTTAAAATCAATCATACATTTTGGGCACTGCATTCTTCCATCGTCGCTATAAAGATCATGAAAATGATCTAAGTGCATTACCCAAAGTAGTCTTCTCAATTCCCTTATTTCACCTAAACAACTTCTGACTTGAGGCATTGGATTGTCTTTCTGGAAGCAATTTTCGCATTTCACTACATCACCAATTCTGAAACTAAGTGACCCTGATATATCTTTACCACATTTACTACATTTTTCTTTATCAGGCATTTTAATAAAAACCTTTTTGGGGTTTAATTGATGGTGTTGTGCTTTCTTTACCATCCCAGTTATCTACTACTGTCACTGGTATACATATACTTCTGCATGAATGATGATTTGGTGGATAATACGCACCAAAGTCTTTCATGATTCTACCATGGAGAGATTGACAAATAGCAGTTGTTCTATCATCCATTACAGCACTATATTCTAAAGCAAGAACAAAGCCTTTTAATTCAGGATCATTAAAAGCAGCTAATCTTGCTTGGTTCATTGCATCAGAGTTAGCAGTTCTTACCATGTTTTCAATTCTCGCAGGAATATTAATAGCTCTCCTGATCTCTTTACCATCTCTTATAAAATACTCATACTCTGGTAGATAGCTTGCTAATCCACCATCCAATAATCTATTTACTGCTTGTGTTGGTGTATAATCATACCGGATACCATTTTCAAGATGCTGCAAAACTTCACCAAGTAGCTTTGTACCTAACCATCCACCAAGGCGCATAGCAATTGAAGAAAGAAATTTTTCTCTTTGTAATTTGTCCATTGCTGATGGTAGAATCTTTGCAAATTTCTTCTTGGGTATTTCTTTCTTTGCGTAACTATAGTGCTTATTTAAACTATCGGTAGTATGTTGCCTAATTACTTTTTTCAATTTTGATTCGAGCGTAGATGGAAATTTAATTGATTCAAGTTCTTTTGGTTTAACATATCCTAATGATCTCTCACCGGCTAATTTTGCTATCTGTGATTCAAAGTTAAATCGTACGTCTGCCAATATGTCAGCTACATCTTGCCCAAAGGCTTTATCTACTGTAGTTAAAGTATTTTCAAGACGTTTAAAATTTACTCTTCTCAACCAAGGCTTTTCTTTAAACTCACTTTTTATAAAACCAATATCTTCTTCTGGTTGATCCAATAACCAGTCAAGATTATCCATACCTATATCTTCAGGTTGATCTTCAATGTTTTCTTCTTCACTTTTTTCAGGAAAGCCCATTAGATTTCTAATATATGTTTCATCGTTCTTTGACTTTGTAACACTGCCACCTTTAATAAGGTCTGTCCATTGTTTAGCAAGTTCTCCTTTCATGTCTTTTGTCATAGGATCAAATCTAAATCGTGGATAATCTTCTGTTGCAAAGTTCCATAGAGCAAGCTCTGAAAACATTTGCTCATTTAATACTTCTGCTAATCTATCTGCTTCATAGTCAAGGATAGATAAAAAAGCATCAAATTGTGTTTTGCTTTGTGCATAACTACCGGTACTACCTTGCTCTGACAATCCCAGTAAATTAGGTACAAGTATGCTTTTTGCTATTGCTTTATCATCTTGAACTAATGCCTTCTCGTATGCATCTGTCCTAATAGCATCAAACTTTTCAAGCTTAATATTATCTGGCACCCATGCAGAAGATCTTGCTGTGACATTGTTCAAAAAATTTTCTAAAAGATTTTGCTGTGCTGAATTTATATTACCGGAAACAACTGCATATATAAAACCAGTAGCATGTCTTTCAAGATGGATGTTTCTAAATTTGATAGTTATATCTTTACTCCAATATGGTCTATATGCTGCTTTCAAATCACTTTCACCATAAAGATGATCCATATCAGGTTGGTAAACATGATGTATTACTCTATCCATATTTATTTCAACTTCTTCTGTGCCTTGCTCCTGCAATAGTTTTTCCACCCTGCCACAAGCATCAGTAACAAAAGTAAATGTATGAAAAGGCAATTTGCGAAAGTCAATTACTCCCCAGTATGGCTTAGAGTCAAACATGATATTACCATAGTGCTTTTCAGTTATTGAAAAACCGTTAATTAATGAAGACAAAATAATTATCAGCTTATCTTTAAATGATCCTTTTACTTGCTCCAACATCGTAGAGAAAAAATCACTTATTTCACCATGCATAGGATTTTCTTCATCTACATCAAAAAACCACCCCCTTGAAATAACAGAATACTGCTTAAACCTCATTACTGCTTTTACTTGATCATCACACATCATTCTTCTGTAGATATCACTTCCTTTATTTACAAGGAGAATATCCTCATTGTATGGCTTAAAATTTTTATCTGTGTAAATCTTTGAATAAGCCCAACCAACAGGAGAAGCAATATTTTCTACTGGTGGCTTTACTTCTTTTGACTTAAACATTTTAAGTATGCTCATGCTGTTTCCATCCTGTTTCCTAATCCAAAATTCTCCCACCGTATGCTCCTCTTGTTCATGTACCTTAGAAAACAAGAAAGCATGTCTACTTGATCTTTATAGGTAGAATTTGGAAAGAATTTGATTTCTTGTTCAAACTCAAATAACCAATCAGCTTCTTCAGGCAAATAACATAAACCTGATTCAATTGTTGGTGATTCAGATGATAACCTTTCCAGCTTATCTCCTTCCGGTTCATAAGGGATAACCGGTAAACCACTTAACTCCTGAATAAGCGAAGAACCAGTTGATTTATCTTCTATTATAATTGTGTTTGGCCTCCATATGCTCCACAATTCTTTTACTTTTCTTTTCCCGGTTGGATAGTTCATCCAATCCCTGTAAACATGTGCAAGGTAGTAATGAGTATATGTAATCAACCATGTACCACATACCCATGGATCATTTAATATTTCATTTGTCTTCTGTGCTGTATCCCATACCTGAATAACCATAGTAATTTCTTTTGCATCTGGTAATGTCTTATATCTTCTAAACCAATCAATATGCACTAACCCACCTTCAAGCGGTGTAGGTGTTTGAAGATATTGCGCTGAATAGCCATAAGATCCAAGTTTAACTTTAGCAGTGTCTAATTCTTCTTTACCTTCTCTTTCAGGATGAAGTACTTCATCCTTTTCAAATACCTTTGTGTATTTACCGATGTTATAAATTCTTCTCTTGTCAGATTCAGCAGGAATAACTAACCGTGTCCATTCTTCTTGTGTTAGGGCATGGCCACAAGGGTCATCTTCATGTAATCTTTGCATAATGATTATAATAACACCGGTTTTCTTATCATTAAGTCTTGTAGAAAATGATTGATCATAGTACCTGTTTGCTACATGCCTATGTTGATCTGAATAGGATCTTTCAGGATCAATCAAATCATCAGCTATCAAAAAGTTACCGCCTAATCCAATAGTACTTGCACCTACTGATGTAGCTATTCTATGCCCACCTTTCAGGGTAGTAAATTTTCTTTTCTCTGCTTGACCAGACCTTATCTTTGCAGCAGTAAAAATAGCCTTGTACCATTTGCTTTGCATAACTGTCCTGCAAGAAACGCTGTGCTCTAAAGCAAGTGCTTTACTATGACTTGCACATAAGAATTGTTCAGATGGATTATGACCCAACACAAAGGCAGGAAAGGCTATTGAAACCAAAGTACTTTTCATATATCTTGGGGGTATGTTTATTTGTAATCTAAGTATTTCTCTTTTCCAACATGCCATTAGATGTTCACTAATAGCATCTATGTGCCAATTATGCAGATACTTAGTAGCAGGATTTAGAGTATAAAATACTTTTCTAAAAAAGGTAGGGAAATGATCTTTTGTTTTTTGCTGTTCTTCCGGTGTGTCATAATGCATATGAGAGAATACAGATAGGATATCTCTTTTAGGGATATTGTCAATTAAAGCATTAACAAAGTTTTGCGCTTGCGGTGTTATCATAGTATTAGATTTACATATCTTGCTGTTTTACTATATACTGTGTTATTGCTTCTAACACTTGATCTTGAAATTCTTTAGGCAATGCGTTTATTAATGCGTCTGCAATTTCTTTCGTTAACCCTATATCTACTTTATCATGGTACATTGCTTTATAGCGCATAAGCATATTCAAAAAATGCTGCTTGCTGTGCAGCTTATATCCACCATACCTATTAACTTCTTTAATGCATGCACTAAGCTCCCTTGGTAATTCATGTATAGGGAGTAATTGACCATATTCATCATAAAATTTTCTATAATCAACAAAAGCAAGTCTTGCTATTTCTTCCAGCAAACGTTCAGCAGAATTAGCTTTATGCACATGGAGCATGCGACTAATTCTTCTCATAGCCATTTTAGCTTTTGGTGTTTTTACTATGTTCTGTATTCTTATTGGTATGAAGCTTGGATCTTTACTTCTAAAACCAGCAGCTTCCCATGCAGCTTCTTTATTAAGGGTTAAACAATAAGTATAAATATATCTCTTCCATGTCGCTCTAAACTTCTCTCCTGTCTCATATGTGATCTTTTCAAATACTTCTTCAATGTGCGGTGGAATATCTTTTTGCATATACTTCTTCAATGTGCGGTGGAATATCTTTTTGCATATACTTCTTCAATGTGCGGTGGAATATCTTTTTGCATATACTTCTTCAA
>Ga0180437_10001515_pt1 | contig 39655 bp, 43 predicted proteins | sample SS_ome_4_FD_132410 | JGI IMG/M metagenome (GOLD analysis project Ga0180437, IMG submission 132410) | Hypersaline lake sediment archaeal communities from the Salton Sea, California, USA - SS_3_D_1 metaG | ecosystem: Environmental > Aquatic > Non-marine Saline and Alkaline > Hypersaline >...
CCCACAAGCTCTTTTTGCGAACAAGAGAAAGCTCTCCCTTCCTATAGACAAGAAATACTTCCGTCAGCTTCTTCTCTCTCTCTGATGCGTCTTTTGGAAGAATCCTCTCAAAGGATCGGTGCAGCTCGATCGCTTTATGAATAACGCTTTTCGTTGTATTAACCTTAGTCAAAAACAACCTCATAAAGAAACATTAAAGAACACATTATACATCATATCGCTTTATTTAAGAATAAAAACCGCGAAATACTAATAAAAACAAAAACTCCTTTAGGGCTTAAAGCCCTAAAGGAGCTCTTGCGTAAACTACGCTTACACTAGCAATGATTAGTTAATCATTGTGCGTGTGTCAACTCGTGAGTGTCTTAACACTGGAGCGAGCGTGTAGTTTTTGAGATCGCGAGCGGAGAATGCCTCACCACCGAGACATCCATCGCACAATGCGTACTCATTAACAGCTGGACGTCCGAAGGAAACGACGAGACGCAGGTAGTTGTTACTTCCTGTTCCAAGTGTTCCGCCTTCGAGAGCCAAGCAGCCGAGAAGGTTCAAGCGAAGACCGTAATCGAGTCTTGCAAGAGAAGCGCCTCGGTAGTTACTTTGGAAGGATCTACGACCGACTTTATCGCCAATCCATGTCTTTCCAATCATAATTTGTGCCCATGGAAGATATGGGAATTGGAAAGTAAGATCCAAGTGGGTTGTGTTACCACGTGAATTGCTCTTCAAGTAGCTTTTCCAAGCATCCTCTGAAACTCTCCAGCGATTCCAGAATCGGCTCAAGGTCAATGTGGTATACTTGCTCAACCACTCGATATATGCTCCTGGACCACGATAGCGAACGTGGCGAAGGTTCATATAGCTGTAGTTTGCTCCAAGACCAAACATATGATCTGTAGAAGCTGTCAAGTGGCGATATCCGAGACCTGCCATGACATTACCACGGCCACCTTGGAAACCAAATCCTACATGTCCTAGAAGAGTGTTATGCATATCATCAGAACGCACAAGAGGCTGTATAGTGTTGAGGCTATACAAGCCGTAGGATCGACGATTGTCGTGATCCTTTAATCTTGGAGGCACTCTCCCCCAAGTGGCACTAAGATCTGTGCGAGCGTGCCATGTTTCATCTAAAGCACTTACTGGTCCACGGGTCAAGCATTCACATGCTTTGTCCATGGTGCTACAGCAAGCGCCACCTTTTACAGCTTCTGCCGCCACACTACATGCCGGATAAGCTGCCAAGGCTAACAACAATAAAAAACGCTTCATATCCACGAACTCCTTTCAAGTACGTTAAAGGTCTCCTTTAAGCTCTATCTGTTCAGAGGATTTTTTATCAAGAACAAACAGAACAAAAAGTGAAAAATCCCTTTCTCCTACACCGTTACTGCAAAATAACAAGGGGTAGAAAAAAGACTTCCCACCACTTATAGGCACAGGTATACAGTAAAGCAATTTGTCTGACAAGAATTATGAGATTTATTCGAATAAAAATTTTTCCACCCTCTCTAAAACGTCATTTTTGACCTACAATTTTTGTGATTCAAACCCAGTCACCTCTTCTTAAGAGAGCTTTCCCCCATTTTTTCTCTTGATGGTTTTGTTAATTTGCATGTATCATGTTTACCAAAAACTTCTAATGAGAGATATTTTTATGGTTCGCCTTAGTAAGCAAGCAAGAAAACGACGTATCACTAACAAGCGTCCTAAATTTTCAGGAGAGAAGAGTAAAGAGTCGGGAGCGCGAGTAGCACGAGCTATTCAAAAAAATTCCCTTCCTGTAGATCAAGCATATTTAGCATTTATACCAATGATTTCGTGAGGTTTTAAGAGAACAATGTCTCGTCACCCAAGCTTTGGAAAGTCGAATAAGGGCACAAAAAAACGAAATGTCCTCAAACGCTATGAGCGTATCGACATCTTAAAAAAACTTGGCCGATGGAAAGAAGGCGATAACCGAGTTACAGGATTGCCCAAAACTCCAAACGTCTAGTGCCACATTGCAACGTTTCCATCTACAATCGCCAAAAAGAGATCGCCATTGAGTTTGATGTGAGTTCTATACAAGCTGTTGTAGACTCTGTCTTGGTCCAGGAAAACGAAGAGGCCCATTTTTTAAGCGTACATTTTCTCAGCGATCGCTTGATGCGAAAGTATCACAAAAAGTTCTTCCAAGACGGTAGCTCGACCGACTGCATGAGTTTTCCAATTGACATCGATGAGCCCAAAGCAATGCCAAGAGCCTTAGGAGATATTTTTATTTGCCCGAAAATCGCTCTTATTCGAGCAAAAAACAATATTGCACTTTTCTGGGAAGAGATTACCCTCTACCTTGTACACAGCCTCCTTCACCTACTTGGGTATGAGGATACTTCACCAAGCTTACATAAAATTATGCATACCAAAGAAAAAAACATTCTTTGTACACTTAAAGAGAGCAACACCCTTATATCTGGTGATTTTCATTAGCCATCAATTCACCCTCTTTAGTATTTTACTCTTATGATGAACTACGAGACCTATACATTTATTTTTGCCTTTTTATCTCTTCTCTGCCTTGTTGGTCTTTTTTTTGTTGGGGCTCTGCGACAGTGCACGCACAGACAAAAAAAATTAATAACTGACAAACTAGGCTCCTCCCCCCCTTGGTTTTGGAAAATTCACGTCTGGATATGTAAGGAAAATAATGCAGAAGCGCTTCTCTTTCACCTTATCTGTGCTCAATACATTTTGGGAGCGCTCTACATCCTTTTTTATACAGCCACAATTTTAGGGCTCATCCCAATCTCTTCATATCTATTTAGCTATGTCTGGATTAACGGCTTCGAACTCTTTCGAGCTGTCAGCTCCTTTCTCCTTCTTATCTCAACCTATTTTATTTTCACCGACCTTTTCCCTAGAACATGGGCCTACTACTCAACCCCCTCACTCTTACGATTTACCTATCGCCCAAGTTTGCTCATCCTCTTTCTCCTCTCTCCTCTTCTTATCCCGATCTGCACAATAATACGGTGGATGTCACCTCATGCAACCTTCTCCTCATTCGGAGAGCCTGGAGCACATGTTATCGACCTTATTCGTGAAATTAAACCTGCTGAAGAGTGGAGTGAGGCTGATCGACGCGTCCTCCAATCTGTATTACATTTTCGCGATCGAATCGCTCGTGAAATTATGCGCCCTCGTGTAGAACTCTTCTGTCTACCAGAAGAGATAACGATCAAACAAGCAGCTGAAATGTTGCAACGAGAGGGATATAGCCGTGTTCCAGTATATAAAGATACTGTCGACACTATTGTCGGGGTTCTCTTTTATAAGGATGTTCTTGCAAACTACATTACAGCAACTCAGTCAGAGGCCGATCAAGAAGAGCTGCTCTCCATGCCAATAAAAAAGCTGGTAAAAAAGGTTTTTTACTGTCCAGAGACCAAAAAAATCGCCTCTTTACTACAAGAATTTCGAAAACGTCAAACCCACATTGCTGTTATCGTAGATGAGTATGGAGGAACATCTGGTCTTGTAACAATTGAGGATATTCTCGAAGAGATCGTTGGAGAAATCGCTGACGAGTATGATGTCGAAGAGACTCTATTTAAGCCTAGAGTAGATGGTGGATGGATTATCGATGCTCGTATGAATCTTCTTGATATTGAAGAGGAGCTTGGAATTATCATTCCTCAAGAAGAGGATTATGACACACTGGCAGGCTACGTGTTTTATAGAGTTGGATCAATTCCTCAAGCAGGGCTTATCCTGCACCATGATCGATTTGAGCTTGAGGTTCTTAAAAGCAATGACAGAATGGTCGAAGAGGTCAGTATTACACCCATTCAACCTGAGTCTACTGATCAAGATGAACCCTCTTAAACTCCCAGGATAACTATGACGTTACTCTTCCTTGCTGGATTTTCTCTGTCGCTGCTTATCTGTTATCTCTACATCTCAACACGATTTGGCTCTTTACGCCAAAAAGGCCTTCTCATTCTTAAACAGGCAGAAAAAGAGGCGGAAAAAGAGCGTCATGCTGTAGAGATTCAGTTGCAAGAGCACAAAGCCCTTCTTCAAAAAGAAGAGGCAAAACTCAAATTCCAAAAAGAACAACAGGCCGTTTTTCACAAACAGCTGCAGCAAGAACAAGAACACCTGCGCAAAGATCGCTCCAATCTTGAAAAAGATAAATCTGCCCTTTTTGAAAAATCAAAACTTTTAGAAAAAAGCCATAATGACGCTCTCTCTTCTCTCGAAAAGATCTCTCACCTTAGCCACAAAGAGGCAAAACTCGAGCTTCTACACTCTGTTGAAAAAGAGATAGAAAACGAGCTGCTTCAAAAGAAAAAAGAGCTTTTAGAACACTCTCCCATTGAAGCACAAAAGATCCTTTTCTCTGCAATAGAGCGCCTTTCACAAGGAAGTACAAAAGAACATTCACTAACAGAAATTTCCCTCTCTTCCAATCTCATTCCTCGCATTATCGGCAAAGGTGGTCGCAATATCCAAATGCTCGAGAAGCTTCTTGATGTAACGCTTACTGTTGAACAAACTTCCCTCATCATCAGCTCACACAATCCAAAAAACCGTTATCTGGCTTCACTAACGATTCAATCGCTTTTAGAAACAGAAAAAATTACTCCGGTGATCATTCGCGATACTCTTGAAAAGGTATCTCAACAGATAGAAAAAGAGATGATTGAAGAGGGCAAAAAAGCCTGTAAAAAGATCGGCCTCACACCATTTCCAGAAAAGCTCTCTGCTCTTTTGGGATCGCTTCTTTTCCGATCAAGTGTTGGACAAAACACTCTTAAGCACAGCATTGAAGTGGCAGAACTCATGGCAATAGTAGCCTCAGAGATGAATCTTGATGCTGATACTGCTAAGAAGATGGGCCTCTTGCATGATATTGGTAAAGCTCTTTCTCCAGAATGGGGTGCAACCCATGCTCTGGCAGGAAAAAAATTCTTAGAGCAGTTCGATCTACATCCTACTATCATCAATGGCGTCTCTTCTCATCACCAAGATGAAAAAGCCCAGTCTCTTGAAGCTCGCCTTCTTCCTATCTGCGATAAGATTTCAGCTCAACCTCTTGGTGTTCGCAAGCAATCAGATCCAACCTTTCTTTCCATTGTTCAGGAATGCGAAGAAATAGCAAAATCTGTTCCAAAAGTATCTTCTGCCTGGGCACACTATGCGGGAAGCCATGTTGAAGTTCTTGTGCGAGCAGACTGCGAACAAGAATCTCTGTACGAAAATCTTCGCTCAGCTCTCTCTGCTCTTCAAACAAAGCTTCCCATAACGATCACCTTGCTATCAACATAAGAAGGTTCGTAACCAAAGAAGATGTGTGCCAAGAAGGGATCCTCCAAGCAAAGATCCCACTGAACAGCACAGTTTCTCTACTGTAAATGCTACAACAGTACCCTCTCCTAATGCTGTCACCGCCTGAAATCCCAATATACCAAAGGTCAGACTTGCACAAGCTCCTAAAATGAGGATGGCAACACTTGTAACTAACACAGCAATGCGAAAGCGGTTATAAAAATTGCTCTGTTTTGGCTCTTCCGGTAAAAAATCTGCCTCAACCATTGTGCTTTGATCACAACATTCTCTGATTTCACTACTACTCATAGACTCATTCTCCTATTTTAAGAATCCCTCAAATAATTTTTATGAATGGTATGTGAAGACTAGCGCTTTTGTCAAAATATTTTTTGACGAATTTTAAGATTGGTAGAGTGAAAGGTAAATATCAGCAGATCTCTTCCAGCTAAAATCTTGCCCCATCCCCTTCATGACAAGTTTTTGCCAGCTCTCTTCATTCTTATAACACTCAAGAGCCTTGAGAACAGCTTGCTGCAAAAAGGATGAAATAGGATCAATAAAGGAAAAACCATTGGCCTCTTTTCCTTCTGAGACATCAATAACAGTGTCTGCAAATCCACCGGTCTTTCGAACTATTGGAACTGTTCCATAGCGAAGAGCTATCAGCTGTGTTAATCCACACGGCTCAAACAAGGATGGTGCCACAAACATATCTGATGCAGCAAAAAGACGATGTGCACACTCTTCATCGCTTCTAAAAAGAACAGCTCCTCTCCCCTTTTCTCGAAGCATTTGATCGAGCTCTTCAAAGGGCACTTTTGCCTCCTTGTCTGGAACAGAGGCTAAAAGAATTGCCTGAAAACCAAACTCTTCAGCTTGAGAAAATAGATCGTGAAGAAGCCAAATCCCCTTTTGAGAGACAAGACGCGTTATACTTGTCAACAAAGGAACTCTCTTTTTAAGAGGAAGACCGAGCTCTTGAAATAGTTTCTCTTTATTGTGCAGCTTTGCCTTAGAAATCCGCTCAGGACCTTGTTTTGAACTATAGCGCTCAAACAAAAATGCATCTGTCTGGGGGTTCCAATACGAAGTATCGATCCCATTTAAAATGCCGCTAAACTTATCTTGTATATCGCACAAAACAGATTCAAGACCTCGTCCAAATTCAGGGGTCATTACCTCTTGAGCGTATGTTGGAGAGACGGTTGTCACTTTGTCAGCAGCAAACAGGCCCCCTTGTACAAGATTGAAGGAACCTTCTGGATCTTGTAAAATCTTTCTAAGATCTTCGTTTAGCCCAACACGCTCTAAATCTTTCCATTGGCAGCGACCCTGAAATGCAAAATTGTGCATTGTGAAGACAAATCGCTGAAAAGGAGCTAAAAGTGGCAAAAGCGCTGTTGGCCAATCATGAGCATGAACAACATCAGGAGAGAGTTTTGTTATCCTTAGCCAATCTGCTACTGCCCGGCAAAAAAAAGTGAATCGTTCGACATCGCCGCCATAGACTGACGAGAGCTTGTTCCAATATCCATCTTCTGTATCGAGCAGTAAAATTGAGATCTTATTATCAAATCGGCAATATCGAACGGAGGCATTGTAGGAAACGCCATCTACATAAGTTGTAAATCGTTCCTCCTTTCCATCAAAGACAAGCCTTTCGTCCTGAAACCCAAGTTGTGCCCTATTCTCCTTTAGAGAGTGAGCGAGGGAAATAGGATACGAGTGTTGCGACGAAGGCAAGGTTTTTACCCTTGTCGAGGAGCAACGCGAAGTAGCATGTTTTTCTCGCTTAGTCCCTAAATGGGAATGGGGCACAACTTGGGTTTCAATAAAGCCATATGAAGGAATGAGAATATGGACATCGTGCCCTTTTTCCTGCTGAGAAAGAGAGAGCCCCATGACAACGTCGGCAAGACCGCCGACTTTGGCAAATGGGGCAACTTCAGAAGAAACGTGAAGAATCTGCATACGCATACAATGAGGTTAAAAACCTCATCCTACGACAGGTTCGGTTTCAAAGCTAGTAGACTCTTTTTCATCAACAGCAAAGGAGATCGAATGCCTTAATTTCCATATTCCCCAAGAGTTAAGAGCAAGGAGCAAAAAGCCGACAAAGGACATGATCGATATTGCTCGACGAGGATCAACAAAGACAAAGGTCATAAAGGCAATGACAGCATAGGCGTAAAATATCTTTCCACCCCATTTAGGAATAAAATGACGAGCTGTATGCATGCCAGCTGAAAAGTAAGTTGTCACAGTTCCATAACCAAGAAGAGAGAGAAAGAGTGGAACAAAGACTCCCATGTAGGGAAAATACTTTCCAAGTGCAGACTGCACCAAAAGCATCGAATTAGGCTCTTCTATCCAGGTATTTGTGACCAAAACCAAAAGAACACTTGTTGTACAGACAAGGAATGTGTCCATAAAGATCTCGAAAATAAGAAGGCTAGCTTGCCTTTCTGCAGATTTTACAGCACTTGTACTGTGAATAATAGAAGAGTAGCCAACACCAATATCACAGCTGTAACAGCCTCTACGAACACCGTGAGACATCGCCATCAGCATGGTACTTCCAATAAAACCACCTTCAGCAGCGCGTATTGAAAAGGCAGACTTTACAATATCAACGATAACTCCGGGAATAAGAGCGCTATTGGCAATGAGTACATAGGTGACCATTGAAACATAGACAAAGACTAAGCATGGGGCAAGAATGCTTGCAATCAACCCTATTCGCTTAAACCCTCCTCGCTCCACAAGTACGATAATAGAGAAAAAGAGAAGTGCTGTTACGATTTTGTCTACCCCAATCGCCATTGAGGAGAGCTCAGCAACAACTTTAAACTGGTAAATCTCGACACTATATATACACATCAATATGCAAAAAAGCGTTGCAGGCCACCTTTTACCGATCGCATCTTTTAAAAAGTACATCGGTCCACCGCGATAGGTCCCATCTTCCATTGTGCGTCTGCGAGATATTCCTATGTAGACTTCAGAATACTTGATAAGAGAGCCGATGATCGCTGTTACCCAAAGCCAAACGATCGTGCCAGGGCCTCCGATCTGAATTGCAAAAGCTACTGCAATGACATTGCCTATCCCCAAGCTCCCGCCAATCGAGGCAAAAAAGGCTCGAATAGGATGCAAATGGCTTCCTTCACTTTTCTGAGCAGAAAAAGCGGAGACAAAATTTTGGAAAATAGCAGGAAATCGACGAAGTTGAACGAGCTTTGATTTATAGGAGAGGTAGAGTCCAAATAAGACAATAATGGGAATTCCTATATAGGCCCACAGAAAATCCTCTGCAGCGCCTAACATTTCAAAAATTTGGTACATCATAACAACCTCTCCACAATACAAATCTCAACAATTGTAAAGTAAAAGAGCGATAAAGATCAAATAGTTTTTATCAAATACCCTACTAGGAAAAAGAAGTTTTTTTCCACAAAATTACATTTTTAGCTATAATTTTCAAACCGAACAAATCAACAATAAAAGGAATAAAAAAATGTCTTGTGAATTAAATACATTGAAGGACAATTTTATAATTCAGTGTCAAAGTGCGGAGAACACCATAAATAGTCTCTCACAATACCAAAACAAAGCAGATTCCAAGATCCAATTTAACATCACTGAGCTAGAATGGGGAAAGAACTTCTTCGAGACAAAAGCAGTAGAGACAGAAAGAAAGATCAATGAGTGGAAAAAGGAGAAATCGTTTTCTGAAACCAAAGTTAGCTATAGCCCAGAAGAAAGTAAAAAAATTCTTACGCATCACAAGTGGAAAAAGATCGGCCTTTGCATAGGAACCAAACTGTCAATCTCCGCAATGGCAATTTCAGGAACTGTGTCGCTCTTTTTCTTTTACCTTGTGAGAATTGCCCAAATATTCCCTTCAACCCTCATAGGCGCGGCGATATTGGCAGGAATCCCGCCTCCCGTACTTCTAGGCATCGTATCAACTGGACTCGCAGTCATAGTTGTTTCGACGATAATTTTCGTATCTTGCGAGTATATAGCTTCCCGTTACATGGATAAATATGGAAATAGCATCGAAGGTGTAGGAGAAAGAAAAGTTCGGGTCAGTGAAGATCGTGAGTTTCAAAAGTTCGTTCAAGAGCACATCGTTCAAGAAAATCACTATCCCACTGAAACAGCCCTTATAGACAAAGAACTTCATACACTCTACTTCATACACAAACAGGTGAAAGAAGAGGCTCAGAGCCACATAGCGAACGCTACAAAGTTTACACAATATTTAGATGAAAATTATAAGCACGTTACACAAAATCACCATCCTTAGATATACTATTTGCAGTACACAGATTAACAGTTTTAAGGAGATACAAAATGGTTACTCGGTTATGCGAAGTAAAAGAGAAATTCGATACAGCCTTGCCAACATTTAAGGAGAGAATAAAACAACAATGCCCACAAAACCACACTCACTCCCCCAAGTGGAAGTGGGCACTAAAGGCAGAAAACTGGTTCGAAAATCTTTCAAAAAGAGAATCGGCTATAACGAATAAAATCAATACCTGGAATAAGGACAAGGCCTGCCAATGGAAAGGAGGGGACCTCTTTCATAAAACTCAGTTTAAATATCTAGATAGCGAACAAGAAAAAATTCTCAAACACCGGGAATGGGAAAAGAGGGCTATTATTGCAGCCAAAGTAGCCGCAATTGTACTTGGAATTGTAAGTGTCGCTTCTATTGGAGCTGTTTGTGTATCTGCTGGGCTCGCATACGCTGGAGTATTAGCAATATCACAAAAGGCCTTGAGCATTTTAGGTAGTCTTTTACCTCTGCAAATTTTTGGAGCATTAGCTCCATTTTACGCTTACTTTGGAACCACTGACACACTAAGAGAAAGAAAAGTAAGGGTTATCGAAGACAAGGCATTTCAACGTTTTGTCGAAGACTACGTCGTTCGAAAAGATGAGGAGCACAAATATCCTGATGAACAGCTCCTTACAGACAAAAAACTCCACGAGATCTACCATATCTATCAAAGAGACCTATATAAAACAAAGAAGTATGTAACAAGAGCTCAATGGGACGGGGGATACAATCAAGCTCTCTCTCTAAACGAGGGGACGAGTTATATCGGTGGACTAAGAAAGAGGATTAAACACTGGTGGAACGGGAAGGTTAATTAGATTTCTTAGCGCTTTCCCTCTCCAGCAGCTTTACACGATCATAAAGGTCTTTGATATTGCGAAGTAAGACAGCACCCCGATTGTACTCTTTTAAGGGCTGGACAGGGATTCCGCCGTAGTCGCCAGGCTTTGTAATGGTTTTAGAAACCCCTGAAAAAGCGGCAATGCGAACATTATCGCAAATTTTAATATGGCCGTTGACAGCTACATTTCCGCCCATAATCACCCCATTGCCAATCTCTGTTGATCCAGCAATACCGATCTTTCCAACAAAGAGACAGTGTTTTCCAACAGTGACATTATGGGAAATTTGGACCTGATTGCCGATCTTACTCCCCTCACCAACTACTGTTGACTGAAAGCGAGCTCTCTCAATCGTAGTATTTGATCCTATCTCAACATCGTCTTCTAGCACAACGTTTCCAAGCTGTTCGAGCTTGTGATGACCCTTTTGATCTGAATGGTACCCAAAACCACAGCATCCAATAACAGCTCCTGGCTGAAGGACAACTCGATTTTTCAGGATAGACCCTTCACGAATCACCGCATGTGGATGAATAACACATTCGTTTCCAATTGAGCTCTTAGGACCGATATAGACATGAGATCCCACTGTTGTCCTATCGCCAACAGCTACCTCAGCATCAATAACAGCATATGGACCAACAGTGACATCGCTTCCCAAAGTTGCTGTAGGATGGATAACAGCTGTCGAATGAACTCCTGTAAATTGTGTGTATTGAACCTCGCCCTTAAAAAGAAGAATAGCCTCTTGAAAGGCCTTACTTGGATCCTCATGCACGAGAAAATTCTGTCCTTCGTGCTGCTCACAATCTCTACTAACAATAATAGCACCAGCCTTACTCTGCCGCATCTGCTGCTGGTATTTTGGGTTCGCGAAAAAAGAGATCTCACGATCTGTTGCCCCATCGAGAGCAGCAACACCGCTTATTTTGTGTTCTGGATTGCCATTTAGGCAAGCACCTATCTTCTCAGAGAGTTCTTTGAGTGTGTATTCCACAATTTACTCCGACATCTCATCGAGCTTTTCTATAATATCAGAGGAAACATCGAGCTCTTTTGCCTTATAAGGGCACATCTCATCGTTAAGGATCAGGTCTAAACCTTTTTCTGCGGAGACTTTTTTAGAAACCTCCCCAATCATTTCAAAAAGCTTTTGAACAATCTCCATATTGGCCTGATTAAGAGTCTGATAGTACTGATTTTGCATTTGGTTCATCTCTTGATTGAGCTGACCAAACTTCTCTTTGAGCTCCGCTTCCGCCTCTGGAGTTAAAGAATCCAAATACTCATCACTGAACTTTGGGCTCATTTCATTGAGCTCTTTCTCTTTTTGTTCCAGTGTTTGCTCGAGTTTTCTTTTCATCTGCTCAAAGCGCGCCTGTTCCTGCTTTCCAAATTTTGAGTTTTCCAAACACTCTTTAAAATTGACCGTACCAATTCGAGGCGGTCGTGCTTGCTCATCTGCTCCAAGCAAATGAGTACAGCACAATAATCCAAAAATAAAAATATACCGTTTCATATAATAACTCCTAAAAACCAACGCCTAATGAAAAGAAGAAGCGTTGTACATCATCCTTTTTCCCTGCATTAAGAGGAAACCCTACTCCCAAACTAAGTGGTGAGCTTTCTGTAAGATAGAATCGAACGCCCAATCCTGGAGAGTATCGAATTTGCCCGATGGAAAATTCAGACCACCACGCATTACCAGCATCGAGAAAAACAAATCCATGAAACTTTTGCCAAATTGGCCGCTCATACTCTGCTGAGAGAATGAGAGCTGTCATTCCTCCACGAGGAGTATCTCTATCATCTGAAAATTTTGGCCCGATACCATTATGACGAAACCCTCGTACAGAGAGCTCTCCACCAGCATACAGCCTCTCGTCCAAAGGAAGCTGCTCAGAACGAGTTCTAAGCATTGTCTTAATTGCCTGAAAATCTGCTCTAACTTTCCAAACCCCCTTGCCATACGGAGAATAAAAGAAAGAGTTTAAATATTTAAGCGTAAGAAACTGATAGCTTCCACCAAGCCCTGCAAACTCTGCAGAGAGCGTTGATCGTGTCCCCTCTTTTGGCATAACAGGGTGGTTTGTAGAGTCATAATCAAGTCCAAGCCCAATAGCTGAAATGGTCCCCGCTCGTTTTGATTCGGTGATAAGCTGCCGATTTTTTGATTTATCCTTGATTCCTTTGAGGTCAATATCTGAATTTCGCAATCGATAGTGCGTATTCACATTCAAAAATGGATTCAAGGGACGTTTGGCAAATACTCTAGCACCATAGGAGTTAACCGTATATTCATCTGCTGCAAAGGAATTTCTGTGTTTATCAAGGTCAAGACCAACTGTCCATTTTGAATCAAAAACGTACGGCTTTGTCCATCCAAGGCTATAGCGAAGCTGCTTTGTTCCAAAGACAGCATTAATCCCTAAATACTCACCACCGCCTTGAATAGCCCGTCTTCCTTTAGGAAAAAGGAAAGGAATTCCCGATGCTTTAAAATTGCTCTCTGAAAGACCAAATCCACCAGAGACGCTTTCCATAGAATTCCAGCCCACAAAGGCTGTAAACTGCGATGTTGTTGGAATCTCTTCGACCTCAACATGAATATCCCTAAAAGGTGTTGCCCCTGCAGTTAATCTGCTCGATTTAACAGCATAGACATTCACATTCTTGAAATACCCGATATTGCGTAGCCGCTCTTCACTCTTATCAAGAAGACGCGTGTCAAAAACATCACCTGGAGTAAGGAGCATTTCATGCAAAATAACTCTCGCATCTGTTCGAGTATTACCAACAATCTCGATCAATCCAACTCGGTAACATTTATTCTCTTCAACGCGAAAAACTACATCATAGACCCTTCCTCTCAACCATGTCTCAGGAATAATTGAGGTGTCGATATACCCTTTTGCACCATAGCGCCCCACCACACTCTTTATCGCTTGGCGCAACATATCTGGAGAATAGAGATCACCCTTTTGAATTCCCATCTTAGAAAGAAGTGTTTGAGCATCGAAGAGATGATTTCCCTCTACAGAGAGGTCTCCAAAATAGTATTTCTCTCCTTTTGTCGCAGAAATTGTAATCACAATTCGATCTTCACGGCGAGAAGAAGGATCTATCGAGGTCTTTACCTGTGCATCCAAATACCCCTTATTTTGCAAAAAGGAGTGGATCAACATCTCATCTTGCTGAAAAAGGTCTTTATAAAAGGTCCCTCGATTGGTTAACCATGAGAGCCAGAAAGAGTACTCTTTTGTCAAAAGCAGGGAGGAGAGCTCGTATTCCTCTTCTTTAGAAAAGCCTTTAAAAAGGATTTTCTCAACATATCCCGCACGCCCTTCTGTAATAAAAACTTCAATATCGACCAGATGTGGAGTTCCTGTCTCGATAACCTTATGCTCGATCTCGATCTCGAAAAAACCCTTTTTCACATAGTGTTGGCGAAGCTTTTGAATTCCCTTCGAAAAACCCTCTCTATCATATACAGAGCCAGCACCAACTCCCACTTGTTGCTTTAATTTCTCATCTGTTAACGCCCGATTGCCCTTCCACACAATTGTCTTGATGATCGGCTTCTTCCATACTTTGAGCACAATCTCAACTTCATCATCAACGACAGAGATGATGGGCTCTACCTGATCAAACTCCTTTGCAATCAATTTTAAGTCTTTATCAAACTCTACGTGAGAAAATCTCTCTCGCTCTTTTGTCTTCAATGTCGACAACAGTGTATTAGCACTGCCTGCAGGTTCATCGACAACCTCTATAGCAATTGAGCGAACAATACGCGATTCTGGACTACCAGAAAGCGCTCCAAGAAACGAGCTTAGACAAAAAAGAGCAAGATAAAACCAGCGAAACAACATAGACCTGTACCTAATCTAACGTAAAATAACTAAAGAGAAAGCGTACGACGGCAGAGGAGAATAATGCAAGAGATGGAAAAAAGCTGTGGGGAAAGAATTCCACACAACCTGGATCTATTTTTTTGAAAAAACTCTCTTTTTTACAAAAGCCTCGAAAGCCTTCATCTCAGCTTTATATGCTTCAAGCTTTTGGGCCCTCTCCTCTTCTGTTCGGAAACTTTGAGCTACTGCTCCTGTATTTGTGAGCGCACCCCCGACCAAAGAGACAACTAGTCGAACGTCGTACTCAACACTGCGATCCTCATAAAACGCATTCAGTAAGCTATATAATCTTTCCCATGTTGGCAATCGTTCTCTCTCTGCTTTAGCTATAAAATTATGGTATTTCTTATAGAGTGCCGTCAAACCCTTCATTTCTGGTTGAGAGTATCGTTCTCTCCAAGAAAGCTCTGGATACAACTCTTTGATTCTTTTTTCCTGCTCATCAATCTTTATCTGAAACGTATCTGCTCGAGCGCCAAACTTTCTGGCCTTTTCTGTTTCAGCAGGGACAATATTTATTTTTGGACAATAGGGCTCAAGATCTAAGTGTCCGCCACAAACACTTGCTGTGGGAATACCCATAAGAGTTAAGGCAATTGCAAGATCTTTGTTTTCTGCCCCCCCTCCTATCTCACAATAACCATGCAAATTAATGCTGTTGGATACATTTTCCCACTGTTTTTGTTTTGAAATCTTACTCTCTTTCGCCTCTATAAGAGAGGCAGAGCAAAAAAGAATCACAAGAAAAAATCTTCTAATAAAAAACTTCATAGCAATCTCCTTTTGTTATCTTGCTATGGATAAATAATGTGTTATACCTTAAGAAAAAATCGCTCTTTTAAAAAGGCAGTAAATGCTTTCATCTCCTTCTGATATTGCTTGAGATTTCCTGCTTTTACCTTCTTATCTCGAATTCCGTTTACTCTAGCTCCAACACTTTGCAAATAACCACTTATCCTATCAACCATAAGCATATCTTCATGAGAACAGGTGCGATCCTTGTAAAACTCACAGAGAAGTGCGTGCAGTTTTACTCTGTCACCTGCCTCTTCTTTCTCAAGTCGCTCAGAGAGCCCTTCTATCTCTTTTTCGAGAAGAAGAAATGGTGTTGCTTCGGGTAAAGCCCGCCGTTTTTCAATCGGCAAATCTGGATATTGAGCGCGTAACTCTCCAGCCAATTTCTGATATTCTTCTCGCATTGTATAAAGCTGCTCTTCCAAATCCTCTCCAATAGGAGTGTGTCTTTTCACACTAACCCAAGGAGTTCCTCTTCCTCGATTCAGGTGTCCTTCACATGATTGAACTGTTGTAATTCCAAGAAGATTCAAGACGATAACAGTCTCTTTAATACCAGCATCAATAGGATAGCCCAATCCATCACCCCATGTATCGACCTCTGCTGCCATCTCTTTCCATATCTGCTCTTTGGTAAGTTCTTCCTCTGCCCATGAGAGTGGGGAAAAGAGAGTCATTACAGCAAGCAATGCGCAACCTAAAAACCTCATACTTTCCTCCTTGTTCGGAATTCATTAACTTTTGCCGCAGGAGTTTATGTAATTTTTTCATTAAGGTTCAGTAAAGAACTGTACTGCTACAGAATCTGCCGCCCGCTAAAAGCTCGGCCTAAAGTGCCTCGATCAATAAACTCTAAGGAAGCTCCAACAGGAACTCCGGAGGCAAGTCTTGATAGGGTTATTTGCAGATCTTTTAGCTCATCGCGCAAATAACTTACTGTGGCATCTCCTTCGAGCGAGGAGTCGAAGGCAAAGATGACCTCGCTAATTTCCTCTTCTTGAATGCGTTCTCTTAGTTGGTCAAGATGTGAGGCTTCAATTCCACGTTCATCTAATGGAGAGAGCGTGGAACCGAGAACAAAAAATGTTCCAGGGAAAAGATGGGTGGCCTCTATGGCATAGGCATCTTTTGCAGTTGCTACAACACAAAGCTCTCTCTTCTCTCGACGCTCTTGAGAGCAAAAAGGACAAGGAAGCTCTTGCACATGAATATGACACTCTGGACATTTGGTAATCTCTGATGAGAGAGCCTGCAAAGCATCGGAAAACTCCTTTATAGCTTTTTGATCCCATCGAGCAAGCATATCAAAGACAAAACGTTCAGCCGTCTTTCTTCCAATACCTTGAAATCGGGAAAAACAGGCAAGAACTCTCTCAAAAGCTGGTGGATATCTCATGCACATTCCTTGGATGTTGTAATCGATATCGTATCATAAAGATCTTCTCGATCAACAGGAAAAATTAGGAGAGAATCACCATCAGCCTTGGAAAGAATCTTGTCCAACATATATACTCTTTCTTATTCTTAATAGGGTTGCATCCAATTTTATGAATAACTCAAAGAGTGCCGTACTACAGGCTTTTGCCTCCTATCTACCCGAAAAGATTTTGACAAACGACGATCTGTCAAAAATGGTTGAGACATCTGATGAGTGGATCGTGACCAGGACGGGAATACGCGAGCGCCGTATTGCTGCAGAGGATCAGTTTACCTCAACAATGGGCGCGCTTGCTGCTCAAAAGCTTCTCGATCAAACCAAATTAGACCCATTAGATATCGACCTCATCATTGTCACAACCATGACTCCAGACTATCTGTGCCCATCAACTGCAGCACTTATTCAAAGTGAGATTGGAGCAGATAATGCTGGCGCATTTGACCTAGAAGCTGCCTGCTCTGGCTTTATCTATGGCCTTTCCATTGCAAAAGCATTTGTTGAATCTGGAATCTATTCTTCAATACTCCTTATCTCGAGCGAAAAAAATTCTGCCTTTATCGACTATACAGACAGAAACACCTGCATTATCTTTGGAGATGGAGCTGGTGCCTGCCTCGTACGAAAAGGAGGAGAAGGTCTTCGCATCGGTCCTTCAAACCTTGGCGCAGATGGTAAAGAGGCAGACCTTATTGCCATTCCAGCTGGAGGGTGCCGACTCCCCCATGCTGAAAAAAAGCATCCACACCATGCACTGCACATGAATGGTAAAGAGGTTTTTAAACATGCTGTGCGTAAAATGGAAGAGTCTATGGAAACCTGCCTAAAAAAGGCTAACATTCTTCCATCACAAGTTAGATGGTTCGTCCCCCATCAAGCTAATCAGAGAATTATAGAAAGTGTTGCCAAACGTTTTGGCATCCCTGAAGAAAATACCGTCATTACCATCGATCGATTCGCCAATACATCAGCTGCAACTATTCCAATTGCCATTGATCTTCTATTACAAGAAGACCAAATCAAATCAGGCGATTACCTTTTGCTCACAGCTGTTGGCGGCGGTTTGACATGGGGAGCAACACTGCTCCAAGCCACATAAAAAATAAAGAGGAACTATGCACCGATTTGTTTTTCTTTTTCCCGGCCAGGGGGCCCAATATGTAGGAATGGGAGCCTCTTTCTATGAAAATTTTTCTAAAGCTCGTGAAGTTTTTGAAGAGGCCAATGAGATCCTCCACACAGATCTCTCGGGAATAATTTTTAATGGCCCTGAAGATATGCTCACAGAAACAAAGACGGCGCAACCCGCTATCTTCGTCACAAGCATGGCCATTCTTCGAGTTCTCAAAGAAGAGTTTTCTCTTCCTCAGCCCGTATGTACAGCAGGATTAAGCCTCGGTGAATACAGCGCTATCACCTGTGCTAATGCCATAGATTTTGAAAGTGCTCTCAAATTAGTCCAGCTTCGCTCCTCACTTATGCATACAGCGTGTGAAACAACATCTGGTGGTATGCTCGTCATACTTGGTTTAAAAGACGATCAAGTTAAAAGCATGGTTCGCGAGATCAACATGCCCTCTGATCTATGGTGTGCTAACTTTAACTGTCCAGGTCAAGTGGTTGTTTCAGGAACAGAAAAAGGCCTGCAAGCAGCGCAGAAGGCAGCAAAAGAGCTTGGAGCAAAACGAGCGCTTCCCCTTCAAGTCCATGGAGCATTTCATAGTGGATTGATGAGTCTTGCTCAAGAAGGAGTAGAAAAAGCACTTGCTACTACTTCCATTAGATCTCCCGATCTTCCCATCGCCATGAATGCTACAGGACAGATAGCGATATCTGCAGAAGAAATTAAGCAAAATCTCGGGAAACAGGTAACATCTAGTGTCTTATGGCATCAGTGTGTAGAGACATGTATGCAAGAAAACCCCTCACATTGTGTTGAAATTGGATGTGGATCAACACTTGCAGGTCTTAATAAGCGAATGGGCATCGAAGTTCCAACCATCACCATCGAAACTGTTGAGGATCTCGAAGCTCTAGACACCCTTCTCTCAAAAACCCAATAGTTCAGGAATTTTTATGAAAGAAAATCTTCTCAACAATAAAACAGCCGTTATTACAGGAGCGACTTCTGGCATTGGAAAAGCCATAGCGTTTGAGTTTCTTAATGAGGGCGCCACAGTCATGGCTGTTGGTATAAGCCAAGAAAGAGGTTTGCAATTACTTGAAGAAGCATCCGAGCTTGGATTTAAGGACAAAGTTTTTTTCGAACTTTGTGACGTCTCTTCAGAGCAGGGTGTAGATGCTTTTTTCTCGAAATTTTTTGAACAATTTTCCTCTCTTGATGTTCTTGTTAATAATGCTGGCATAACGCGAGACGGTCTTTTAATACGAATGTCTCTCGATGATTGGAAACAGGTTTTAGAAACAAACTTGCAATCTTGTTTTTATACCTGTCAACACGCATGCAAAAAGATGATGAAGGCCAAACAAGGGCGAATTATCAATCTGAGCTCGATTATTGCTCTTTCAGGAAATGCTGGGCAAACAAATTATGCCGCTTCAAAAGGAGGTATGATCTCCTTTTCTAAATCACTCGCTCGAGAGATGGCTTCAAGAAATGTTCTTGTAAATTGCATAGCCCCTGGTTTTATCCAAACAGAGATGACAGAAGCTTTGGGTGAAGATAAAATTAAAATGACTACAGAGACCGTTCCTTTAAAAAGAATGGGAACAGCTGAAGAGATCGCCCGCGCCGCTCTTTTCCTCGCTTCAAACCTCTCCTCATATATAACAGGACAGGTATTAGTTGTAGACGGTGGACTCTGTATGGCCTAAACCCACGTTGCGCGATTATTCTTTTCATGGGCCGGCTGCAGGAAAAGATCTACTTCGCGTTGTTCCTCGGTAAGGTTTTTAACCTTACCCTCGTCACAACACTCGCATCTCATTTCCTTCGCGCGCCCCATGAAAAGAATAATCGTGCAACGTGGGTTTTAATTTTTTGCCGTACAGAAAAAATTATCCAAACTCTTCTTGACAAAAGCTTGTATATCCTCGCTATAATGCAGCCGTTATTTACACTCAAAGGGTGAAAAAATGGATGTAACGGCCGTAGCAGCAGTTTCGGATTTGAAACTCGACGCCATCTGCCCTGAGCTAGAGGGAGAACGCGAGCGTGTTATTATCTCAAGCTACTCTATAGCGGCCTTTTCTGCTATCATCTCCCTTTTCCCTGTCCTTATCAACAGCTCTCCTCATCAAATGTTACCGACAGTACAAAGAAAAAAAGATGAAGAAAGCTCTATAGATTCCTGGCATCGGTTGATGGTAGGCTCTATTGTAGCAATGCAATCGTACAAATAGAGCGGCTTACTCTTGATCTTATATAACCCATTTTGATAGCGTTGTAGGTATTTTAATCTATCTAAACAAAGGTTGGATGACAATGGCAGATGAAACACTAAAAACTGACGTCATAGAAACCATTGCTGAGCAATTGGGTATTGATGTCTCTGAAATTTCAGAAGAAATGTCATTTATCGATGACTTGGATGCAGATTCTCTAGATCTTACTGAGCTGATAATGACTCTAGAGGATAAGTTTGGGATGGCAATCGCTGATGAGCAAGCAGAAAGCTTAAAAACCGTTGGTGATGTTATCTCTTTTGTTTCCGAAAACAAAGAAGACTAATCTTTTTACGGTAGAGGAGAGAGAATTCGCTCCTCTACTCCTTCCTTTTTCATACTGCTTTTTCCGTTTGTATTTTTGAGAACACAAAAAAAACCCAGCAGGAAAAAATCCGGCTGGGCATGTAAAAATAAGATGGGCGGGTTATCGCTTGGAAAATTGAAAGCGCTTTCTGGCGCCAGCCCGGCCGTATTTCTTTCTTTCCTTTCTTCGACTATCTCGTGTAAGGTAGCCCACTTCTTTCAGTGCATGTCTGTGTTCACTATTGTCTTTGACAAGTGCTCGAGCAAGTCCTAAGCGAACAGATTCCGCTTGGGCTTCATTACCACCACCGCGAACACGGACAATGATATCCATTGAAGAGACTTTCTGTTTTACTGTCTCAAGTGGAGCCATAATCATTTTTCGCTGATATTCATCAGGAAAATATTGATCAAATGAGCGTCCATTGACATCTACCTTTCCCTTTCCAGTCCTAATTCGAACGGAAGCAACCGCTGTCTTTCGACGACCTGTAGCACTTTGTTCTTGCATATTTTTCACACACTTTTTCTTAACAATTTACAATAGTTGGTTTTTGAGCCTGCATATTATGCTCATTACCTGCAAATATACGTAACCGTTTCAACTGCTTGCGAGCAAGACGCGTTTTCGGCATCATTCCCTTAATCGCATGCTCAACAGGATATGTTGGATGACGATCCATCATCGTCTGATATGGAACCTCTCGAAGCCCACTCATATGGCCAGTATAATATCTGTACACTTTTCTAGCCCTTTTAGAGCCAGTTACAACAACCTTATCTGCATTGATGACAATGACACCATCGCCACAATCTACATGAGGGGTAAAATCAGGCCGGTGTTTTCCTCGTAAAACCTTCGCAATCTCAGAAGCTAATCGACCAAGCGTTTTCCCTTGAGCATCAAATACAAGCCACTGTTGTTGTACATCCTCTTTTCTTTTGAGGAATGATTTAGCATTTTTATCCATTCAGTTCACCACAACAAAAAATTCAGTCTTCAAATTTTAGCAAATCTCTCTGTTGAACATCAAGTAGAATTTGGTTTTCACCCCTGATTATATAACCCTATCTCCTTCGTAGAATGACTACAGAAAACAGTCTACTTCGCGAAAGTTCCTTGACTTTGGTTTTTAACCTTGCCTAAAGTCTCAACACTCGTATCCCGTCTTCTTCGCCCATCCTACGAGAGAGATAGGGTTACAATCAGGGGTTTTCAGTTTTTCTCCAAAAAATCCTCTTTCCAATAATAGTAATCCAGTATCCCCTCCATAGGAGTATTTGTAATAAAGCTTGCGGCATAGATTGCCTCAACTGTTGCAAGTCCCTGCTCAGGATCAACCCACTCAGATTGTTTTCTGGGATATGCAGTACGCCATATATCTGGTATTTTTCGCCGCTTACAGACTTTCAAGTGTGGAATCTGCTTTTTCATAATTGAGGCATACCTCCACGTACCATCGAGAAGAATAAAAGGACCGCTATCATTTGACGAGAGCGGCTCAGCATCTATATCGAGGAGAATTGTCTGCTCAAGATTAGGGAGAAGATCAACACATGCAGGATATTCAAAAAAAAGAATATCTGATCTGCCTTCCAATCCACGCAAGGAACATTTTTTGCGATTTTCTTTGCGATGACGAATAACAATAAAAGGGATTTTTCCTACTTGTTGCACTACATGCTCTCGAAAAATTAATAGAATTTTGACATACAAATATGATACTGCTGTATATAGTATTTTATCAAAGACCCAATTAAGGAGGCCCCTCATGCGATTCTTATCTACAATTGCAATCATCACATGCGCTATGGTCTGTTCATTTTGTTGTGCAGAACAAGACCAAAAACAAAATACGCCTCCTTCCTCTGAATCACCTTTACTTCCATGGACAACTGATTTTCAACAAGCTTTGAAATTAGCAAAATCTCAATCTCGTCCCATCTATCTCTATTTTTCAGGCAGCACTTGGTGCATTTGGTGTAAAAAAATGGAAAAAGAGCTTCATAACCAGGACGCTTTTCGTCAAAAGATGGTTGGAAAGTTTCTTTTTGTACATGTAGACGTTCCTGCAGGTTCCGCTCCAAATGAGGAGACAAAAGCTCTTCTTGAAACGTACCATGTAAAAGGTGTTCCCACGGTTCTTGTCCTCTCACCAGAAGGAGAAGAGCTCTCTCGCTTCCGCTACCGAGAGATTGATCCTGAAGAATATGCTGACATCGTCATAGAGGCTGCTGGTAAATCCGCCCCAGTCTTGGGAGATCAGTCTTAAGGTTGTCTTTTTTTGAGAATCTGAGCAATTTTTGCAAACAACTTTTGAAGAGCGTGAAACCCGTCTGGCTCTTTAGCTATTACGCGAACATGTAGGTCAAAGCCCTGCATGTATCGAAGTTCTGAAAGACGAAACGCTTCTCGAACATGGCGACGGAATCGGGTTCTTTCAACCGCCTTACCAAAGCGATTCGCCATCGTTATCCCAATTCGAATAACTGGTAAATCGTTCTTTTTCCACTGAATAACAACCGTATCTGTTCGAACAGAAGGATTCTGTCGAGTAAAAGAAGAAAATTCACGGCGGCGCAAAAGCCGATATGCCTGAGAAAAGGAGCGCTCTGTCACAAAAGAACCTTACGCCGCTATTTTTTGGCGCCCTTGCCTCCGACGTAGCTTTAATATGTTGCGTCCCGACTTCGAACTCATTCTCTTTCGAAATCCGTGCTTCTTCTGACGCTTTCTCTTACTTGGCTGATAGGTACGTAAAACCATGTTTCAACATCTCTTCACAAAAAAATCAAAAATATTTGGAGATAATCATACCCTAAAGAGCTCTTGTTATGCAACAAAATCTAACAAATCAAGTTGGAAAAAAACTACTCCAAGCGCTACACTATAGGACCTAGATTTTTTAATTTCTCAGGTAACTCGATATCATGAAAACAAGAGCATCTGTAAAGGCTAGCCCTGAAAAGGGAGACATTATTGTCCGTCGGAAAGGAAGACTTTATGTTATCAACAGAAAGGACCCGACACGAAAACAACGGCAAAAAGGTCCGGCTCGAAAAAAATAAACCAAATTGAGGTAACGGAAACAACATGGCTAAAAAATCTGTCGTGGCTCGCCAAAAAAAGCGAGAAGAGCTTGTCGCAAGACATTGGGCAAAACGCAAAGAGTTGCGTAAAACATCAGTGAATATGAATCTTTCCGAAGAAGAGCGTCAAGAAGCACGAACAGCTCTTAATAAAATGCCAAGAGATACAGCTCCTACAAGACTTCGAAGCAGATGCCAATATACAGGTCGTGGACGAGGCGTCTATCGCAAATTCAAAATGTCTCGACTTACTTTCCGAGAAAGTGCTCTTGCTGGGTTAATTCCGGGTATCACAAAAGCAAGTTGGTAATTAGACCTTACAGGTTGTAATTGTTTGTTGCAGCCACTTCCACAACTCGTCGACCTGTGAGATCTTTTTCCATTCAACGATTATTTCATTCCACACCCAACTATTTTCAGAAAGATCCCCCTTACTCCACCTCTCTTTCATCATTTGAATAGAAAAAGGTCCACAAACTTGCTTTTTCTGGTCTAAATAAAACCAGTTATCTGTCTTTTCAAAGGAGCTTTCCGGCTCTTTTTTCTCTTCTTCAACCGCCTTTATCGACTCTGGCTCAGATTTTGAACCTTCTTCCTTCTTTAGGGAGGGAAGAACAAGGATAAGAAGCAACCCAACCCATCCCAGAAAAAAGCCTATAAAAAACCAAGCTACAGGAGAACGCTCCCGAGAAACAGCCAAGAGTGCACACAAAGCTCCCATAATAATTGAAATAGCCACAGGAATCCAAAACTCCATCAAATACATCCTTTGGTTTCAGCAATTAGGCTCTTAGCCAACAAATTTAGAGGTCTATCTCATTTTTTCTCTTGTAGCCAAGAGCTGACAATATTACAATCTGTACAATAAGGTGGCTAAGTGTACCAAATTCAGCACATAAACAGCACTATGTATAGCTAAAACAAGAATAACCAAAGGTGATATCCATGAGTGATAAGCGACATAAGATTGAGTCCCATCAAATTGATACTCGTGAATTCGATCTTCCAGAAACTGTTTACAGTCGAGATATCGAAAATCGCGTCTTCCAGGGGATCATTGTCAAAACACTTTCTCAGATATCTGGTATCGGTCTACTTGAGGGGCGTTTCTTTGATAACTTGGTTGGACGTATAGATCGAATAAAGGGGATTTCAACTCAACAAGATCCCACAACCCAATCCCTTAAAGTACGAATTGAGGTAAGCATTCAGTACGGTATTTCGATACCTGAAAAGGCTGAGGAGATCCAAGCTGCCGTTGTTGAAGATCTGGTTAAAATGACAGGCGTGCGCGTTTCAGAAGTCCATGTTGTTTTTAAAGGATTAACGTCAGAAGAAGAACAAAAGGCAAGTGAGACCCAACAAATCTCAGAAGCTATAGATTCAGCTCTCGGAGAAGATTTTGAGGAAGAGCTATGAGCTCAAAAACTCAACACTTTGGCCGGTTTATTGCCCGTCTCTTTGTTGTGGTAGCTCTATTAAGTGCTGGATTCATTTTCCTCCTTCTTCCCACAGATCCGGGCTATTCATCCAACATCATCGCCTGGTTGGAGACAGAAGGTAGTTATATCTCTCACATATTGGGTGTCTCCTTCCTTCTCGCCGGAATCATCGGTCTTTTGTACCTAACAAAAAGAGATGAAACAGCAAAGACAACTATTCAAAAAGGACCTTTTATCTGCTCCATCGACCACTCTCTTTTTGAGCAAGCTGTTCAAAAACTATGGGAAGAAAAGTTTCCTGGCTATACATGTGAGACAGCCGTTCGCAAGCACAAACTTCAAATCAAAGGGGAGGTCCCCAAAGGGTTTGGCGAACAGGAGGCTCTCTCATCATACATTGCAGACCAACTTCTTGCTCTCACAGGCTACTGGGGGGAAATCTCCCTTACCCTCGCAGAAAAAAAAGCTACGTCTTGAAAAACTTCTCAATCTCCCTTGCATCTTTCTCACTAAGGCCCGCCCTTTCCTGTATCTCTTGAGAAGAGGCATTTTGAATCTCTCGAATTCCTCGAAAAGAAGAGAGTAATTTTTGGCGCTTTTTAGGACCTATTCCCCTAATTTCCAAAAGCTGACTTGAAAGAAACGATTTTTGTCGGCGTTTTCGGTGAAATTGAATGACAAAACGGTGCGCCTCATCGCGAATAGATTGAATATATTGTAGCTCCGAAGAGGTACGAGAGAGCAAAACAGGCCCTTTTGAAAGTGCAACAAAAAATTTCTCTCGAGTCATTCCTCGGGTGTGTTTCCCTTTCTCTTTAGAAATAGAGACAATCTCAACGCTTGGAGCAGAAAGTTTCTGCAGAGCTTCTTGAGCAGTCTTTAATTGGGTTTTTCCACCATCAACGAGAATAAGATCTGGAAAATCTCTATCTTTATATCGCCTCAAAATAGCCTCATGAAGCATAGCGAGATCATCTCCCACTTTTCCTCTAACAATAAAACTGCGATATCTCTTTGTGCATTTTTCACCTTCTACAAAGCTAACACAAGCGGCAACACCATCACTACCCGCGCAATGAGAGGCATCAAAACAGTCTATAATCCCTGGTCTTTTTGAAAGAGAAAATCTTTGCTGGATACTTTCTAAAATCGATTTCTTCCGTTTTTTCAAATCGAGATGTTGGGAGATCTTTGCTCGAGCATTTTCTACGGCCAAAGCAACCTTTTCCCTATCACCAGAACTCTTGACATCGACTTTTTTTCCACATATTTTGTGAAGACATGCAGAAAGCGCATCAGAAGAAAACTCTCCTGATGGAAGTAGCACCTTTTTTGGAAGCCCTTCCTCTTTTGTTCTCTGGGTATAATGTTGAATAAGAAGTTGTTCAACGGTTTCAGAAAAACGAAATCCTGAAACACATGAAAACGCTTTTGTCTCTCCGTATATTAAGATAGGACCTTGATAGTGAAGGATCGAAAGAGCCCCCCATTGTCCCTCTTCCCAAACGCCTATAACATCTACCTCTCTTCTTCCTCTCCCCCTCTTTTTTTCTACATTCTCGAGCATCTTTATCGTTTGCAGAAATTGTTGAGCCCGTTCAAATTCTAACCGATCGCTCGCTTCCTTCATCATCTTTTCAAACCTCTTTCGAAGAGAGTGGACTTTTCCAGACAAAAGCGATGATGCAGATTTTACTTGGCTCTCGTAGTCCTTCTTCGATACTTTTCCAACACAGGGAGCGGAGCAACGGTGTAATTGGTAGAGTAAACATGGACTTTTTCTACGGCGAAAATCCTCATTAGAACATTGCCTAATCTGAAAAAGACGAACAGCAAGATCAAACATTTCTCGAGCAGTAGCAGATGTTGCATAGGGTCCAAAAAGTTTTGGACCAAGAGCATCTGCAGCTTGAGAGCGGACCAACTCAATACGCGGCCACGAATGATCGCGACCTACGCGAACCAAGAGAGAGCTTTTATCATCCTTTAAAAGGATGTTGTATTTAGGTTTAAATTGCTTGATAAGACGCGATTCAAGAAAAAGCGCCTCTTTTTCGGAAGCAGTAACAATCGTCTCTATATCAAAAACTTTCGCAAGAAGGTGGGGAATCTGCACTCGATCCTCTCTCTGAGAAGAAAAATACTGTTTGAGCCGTTTTTTAAGATTTTTTGCCTTCCCAACATACAGCACATCCCCCTTTCTATCTCTCATAAGATAGACACCAGATGCATCCGGATAGCGAGAAAGTTTTTTTTCGTCAAAAATCATGATAATTTTTAAAACCTAGCTTGAAATCTATTATTGTAGCACAAAATCTTTCTTCTCCACCAATTTGTGGTTGCAAAAAAGAAAGAAGAAGAAGCATAAATAATCCATAAGAGATGATTTGACTCTTTTCATTTAGAAAAAGGAACTCCTTATGAAAAAGACATCAAAATTTATTATATTGACAGCCCTGGTAGGATGTTCATGCTTATTTGCAGAATGTCCTCTCGGATGTACGTGCTCAAAATGCCAAGCTAAACAAGAGGAACAATCCTGTCCCAAGGACTGCTCCTGCCCAAAATGCCAGGCTAAACAAAAAGAAGAAGGCTGCTCTAGAGGGTGCTCATGCCCAAAATATCAAGATACACAATATTTCCCCTATACCACAAAGCCAAGATCCCAGTTTACAGGAGACCATCCTAGTGACTGCACATGTGCAAAGTGCGAGGTTGAAAGGCAAGACGAACAGTCCAGCTGCTCTCCTGCAGAAAAAGCCTCAGTTCAAGGTCCTTTGAAGGAAACCTACCCAAAAATCGCACTTGCTTGACATCCTTCCCTCCCTACAGGGAGGGATTTTCTTTGTTCTAAACAGGTTTAGATTGCTATCATCTCTTCGTCTACGGAGGGATAAAAAATGCTCTACTTTCAAGATATTGTCGCCACCCTATCGTCATTTTGGGCAAAGCATAACTGCATTATCGTTACCCCTTACGATGTGGAAAAGGGCGCAGGAACATCAAACCCTTTCACCCTCCTAAGATCTTTAGGACCAGAGCCTTTCCGTACAGCCTATATCGAGCCATGCCGTCGGCCAACAGATGGACGTTACGGAACAAATCCAAATAGGCTGCAGCACTACTTTCAATTTCAGACGATTCTCAAACCATCTCCAGACGATATTGTCGACATTTATATCGACTCTCTTCGAGCCATCGGCCTCGACCTCTCTCAGCATGATATCCGATTTGTTCATGATGATTGGGAAAATCCAACAGTTGGTGCATGGGGGCTTGGATGGGAGGTATGGCTCAATGGAATGGAGATTACGCAATTTACCTACTTTCAGGCTGCTGCTGGATTCTCACTGCCGGTTATCACAGGAGAGATAACCTATGGTATCGAACGAATCGCCATGTATCTGCAAAATGTCGACTCTATATTCGACATTAAGTGGAATGAAAAATTGACCTATAGAGATCTCTTTTTTCAAGATGAGGTTCAATGGAGCACATATAACTTTGAAGCTCAAGATGAAAAGATGTGGATGCGACATTTTGAGGATTTTCAAAATGAGACAAATCGGCTCGTCGCTCTCAACTTAAGTATCCCTGCTTACGACTTCGTGCTCAAATCTTCCCACGCCTTTAATATGCTCGATGCAAAGGGTGTCATCTCTGTTTCCGAACGCGCTTCTTACATCGCAAAGATCAGAGATCTTGCTAAAGGCGTTGCCGAGAGCTACTTAAAGTTTCGAGAAGAATTAGGCTTTCCTCTTCTCGAGCCGAAGGCCCAACAACCTCCTGCTCCAACAGAACTTCCTATTCCAAAACCAAAACGTCCCACAGAGGACTTTGTCTTTGAGATAGGAACCGAAGAGCTTCCAGCAACGTTTGTTCCTATTGGAATAGAGCAGATCTCTAAAGCATTTAAACGGCTTCTCTCAGAAAATGACCTCTCCTACTCATCATTGAAAACCGTAGGAGCTCCTCGTCGATTGGCAGTCATTATCGAAGGACTTTGTACAGAAAAGAAAGAGAGTATTATTGAAAAACGGGGTCCTAGCATCGAAAGCACGTGGGATAAAAATGGCGAGCTTATGCCAGCAGGCCAAGGGTTTTTGCGAAGCATTTCAATTGCCCCATGTACCCTTCAAGAGGTTGAACAAGGGAAAATACCCGAGCTTTCAATAAAAGAGATTCGCTCACAACGCTACCTCTTTGCCACAGTCAAAACCCCATCTATATATACATCTCAGATCCTCCACGATGCCCTCCCCTCACTTATCAAATCCCTAGAATTTCCAAAGATGATGCGCTGGGGATCTTATAAAAGCACTTTTGCCCGCCCCATCAGATGGATCCTTTCAATGTTAGGTGAAGATATCGTTCCTGTTCAGCTTGAATATGTACAAGCTAACAGATGGTCTATGGGGCATAGACAGCTAGATTCGAGAAAAATCGAGCTTGCAACTGCTCGAGAATATGAGTCTGCTCTTGAAAAAGCGTACGTTCTCGTTGACCAAAATAGACGAAGAGAACGCCTCTCTTCCCAAATCAATGAAATTGAAAAGAGCGATTCTCTCTCAGCTGTCCACAAAGAGAAAGTTCTTAAACAGCTTGTTCATCTTTCAGAATGGCCACAGGCCGTCTCTGTCACTTTTGATGCCAAACTGCTCGATGCTCCTAAAGAGATCTTGATCTCTGAGATGGTAGAGCACCAAAAGTACGTTCCTCTTATCGATCAAAATGGAGAGCTCTGCAACAAATTCATTCTCGTTGCTGATAATCACCCCACCGACCTTATTAAAAGAGGAAATATCAAAGTGCTCTCAGCACGACTCTCAGATGGAAGCTTTCTTTGGAAAGAGGATATCAAGGTTCCTCTCGAAAGCCTTCGAGAAAAGCTCCTTACTATTATTTATCAGCGAGCTCTTGGCACTCTCTGGCAAAAGACAGAACGACTCGAAACACTTGTTCAATCGCTCCACGTACATATACCTCATGCTAGTCTCACCCATGCTGTACAAGCAGCCCAACTTTCAAAAGCAGACCTTGCCTGCTTAACAGTTGGAGAATTTCCAGAATTGCAAGGGGTAATAGGAGGACTCATTGCTCAAGAGCAAAAACTCCCTTCTTCTGTTTCCAAAGCTATCTGTGAACATTGGCTCCCTCAGCATGAGCAGGGGGATTTACCAGAATCTCCTGAAGGGATCCTTTTAGCACTCTCTGACAAATTCGATACTCTTACTGGCTTTTTTGCCATAGGAATGCATCCAACCTCTTCGAGTGATCCGTATGCTTTACGACGTCAAGCAATAGGAATTCTTCGCATACTGCTCGCAAAAAAGATCCACCTCTCCATACACGACCATTTTGCCAAAATACTCAACCTATTCGACCCCAAAATTTTCACTAAAGAACGCTCTCTCATCATCGATGATCTCTCCGAATTTGTTGCTGCCCGTGCTCGCTCTCTCTTTGCTGATATGGGATATAAACGAGAATCCATCGATGCTATCCTTATCCGTCAAAAAGATGACATCTATGACGCCCTTTTACGCTTACAAGCCCTGGATCAGTGTATAAAGAGTAAAGAAGATTTCTCTGCATTTCTTGAGGTCTTAAAGCGCTGCTATGGACAAGCAGATCTCTCTCTTGCTCCTTCTATCGATCCTTCAAAATTTGAAGAGGAGGCGGAAAAGAGGCTTTACAAACAGCTAGAGCAGACAGAAAAAGAGACTCTTCTCTACGCCAAAGAGCATAAATGGGAGGACTTTTTGCATAACCTTATCTTGCTCAGAGAGCCCATAGACACGCTCTTTTCCCAGGTAAAAGTCTTAGCGGATGATCCAATTATTCAACGCAATCGATTATCTCTTTTGCGGAAAATCATCGATATCTGTTCTACTTTTGCTGATGGCAAAAAGCTTTCTGGCTAAAAGCCACATGTTTTTGCGAAAAGTCTATTGCAAAAGGAAAGAGACCCATGAAAAACGTTAAGGATGTTGCTCAAGAAGAGCTGTTATTTTGCGTGGATCTATGGGAGAAAAAGGGATCTTGCGTATTTGGCAATAATAATAGCTGTGAACAGTGTGCTGCTCCCTATATTCTCTACAAAATGTGCACAGGAAAGGTTATCCATGACAAAAGACTCTCTAAAACAGAATGGAAAAACCTTGTTAACAACTTAGATGCTGACTAAATCTTTGATGGTGGAGATTTCATAAGAGAATCAAACTCTTTAGCAAGATTCATAAGCTCCTTCTCATCTATTTGCGCTTCTTCCATTTTCAGTCGAATAGTCTCTCTTTTTTGAAGCCAATTTCGCTCTTTTACTTTACAAATGAGCTCTTTAACTTGCTGTAGAGCCCCTTCTGCCTTCTGTCTTCGAGAAACAAGCGCTTGAAAAATCTTTTCTGCCTCTTCTGTATCAAGCTCGGACGCCAGACTTACAAAATCTACGCCTTTTCCCTGCTCTATCTGCTTCATACTCTTCGAAAACAATTTTCGAACTTGACCAGAGATAAAATCATCCTCTGAGATATTTTTCGAAATGCATTCAACTAATTCTGTGTTCTCAGAACCATTCACTAAGTAGCGCACAATATCAAGCTCGAGCATTAACGCAGCATCTCCAGCTCTCGGAAGAGGCAACGAAGAAGGTAGCGATGTTGTCAAAACAGCTTTCTCACCGATATTTAAAAGCTTCTCAGGAACATGTACCAAGGAAGCCAGCTGTCGAAGTGATTCGTGAACAAGAATTGAGCTATCCCACTCTCTAATACGCTCTGCTATCTGACGAAGCTCTCTATCTTTATTTTGCGGCAAAGCCCAATCATGGCGCTGTTTTGAACGGTTCACAACGTATTCGACATAGGGAAGTGCTGTTGCTAGAGCGCTATAAAAGGCACTCTTTCCCTGCCTAGACAAAAGCTCATCCGGATCTTTTGCCCCATCAAATGAGACTACGCGAACACCGATTCCCCTTTTCATAAGCATATGACCAGCTTTTTCTGCGCTTTTATGCCCTGCTTCATCTTGATCAAAGGAAAGATATACCTCCTCCACCCCAAAGGCTCGCAATTGGTCAACATGGCTCATTCCAAAGGCTGTTCCTAAGGTTGCCACAGTAAAATCGAATCCCGCCTCAATGAGGCGCAGAGCATCGAGCTGCCCTTCAACAAGGCAGGCAATTCGCTCTTTCATCAACCTTTTTTTCGATCGATAAAGGCCAAATAAAACCTGTGATTTTTTAAACAAAGGCGTCTCAGGAGTATTGATATATTTACCCCCAAAGGTCTCTTCACGCCACTTTCTCCCAGAAAACCCTATAATGTTTCCGATCGCATCGTGAATAGGAAAGAGGATCCGGTCTGTAAAAAAGTCTCCTCCCTTTTTACCAACAAGACCGACCTCCATCATCTCTTTTCGAGAAAATCCCTGCTCTAAAAGAAAGGAGGAAAGTGTTGTCCGCTTCTCTAAAGCAAATCCAACAGTAAAGCTACGTAAAAAAGAGTCTGAAAAGCCTCGAGAAGAGAGATAGTCTCGTGCTCTTGATGCCTCTTTTGAGTGAAGTAGTGCAGTATGGTAAAACTGTGAGGCTGCTTCCATTACCTGTCGAAGCCGAACCTTAGAAGTCCCCTTTTGCTCGCTACTTCCCTCTGCTACCTCTAAAGTAACTCCATATCGTTCTGCAAGAAATTCAAGAGCCTGTTTAAAATCGAGGCTTTCATGCTGCATCAAAAAGCTCAGCCCATCGCCATGAGCACCACAGCCAAAGCAATGGTAATGGCGCGTTGCTGCTTGAACGGTAAAAGAGGGTGTTCTCTCATCGTGAAAAGGGCATAGCCCCTTATAGGTTACTCCTGCCTTTTTAAGATCGACATAGCGAGAGATTAAATCGACAATATCGATCGCCTCTCGAAGTTTTTGCACACTCTCTTTAGAAAACAGAACCATCGTCAGCCCTTTTTTACTTCCCTAAAGTATAGCGTATCGCCATTCAAAATCGCACCCTGTAGATTGAAATATGTGTATTTGATCGCCTGATGGCTCTCATGACCACAGCTAATGCTATTGCCTGCATAACGGCGTTGTTAATTTACCGAATTACACAACAACGCCTTTATCCTCTAAACCAAAGACCCTAATTGCTACCCAATTTCCTTTGTTAGGATGAGCGAAGGAGATAAGATACTTTGTGTTATGAGATCAGCAAGGTTTTTAACCAAAGCCGAGGAAAAACGCGAAGTAGATTGTTTCCTACAGCCATTTTACGAGGGAGAGGGGGTAGCAATTAGGGTCTTGGCAAGGAGCAACACGAAGTAGATTATTTGCCTTGCTCAGCCCTTAAGTCACAACTTAGGTTTTAAATTTTTTACTCGTGTATGCGTTAACAACTGCAAACCCATGAACGACATTTTTTACCGTGACCTCATTTTCTTTTTTCACAAACACAGGCTTGGAAAAAAATAAGGGGGTTCCTGGAGCCATGACCGTTTTTCCACGATTTTTTTTGGCTATATTTTCAGCAATACTGTTATTTCCAACAGCTGTTGAACAAGCATCTAGGATGATAACAGCATCCTGTGCACAGGATTCAAATTCATTTTCTTTAACGTTTTCATTTCTATAGGTTGAGTTAAATTGCTCACCCACATTTATATCAATCATACTCGGCCCCCCATGTGAAACAATATCAACGACTTTTATTTCACGATTAGGATATTTAGTCTTCAATTGACCAAGTTGATCAAACATTTCTTTGGTGCTTCTTACAACCTTGGCAGCGACATCGAAATGTTTTTGAAATTTTTGGATTTTGTAATGATGATAATAGTACAAGGGGTCACCAATAATCGCTCCATTACGGTCATTTGAGCTAACAAAATAGGCACATATGGGTTTGTCACTTTCATTCAGGCGTTTGTTAATTCCATCAAAATCAGAGTCTAGCTTTTTGATATTGTGATCAAATGAGTACCAATTTGGTCGATAGGTAATCAACTCTTTAACAAGTTGAAAAAATTGAGATACGACTTCAAAAATCCTTTTAAAAAAATTTTCTTGTTTATCTGAATCCTTGAACCTAAGCGAATATGCTACCGACAAATAGGATGGTAGCTCGCGTGGGATCATGAACAGGCTGCTTGACAATGCCGCTTTTTCCATAATATTCACCTCAAAACACTATTCGTAAAGAGCTCTTTCAACATTTTCCTAAAGCCCATCTCTTTGTACAAAGGGCTACTCCCGAACCATTGCTACATACTTGTCTGCTTTGAGTAGATCTCTTCGATAAGCGTGGTAGATTTGGTGAAGATTTTTATCTGTAAGGAGCTGTTCATCAGGATATTTGTTCTTCTCATCCTTTCGAACAACGTAGTCTTCGACGAAACGCTGAAAGTTTCTATTTTCGATGAGCCTTACTTTTCTCTGTCTTAAAGTCTCGACTAATGTTGCACAGAAAAGCCCACCGAAAAGAAGTTCTCCCAAAACTTGCAGAGGAAGAGCTAGAGGCAGAAAAACGCTAGTGACTACAACGGAAGCAAAGTTTGTACACAAAAGAACAAATAAGGCTACTCTTGCTACATTAATAGCCATCTTTTCCCATTTTCGGTGTTTGAGAATTTTTGTTTTTTCGCTTTCAGTATATTCAAACTTAGTTTCACGAAAGAGATCCCCTTCTTCCCATTTAGAAACCTTGTTCTTGTACCATGACCTGATGTCATTATCTATATTGCTATCTATTTCTGAATGATTCTTAAACCAATTCTTTGCCTCTTTTCCCCTCTTCCACTTTAGAGATTCCCATTTGGGGATAGAGTCGCATTGGTTCTCTATTCTTTCTTTAAAATCAGGAAAACAAGAATCGAACTCGCTTTTTAATTCACTTAACCTAGTAGTCATTTTGCTTCCTATCGGTTTTATTATAATAAACATTATAGCAAAAAGCTGTTTTAAATAAAAACTATCAACTTCAATAAAAAACCTTTCTTAGCTACCACATGAATTTTTCGAGGAACCAAATTCGTCAATCTACCGAAGGCCATCTCAATGCTTTTTTACTTTCTCAAGTATAGCGTATCGCCACCCAAAATCGCACGTTGTAGATCGAAATATCTGGATTTGGTTATACTTTTGGTCTTATCTCTTTAGATTGTAATCCATATGACACTTACAGAAACCTCCATTCTTTTCACAGCATACCAAAATACCCCAGAAGACCCTACTCTGTTTTTTCAAGAGTTTACCAACATCCACACTAATGAACTCCCAAATGCCTCTCTCGAAGAAAATTGTGTATTTGATCGCCTGATGACTCTCATGACCACAGCTATCAATGCTATTCCCAGTATAGCTGTCAACGCTTCTCCTAATAAGTTTAGCGAATCGGTCGATCAACTCAATAAGGTTCGGGCAATATGTAAGCTTATTACGAATCACCCAAATTTTAGGGATCACCTCACCTCAATAACTGCAGTCAAAAAAGAGCTCTCCAAGAAAATTGATGAGCTTTTCATACAAACTCTCGCCTGGGCCGGCAATATGAAATGCGAAGAAAAAGGGGTAGTACTTGATGAGCTTTTCAAAGAAACTCTCACCTGGGTCAACAACAACATGGAACCCAGACAAAGAGAGAGACGATTCCCTGTGGAAAAAAACTGTCTCCCCCGTCAAGCACTCTGCTACAACGCACGATCTCTTCATCCTTCTTAAGCACACAAAAACTTTTCACAAATGCCCAAAATAGATATATACAAAAAATTTTGCATAATTACGAGACGCAATGAATCCTGTACAAAACTCTTTACAATCTCTTCTTACTGCTTACAGTCAAATAGGACGCCCCAAAAGCAGTGAATCATTTGTAGACAAATTTGCAAGAGATAACATAACTGGTGTACCACTCCTCAATGATACTTTTTTTCGTATTTCATCAATCTTTGAACAGATTATATATGAATTTGATGCACAACATATAGAGCTCCAAAATCGACAGCATTGGAAACTTTATAAAATCTGCCGCCTTACTGTTAAACACCCTTGCTTTAAAAGCGCACCAGATAAGGTTCAAAACCCTATAAAAACATCTCGAAAAATACTCTATAATTACAATACGGAGTTATATAAAACCCTCCTGAACATTCTCATTACAACCTATCAACAGCTAGAAAGCGGCGAATCCTTTATAGAAACCTTCGCTGCGAATATCAATGAGACGATCCTTAAACATAGGGTTACGGACAAGAAACAAACGCCTTCAATGGCAATTGAGACTCTGTACGTTTGTCGTAATTTTATAGAGGATGAGCAGACTCCCTTCTTCATCTTCTTTAGTATCTCCTTTCTTATCTCTCATCATCCTAGTTTTCCGAGCCTATCTGAAAAAAGAAAATGGCGTCTCAAGAACATATCGACGATACTTACAAAAAAGTTGACCTCCTTTTTACTCAATGCAAACTATGAAGATCACCCTATTATACAAAAAATCAAACAGGTTACATCGGAATGGTGGACAAACCCAATATACAGAGCATTAGAAAATACCGTTTTCGGCATGGAGACAGCTGATCTTACAATTAGCTTTTTAATAGAACAGACAAAATCTTGGTCATTCGAGACGCGTCTCTTTCTTATAATGCAGATCTTGGAGAAACGACAGAGGCTTAAATTCGACCCTCTAACAAAAACACAAATCCTCTTAACCTTTTTTCATACTACTCTCTTTTTCCCTCTATCTGAAGACGACAAGGGGGCTGTCTTTTATATTTTTTTAAAGAAGGACTATTTGCAAAACAAATTTACACGAGAAACTCTTGGATTTAACCCCTGATTGTAACCTAATCCGTGATCAGACATTACTAGCTGAAAATAATCTTTTACACGTTATTTTTTGGTAATGTTTGAACATTACCCAAAAAATAACGTGTAAAATCTCACATCCATCTAGTACGTCTGACCACGGATTAGGTCACAATCCGGGGTTTAAATAGAAGGACAACAGCCCCGCACAATCTCATCTGGCCCCCAAAATTGAATAGGTCCTGGATGGGCGTACGAGGAACTTGTGCGCCACTCATCTCTTTTCTCAGAAAAGAGACGAAAGAGAGGACTTTGCAGATCTACAGGAGTCTTTCGAATAACAGCTTTTCTTTCTCCTAAGCGGCGCTCAAAATGGAGCAAAGAGACAAGAGGAACAGCAACAGGTTCCCAGCTGTTAACTTTCTCTTGAAGCTTTTGAATGGCTGCCATATATCCTGAAAGCCCTTTTTTAATCAAAACAGCAGAAAGATGTCCCAGAGCATATCCATAATGACAATCAAAATAAGAAGGGTATGCAGAGCGCCCCTCATATCCTAAAAAGAGTGTTTGTGTCGCAAATGGAATATTTTTTCCACTTTTACAAGAGCGAGAGCGAATCTCGCGAGCGGTTAAAAGGGCAAGAAGCCTTTCCGTTTCAATGCGAGAGAGCTGAATGTTTCCATGAGGATCTCTCTCATAGACCAACTCTTCGGCTATATGGCGCGGAAAGAGAAGCAATGTGCTCCTAGCCTCATCCGAAATATTAGAAATCACAAGATCGAGCCTTTCAGAAGGTGGAACCTTTTCCTGAAAAGAGGCAGAAAGAGGATGGGTTGGAGCAAAAAGCTCGGTTAGCTCAAGAATAAGCTTTTTCATATCGACCATATGATCAACAAGGCCTTCTGGAACCAAAATTAGACCAAAATGAAGCCCTTTCTCATGCCTCTCTTCAACAAGATCTGCTATTTCACTAACAACGCTATGTAGTGTTCTCTTCTCAGCTGCGATCTCCTCGCTGATCAAAGCGAGATTGGGCTTAGTTTTCAAAGCACACTCGAGCGTAATGTGTGAGGCCTGCCGTCCCATCAAGCGAACAAAATGATAGTATTTTTTTGAGGAGACCATGTCCTTAGCAGTATTACCGATAATTCCTGAATAGACCTTACATGCTGTATCAAAGCCAAAAGAGATAGGAATCTCATTTGAACGAAGATCTCCATCTATTGTCTTTGGAACACCAATAACACAGCTTTTTTCGCCCGCTGCCAGTAAGGCCTCAGCAAGGTGGGCAGCACCAGTATTTGAATCATCACCACCTACAATCACAAGCCCATCTAATTTATGTGAAAGAATAGTCTCTATCGCCTTTTGTATCTCATTCTCACTATCAATCTTTGTGCGTCCTGATCCAAGCAGTTGAAACCCACCGCTATTTCGAACAGCATCGATGTCCTCTTGAAAAAGCTGTCGACTTGAATTTGTCAAAACTCCCCTTAGTCCCCCCATAAAGCCAATCAAAACACTTTCTTTATGGTGATTGAGCGCATCGAAGAGGCCTGCAACAACATTATGTCCTCCTGGAGCTTGCCCTCCTGAGAGAACAATTCCAACACGAAGAGGCTTATCCTCACCTTTCCTATCGGAGGCGGCAATCCTCTGTACACGATGTTTTAAGAGATGGGGAAATTGGGCAGCAATCTCTGATGCAACATCAAGCTCTTTACCTTCAACAAGATCAAAAGAGTGACCTTCAAGCAGTTTTGGAAGAGCATTTTCCTCTTTTTGGCGATACTCATGAAATGTCATTTTGACCATATACGTTCTTTTGGTTCACATTAAAACCCAAGTTGCGCCCTATACTTCAACTGAGCAGATCTACTCGCAACGATTGGAAACGTCCCCTCTTCGGACAAGTTACAACTTGTCCTTCATCGCGTACGTTTCCACTTGATTGCGCTCGATTGTACTCAGTCGAGGTATAGGGCGCAACTTGGGTTTAAGTGCGTTATGAACCAGTTGGAGCTTTCTTTCAAGGCTGTTTGACGATCGGAAATATTTGAAAGGTTATGGTCTGCCTCAGGCAGAAGTGTAAACTGCGTTGGAGCTTTTGTCTCTTTTCGCACGCCCTCATATTCCTTTGCATGGTCAGGATGGACAACATTATCTTTTCCTGCGCCTATATGTAAAAAAGGAATACTATGCAGCCCTTCCATTATGGATGTCATCTTTAATCTGCTGATTTGGTCCACAAAGGCTTGAGACATCTTTTCTTGCTCGAAAAAAAACGCTCCCTCTTCGATTTTTATATGGGAAGGTTGATTTATACAGTAGAGCTCGAAAGCAAATGGAGGGGATTGTACAGCCAACGCAGAAATAGCCTTTGGGTTTTCTGCTGCGCACAAAAGGGAGACAACTCCTCCAAAAGAGCGGCCAAAAAGACCGAGACGAGAAGTATCAAAAAGAGCCTCTTCTGAAACCCACTTTATTATACTCTTCAAATCTTCTACACAACTTTCTGGCGTTGTTTCGACAAAACTTCCTTCACTATCCCCGTTTCCTCGAAAGTCAAAGCGAATCGAGGCAATCCCATTTTTTGCAAGGTGCTCGGAAAGTTGAATTGGATAGCGAAATCGGCCCACTTTACTGCCACCAAGGCCATGACAGAGAATAACAACAGGGAAAGGACCTGCATCAGAAGAGGGAAGATGAATTACAGAAAATAGCTTGTAGGACTGCGACGTAATAATCTTTGGGTATCGACAGTCAACCACACTGTACTCCGTTTCTCAAGATAGCGGCAGTCGGACTCGAACCAACGACACACGGATTATGATTCCGTTGCTCTACCAACTGAGCTATACCGCCACACACAAAACACTGCCGTATTTTACAAGGCCTTGAGACAAAAAAATAGCGGGGAGAGGATTCGAACCTCTGACCTTTGGGTTATGAGCCCAACGAGCTAACCC